>Ga0123356_10000273_pt1 | contig 59249 bp, 39 predicted proteins | sample TergutEmb28metaG_2_FD_92546 | JGI IMG/M metagenome (GOLD analysis project Ga0123356, IMG submission 92546) | Embiratermes neotenicus P3 segment gut microbial communities from Petit-Saut dam, French Guiana - Emb289 P3 | ecosystem: Host-associated > Arthropoda: Insects > Digestive system > Gut ...
ACCCCTCAGCTCCCGGTTACAGTCCTGATAATGCCGGAAAATCTGTCGGATTCTATACTCTCGGGCTGGGTGTTAACTCGGCAATATCAAATGCTATGCTGAGTCCTTACGGAACCTCGGCAGGCGGGTCTACAAATGCAAAGCTTGTCACGCAATCACTCAACAATGTTTCTTATGATATGCTCACCGCACTCAATACCTTCGCTCCGGGCTCATCGGGCACGACATTTCCCTATCTGCAAAGAGGCTCAAGCACCGCACGTTCTCTTATTACAGTTTCAAATTCTGCCGGATACATTCAAACATGCAACTACGATACCATGTCGTTTACTGCCATGGACAAAGCAGGTTTGGACGAGGCTTTTAATACAATAACGCAGCAAATTGTAACTCAAGGTAACTACAGTACAAATGCCGGCGGCAATCCGCAATATAACGGATATCTCGTATTTTCGGACGTAATAGGCGAATATATGAAGTTTGGTGATTTTTACGGGCTTTGGTATAACAATGTCAAAAATGACGGCAGCACATTTAAAACCGCTCTTGTACCTACCACACCAAATCCAACTATCTATACTTCATACAGAAATGATCTTATGGAATTTCTTGAAATAAGCGAAACCGAGGCTAATGATCTTATTTCTTCAAGCAGAGCAGCGGGAGAGGCAAACGGTGGGCTAAGTAATGCCCAAAACGGTAATAAGGTCGTTTATTATGCAGATCTTAACAGAAACTTTGTTTCCAATGCTTTTGATGGATTTGGAAACGAGATAGATCCCGTACCTTTAACCGAAGCTTATGCCAAGGTGGAGCTTTATACCGTTCAGGGTCCTGCGCTTGATGCACTTGACGGTAAATCTATAGACTTGATGCTAATCGTGTTCCAGGTAGTAACTGTTTTGCAAGACGGTAATTTCATTAGTTATCATTCTGACGGTTCCCATCTGGCAAGTCCGCTAAAAGTGGGTGACCAAATCGTAAGATGGTATATCCCTGCTTCGCTTATACCGCTTCGTGGTGTTAAGCCTGTAACCAATCCTGACGGCTCACCAATAAAGGATGATTTCGGTTTTGATGTCATACAGGTAAGTGAAGCTTCGCCGCTTCGTGTTATTTACTCTGTCGCACCCGATTTTGATAAAATAGCGGGTGGTCTGACCTCAATGTACTCGAATGCCAATAAATCCCCCACTCCAAACGGATATTATTTCTATGCAAACCGCTGGCGCGGAATGGATGGAACTGTCAGCCGCACTGTTAGTCCCACTCGAAACGATATGGCAAATATGGCACAAGCAGCCTTTCAACCCAGCACCTACAATGTGTTTTATCGGCAAGTACTGACCGACAGCACCATAGTAAAGTCACCAAATGTTAACGGCCCGACAGGTACATCACCATGGCAATGGGGTAATACTTCATTTCCATACAGCCCCACTGCCACTGCACAGGTGCAAAGGCTTGGAAACAACGGGCGCATAGAGATACGTGCACAAGCAGAGATTATACTAATAAAATCTTTTGTTTTGCCTCCGGGTCTTACAATGGACCAAATATCTCCGATTTCATTCACCCTTTACGGAACTGATGGTACCAATGAGATTTTCAGAGCAAATCTTGTATATCCCAACGATTTTACCGATGACAGAGTAACCATAAAAGTGCCTCCCGGAACTTATACTCTTCACGAAAAAGGTGGTTGGGCTGCAAACTATGGTTTGCTTGGTTTGATGCCCAGCGCTGTAGAAATAAGTGCCGGAGATTCATTTACATGGTTCGGGCCCGGCGGCATAGTCAATAGTTATTTTACTCTTCCCGGTCCTCACGGACTTCGCATCCGCAAAATGTTCCACGGCTTGCTCGACGGCGAGGTACCTCCCAATTTCCGGATGGTTGTAACAACCCCCGGAGGGTTTGATTTACCGTTAACCTATGCGGCGGTTACGAGTCCTGCCGGTGTTTTAATCCCGTTTACTCCCGGAAATATGGAAAATGAAATAGGTATATACAGAATACGCGAAGAAGACCCGTCGTTTCCCGGCATGGTTTTAAGTAATGTCAATCCCCCACTTCCATATGAGTTTGAAGTGACTGAAGCTATGTGGAATCAAAACAACGAGCTTCTCTTTGTTGCCAACAACTTCTACACCAAACCGTCATACTCCATTGAGCTATCTAAGGTAATAAACCCAACATCGCTCCAAACAACTGATGAATATGGTAACTCAGTTGTCAGAGAACCTGTTGACCTGACTTGGAAGATTGAAAGGTTAGGGACAGATGATGCAGGCGGCGGCTTTATAAAAACCATACACTGGGCAGACCTTGTAAACGGAAAGTATCCCGATCCTATTACCGACCTTATGCCGGGAACCTACAGAATAACCGAGCTTGGTTTAGATGTCCCCGGTTTTAACGGGCCGAGTGTATCTTTAACAAATAACGGTGTTCCCGTGACTCTCACTCCGGGCCCCGGTACGCCACCTACCAGTTACAGCTACACCTTTACTATTGATGGCGACAGAGATATAAATTTAGCATTTGGATTTACAAACGTTTATACGGTACCGCCACAGCCTCCTCCGGTTACCCCCCCGACGGGTGACGACCCGGGCAGATATCTTATTCCTGTTCTCGCTATCATTGCAGGTGTGCTTCTCATTGTCGGAGCAGAGTATTACAGAAGAAGCTTAAAAAAGAGAAAAGTGCAAAAAAATGACCAACTCTAAAAAAGTAAAGGATAAAATAAAAGTAGGTATTATCGGCTGTGGTGCAATCGCAGCCGATAAGTACTTGCGTTCTCTTCGTGCAATTAAAGAGATTGAAATTACCGCTTTTTGCGATATTTTGCCCGAAAATGCCAAGAAGGTGCAAGCTGTGTTTTTGGCGAAAGCTCCCGATATAACCTGCATTAGCAGCAAGACCTATACTGATTATAATGAGCTGCTTCGTGACGAGGCTGTAGCGGCTGTACACATTTGCACACCAAACAACTCTCATGCCCCCATCTCTATAGCAGCGCTATGTGCCGGCAAGCATGTGCTGTGCGAAAAGCCAATGGCTACAAGCTATAGCGATGCCAAAGCGATGTGCGAGGCTGCAAAAAAGGCGGGGAAGCTGCTCTCAATCGGCTATCAGTACCGCTGCAATCCCGCTCCCTTGTTTTTGAAGCAAATGTGTGAAAATGGTGAGCTCGGCGAAATTTACTATGCCAAAGCGCACGGTATCCGCCGCAGAGGTGTTCCGACCTGGGGTGTTTTTCTGAGCAAAGAGATTCAAGGCGGCGGCCCGCTTATCGATATCGGCACTCATGCTCTTGATATGACTCTTTGGTTGATGGACAATTATAAGCCAAAGGTAGTCGTCGGCTCAGTGTATCAAAAACTCAGCGACCACCCTGATTGCGGCAATATTTTCGGGCCCTGGAATCCTGATAAATACGAGGTTGAGGACTCCGCTTTTGCTTTTATTACGATGAAAAACGGAGCCACTGTGACTCTCGAAGCGAGCTGGGCTCTTAATACGATAGATGTCCATGAGGGAATCTGTACACTTTGCGGCACAAAAGCAGGCGCGGACATGAAAAACGGGCTTTGCATCGTTTCGGATAAAAACGGAAGATTTACCGAGATGCGCCCGGACTTTTCTGATGGTGCTATCGAGTATGCAGGCGGCAAGGTCTGGCTACCCGAGGAGCTTGAAGCACGCAATTTTTATGATGCTGTTTTATATGGCTGTGAGCTTCGTGTGAGGCCTGAGCAAGCGCTTGTTGTCACACAGATTCTCGATGCAATCTACGAATCTGCTGAGACCGGAAAAGCTGTTTATTTAGATTAGCCAGATTTCAAAGCAGTAAGTAAAATACACCGCGCTGTAAGTATCATTCCGAAGCGGAGCATGGATGCGGAGCGGCGGCAACCGAATGCATGAATGCCATTCATTGCCGGGAGGAATGTGCTTACAGTGCGGTGGATTTTGTATTTTCGCTACATCTTCTCAGGAGCGCTGACTCCGAGTAGTTCAAGACAGGTTTTAATAGTAAGGCGGGTTGTGTCGGCAAGCTTCAGACGTGCCAGCAGAAGCCCGCGCTTTGCACCTCTTATACGGCACGATGAATAAAACTTATGGAAACGCGCTGCCAGTTCAATAACATATTTATTGATACGTGACGGGTCCATGTCACGAACTGCCAGGATAATCTCCTCAGGCAGTGCAGATACTTGCTTAATAAGCTCCTGCTCTGATTCCGTCTTAAGTAAATCAGTAATTACTTCCTTGACAGGCGGCACTTTATAGCCTTCGCTCTCAAGCATTGCTATGAGACTGCATATACGTGCATGTGCGTACTGTACGTAGTATACGGGGTTTTCACTATCTTGTCTGATTGCAAGGCTCATATCAAAATCCAGATGGCTGTCGGGGCGGGCATTAAAGAAGAACCTGCACGCATCGACGGATATTTCGTCGAGAAGATCATTTAAGGTCAGCGCTTTGCCGGTGCGTTTTGAAACCTTGACTGTCTCACCCTCTCTGACTATACGCATCATCTGCATCAGCAAAAAGTGAAGCCTCGTGCCGTCAATTTTAAGCGCGTCGCAAAGACGCGGAGATGTCATCGTTGTCATCAGACGTATTGCGTGCCCGTGATGGTCAGCGCCCCAAATGTCTATCGCTTTTTCAAAGCCTCTGTCGAGCTTGTTTCTGTGATAAGCGATGTCTATTGCATAGTAAGTGTAAAACCCGTTTGACCTGCAAATGACCTCGTCCTTCTCGCCGCCGAGCTCTGTGTTTCGCAGCCAAATCGCCCCGTCCTTTTCAAATAAAAGCCCTGCTTTGTCGAGCAGCTCAACAGTTTCTTCAACATATCTGCTTGTATGCAGGCTTTTTTCGGAAAACCACTCATCAAATTCTATGCGGTATCGTTTCAAATGTTCCTTCATCAAATCAACATTGTGCGGCACAGCAAACTCGATAAACATTGCAATGCGTTCCTTTTCGGGCAGGTCCAAAAGCTTGTTATGGTATTTGAGAACCATTATTTTTGCAAGCTCGACTATGTCATCACCATGGTAGCCGTCTTCGGGAAACTGAATACTGTCCTTGCCGTTTATAAGCTGTATATATCTTGCGTTTATTGACTTTCCGAACAAATCGATTTGATTTCCTGCATCATTTATCAAAAACTCGCGCCAAACAGAATACCCTGCCTTCTCGAAAACGGCAGCAAGTGTGTCTCCGAGCGCACCGCCTCTGGCATTGCCGACTGTCATAGGTCCTGTCGGGTTTGCCGAAACAAACTCGACCATAATCTGCTTGCCCTCTCCTATATCGACTGAGCCATAGTCTGTTCCCATCGTTTCAACAGCACGCATGACCTCACTGTACCAATTGCTTGACACTGTGAAGTTAATAAAACCCGCGCCTGCTATTGAAATCGACTTAAAGAATGTCCCGTCGAGGTCGATGTTTGCTGTAAGTATCTCAGCGATTTTCCTCGGCGAAAGGCGCATATCCTTAGCCATTGTCATTGCATGGGTCGCAGCATAATCTCCGTGCGAGGGGTCGCGTGGGACTTCTATTGAGCCACGTATATCAGCGCCATCAGGAAGCTCGCCTGTTGCCCTGGCTTTTTCACAAGCAGCATTTAGAAGGTCTTTTATCTGGTTTTTTGCACTTTCAATCAGATTCATGATTTCATCTTTCAGACGAACTATTCAATACTTTATTAATTATTTATAGCTTACGTCTATTGTGGCAGGCTTTTAATGTTTATCTTAAACAGATTGCGGCTGACAGCAATGTTGTCAACCTCAATGTCATAACGAATCTCTATGTTTCCGCCATTATCATCCATGTTCTTTTTGATACTGTGTGTGTCTATTCCCATCATCACAGAGCCAAATGGTGTGTTATACAGGAAATGATGCTTTTGGTTCTCTGAGAAAATCATATCGCTGCTCATATCATCACCGCGGCTGAGAACAATACGGTCGGGCTCGACGGCAAATGTCGTCAGAAGTCCGTCCTGACCGGTAAATGGGTTTTCGATATAAGTGAATGTAGAGACATCTTCTGATTGCTTATACTCACCATCTGTCATGAGTTCAAAAGCCTCGTCTTCGCTCTCTGAAAAAACCGGTAATCCTTTTATTGAAATTAATACTTTTTTAAAGTCTTCCATTTTACTGCTCCTATTATTTGCGAGTGTCCATTATAATAAAAATACAAACCGGTTTTTTGTACACATTATGTATCGGGTTGTTCATCTTGTTCTATTATCTTCATAATCTCGTCAAGTTGATCCATACGGAACAAGCTGTTTTTTGATGTGATTCTAAACATATTACTCCCTGTTTCCACACGTTCAACTGCAACGATATGCTGCTCACCGGTTGTGACTGTATCGGCTAAAAAAGTAATCCAATAGTCAAGTTTTTCTTCAACATCACCCTTAAGGGTATATATTACAGTACAATTATAAACATCTGTTTCTGCCCAATCACTATCTTTTCCGCTTAATCTAATCGGGTCATTGATTTCTACAATCCAAACATATGGCGAACCATTAATAATATCTTTTAATTTATCCGAACGAATGTGCTCTCTTGCTAAAGCATTATTCTTGGTTCTTTCTGTAATAAACGTTACTATTTGATTAGCCTTCAAGTCGCTGCTGTTAAAATCCAGTTCACTTGAATGCATAGATAAAGATTCATTATACATTGTGCTTAATGTTGGATTATCTAAGTCAATAACAAGATTTCTAATAAATAAATATCCGTCTTCATGTGTTTTCCCTAAAGCGCCACTATTAATTCGAGTTATAGGCAATAAATAAGTTGTTTTTGTGTTGAACTTTATATCCGATTCGTTATATATAGTTAATTCTTCGCTACCCATCATTGATGCATACGAACGTTCTGCATAGACAAAGATTTTGTCTGCTGCATTACCAAAAATTCTATCAACAACTCTAAATTCAAACTCAATTAATGTTCTTCCGAAGTTGCGATGTGTTACATATTTTGCACTTACGACATCAGTGGCAAGAAGCAGTGCTCTTTCGAAGGTACTGTATTCTACTAATTTTTCTCCCGTCGGACTATTGTCGTGTACTATTGCATTGTCATTATACGGCTGTTCATATACAGTTAGAGGTAAAAGCAATATAACTATTATTGTTAGTATAACCATCTTTTTCATTAAATATATCTCATCATTTTATTCATTCTTATACTCCTTGCGTATGTTGGGCACTTATTATAATCTATAATTGTTTTTTTTGCAATCTCTATGTGAAGATGTCCTGTGTGTGGTATAATGTTTAAAACGGAGGTTTAAGATGCTTGAAGGTATTTTTGATACAGCAGCTTATATGCAAAACAGAGAGCTTTCCTGGCTCAAGTTTAACGAGCGTGTTTTACTTGAAGCAAACAGGCCTGAGCTGCCTCTGCTCGAAAGATTGAAGTTCATTTCAATTTTCACCAGTAATTTAGACGAGTTTTTTATGATACGCGTCGGCTCACTGTCCGACTCTGTTCTGCTCGAGAGTAAAATTGTCGACAACAAAACCGGTATGAGCACAAAAGAGCAGCTAAGTGAGATATACCGTGCTATACAACCTCTTTATAAGCTTGTCGACAGTGCTTACAGTACTGTTATCAGCAAATTAAAAAAGCGCGGTGTTGAGCTTTTGAAAATGAACGAGATAGAGCCTCACGAGCTTAAATCACTACGCAACCACTTCACGCACAGCATAATTCCAATCCTCTCCCCTTCTATAATTGATACAAAGCACCCTTTCCCGCATATTCCAAATAAGCAGCTGCATGTAGCTGTTACACTACAGAAAAAGAAAGGCAATGCATTTGCTCTAATAGCTGTTCCCGCTAATACGGAAAGGCTCGTTTTTATTGATGGCACACGTTTTGTGCTGCTTGAGGACTTGATACAACATTTTGTCAGTCTTGCCTTTGCTAATTATATTGTTTTAGAAAAGTGCGTTATTGCTGTTACACGAAATGCAGATTTTGACACAGCAGAGGAGCTGCTTGACGAGGATATTGATTTTCGCCAGCATATGAAATCACTTCTTAAAAAAAGGCAGAGAATGGCTCCGGTGCGTTTGGAGCTTGCAGGTCCCGTCAGTGAAGAAATGCTTGATTTTCTTTGCAGTAAGCTCAATTTAAAGTCTTCTCAGGTTTTCATCTGCGAGGCTCCACCCGATCTCAGCTTTGGCTTTACTATTACACGATACTTCGGTAAGAACACTTTGTCACCGTTAGTGTGGCCTACTCATGTACCTGTTAACTCACTTCCTCCCTCTTCTATGTCAAACATGCTCAAACGGGCTATGGGGAAGGATATGCTCTTTTCATTCCCGTTTGAAAGTATTGCTCCGTTTTTGTCTATGGTGAGGCAAGCAGCTGATGACAGCTCTGTTATTTCTATTAAAATAACCTTGTATAGAATAGATGCTCAGTCCAAGCTTGCAGAATCTTTGATACATGCAGCAGAAAACGGTAAGGAAGTCATTGTTTTGATGGAGCTTCGTGCCCGCTTTGACGAAAGTAACAATATTGAATGGGCAAATCGTCTGGAAGAAGCCGGCTGCCGTGTAATATACGGACTGGTCGGCTATAAGTGTCACTCTAAGGTCTGTTTAATCACACGCAAGGATTCCGGCAGGCTCCATTACATCACACAGGTCGGCACAGGTAATTATAATGAGAGAACTGCAAAGCTATATACGGATTTGTCGCTGATAACCTCTAATCAGGAGATTGGACGCGATGCTGCCGCTTTTTTTGCAAATATGCTCACAAACAATCTCGAAGGTGAGTATACACATCTCTGGGTCGCTCCAAACAGCTTTAAATCAAACGTTTTAAGGTCTATTGAGATAGAGCGGCAAAAGGTGCTCAGTGGCGGACGCGGCAAAATTATAATTAAATGTAACTCCCTTACCGATAAAGAGATTATCGAGAAGCTTGTCCAGGCCGGTGACAGCGGTGTTGAGATAATGATGAACATTCGTGGCATATGCTGTCTCGTTCCGGGTCTGCCCGGTGTTACAGATAATATTCAGGTTGTAAGCATTGTAGGTAAGTTTTTAGAGCATACCCGTATTTTTTGCTTTGGTGAGGGTGCTGACGAAGTAATTTATATTTCCTCAGCAGATTTAATGACACGTAATACCCAAAGACGTGTTGAGGTCGCTTGCCCTATTCTCGACCCTGATGTAAGGAATCGTATCAGATGGATGCTTGAGGTTATGTTTGATGATGATACAAACTTATGGGAGCTTGGCAGCGACGGTAAATATTCCTTACGTAAAACTCTCGATCACAAATCGCCAAAAAGCTCTCATGAGATTTTTACTCAAGAGGCAGCTTTTTTTGCTTCAAAGCTTCGAGATGGTCCTTCAATATTTTCTTTCATCAGACGTCTTTTTAAAAGTAAGGATTCTTAATTACTAAGAAGTTAAAAGTCATCTATATTCTTGTAGTTACAGATTACTGTATGTTTTTTTGCTCGTGGGACACTCGCGTAGCCCACAGTTCGCAAAAAAACATACAGTAATCTGTAACTTTTAATTCTCTACATATTTCCGAGATATACATTTTTAAGATACGTTTTTGCAATGTCACTTGCCTTGTGCATCATGTCAAATGGAGTCGGTGAGTGATCTTTATACTTATATCCGGGAAAAAATCTTGACAAGTGATATGGAATATCCGGGTCTAAAGATGCAAGCCACCTTGCAATGTCCTCAATCTCATCTTCATTTACTCCCGGAACTACCAATGTAGTCACCTCTACATGACACTTGCTATATGCAAGCTCTACCGTGCGCTTGGCATGTTTTGATGTTCCTCCGACCATATTATATGTTCTGTCTGTATTTCCTTTAATATCAATATTCATTGCATCTATATATGTAATCAGTTCCGTTAGAGGAGCTTCATTTATATATCCGTTTGTAACAAGCACGTTCTTTAGACCAGCGCTTCTTATGAGCTTTGAACACTCTAAAACGAACTCATATCCTATCAGAGGTTCATTGTATGTGTAGGCAACTCCTATATTTCCATCCTGCATTGAGAGCTTAGAAAGCTCCAAAACAGTCTCAGGTGTCAGGTAGTCAGCCTTGCCTTTTTCATACTCCAAAGAGATCGTATGGTTCTGGCAATATGGACAGGTAAGATTGCACCCATAACTGCCTATGGAGATAATTTTACATCCCGGATGGAACATATAAAGTGGTTTTTTCTCTATCGGGTCGAGTGCTACTGATGTAACCTTACCATAGCTGACGGCCAGAAGCTCACCATCAATGTTAGTACGTGCCCCACACTTACCTGTGGTGTTATTTTGAATAATACAACCAAAAGGACATAGCTGACACTCTAATTCCTTACTTTCCTTTCTTTTAGTCCCGGGGACCCAGTATTTTGCCCGTTTTTTGTCACCCATGTCTTATTACCTCAAAGCGCTGCAGCTTAATTTCAGCTCCTTTTTGTATCCCCGCTTTGCTGCAGGCAATGTCTATCTGATCCGAGACTGTATCAACTCCATCTAAGTTCGGAAGTAGTAATCCGCGTCTCATACCACTAGTTACTATGACACCATATCTCTTAATATCCAGCTCACCCGGTCCTGATATACTCTCGGGTGCCGAGAGGACATCGACCTTGTAGGTAAGGTATAAAAGTTCGTCTTTTTGAACCGGATCGAAGCGATTATCCGATAATCCTGCCGAAATTGCATTAGAAATGACCTCATTTGCTATACAATCTGTCGCAGGTGCTATAGTCCCTATACACCCTCTTAGTCTACCATTTTTATGTAGTGATACAAACACACCTGCTCTTTGCGACAACATCTCTGAGGGCAACCCCTTGGGAATAGGTAGTTTGTCTCCCGTCTTTATTACATGTTCTAATGACTGTCTGGCAAGTAACTGGTAATCATCTTCAAGGTTACGGCATTTGCTTGACTCTTCCAATGTGAACTCGAGATATTGTTCAAGGAAATTTCGCGAAAAATCCTCATTTTTTGGTAAAAACTCTGCAATCGCGTATCCGACACCAAATGGACCTTCATATGAGAGTAGTTTTGCGTCTACTTTTAGCATGTCAAAGAGTCCCGACAATACCATCAAAGAGTTATAGCCGCACTCACCTGCTTTCTCTTTTATGTTCTCGGGTATCTTAAGTAGTCCAAGAAAGTCACCCCTCTTAAGAGCAGAAATTACAGCTTCGTCAAATACTCTTCCTTCGGGAGCATATGGGTAAGGACCTCCATCTTGTAATCTGTGGGAGAGATCAGAGGAGGCTACAACAACTACTTTTCTATTTATATGCGCCGCTGCCTTGGTAAGGATTTGTCCAAGCAGATAATGCTCGCAAGAGGACATTCCCGACTGAGAAACCCTTACTGATTTATAGTCAGTATAGTGTTTATTTATATACCACATAGGAACCATTACTCCATGATCGAGTCTGCTGTCTTTCTCACCTTCTGTTCCTGCAGGTATGTCACTAAGCATCGCTGCCTGCTCAATGACGTCTATAAGCTCCTCATCATAATTCGTGTTAATCCTTACATCAGGAGCAGCAAAGCGTCCAAAGTCACCTTCGGCACTTTGACCCGGTGATATATGAAAGTAGTCGGAATAAACAGTGCCATGAGGAGTAATGAATATAATAGTCTCAGGTTGAAGCTTTGCTATATCCTCTCCAACCCTTTCAAAAGCTGTCAGTGTATCTTGTATGTCTTTTTCCTTACCTCTGCCGACCGCAGGTATCACCAGTGGAGGGTGTGGTAATGTATATGCTTTAATAATTGACATAATAATAATTTCTCCTTGACAATATTTTAATAATCATATACTATACATTATAAGTAAGGAATGTAAATAATGCAAGGGAGGCTTTAAAATATTATGATGGAAATGGCAAAGGTTACAAGCAAGGGGCAAATTACTATACCTATATCTATTAGACGCAGACTTGGAATCAACGAGGGTGACAAGCTTTTGTTCATAAATAGACCCGAGGGAGCAATGATGGTAAATCCCGATACCTTCCAGGGAGACTTGGCTGAATACGAAGCAGCGCAAGCAGTGCCGGCAACAACACCGGTCAGCGCACCGCCACCGCGCGCACCACAAGCAGCTGCAGCAGCATCTGCAGCTCCGCCACCGCAGGCAAGAACTGAGACACCGGCAGCTCCGCCACCACAAGCACAAGCAGCCGCAGCAGCTCCGGCACCGGCTCCCGAGCGCAGATATATCCCACCCATGGACGAGCCGGAAGAGAAAAAGCCGGCAGCACAGGTGGGTAACCTCGATTTGAGCACACTACTTGATGATATCCGCTCTATAGGCTCAAAGATATAATGCTCTTCTCATAATAGAGTATGGAGCAGGGCCGAAGTCCAGGAAAAACGTATGAAAGCCCAGAGTGCTCGCATCGCCCTGTAATACATTTTCATACTCGGCTTGCAGCAAATAAAGCTCAATAAAACCAAGTGTATAGATAATCGTATTTACCGGAACCCCTGTCACAGCATTATAAAAGTTATCAATTGTAGTGTCATCTGTTGTGCCTAAATCCATAAATAGCAAGGCAGCAACATCATCTCTATCCCAACCGAGCAGGTTTACTCCGATATCCGCATGAGATTGAAGAAGCAAAAAGTATAGCCGCAGCTCACACAGCAGCTCCACTTCTAAAGGATCAAGACCTGCATATTGGTAGCTGAGAAGCTCAACATACATCGCCCAGCCCTCCGTATAGCCCATGTTTGAGAGCATTATACGAATCGGATGAGGCGATTGTTGTCTTAAATGAACCATTTGATACATATGACCGGGATATCCCTCATGAGCTAATGCTGTCAGAAGTGTCAAGTTATCTTCTATCGATGAGTGATTAATATATATTACATTATTGTCATACACATCTACAGCAGGCACAAGGAAAAATGCCGGCGCAGTAAAATCGCTAAGGCTGTCATGCACCTCCATAATAACATGCTCTATAGGCTCAACAGCCGGAAAATCATGCATCATAGTATCTCTAAGCAGCAATAAAAACTCCTCGGGTGTTTTTGTTGCAATTTGTCCTGTAGTATGTGTCAGGTATTTTCTGTTAAGTGCACTGTCGCTGCGAAGAATTCTTCTTACATTTTCTAATGTAGTAATTCTCCACATTTCAATCAAGTTTTCAATTTCCGATACCGACCTGTCTGTACCTGCCCGAAGGCACAGTGTTGCATATGCAAACTCATCTCCTCGCGGCAAAGCTGCATACCCTCCCGGATTTGCACCAACCCCGCGCAGCGAGAACATCGCAGCAAGCAGATTATCGTAGGCAACAAGCACGTTTTCAAGCACAAGCACACGGTTTCTCTCTTTAAACTCCTCGCGCTGCTGCTCTGTCAGACCCTCATACTTATCTATCCGGTCATTAAAAATAACAATGAGCAAATTATCCTCACGGCTCAGTAAAAAACTCTCTATCTGCTCTATAACCTTATCAGCATTTGCCTCGCTCATAAAAAAGCCGCGCTGCGCCCGCTCTCGCTCAAAATCAATTATGTCACTAAAATACCTGATTGTATCTTCAAGTAATAACAGGTATAGCTCAATATCATCTGCCGTGTAAAAATTATACTCGGCAAGCAAGATAGGAAGCTGTACCTGTATTCCGTTTAAAGGTCTGATGTAACCCGAATAATAGAGAAAATCGTCTTCCATTTCAAGGATTTCAGATAAATCAAGGATTCTGTCCAGTATGTCATAGGTGACTTTTTGGTCTTCCCGCAAAGCATTGTAATCAAGCCTTGCCAGCTGCTGCTTAAGCTCTGCGGTTTCATTTCTTTCCTCTGCAAACTGCTGCGGTGTCATTATACTGCCATAGCCGGGCTCAGGTCTGTCAATCCCCATTGAATCGGGATCAGCTAAAAAGAAATTCATGGTAAGAGTATCTGCACTTACCCAGTCTGCAAAAATTTCATCGATAATGGTATCAAAGAGCTCTTCATCGGAAATGGCATCTTCTTTGTTTTTATCTTTTCCACCGGGGTTTTTGTCTGTTGACGAGCCCCCCGGGCTTAAGGAGTCGATAATATCATCGAAAAAACTACATCCGTATGCCAGTAAAAAACATATCGACAGAATAATTATAAGTGATAATATGCGTCTAACCGTCATCTTCTTGTATATGTCCTGACATCACCGTCTACATCAACTAAGGTAAGAGTAGTTTCGTTTACCATAAAGATAAAATAGTTATGCTCCTCGTAATCGTCTCCATATGTGTTCAGGTCTCCGTCACTGTCAATCCACCAGTCTCCCCACTCTTCGCCCCAGTCCTCATAAACCCTTCCGCCTGTTTCACTTGTCAGGGTAAAGATTATGTTATCGGATAAAATGAAGTGGTGTATCAAATCGCCCGAACCATTGCCCCACTGACCTTCAAGCATTGCCGCAGGAGTTTGCTGACCGGGTCCCGGAGGATTGCCGGGAGGTGGCGGCGGATCTTGCTGTGGCCCCTGTTGTGGAGGATTTTGCTGTGGCCCCTGTGGTGGAGGTACATAAACACCCGGACCGGAAGGAGATGCTGCCGGTGTGTTGGAACCGGAATTAAATATCGCATCGCGAAAAGCAAACACTAAAAGTCCGCCCGAAAGTAATACTACTGCAGTAATGATAGCTGCAATAAGCACACCCTTGTTTGAACCCTTTTGAGGCGGAGGCTGCATCGGCGGTTGCATTGGTTGCTGCATTGGTGGTGGTTGTTGCATTGGTTGCTGCATTGGTGGTGGTTGTTGCATTGGTTGCTGCATTGGTGGTGGCGGTTGCATTGGTTGCTGCATTGGTGGTGGTTGTTGCATTGGTTGCTGCATCATGGGTGGCGTCATCGCCGCCGTTGGCGTCATCGCCGCCGTTGGCGGCGGGGCCGAAAGCGGCGCACCGCAGCTTGCACAAAAAGCTACTCCCGGAGCTAATTGCGAACCACATTCATTACAAAACATATCCACTCTCCTTATAATTTATGCAATAATGTTAATTATAACATCACTTAGTTTCTATAAGCCCGTAGTCGCCTTGTTTACGTTTATACACGATTGAGAAATTGTCTTTGCTGTTTTGGTTTCTAAAAACAAAGAACTCGTGATCAAGCAGATTCATTTGAAGTACTGCTTCCTCCGGAGTCATTGGTTTTATCGGGAACATTTTTGTGCGAACAATTTTAAACTCGCCCGGTTCTTCCTCTTCTTCTGCTATTTCAGGCACTACAACAGGCTCTCTGACTTTTTCAAGAGCACCTGTGCGGATTTGCTTACCAAGGCGCGTTTTGTTTTTGCGGATTTGGCGCTCAATAGCGGCAACCGCTGAGTCTATCGATGCATAAATGTCATGTGTTGTGCCTGTGACGCGGAAATATGTCCCGTCGTTATTTATCGTTACCTCTGCAATATAGCGGCCGCGCTCGGTCGAAAAAGTGACCGATGCTTGTGATTCCTTCTTGAAAAATCTGTCAAGCTTGCCGATTTTTCTCTCAGCATAGTCGCGCAGGTCATCTGTTCCTTTAATTTTTTTATCTGTAAATTTGAATTTCATTGTAATCGCTCCAATCTTTAGTCTTTTTTTCTCAGTTTTACAACCAGCTTGTTTGGCGGCGGCGGGGAATCCTGTGGCGGCGGGGATTCCTGTGGCGGTGGGGAATCCTGCGGCTCCTCGGCAAAGGGTGCAAACGGTGGCGGAATATCCTGCTGCTCCGACGGCGGCGAAGTGTCCTGCTGCTCCTCTAACCTTGCTTGCAGCTCTCTGAGCTCAGCCTGCTTCATATCAAGCTCTGTCTGCATTTCGAGCTGTCGGATCCGTAGTGTTTCAGCTTCCCTCTCCGCGTTTTCTTTTTCAATTTTCAAGTCATGTAAAAGCACACGGGTTTCTTCATCAAGCTTACCTTTTTCTGCGCTCATCTCATTTTTTAGTGCAGCAATGTCTCTTTCTATTTTTTCTCTTGCATAAATGTTATCGTTTCGTTCCTTAGTTATTTTTGCAATGTATGCCGCAACATCATCACGATTAAAGCCTCCGATAAATTTTTTGCGAAAGGTAACAATTTCTCCTGTCATACCGGTTTAATCCTCCCCGCCTGTAATATTTTCTGTTTCATCTCCTGAACCGTTTTCCGGATAAGTATCGTTGTCTACCTTCATTATATCATAAAGTGTTAGCGGACCGTTACATATTTGCGTATTTTCTCTGTCCCAAATGTAAAATTCTTCAAAATCCCCGTCATTTTTTAAAAACGCAGCCTCGAGTCCGAGAACAACAGACATGGAGACATCTATGTGATAGTAGTAACCTTCGAGCGCAACAATGTTCCAAGCATGGAACTTTTCGTCGAGAAAACCAAGCACAACACGACACTCAATTCTAAGCTCGTCGCAAAGCGCTTTAAATGCCATTGCAAAACCTTCGCCCACTGCACTGCCTCGCACAAAAGCGCCAAATGCTGTTGCCGCAATGTTTTGCGGGGCGTGCATGCTGATGGTCCCGGCTGTGCCTTCGTCAAACTCTGTAGATGCCATAAGGTTTTCCACCAGAGAAAGCAAAATCTCACCTTGATTATCACCAACCGCCCGCTCGGCATTTTGGCGGACATAAATATCAAGGCTTTCGCCAAAAAGCCGCAGCATTTCAGGACTTTGCGTGTATCCGAATCTGATTACGTAAATTCTGTCTTCACCTTGTTCGGGAAACATTTCGACCGTAACAAAGGGCATCATAACTATTTCGCGCGGGTTTTGGTAGTAGATTTCGACTATTTGCTCGATAATATCTTCACCGGTGAGCTGAAGACCTGTGCGGAAAACCGCTTCCTCATCATATCTGCTCATGATTTCCAGCAGGCTCGTCATCATAAAGCGCGCTGTCGGCGCATTTATAATCGCCTCCAGCTGCTCGGCTGTGCGCATAAACTCGATTTCTATGTCTATTTCAAAATACCTGACAATCCGTGTTGCAGTCAGGTTAATTTCTGTCACCGCATAAACCGCAATCGGGTGGTTTTCCAAAATTTCTCTTGAAATACGGTCAATCTCAGCCTGTACATCTTCATTTTCGACGTTGTTATACTGGATATTTGTTTCTGTTTGGTGCGAAATTATAAGGTCAAGCAAAAATTCCTCAAACTCCTCCATGCTTGAAATAACCTTCTGCTCGACAGGCGGCCTTTCATATGGCAGGGATATGTGAGGTGAAATGCTTTCAATATAATCTTCAAGCAGATTTGCACATGCAGTTGACATGACTGCAGTAAAGAGCATTATAAGTGTAACAGCGGATACGGTAAGCAAGCGCTTCATTAGTGTACCTCAATCTCAAATGTAAGCTGCTCTTCGCCCTTGTCCTCGGGTTTGAGTGCCGCTCCAGCAGCGGGGATTGCGCGTACTTTGTAACGTGAGGGTTCCTTAATATGTGTTTTTTCCAGCGGCAGCGCTTTTGTCATTATACGTCCTTTTTTTAGCGAAATTACCTGAACGCCTTGTGTATTTCGCGTTGTTTTTGGCGAAAGAATTGCCGTGTTAAAGACTACTACGCGCTCGTCGCTCGAAAATATTGCTATCATTATGTCCTCATATAGCGGCATTATAGTGTGAACCCGGCTCTTGTCACTATAGGCGCCCGTGAGCTTTTTGCGGTTTAGTTTTGTTTCGTAGCCCGAGAGCTCTACACGCGCGGTTTTGCCGTTTTCGAAGAAAAACAGGAGATGACCTTTGTAGTCGCCGGGGTCAAGAATATAAATTGCGTTCTCACCTTCGTCCATTTCAAGAGCTGCCCCAAGATATGTGCCGAGATTTGAAGCTTTTGTGTCATCAAAGTCTCTGATTCGAGCCTTGTATACCTGCTGTCTGTCCGAGAATACAAGCAGTTCGTTCTTGTTTTGCGATTCAAAGGCGATAAAGGGACCGTCGTTTTCTTTGTATTTATGCTCACCGCCCATTCGCAGGGATAATGGTGTTATTTTCTTAAAGTAACCCTCGCGTGACATAAATATATGTACCGGATAATCCTCTATATGCTCGTGAGTGTCGTACTCCACCACTTCGTCTTCATAAATGATTTGGGTTTTGCGCTCTGTGCCGTATTTGCTGCTGACTTCCTTAAGTTCTTTGATAATTATTGTGTTTATACGGCGGTTTGACTTTAGTGTAGCATCAAGGTCTTCGATGTCCTTTATAAGCTGCTCTATTTCGTCTGTCCGCTTGAGGATGTATTCTTTGTTTATGTTTCGCAGCTTAATCTCTGCTACATACTCTGCCTGGAGCTCGTCGATGCCAAATCCAATCATCAGGTTTGGCACAACCTCTGATTCTTCTACTGTAGCGCGGATTATTGCTATTGCTTTGTCGATGTCGAGCAGTATTTTTTGTAAGCCACTCAGTAGGTGCAGCTTTTCCTTTTTCTTTTGCATTTGGTTGAAAACGCGACGTTTTACGCACTCAACTCTCCAGGCTGTCCACTCCTCTAAGACTTCCCGAACTCCCATAACCTTTGGCACACCGGCGATGAGAATGTTGAAGTTGCAGGAAAAACTGTCCATCAGTGGTGTTTGCTTCATCAGTCTTGCCATTAGCTTGTCCGGCTCGACTCCACGTTTGAGTTCTATAGTCAGTTTTAGTCCCGACAGGTCGGTCTCGTCGCGCATGTCGGAAATTTCTTTGAGACGGTTTGACTTTACAAGCTCGGCGACCTTGTCGATTATTAGCTCGGCTGTTGTTGAGTAAGGAATTTCTGTAATTTCGATAAGATTACCTTCTTTGACATAGCGCCATTTGGACCGGACCTTTATGCTGCCGCGCCCCGTGTTGTAGATGGATTCGAGGTCGGCGGCATTGTAGAGCAGCTCCCCGCCCGTTGGAAAATCAGGCGCTTTTAGTGTTTGGGTTATGTCGCAGTTTTTGTCGTTAATGTACTCTATCGCTGTGTTACACACTTCCTCAAGGTTAAATCCGCAAATATTACTTGCCATTCCAACTGCTATGCCCATGTTTGCACTGACGAGCACATTCGGGAATGTCGTCGGCAGGAGAATCGGCTCTTTCATCGTGCTGTCGTAGTTATCTACAAAATCGACTGTGTCTTTGTCTATATCGCCAAAAATTTCGGCGCAAATAGCTGAAAGCTTTGCTTCTGTGTATCTTGAGGCGGCATGTGCCATGTCGCGTGAGTAGGTTTTTCCAAAATTTCCTTTTGAGTCGACAAATGGTGTCAGCAGTGCCTGGTAGCCCTTTGAAAGTCTTACAAGTGTATCGTAAATTGCAAGGTCGCCATGCGGATTGAGGCGCATGGTTTGCCCGACTATGTTGGCACATTTGGTTCTGGCTCCTGTGAGCAGCCCCATTTTGTACATTGTATAAAGTAATTTTCTGTGTGAGGGTTTAAAACCGTCGATTTCGGGTATCGCACGGGACATTATCGCACTCATTGCATATGGCATGTAGTTTGTTTCGAGCGTCTCTGTAATAGGCTGCTCGACTATCTCGGCGCGCAGTCCTTTAATGTTCGGGTCTATTGGTTTTTTTACAGGTTCTTGTTTCTTTTTTGGCATTAGTCTTTATCCTCTTATTGTTTCGTCACAATGTAAATACGTTTCTATCGCATGAGGACGTCATCCATGCGTTCCACACGCGACGCTCCGCATCCATGCTCCGCTGTTGAAACGCAATTTACATTGCTCCTCACATTTAAAATGAAAAATATACAGCGCTTGATCGTGGTTTTAAACTATGAAACGTCGGCAAAATCGATATATTTGTGGCCGTTTTCGGCGATGAACTCCTTGCGGCCCGCGAGATTATCACCGAGCAGCAGGTCAAACATTTCAGCTGTTGTTTGCGCCTGCGAAGGCTTTACTTTGATAAGCCGTCTTGTGTCGGGGTTCATTGTTGTCAGCCACATCATCTCCGGGTCGTTTTCGCCGAGGCCCTTTGAACGGCTGATTGTGTGTTTAGCACCGTCGAAGCCTTTGATTAGCTCGTTTTTCTCGCGCTCATTGTATGCAAAATACGTTTTACCCTTACAGGAGATTTCAAAGAGCGGCGACTCTGCGATATAGACAAGCCCCATCTCAATGAGTGTCGGGACAAGGCGGTATAGCATTGCGAGGATTTGTGTGCGTATGTGATAGCCGTCGACATCTGCGTCAGTGCAGATTATTACACGGTTCCAGCGAAGTGAAGAAAGGTCGAACGCACTCATGTCCTTTGAGTGCTTATTTTGAATTTCAACTCCACAGCCCAGAACTTTTATGATATCTGTAATGATTTCATTGGCAAAAATCTTGTCATAGTCATTTTTCAGGCAGTTTAGGATTTTCCCACGGACAGGGATGATGCCCTGAAACTCGGCATCGCGGCTGAGCTTACATGCTCCGAGCGCACTGTCGCCCTCCACTATATAAATTTCACGTTTTGAAACGTCTTTTGTCCGGCAATCAACGAATTTTTGAATTCTGCCGGTAATGTCTATTGTACCGGAGAGTTTTTTCTTCATGTTCAGCCGTGTTTTTTCTGCTGTCTCCCTGCTTCGTTTATTAACAAGCACCTGCTCTGCAATTTTCTCGGCACTTGATTTGTTTTCGATAAAATATACCTCAAGCTGAGATCGCAAAAACTCGGTCATTGCCTCCTGAACGAATTTGTTGGTAATGGCTTTTTTTGTTTGGTTCTCAAACGATGTCACAGTAGAAAAACAGTTTGTGACAAGCACAAGGCAGTCGGCGACATCCAAGAAGGTTATTTTGTTCTCGCCACTTTTGTACTTGTTTGTTTTTCTAAGGTAAGCATCTATCTCTGCTACGAACGCACTGCGAGTAGCCTTTTCCGGTGAACCTCCGTGCTCGAGCCATGACGAGTTGTGGTAGTACTCCTGAACACTTACTCTGTTCGAGAAGCAAAACGCAGCAGACAGCTTGACCTTATAATCAAGTAAATCCTCTCTGTCGCGACCGACACGACCCGCTTCTATAAAGACAGTCTCGGTGAGCATATCCTCCCCGGCTATCTCCTTAACATAATCTGTGATGCCGTTATCATATAAAAATTCGGTTGTCTCAAACCTGCCGTGAATTTGATTTTTAAACCTGAATGTGACACCTGCATTAACAACCGCCTGGCGCTTCATTACATCAAGAAAGTACTCAACGGGGATATTTATATCTGTAAAAACTTCAAGATCAGGCTTCCATCTGATAATACTACCCGTTCTTTTGCCTGTATACTCCTCTTGCTGCAGTTCTTTGCCCTCTTCTCCAACTATTTCACCTTTTTGGAAGTTTAGAGTATACTTTTTGCCGTTTCTGTAGATTGTAACATCCATAAACTCAGATGAATACTGTGTTGCACAAGAGCCAAGACCGTTGAGCCCCAATGAAAACTCATAATTTTTGTCTGTGTTGTTGTGGTATTTGGCACCGGCATAAAGCTCACAAAAAACAAGCTCCCAGTTATAGCGCTCTTCTGCACTGTTCCAGTCAACAGGACAGCCTCTTCCGAAGTCCTCAACCTCAAAGACGTTATCCTCAAAACGCGTTACAATTACAAGCTTTCCATAGCCCTCGCGCGCTTCATCTATTGCATTTGAAAGTATTTCAAAAACAGCATGCTGACAGCCTTCGATGCCGTCGCTGCCAAAGATAACTCCCGGACGCTTTCTGACTCTGTCTGCGCCTTTTAGCGAGCTGATGCTGTCATCACCATAATTAAACACTTGTAATTCTTCTTTTTTAGCCATCTCTCTCCATTTGTGGTACAGGGGGGTACAGGGGGACGGTTCTACTGTCCCTATTTGGTACAGTAGAACCGTCCCCCTGTACCTTTTTTCTCCACATTTTGTTCTCAGTTTCTTGTAATAATACATTATATAGTATATACTCGCAATATGCAAGATTATACAAAGTTTAAATTAAAAAGTGACGAGCAGCTTCACTCACTTCTCTCAGGCAGGGATAATTTTGCCGTGCTTGCCTGTAATAAGTGCTTTAAGGTGTTTGATGACCTTATGGCAAAAGAGACCGAACTTGGAGATTTCGTTGATTTTACAAGGGATTTAGGGAAAAATATTACTTTCTCACAAAGTGTGGACTTTTTATGTAACTCGCACAGACTGCTTGACATTGCCGGTTCTTTGCCGGTCTCATCAGTAGTTTTTGTGCTTTCTTGTGGAATCGGAACACAGACTCTTGCTGATCTTATAAGTATCCCTGTTTTTACTGCCTGTGATTCTTTATATGTAAACCTTCCACCCTCTTTTTGCAAAGGAGCTCATGGTATGTCCCTCGCTGATAAGCTCTGTAATGCTTGCGGAAAGCGCTGCAGTGGCTGCGCTTGTTGCGTTTTAAGCACAACAGCCGGTGTGTGCCCTGTTACAGACTGTCCAAAGGGTCTTTTAAACGGAGAGTGCGGAGGCTCTATAGGCGGGAAATGTGAAGTTGACTCACAAAGAGACTGTGCGTGGGTTTTAATACGCGAAAATCGCTCTAAAAGAGCCGGTGATAACTGCTCAATTGATGGCGAAAATATGCTCAGTAACAACCGGATAAACAAACAGGAGATAGACAATTTATCCTTGCAAATACAACGAATTCGGGCAGAAAGCTTCTATGGCGGGCTTTATTTAAAACCACGTAAGGTTTACTCCGCTTTCCTTACTTTGCAAAATTTTCCGCTTCCGAAAAAAGTGGTTATTCCGATGTCTCAGCATGCCGGTATGTCAGCTGAACCTATAGTAAAGGTTGGAGATTATGTAGAGACAGGACAGAAGATTGGCGAGGCTGTCGGTGTTCTCAGCAGTAGTGTACATGCCAGTATTAGCGGGCATATCAGCGAGATTGCATTACATAGTCATCCGAACTCAGATAGCGAATCTTTGTGTATAACTATTGAGTCTGACGGCAAGGATAAGCTGCATAAATCTATTGCTCCGATACCTTATTGGGAGGATCTGGACATCTATGATATAGATGCAATTATAGCAGAAAAAGGCATTGTTGGCATGGGAGGAGCCGGATTTCCCACTCCTGTCAAGCTAAAGGTGCAAAAACCCATAGATACCATCCTTTTAAACGGCTGTGAATCTGAGCCATATATAACAGCAGACCACAGAATTATGCTTGAGTATGCTGATGATATCATTAACGGCCTCAGGATTATCTTAAAATGCACCAATGCCAAGCAGGGTATAATAGTCATATCTGATAACAAAAGTGATGCAATAAGACATTTGGAGGCAAAAACAGATAATATTGATGATATATTTGTTATGGCACTCTGGTCAAAGTATCCTCAGGGGGCTGAGCGAATGCTTATCGCACGTACTTTAGGCAGAAAGCTTGCTCCGGGGCAAAGACCTTATGATGTTGGTGCTATAGTTTTAAATGTCAGTACTGCACGAGCCATAGGAGACGCTTTTACACGAGGAATGCCTCTTATAGAGCGCGCTGTTACAGTGTCAGGTGAAAAAGTAAGGAATCCAGGCAACTTCATCGTCCGAATTGGCACTGAGGCATTGGAATTACTGGATTATTGCGGTGTTTCAAATGATAGCGATATCAAATTTGGCGGCCCTATGATGGGTCAAAAACTTGATAATTATAGTGTTCCTGTCATAAAGGGCACAAATGCAGTAATTGCAACGTCTCGCAGCATTACATGTTCTGCTGACTGTATAAAATGTGGTCGTTGTGTGGACGTTTGCCCTATGGAGTTGCTGCCTTTCTACTATCCACTTTTAGAAAAAGCCGGATTAATGCAGGATTTGCTCAACTATAATGTTAATCATTGCATAGAATGTGCTTGCTGTGACTACGTTTGCCCGTCCGGAATTAATATCACGGATGCTGTACGCAGGGGAAAGAAAAGCTTATGTTAATAGTCAAGGTTAAATCAATTGAGGAAATTTCTCCGTTTGTCACAGGGAGAGTAATTGCTGTTTGCTGTGAGGGCTGCAGGGATGTCTATTATCCCGATAATGACGTAATTGCAATGCTTGACGGCATTGCGGTCAGAGGAACCGATTTTGAAGTCCTCGAGCTTCTCTACATGTGCAGTGAAAATTTTCTCGATTTATATATGCAAAATTATAAGGATTTATTTATAAGCTGCGACACCATTTTGACAGTATCTTGCGGTGTTGGTGTGCAGATGTTTTCAAATTTTGTAAGGAATGTAAGTGATTCGAAAATAATTTCATGCTGTGACACCTTGGAAATGCCCGGTTTTCAAGGCTTAACACCCTCTAAGTTCAACTGCGCCTTATGTGGTGATTGTCACTTAAATGAAACAGGTGCAATTTGTCCTATTACGAGTTGTAAAAAGAGTCTTGTTAACGGTCAGTGCGGCGGAGCAAAAAACGGCATGTGTGAGGTTGATGATTCCATCGAATGTGGCTGGGAACGTATTTATCAGCGACTGGAAAAGTATTATGTCCTCGCGCCATAAATTCACATTGTGAGGTATTTATTATGCTGCTAACACAATTATTTAATCAAAAAGAGTTTGTTATAACTTCCGAAGTGGGGCCTCCGAAGGGGTTTGAGCTTCAAACTCTGCTCGAGAGAGCCGACAAGTATCTTCGCTGTGTTCATGCTGTTAATGTGACCGATTGTCAGTCTTCTGTTATGCGCCTTGGCTCTCTTGTAACCTGTAAGGCTTTGGCGGACAATGGGTTTAACACGGTTTTGCAGCTTACTTGCCGCGACAGAAACAGGATTGCTCTACAGTCCGAGCTTCTCGGAGCTGCATATTTTGGCATAAATAATGTTTTGCTTTTGACCGGAGACTATACAACTCTTGGTGATGCTCCCGAATCCAAGCCCGTTTACGATTTAGACTCTGTTTCTTTACTAAGAGCCGCATCATCGTTGGAGAAGGGCTTTGATTTAAATAACAATGCTCTGACCGGAGCTCCTGTACGGTTTTCAAAAGGAGCTGTTGTTTCTCCCTGCAGTGACAATCCGGATGCTCAGCTGGATAAAATGGAGCGCAAAATTAGAGCAGGAGCACAGTTTTTTCAAACTCAAACGATTTATGAGCCCGATAGGTTTATTGCCTTTACAGAGCGGGCAAAGCAGTTTGGTGTACCCATTATGCTTGGCATGGTAATTCTAAAAAGCGCACGTATGGCAAGCTTTATGAACAGTAATATTGCCGGTGTCAGCATTGGGCAGCATATTATTGACGAGCTGGATGCAGACAATGCCTCTGCCTCTTGCAAAGGTGTGGAAATTGCTGCAAGAGTAATAAAACAATGCAGACCCTACTGTCAGGGTCTGCACATTATGCCTCTTGGTTGGGATCACAAGGTTCCGGAGCTACTTGAAATGCTAAGCTGACAAAAAAAGGGTACAGGGGGACGGTTCTACTGTACCCTAACACCTGACTGTGACATTTTTTACCGCTTTTGAAAAAGGGGGACAGTAGAACCGTCCCCCTGTACCCTTTCCCCTGTACCCTTTTAATTCAAAAGAGGGACAGTAGAACCGTCCCCCTGTACCCTTTTTTTGGTTTAGCCTGCGGGGAGCATGACGGCATCGCCGAATACACTTTCCCAAAGAGCGCGGCGCTCTTCAATAACAGCGGCACCGCGCCATGCTAAAAGTTCTGCCATTTCAAAATCATATTTGTCGTCGAAATCCTCTATGGGTTCAGCCATTGCTCTTACAAACACTCTGTTACCCCTATCGGCTATATTTCCCCTGCCCTGCTCTGCTTCGACGGTTCCTATGTTTGGCATAGCGAACTCCCGTATATCAGTTGCTTGAATTTCTATTGCCCTTGCAAATACACGCGGCTCAGTAAGAGGGAACGCAAGCGCAAGAGTTAAGCCTTCAATTTCGGCACTTATAAACGGTTGGAGACCGAGTCCTGCTGAGTTGGTAACAAGAGCTATGTCATGGTTTCTTCCCACTCTCATATAATACGGGTCTGTTGTATCCTCGATGGGAATAGGTTCAAATGCACCATTATCGAGCACTCTGTAGTTGATGCCTTCAAATCCAATTTGAAGCGTAAATCTAATCTCAGGTCTGCAAAGCATGTCATAATACAGCAGCGCTGCTACCGGGTCTGTGTTTATATTTGGTATGAATAAGGTGCGGTCATCACCACCACCGAGAAGCTTGCGGTAGTAACCTGCATCGTTTTTAAAAGTATCAACTGCAATAAAGTTAGCTTCAGGTCCGACAAGAGATTGAATACTGCCGTTCCAACCGTCTGCATCATTGCGGTATGGCATATCGAAGCTATGCGATGCTATTGCACCGACCCAGCCTGCTTTGATAAAGTTGTCAGGTGTGCTTGTGGTGCTTGAAAATAGTGCAAAGTCCGCATGTATAAGGCCGTCGTTGAACCATTTATTCAAATAACGGATAGCCTCTTTAACTCCCGGATAGAAGATGTTTCTTTCACCACCCCACCCATAGATGTAAAGGTCTTTATCTGTTATGTCGTCGGGAATAAAGCTGCCTATCATTTGTCCGGCAACCCAGCCCGGGTCAGCTGTCATGTGCAGAGGCACCATATACTCTGCATCGCTGCCCAGAAGAAGCTCCGCATTATCTTTAAAAGCATAAAGCAAGGCTTCAAACTCATCGATGTTTGTCGGCAGCTCCATACCAAGCTTTGCTACCCAATCCTCGCGGATAAAAGGAATATACCTTTGGTTTGTCGGCATTTTACTCACAAAGGAGTAGATTTCACCTGTATCTCTATCCTGGTTTGCGTAGAGACGACCTGCGCCAAGCCAAGCCCAAAGGTTCGGGAAGATGTCAGCGCTGTCTCTAAAGTAAGGCTCTAAGTTTGTAATTGCACCTTGTCTTGCAAACTCGTTGACTGCCTGATAGTTATAGGTCACGCATACATCGGGTGCGATTTGCTCGGTGAGTAGTAATAACATGTTTTGGTCCTCACCATGGCGCGGTGAATCAACAAACTCGGTAACAATAATATTGTGGAGTTCTAACGCTTTCTCTGCGAGATATGCTGTGAAAGCTGTGTTTGGGTCTTCATTATCACTGCGGTCCCATGTAAGAACTCTTATTTCTCGCGGCTCGGTGAAACGGAGATTACCATTGGCATCAACTTCAAGACCCAGTTCTTCTAAACGGGTTTGAGGCTCCCTTGGCTTCGCATCGTCATCATCATCCGGCGGTGGCGGGAGTGTTCCAAATACGTCCTCATCTGTGCTGCAAGCAGCAACGATGGAAAGGCACAATACCAGTGCCAGGATAAGTGCAATAAATTTTTTCATTCTTTCCTCCTAAAAAATATAGTTTATTCTTTAACGCTGCGTTATTCTTTAACGCTTCCGAGAGTAACCCCGGCTACGAAATATTTTTGCAAAAACGGATAAATAAGGAGAATAGGAACTGTTGCTATGACTATAGTTGCCATTATCACTGCTTCTGTCGGAGCATCACCTGTTGTGTTGTCAAACTGACTTACATCAATACTGGTCATGCGCAGCTGTACTCTGTAGAGAAGAAGCTGAATAGGATCCCATTTTCTTGAATCCGGTGACCGCAGGAACAAAAGCGCATCACCATAACCGTTCCAACGTCCCACAGCATAAAATAATGATATTGTGGCAAGGACGGGTTTTGAAAGCGGCAGATATATCATCATAAGAGTCTTAAAAGGACCCGCTCCGTCAATCTCAGCAGACTCGCGGATAGAATCCGGGACACCATAAAAGAACGAGCGCATAAGTATGACGTTAAATATACTCAACGCAGATGGTAATATAAGTACCAGAGGATGGTCGACCAGCCCTAAGCTTCTCATCAAAAGGAAGGTGGGAATCATACCGGCGCCGAAATACATTGTAAAAATCATAAAGACGTTGAGTGTTTTCCTACCCTTAAGTCCTTTATAAACAAACGGAAACGCGCACAGGATTGTCAGAATCATCGAAACGACCGTGCAAATAACTGTGAGTATAACAGTCCATGCAAGCGCCCATGTGTACTTTGAATCGTTCCATACGAGTTGAAATGCATCTAAATTGAACCCTTTTGGCAGTAAACCAACTTCATCTCTAATTACATATTCGGATGCGCTCATTGACCTGGCAAATACATTCATCATCGGAAACAGGCAAACGCAGATTAATAATATAAAAAATATAACAACTATTATATCTCCGGTTTTTGATTTATTTAAGTTCATATCCTACACCTCCTAAGCTCTTCCCGAAGCACTTTACAGTAATCCGCGCTCGCCGGTCTTTTTAGCAAAGTAGTTTGCGCCGAAAAGTAGAATGACCGATGCAACCGATTGGAAGAGTCCGACGGCAGCAGCCAGTGCTTGTTGCATACCATCTACACCTCTGACGTAAGTATATACTTCTATAACGTCCGAAACTCTGTTAACGAGAGGATTTCTCATAGCCATAATGCGCTCGAAGCTGTTGCCCATAATACCGCCTATACTGAGTATAAGGAGTAATATTATGACCGGGCGGATACCTGGCAAGGTTATATGCCATATCAGGCGGAAACGCTTAGCTCCGTCGACAGCGGCAGCTTCGTAGAGCTCGGGGTTAATTCCCGTTATAGCTGCAAGATATATGATAGTACCCCAGCCCATACCCTTCCATATACCTATAACTATATATGAAAATACCCAGTTAGTCTGATCCTGCAGGAATCTTATGTCGGTCCCCAAAAAACTGTTGAGCAAACCGGAAGTGCCGAGGACTGTAGTAGCAATACCTGCCACTATTGCCCACGACAAAAAGTGCGGCAGATATAATATGGTTTGGGTTACTCGCTTAAACTTCCGAATACGCAGTTCGTTAAGTAAGATAGCGAGAATTACAGGTACCGGGAAGCCCATGATAATTTCCAAAAAGCTTAGCATAAGAGTATTTCTGAATGCTTCCCTAAACTCCAAGTCGTTAAATGCTTCTATGAAAAATTCAAAACCGTGGTTTCCCGACCAGGAACGGTCAAGAACAGGTGATAAAAATGCGTTATCCTTAAATGCAGCCAAAATATTTATCATCGGGCCGTATCGGAAGATGATGATTTGCGCGAGCGGCAAAATTAAAAGTATGTACAGCACCCAATAACGTTTGACATAGTTGAGAAGCTTGGCAGGGTTTTCAAAGGGGAAAAAGAACATAGTTACTATTGCAGTTAAGAGTACAGCCAGAGGGAAGAAGGATAAGACATCTGTCCCTTTGTCGCCGATTGTTATCAGTATTGCAAATATAAATGTTACCGAAACGGCAATAACTCCGGCAAAGCCCCAGTAGGAAAGCGCCATAAATCTTTTTGATTTATGCAGTATTATAGATAGCGCTAATAACATCAGAGATACAACATATATGACAAAAAGAACGGTCATAAAAGATTTAAAGCTCATAAATCCTTCAATACCGTCAAAAACCCAATCAAGCTGTGCATTTATTAACTTACTTCTTATATCAAGAAGCTGCAGTGTAAAGAGGTTGAATTTGACTCCCCTGGTCATGTTTACCCAGTCGAGCATTGAGAAAACAAAAACCAGAACAGTTCCGAGAAATGTAACGTTTACTCTCATAGGGAACGTCGTTACCAGCTCTTTTACTTTTCCAAGAGAGTTCTTACTAATATAACTCACCTGCTTTTTTTAGATATTTTCTAACCTACCGATACTATACTTTATTTACCCTTTATTGTAAAGTGGGAATTGCAACATAAAAAATAGGGACAGGGGGACGGTTCTACCGTCCCCCTGTACCCTTTTTATGGTTTAACCCATTTTTTTGTTGTATCTTTGATCCTCACGGTCGCTGAGTGCTTTTATGTCGGCACCGAGAGCTGTAAGCTTTGATATCATCTTCTCATAGCCGCGCTCGATATAGTTAACTCCGTCTATTACAGTCCTGCCACGAGCCGAAAGCCCTGCAATTACCAGTGCAGCGCCGGCACGAAGGTCGCTTGCTTTTATCGGGGCGCCTGTAAGATACGGCACTCCTTCAATGATAGCGCTTCTGCCGTTAACTCTAATCTGAGCGCCCATTTTTACAAGCTCGTCAACATACTTAAACCTATTGTCCCAAACTCCTTCTGTAATAGTGCTTGTACCCTCGGCAAGACAAAGTACCGTAGATATTTGCGGCTGCATATCTGTCGGAAAACCGGGGTATGGCATTGTTTTTACGTGGGTTTTTAAAAGTGGGCAATCTCTTTGAACTATAATGGAATCTTCAAGCTCTACAACTGTAACTCCCATTTCACGAAGTTTTACCGAAATAGACTCAAGATGCTTGGGAATTACGTCTTTAATGACCACACGTCCGCCTGCTCCGGCGACTGCTGTCATGTATGTCCCGGCTTCTATCTGGTCGGGGATTATAGAATAAAATCCGCCTGTCATGCGACGTACACCACGAACTCTGATTTCGTTTGTACCTGCACCGCGGATATCTGCGCCCATTGAGTTAAGGAAGTTTGCCAAATCAACTATATGCGGCTCTCTGGCTGCGTTCTCGATGACTGTACGCCCCTGCGCAAGAGCAGCACCAAGCATAAGATTTATTGTTGCACCAACAGAAACAACGTCAAGATAGATTGTAACACCCCGCAGTGTGTCACCTGTGACTGCTGTAACTATGCCGTTTCTGACACTTACGTTTGCTCCCATAGCAGTAAAGCCTTTAATGTGCTGGTCTATCGGGCGCACACCGCCAAAGTTACAGCCGCCCGGCATAGCAACGTCTGCTCTGCCAAAACGGCCAAGAAGGGATCCTATAAGATAATATGATGCTCTTATACGTCGCATCATATCAAATGTAGCATGTGAGGTGCCTACACGTGTGCAGTCGATATCGAGGGTTCTTTTATCAACTACGCGTATTTTTGCTCCCATTTCTTTTAAAATGGATAAAAGTGTCTTAACGTCTGAGATTTCCGGAAGGTTTTCAATTCTGCAGACACCGTCTACCATGAGAGCTGCGGGGATTATAGCGACAGCGGCATTCTTTGCGCCACTGATTTCGATTTCTCCGTGAAGTGGATTGCCACCGTTTATGACGTATTTAGTCACTGACTCACCTCGTGATTTTGCTAATTTGCTAACCTGTGAATAAGCTATGTACGTATGGCTACATTTTGTAACACATTTCATACATTGTACAACATTTTGTGATTAATTGCAAGAGATTTGTTACTATATTTGACAAAATAATTACAATGATTACAAAAGCTTATAAAATCCCTTGATTACACGTATACGATATGGTATAAGAAAGCTATGAAAATGAACGAACATATCATACCTGAATACAGCGGTGTTTTGCGTAGCCATATGATTGAAGTCCCGAGGGTTATAAGCTCTTGCGGAGGCATCCGTATTTTCGGAAGGCGCATCAAATCTCTGGTTTTCAGCACTGATATTGCTATCATCCGCAATATTAATGCTGATGCAGTTATTGCTGTCTACCCCTTTACTCCCCAGCCGATTATTTCTCATGCGCTTATAGTAGCTTCCGACATACCGGTTCTTTGCGGTATAGGAGGTGGCACGACTATGGGGCGCAGAGTTGTCCTGCTTGCTTCTGATGCCGAGTTTCAAGGTGCTTTTGGTGTGGTTCTCAACTCCCCTACTCCAAACAAAACAATATCAAAGGTAAAAGAAATCATTGATATACCTATAATTGTAACAGTTGTCAGCGAAAAAGATGATATTCAGGGCAGGCTCGATGCCGGCACATCAATTCTAAATGTTTCTGCAGCAGCGCAGACTCCACTGCTGGTCGAGAAAATCAGAAAGGAGCATCCGGATGTTGCAATAATTGCAACGGGAGGCCCCAGCGACCAGTCAATCACAGATACTATAAACGCGGGTGCCAATGCTATCACATGGACCCCGCCGACTACCGCCGAAATTTTCAAAGAAAAAATGGAAAACTACAGGTTAATATAAAATAGGGACAAGGGGACGGTTCTACTGTCCCTATTTTTTTAAACTATACCGCAAACAAGCAGCTTACTGTGTATTATTTGCTCGCAGAGGACTCCCGTATCTCTGATCTCGCAAACAACACACAGTAAGCTGAATGTTTGCTATAAAAAGAGGGACAGTAGAACCGTCCCCTTGTCCCTACCCCTGTCCCTATTTTCGATTGATTTGAGCTCTGCCTTTTTTTGCGAAGTGGGGCTCCTTACTTTTTGTGCTGTCATCTGCAGCATCATCACCATCTGTGACATCCTCTGAGCTTTCGACGCCGACTGCTGCCCCTGCTGCTCCGACAAAACCGTCTGCAGCATCCATTCCCATGTCATCGAGCACCTTAATAGTTGCCACATTCCTTACTCCGCCTGCTGACGCAGCTCCGCTCATAGCAACACCACCGCCGGAGCCGGCGGCTGTCTTGGTTATTTGTTCGTTTTTATTCTCAAGCTCAGCACCGAGGTTCATCAAGACCGAGCTTGTTACTATAACCTTCACTCCGGTGCCGGCAACACTCTCTATTAATGTCTCACCGCACCCAAGCTCCTGCTCAACTATCATTGCATTAATCTCGTGCATTGCATCTGAAACAGTATTTTTTGGTATCGGCTCCTCAGTCCTGACTGATAACACCGGCACATCGGGAATCTTTGTACGCACTGTGGTTGTTAGCATTCTCTTAGTATCGCTCATCCACTGCTCTGCAAAATCGTAGCCTTTCAGGCAATCATTTCCATCAACGACAATTCCCGGTCCGCCACTCATTATTGTCATTAGGCAATTATTGGTACATGTCTCACAATATAACTTTTTCATATCTTAGTAACTCCAAATTGCGCCTTACTTACTATTCCATCCTCATAATTATCTTACTTTCCGCAGTCAAACCACCGGAAAAGTCAACTACAATGCGCTCGGTAAGGGATGGCCTCAAAATCTCATATTTTTGTGTAAATATTTCTCTGTTATCTGCAAGTATTTTAACGGTTGCATCGCGCTTTTCAGCTGCAACCTTAAAAAACATCACTGTTTGGCCAAATAAGAACTCAGGGTCAATACATAACGGAGTCGCAGTAAGGTATTCCTTACTTAGCTCGATTTCAATTAAAGAACGCTCTCTTGCCATGTACCTTGATGCGCTTCTTCCTGCGATCTCCGCGCTCTCCGAAACATACTCTACAACATCACTTACCTGCAGTGCATTACCACATGCAAAAACACCATCAACAAGAGTCATATAATTCTGATCGCATATCGGACCATCCGAAAGTGTGCTTATCGGCACACCCAGTCTTTGTGCAATATCTGTATCAGGTATTAATCCGGCAGAAAGTACCAATCCGTCAGTTTTTACTACATTCATAGAGCCTTTTATCAGATTAAGTGCCTTGTCAACCCTATAGAGCTCAACCGCACGCAAGCGCTGCGTGCCAAAAAGCCTTGTAACAGTGTGGTTTAGGTTTAAGGGTATATCGTAGTCAAACAGGCACTGTGAAACGTTAGAAAGCTTTCCTAAGGGCTTATCCGACGGCTCATAGATACCAAACACCTTACAACCCTCAATTGTAAGCCTACGGGCGACAATAAGTGCCACATCATCGCTTCCGAGCACCATACATCGCTGAAAAGGCAGCTGTCCCATGATATTTATGTAATATTGTGCACTTAAAGCAGTCATGACCCCTGCCGGTCTTGTGCCATGAATGCCCATTTGAAACGCATTTTTCTCTCCGGCGCCTGTTGCAATAACAACAGACTTGGATTCTACTAATACAGTCCCATGCCTATTACTCAGGTTCAGCTGAATAACGTTCTCGCTTCTACTAATATCGACAACTGACGTTTGAAGTAACACTACAACGTTTGTCTGTTCAAGCACAGAAATGTCTTTGAACGCGTATTCGGGTCCTGTGAGCCTCTCGCCATATCGCTCGTTTCCAAAGCCATCGTGTATACACTGGCGGAGTAAGCCCCCAAGACGTACTGCGCGCTCTATAAGCAGTACAGAAGCCCCGTCAACAGACGCAGCAATAGCAGCAGCGATGCCTGCAGGCCCGCCACCAATGACAGTAACTCCAAATCTGCTAGCTATCATCTTCTTTACTGACCATACCCTTCCTCTTTGCTGCAGCAGCCAGCATTTCGCTTCTTGCTTTGCTTCTCATGCGCTCTTTTTCTTTATCGGAACCACTACCCGAAAAATTCATAGCCGAGCTCTTTTTAAGAGCAATAGCTTTTGCACTTCCATAGGTTACCTCACTACCTCCGCCGCTTTTGCGGATATGCTGCGGGGCAAGCCTTTTTTCGGTTGCTATAATATCGTGGATAAGCGGCGAGCAGAAACCACCCTGACAACGTCCCATACCGGGGCGAACACGCCTTTTTATGCCATCTATTGTGTCGCAGCGGATATTTCGACTCAGAGCCTCTAAAATCTCTGCTTTACTTATTTGCTCACAGCGGCAGACTATAATTCCATAGTCGGGATTTGAAGCTATCAAATCAGTACGTGTGTCAAAATCAAGCTCCGAGAGCTTTAAGGGCGCTTTGCGCACAGGATCAAACTCCGGATTTGCTTTTAAAACATTTTTGCCACCAAAAAGGTCTACAACCATATCGGCTATATCTGCGGCAATAGCCGGGGCTGCTGTAAGCCCGGGATTGGAAATACCGGCAGCATGCACTATATTTGATATCGCTTTGCCCTTGCTGACAATAAAATCGTCCTCATAAGTCGGAGCTGTAACCCCCGAAAAGCTTTTTATCGCGTGTTTCAGCGACAAAGCGGGAGTAACACGGCTGCCTTGCTTTATAACCTTGTCCACACTAAAGGATAAGGTTGAAAAATCTTCCTTATTTATTGTCTCAATAGCATCGGGACCTGCCAAAACTGTGCCGTGTATAGTACGTACTGCCCTTATGTTGCCTGTTTTTTTACTCTTTTTCTTTTTCCCGGGACTTTTTTCGTGTGTGGAAACAACGGTTTTTACCAGTTGATCTGCATATTTTCTGTCAATTACAACATTTGTACCCTTAATAGGATGTACAGAAAAGAAGCGGTCACCCGCCATCGCCGCAATAGTCTCGCTAAAAACACCTGCAGCATTTATAACAACCTTTGGTATGATTGTGCCACGGTTTGTTTGAACACTTTTTATACTCCCATCTTCGATAGTCATACCCTCGACAATCGTATTGAAGGTAATATATGCCCCGTTTGACACGGCATTCTCAGCAAGGGCAATAGTCAAGGACTGTGGGCACACTATACCCGAATCGGGGAAAAACAGAGCAGCGCTAACATCACCACTAAGACCCGGCTCTGCACGGTGCAGCAGGTCTCCTGTGACTTTTGTGACATTTTTCATGCCCTGCCAGCGCCAATACAACACAGAAAGGAACATAAACGGGTTCCACGCGCGGTTTGTATAACACAAGTACTCTCCACAGCGCTTAAAAGGCACACCAAGCTCCTTGCACAGCTTGTCGAACATTTGGTTACCGGTCTTGCAATACCAGTGCTTTAGTGTTCCCTTTTTGATACCGACACCTGAATGTACAATACCGCTCGAGCGGCCCGATGCCTGCATAGCAAGGTCGTTTTCTTTATCAATAAGCAAAATGTCAAGCTTAAAACGAGAAAGCTCACGGGCAATAGCGCAGCCGATAACACCACCGCCGATTATAAGGACATCAGGCTCCTCCCATTCAAGGTGGCTGTCCTCTATACGCGGCTTGCGCACGGCTAGAGGCTTCTCGCCGGTGCATATTATCTCATTTACTACTCGGTCAAAAGGATTTTCATATGTAGCCAGCATTCCCGCCGAAACAATGTCACTCCAGCGCTCAAGCTCGCCCGAGAGCACAAGGCAATCGTCTTCTTCGTATGCTTCAATCTGCCCTGCGAACGTTTTATCCAGTTTCTTGTTCAGCTTTCCAAGAAATGACATATGGTAATCTCCTAAGGGAAACGTCCCTTTTAACCTTGCAATTTTACCATATTTCCCATAATAAAACAAGGGGACAGGAGAACCGTCCCCCTGTCCCATTTTTGATCTCGCTACATAACCAAATGGTTATACAGCTGCTTTTGAACGTTTACGCAAGACTACGTATATGACGCCTCCGCCTGCAAGCACTATAGCTGCAGTTATAGCTGCAAACCATAACCACATATTACTACCGCCGGGAGCACTTGGAGGTGCTGCCGGTTGCGGCGGCAGTTGCGGTCCCGGAGCCTGTACAATTGGAGGATCCATGTGGCCGTGATCATCTTCAATCAGCGGCTCGTGACGTATCACATAGACAGACAAATGGTTTGTGATGAAAGTTACAGTGCCTGCTACCTCATCATATAATGTTTCCATCCTTGTCATGTTGCCGTCTTCATCCAAATACCAGACTACAGCCGGGAACGAACCGTTCCATGGTACTGTAATTGTGAGTGTACCGTCGAAGTTTCTGATGTACTGATCTGCTGACTCGATTGTGATTCTAAAGACTACATCACCGGGCTCAATAGCATCTTGCATTTCCGATGAAAGGTCTGATGCTAAAATCTTAAACAAAGTCAGTGTAAAATCGTCGCCGCCAAGCTGATCTATCAAGGATGCAAGAGCATCCCCGTCGAGAAGAATGCTACCTTGCGGCATGTCTATTTCAACAGCAAGCCCTGCCTCGGCCATTGCAATGATTGCGGCTGAAGGAATTGTAACAGCTGTTGCTCCTGTGACATTTGAAACATCGAAGTGTACTATACCGTCACGCGCGCTGTCGATAAGCGCTTCAATAGTCGCCTCGTCAATGACAAGCACTACTTTTCCGTCCTCTACAAAATACGGAATCATAACAGCGCCGCCATTGGACTCAATGAGCTGTACCTGTGGACCTGTATCTTCCGGATCTTGCGTTGTTGTGGGTCTTGTCACTACAACAGTAGGAGGCCTTGTCGCCGGCGGTGGGGGTGTCGTCTCGGCTATTGCACCGAGCAGCTGCGCTCCTTTTATCCCAAGTGCTTGTACTATTGTATTCCCTGCTCCGATATCCGCAGCAAAGTACTCAATAAAGACTCTAAGCGATACAGTAGATGCCAGGAAGTCTGTATATGTTCCCGGCTTTTCTGTACCCAAAGGCCCTGCAAATACTGTCGGCAGATGGATTATGAGCCTACCTGCAGCTCCGTCCCATGTAACACCGTTTGCTAGCTCACCTGTAGAGCTGACAAGCACTGCGTTTTGCCAGTAGAACTCTCTTGGCTCATCTTCCCAGATAAGCTGCAGAAGGTCTGTCGGACGCTGATTCATGTTGATAACAAGAATCGAAGCATCCTTCCAGGCTTGTAATCTTGTTGCATTACCGGCAGTCCAGAATGCCTGTTGCGGCAACATGTCTCCTTGCCTCCAACAATCTACCGCATCGGGATTATTCGGACGTGAGCCGACTCCGTTACACCAGTTGTTCCATGAAGGCCCGCCATTATGCATGCAGCTGTGCTGATACACGAACACTTCCGGAATTCCCAAATCGAGCAGCAGATTTACATCCGAGCCTGCCATACAATCAGCGCAAACACAGTTGACAACGCAGTCTTCACCGCGGGAGATTGCAAACGGCTGCGTATAAAGAACGCCATTAGACGTAACAACTGTCGCTCTGACATAGCTGTAAATGCTCATTTGATGCTCGCGCAAATTAAGTGTGTGTCCCCTATGAATCTCAACACCATCTGCATGCCATGCTATGAAGTTGCTGCCTGCATCTATGCGCACTCCGCTGATAGCTGCATCGATGATGATATTGTTACCTTCTACTGAGATGCTGTTTATTCTCGGTTCGGGCAGGTCACGAGTGGCATCAACACGGGCAGGTCTGTTTTCACCAGATCCGCCACCATCCCAATCCCATTGCGAGATTTGACCGGCATAGATACCATACTGACGATCGACACGTGAGAAAGCAAAGAACGCACCGTTTTGCATCGAACTTTTGAAGTTTTCCAGCGATAAGGAAGGCATCAGCATCAGGTTAAACGAGAATCCTATCGCTTGATTTGAATGAGCATCATCATCGGAGAAGCCCCAGAAGGGTCTTCCGTGAGGCATTGACATAGACAGAATGTTGTCCCACAAGACTCTGTCTGCCTGACTCTCTGTGTCAAACTTATTAATAATCTCCATACCGATAAGATTTCGGTTTAAGTGTGCGCCTGTTTCAGTATTAACTATTAAGTTTACATATGGCATAAAGTTTGAAGAATTGTTTGCTATTGCCTCGGCTAAACTCCACGGCTGCATAGGCCACTCGGAGCCTGTGTAACGGCCCGGGTGGTTTAGCCTTGCGAGTGCTCCGGGGTTGAGGTCTCCAAGGAATTCATCTATCTGCTGTCCGCTTCCACTTCTCACTTGATTTGCCCAGTATGTGTTAACATGATGGCTTGTCGGAGCTTGAGTCATAGCTCTTAGTCCTAAAGACTCCTCATTTGTACCCGGTACAAAGAGCATTCCTGCTCCACCACGTCCGACACCGCTTTGCATTTCATTAAAACGTGCAGTTGTCAGCATTCCTTTTGCATCGACCATACCTGTTGAACTGCTTCCGGGTCTGCCGCTTTGAACCTCGGCTGCATCAGGCGATTGCATCAGACGGTCATGGTTTGTGAAAGCAACAATACTATAACCTAATGCATAGTGTCTCTCTGCTGAGGAAGCAAGAGAATTTGCTCCGTCTGAGTTTAAATCATGGTTATGGATACCTGCCTTATACTGAGTCCAGCTCCAATTGACATTATCATATGGGCTTGTAACTACAAAGTTAGCTCTTTGGTTAGTAGGTACTATAGGTCCTCCAACCGTCAGCACAAACTCTGTGTATACAGTCGGATCTGCAACAGAAGCTACCCTAATTGTTGTTGTTCCGGGATTAAGTGCTCTTATAACACCACCTAAAACTTTTGCCACTGTAGCATCGCTTGATGTCCATGTAACCGCTGTGCTTGCAGCAGATGGTGCATTTGGACGCAGTGTCACACCGGGAGCCGTGAGTGTCGTGCTCTCGCGCTGTGGGATTGAGCTTGGCGGTGATGCTAATTCATTTATCGCAAGGACAGGCGAAATAGCTCTCGGTGACTCATATATCTGTAGCGCACAGGTCAGTCTAACATTACTGATAGCATAACTACCACCTGTCTGTGCCCATGTTCTGCCCCAAACACCATGCGGAATCCAACGTATACGCAAATCCGATTGATTATATGTCTCTCTTGGTAAAAATTCTTTTCTTGCTCCCGACTCCGTGATAATGCTAAAAGAGCTCTCGATGTTAATCCATGTTACACCACCATCAATACTATACTGCATTCTTACTGCATCAACACCGGAGAGAGTACCGTTGTATGTAAGTATTAAATCTTCACGGTCTGTAGCATTAACTCTCAACTCAGGTCCTGCACCAACAGTCACTCCCGGAACATTCACAGTAGGAAATGACGGGAATGTGCTCGGATGGTTGTTTGTAAAGTATGCTCTTTCAATATTCGCTAGGAAAGCAGCAAAGCTCACACCACCACTTCCCCAAGCGGGGTTAGCATCAAACACCATTTGGAACTGTGTATAAAGTACTCTACGGTTAAACCCTTCAAAGCGCTCTTGATTATGTGTGTGGTTTTGTGTACATCCTGCCGGGCATGGGGGCTGCCCTGTCGGCGGTAACAATGAATCAAAATCGATAACAAACCGTGTTCCGTTATTTTGACTTTGCATTGCTGTAGAACGAACCTTATAAACACGCCAGCCTACACCGGCTTCACCTGTCTCGTTGTTTTGAATGATAAAATCCCACCCGTAAGTTGGTGCTTCTTTAAAATCAACTACAAGATATCTTATGCCACCATCTCGTCTTTCTGTGCGTTTTTGCGTAGCTGTAGTTATTCCTGTCGGACTGTCAAACTCAGCTTCACTCCAACCGCGTGCATTTTCTCCCCAGTCCTGATCCGGTGCTTTATGTAGTGGCAATGGGAAGATTCTTGGCGCGCATGCACAGGTTTGACAATCTAAACATGCTTTACATGCGGAACAATTATCTGCTGCAGATAATACTATAGTATGTGACCATGAATGCTCATTATCACTACCACCACCTCTGTGATTTCCTATCGCTGCAACATCTGTGGTATTAGTAGTTATAGCAATATAAATTGTTGATGCAACAGTCGTTCCATTAATAAATCTTGTTTTTGGTATTGATACACTAAGACTTGTATCTATTGCATTATGATCAACTCTTATCCCGTTTGAGGTGAATGCAATTGTTTCTACTGTAGGTGTAGCTCCATCTAAATTTGTCCATGCGTACAGTCTTCTTGCTGAAGCTGTTCGTGTTGAAGGTATCGTTCTTTCAAAGGTTAACTCTATTTCATCAGCATCTTTAATTAACTCCTGAGTTTCTGAACTTAAAGTCAGCTTGAGGATGTGATTGTTAGTATCTATTTGAACTACTCCTGTTCCCGGATTTGACCATACAGAGCGATGAGTACAAGTGTTAGTACTACTCCCTATAACGAGATTAGCAGTCGGCAAGCTCGCAAATGCTGTGGTTGTTGCCTTAAAACGCACGTGATATGTTCCGGCAGCAAGTCCTATCTCTTCTGTTGTATACATGCCAAATACATCACTCCAGCTTGTTGCTGTCACCAGCTTAAATTCCATCCGGCTGCTGATACCGGTAAGTTTACCGTTATTAATACCGTTTGTTGTGTCAACCTTACTTACAGTTGTCGGCGTTTCCAGACGAGGAGGTATAGCAAGCGATTGTGCCTGACTGTCAAGTGTTTCCTTTATCGGATGCAATCTAATTATGCTAACAGTTGTTCCCATCCATGCTGTATCAATAGGAATAATACCTCCTGTTGCTATACATGATGTTCCATTAACTGTATATTCCGCCCCTGCAGTAAGACCTCTGAGAGTTTCTGTAGAGTAATCTATTGTTGCTGCAGGTCTTGCAAGTCGTGTAGTACAAACACATGGATGTACAGTACAAATAGAGCATATTTCTATACAATCGTTGCAAGTAGATGGGCAAATTGCAGTGATTATGAATTTATTTATGTCGAATAGAAGATTAGTAACAGCGCAGTCAACTCTATATGATCGAGTAGTAGTACCCGCACTGTAAAACGCTTGAATTTCCTCACGTGTTAATGTTGCACTTAACTCAAAGTTTCTGTTAGAACTAATTGAAGCGCTTGCTAACGCAGTAGTTCCAAGACTAGCTGTGCGGTCAGTATTTTGTCCAAAAACAACAGCATTAGTTGCATTAGTTGAAGCAGTAATTCCTGCAATATCAAACCTATAGCTATGTAATGGTTTTGTTAGTCCCAATAAAACTTCAATATTAATATCAAGACCACCATTAGCACTAGATCTCTTTGTTAACTGGATTACTCTCGGGTTCACATTCATATCTATTGAGAAATCAACTTGACCCGAACGATAGGCTGTAATTAATGTACCGGTAGGACCTGTGCTTTTTCCTTCAACAGCTTTTAAGTTTGAATCTGTTTGAATATTATATATAACTTTTTCATAACCGGGTGGCGGTGGATCACAAATCTCACATGTACCACACTTTCCATCAGTCGGAAAACATATGAAGCAGTCGCATAAACCACAATCCGCATTACATCCGGAACTTAGTTCAATTACTAAGTTTGCAGTTGGTAAACTTCCAAAACTTGTACCAGCTACAGGAGCAGTACGTACATGATATGTTCCTGCTGCAAGTCCTGTTACTGATGTTCCTGTAATAGCTAGCCATGTTGTATTAGAAATTAACTTATATTGCATTGCTGTAGTAACACCTGTAATTGTTCCATTATTAAGACCACCTGTTGTGTCAGTCTTATTAACATCGCTGGGAACAGCAGGGCGTGCAGCAACAGTATACTTAGTACTCTCACTATTTGTGTTTAATCCTGTTCCCAACCTAATTATCTCTACTTCTGTACCGAACCATGTATTTTGAATAGGTATTTCACCACTTGCGTTTGAATTTATAGTAATATTCCCAACCTTGTAAGGTGTGTTGTTAGCAAAACCTGTAAGAAACTCTGTTACAGTATTTCTGCCTATACCACTCGGTTGAGCTGCTTGTGTGCCTCCATGGCAACCATTGGGACCACACTCAACAGGGCAAACTTCAATAATTCTGAAGACATTTATTACAAAATTGGAACTACTTCCAGTATTTCCAGGATTTGCATTTGCAGAATTACCAGTTCCAATTGTATATAATCCTCTTTCTGCAGTAACAGCAAAATCGTTAATATGACTGTTTATTTCAGCTGCTGTTCTAACACCAACAAGACTAAAAATTCCATTGGCAGATGATTGTGTGTTTATCACATCAGTACCATTTGAATTTCCTCCAATAATAATACGGGCACTATTACCGGCTTCTGCTCCAAGTGTACCTGCAACCTCTAAACGATATAAATGATCATCTTTTGTTGTAATATCATTTGTTCTAAACTGAACTCCTTGATTTCTTCCACCACGGCCTGTTATAGTAAACTCCTTAAGTCCGTTACCCTCAGTTATCGAATACACAAGAGTAGTAGCACTGAGTCTGCGAATGAATGGGAACATAGTTTGCTGAGACCCGCTCAATGTTCCTTGTCCACCAAAATTTGCTTGGGTGAGATTTGAATCCATTTGCATATCGTAAAGTGTACGTTCTGCTGTAGGGTCACCGGCACTCAGTGGGGCTACCATCGAGAACACTCCGAAGAAGTCTTCGCCGTCTTCAAACAGTCCGCTAAATGCGAGAATGTCGTCTAAAAGACCGCCGTCAAAAGCGCCAAGGTTGTAGTCTTTGGGCTGACTCTCGTCTTCACCACCCGAAGTACAATCGCAGTCACTCCCGTCCTCGCAGAGCTCGCTGCACTCACACACATCACATGCGCAATCATCACCGCGTTCACTTGGCGCGCTACCGGCTGCACCCGGCTCACCGTCCGGATCGCCTTTCTCATCATCAGGCTCGGCGCAATCCCCACATTCACAAATTAAACCGGAACTCAAAATAGTATCAACCGGCTCTTCGCCCTCTGCTATTGCAGCAAGCGGAAAAAGACTGCCAAGCATTAGTACCGTGAGCAAAAGTGCGAATAAACGGTTTGCTGTTTTGGCTACTTTCTTTGATGTGATTTTCATGATATAATCCTCCCGACAGTTCATATGTGAATTTTTGTTGTAAATACAGATTAATACAATTATAATTGTAGCAATTAAATATCTGTTTCAACTACGATTTTTGCACATGTTTATGATACTATTTTGACATGTTTTACATAGAATTTACAAAAGGGGTGTCTTATGGCTTCGAAGCTTGACCCGGGGCAGCGGTTTTTTATCAGTAATGAGGTTACTTTGCCTGCGCGGGGTATGGCACGTGAGTGGCATGAGGAAATTGAGTTTTTTTGTGTCAAGTCAGGTCATCTTACTTTGCATATTGAAGAGGTAAGCATTACTTTATACGAGGGTGATGTTGTTATTATCCCGCCCGATTTGTGCCATTGGGTATCCCGGCATGCAAGCTCAAAGGCTTCTTATGAGTACATTTTATTTAGTAGTGCGCTGTTTTCCGGGAGGGGTGAGCGCGGCTATATCGGACCACTCAGGCTAAACGGCAGAGCTTATATTTTAAAGCTTAGTGAGGATGGCGGCTGGAAAAGCGAGTCGTTAAGGCTTATCGTAGCTCTGAAAGAGCTACGAGCATCTGCAGATGCTCGTAGCTCTGAAAGAGCTACGAGCATCTGCAGATGCTGCGCACAGCATTTCTGGGACAGAGCTTGAGTTTTGCGGGCTGCTCTTTTTACTTTGGAACAAAATATACCACAACAGCTATATCCGCCTCGATGCTACACTTGCCTACCAAAAACTGCACCGCAGGATGCAAAGTGCGATAAACTACATACACGAGCACTATAACGAAGACGTTACCAGTCGGACGATAGCGAATCAGGTTCACTTGAACGTCGCCACGTTTTGCCGTTATTTTAAGCAGCTTCTCGGCGAGACACCTATCAGTTATCTCAATAATTACAGGGTCTCAAGGAGCAGAGTTCTGCTCATTGAGACAAACAAAAAGATTGCTGATATCGCCGCAGAGTGCGGGTACAACAATCTTAGTTTTTTTAACCGTGATTTTAAAAACCGTATGCGGTGCACACCGAGTGAATACCGACGCGGCACTTAACCCGCTCAGTTCACTTAATTCAGGCTTTGGTGCTCACAGAGGGCGGCATATATGCCGTCTTTTTCAATCAGCTCGTCGTGTGAGCCGCACTCGGCGATTTTGCCGTCCTGAAGGGCTATAATCAGGTCTGCTCTTTTTATTGTCGAGAGCCTGTGCGCTATGACAATAATCGTTCTGTGCCCGATAATTTTACCGATTGCGTTTTGGATTTCTCTTTCGGTCTCGGTGTCGACTGCTGACGTCGCTTCGTCAAGCAGAAGTATGGGGCTGTTGCGAAGGACAGAGCGGGCGATAGACAGGCGCTGCTTTTGCCCGCCGCTGAGTCTGACTCCCCGCTCGCCTATGAGTGTCTCGTATTTTTCAGGCAAAGCTTCGATAAACTCATCTACGCAAGCGATTTTTGCTGCCTCCTTAATCTGCTCCTGAGTTGCATCTACTGTGCCGTAGGCGATGTTCTCGCCTATTGTGCCGTTAAACAGGAAAACATCCTGCAGCACAAGGCTCAGCTGGTTTCGCAGACTCTCTAAGGTCATGTCTTTTATGTCAATGCCATCCATCGTTATTTGACCGGAGGTCGGGTCATAAAATCTCGCTATTAATCCCGATATTGTTGTTTTACCCACACCTGTCGGGCCAACGAGGGCTATCATTTGACCGGCTTTCGCCTCAAAACTGATGTTGTCGAGCACGTTAATATCTTCCTGATAAGAAAAGCTTACGTTTTTAAACTCGACCTGGCCGCTGAGTTTTCCTACTGCCTGTGCATCCGGGCTGTCTTTTATCTCAGGCTCTATGTCGAGTATTTCAAATACCCGCTCTGTCCCGGCGATGCCGTGCTGAGCATCCTCAACTATGCGCGTGAGTGAGGCAATGGGTGCATAAAAGAGGTTAAGGTAGAGGAGAAATGCCACAACGTCAGAGATTTGCAGCCCTGTTTTGACCGCGATTATCGGCCCCGCTATGAGCACTATTATCGTTCCGAGAGTTGTTATAAAGGCAACACTTGGGTGGAGGATGCCCGCAAAAAACAGTGCTCTTAGAAGTGATTTTATGTGCAGCGTTGATTTTTCGCGTACTTTTTGAGATTCCTGTTCCTGCTTGTTGAAGACCTGGATTTCTTTGATTCCCGAAAAGTTGTCCTGCAGCACGGCGTTTAGGTCGGCTATTCTCTCTTGTCCTCGCTTGAAATGCTTGCGCATTAGTCTTGGAAGCATTGATATAAGGGCAAGAAACGGGATTGGTATACATACAAGCAATGCAAGTGTCGGGTTTATGATAAATAGTATTATCAGTACTCCTGTGATGGTCATTACGTTTGTGGCTATTTCGGGAAGTGCATGCGCTATCAGGTTCTCAAATGTGCCTGTGTCGTTGATGACACGGGACATGAGTTGCCCTGTTTGTTTGTCGTGGTAGTAGCTCATTGACAGCTTTTGCAGGTGGTCATATACTGTACAGCGGACACGGTTGACCATGTTCCACGAGGCGACATGCGACAGGTAGCCGTTGAGAAACTGGCAAACCGCTCTTATTGCAAAAAGTGCCAGAAGCATCAGCGAGAGAGCTATTACACTGTCTATAGCATTTTCGAGGTTGCCGCTTTCCATAATGACAATTATACGCCTTGTTATTTCCGGTGATGCGAGGTTGGTTCCGGTGATGACAAAAAGCGCTATTGTCGCAATTATCAGCAGGTGTGCCCAGGGGCCTGCAAATTTGAAAAGTCGGATTAATTTTTTCATTTATACCTATGTTTCTATGTTTCCATGTCCGCCGCTCATTTTAGTTGGTAAGTGATTGAGCCCATTTTTTGTATTTTGCAATTTTGTCGTCTATGGCGGGCTTGTCGGTGCCGGATGCAAGGATGTAGACCTTTACTTTTGGCTCGGTACCGGAGGGGCGGACTATAATTGTAGTGCCATCTTCGGTGCCGTAACGCAGCACGTTTGAGCCGATTAGCTCGATTTCGGTTGTTTTACCGGTTTTTGTGTCAAGCTCTGTGCCGGTTTGATAGTCACGGATTGTTGTCACGGCTGTGCCGGCGATTTCTGCAGGCGGACTGCTTCGCAGATTTTTCATCAGCTCTTGCATTTTTGCAAGCCCGTCGAGTCCCGGCATTACAAGGTTTATGGTTTCCTCGGCAAAAAGACCGTATTTTTCGTAGAGCTTCGTCAGCGCATCAAAAAGGGTCATGTTCTCGCTTGAATATGATGCTGCCATCTCGGCTATAAGCATAGAGGCTGTCACAGCATCCTTGTCACGCACAAAGTCACCAACCATATAGCCATAACTCTCTTCAAAGGAGTAGATAACCTTGTGGGTTCCCGCTGCCTCGAGAGCATTTTTCTTTTCTGCCATAAACTTAAAGCCTGTAAAGGTGTCAAAGCAGTCGATGTTGTTTCGCTCAGCTATAAAACGCGCCATTTCTGTTGTGACAAGCGATTTGAGCACTGCGGGGTTTTCGGGCATTGTGCCTGCCAGCTTTTTAGCTTTAATAACGTAGTCAAGCAGGAGCACACCCGTTTGGTTGCCTGTCAGGGTGATGTAACTGCCTGAATCGTCTCGAATCATTATACCCACACGGTCTGCATCGGGGTCTGTACCTATTATGAGGTCAGCTCCGTTTTGTTTTGCAAGCTCGATTGCAAGCTTAAAGCCTTCGGGGTTTTCAGGGTTTGGCGACGAAACCGTCGGGAATGTGCCGTCGAGCTTCATTTGCTCGGGCTCACAGATTATATGTTTCAAACCGAGACGGTGCAAGGCTTCCGGGACAAGCTTATATCCGGCTCCGTGAAACGGTGTGTAAACAAGCTTAAAGGTCTGTGCGACGTCTTTGACCGCTTGGGTGTTGTTTGACTGTGCCATAACGTTTTCGAGAAAAAGCTCGTCGGTTTCGCTGCCCATTATGCTTATAAAGCCCTGTGCGACGGCTTTGTCGTAATCAATCATTTTTATCGAGGTGAATATGTCGAGCTCAGTCATTTTTTGCGACACTACGTCAGCATGGTGTGGCGGCATCTGCGCGCCATCCGCCCAATATACCTTAAAGCCATTGTATTCCTTGGGATTGTGACTTGCTGTGACATTGACTCCTGCTATGCAGCCGTACTCACGGATTGCAAAGCTGAGCTCGGGTGTCGGTCTGGGACCGTCAAAAAGTTTGGCTTTAATGCCGTTTGCGGCTATTACACAGGCTGCTTCTTTTGCAAACAGGTCACTGTCTATACGCGAGTCGAAGCAAACAGCAATTGTTTTTGTGTCGGGTGTTGTGCCTTCTTTTTTTGCTTCTTCTATTACAAGCTCCGAGAGTGCTTGTGTTGTATGGCGGATGACATGCCTGTTCATACGAAATAGTCCTGTCGCCATTGTTCCGCGAAGTCCACCTGTGCCAAATTCGAGCATGTCGAAAAAGCGGCTTTCGATTTCTTTCGGATCGTTTTTAATGCTTTGCAGCTCTTGTCTTTCTTCACTGCTGAGAGCGGGGCTCTCGAGCCAGTTGTTGTAACGCTGGTTGTATGTCATGTAATATCTCCTTTTATGTTGGTATCCGCTTTGAACACAGGGGACGGTTCTCCTGTCCTTTGCTGCGCTACGGACAGAGAAAACCGTCCCCGTGTCCGCCGCTAGTCTGCCAGGGACAGAGAAAACCGTCCCCGTGTCCGCCGCTAGTCGTTTTCTATGGGGTCGTCACCGCCGACGGGATCGGCGGCTAGGATGTTTTGGGCTTCCTCGAGCATTGTTTCGGGGACAAATATCTCCATGCCGCTCGGTGGCTGCCCGAATATTAGCTTGCCAAATGCTCCGTTGTTCGGGAGCTCGCTGACATGTGGTATTCCATATGCTGTTAACAGGTTAAGTGCGACTTCAAGGTCGAGCGGGCCGCCGGATATATGCTTGAGATATGCAGGGGGAACCGGCTCTCCGTTTTCGTCTTTTGGCCACTGAGGGCCGTCGGGCTTTCCAAACTTCCATTCCATAATATTTATCTCTCTTCCCTAAAATAGTTTATGCCGCAGGCTTTTGGCTGCGAGTGCTCCTTGCTTTGGCGGATACTTGTAAATATCAGCACAAATATTGTAGCTACAAACGGGAGCATGTTGTAGATTTGTGGCGGTATATTGACCTCGATACTAAAAATATCAAGCATAAGTCCTTTGATATAGGGGTCTAAGAAGAGTCTGAGTAAAGACAGCCCGCCAAAAAGCAGCGCACCGATAATAGCTCTCGACGGCCTCCATGCGGCAAAAATAACAAGCGCAATAGCAATCCAGCCGCGTCCCGCTATACAGTCATTTATCCATGTGCCGGCATTTCCGCCAACGGTTGCCATAGATATGTACACCCCGCCGAGTCCGCAAATTCCGCCGCCTACAGTGGCTGCAATGTATCTGTACCGTGAGACATTAATACCGACAGCATCTGCTGTTGCAGGGTTCTCGCCGACACTGCGCAAATTAAGTCCTATGCGTGTTTTGTTCAAAAAGATAATAAGAATAATTGCCGTTGCGATGGCAAGATAAACCATAAAGTTGTAATTGAAGAAGATTTTTCCGATAATCGGAATTTCGCTGAGAACAGGTATATTAACTCCGGAGAACATCCTTTTTGTTGAGTCGGCAACAGTTGTAAAGCCGTCTGCAGCACGGCTGCTGATTAGCTCGCCTACCAGATTGCCTGTGCCGATGCCGAATATAGTCAGAGCAAGTCCTGTCACGTTTTGGTTCGCCCGCAGTGTTACGGTCAGCACACTGTATATAAAACCGCCAAAAGCACCCGCCAAAAAGCCTATTAGCACCGCAAGCATCGCTGAAACAAAGCCAAGTGTCGCATCTCCTGCTGTGGCTTCGTAGATGTTGGCAGCAGCCATACCTGCAGCCGCTCCCATAAACATCATTCCTTCGACGCCGAGGTTTAAGCTGCCGGACTTTTGCGTGAGTATTTCGCCGAGAGTCGCAAAAAGAAGCGGAGTCGCTGCAATAACAGCCATAAATAAAAAGTCAGCTATTGTATTAATGCTCATTATTGTGCTCCTCCTTTAGTTTTAAATATCAGCCGGTAGTTTAGGAAAAATTCGCAGCCGAGCATAAAGAATAATATGAGTCCTATCAGCATACTCGCTGCCGCTGACGGGATTTTATAGATTGTCTGGATTGTGCCCGAGCCTTTTTGAAGCACGGCAAGAAAGACTGAAATTGCAATCATTGCTGCAGGGTTGAGCTTTGCAAGCCAGGCAACTGTTATCGCCGTGAAGCCCACTCCCCCTGTCACACCTTCGGACACGGTAAAATTAGCGCCCGACACTGTGACAAAGCCTGTGATGCCGGCTATTGCGCCTGAAATAAACATTGTGCGCAAATAGACAAGGCTTGTGTTTATGCCTGCATATTTTGCGGTTTGGACACTCTCGCCGACAACTGTAATTTCATACCCCTGCTTGCTTTTTTTCATATAAATATAGACCAGGGCAACGAGCACCAGCGCTATTATCCAGCCGATATGCACGCCAAAAACCCTTGGAAGTCTCGCACTTGTGTCAAATAGCGCAATAACGGGGAAGCCGCCTTTTGCCGGGTCCCGCCACGGCCCGTTTTGCAGATATCGCAAACCTTCAAGCGCTACATAGTTTAGCATTAGTGTAAAGAGTGTTTCGTTTGTGTTCCATCTCGCTTTAAACGCGGCAGGAATCATTCCCCACACACCGCCTGCGACAACTGCTGCTGCAAACATTACCATCAGCAGCACGGGAGAGGGCATGTTTTGGTAGTGAAACAGCGCAAAATAACTTGCTGCTGTTGCTCCTGCAATGATTTGACCCTCTGCTCCGATGTTCCAGAAACGCATTTTAAACGCAAGCGCTATTCCCATTCCTGTTATAAGGAGCGGCACGGCTATTCGGACTGTCTCACGGAGCACCAGCGGAGAGCCGAGCGAACCTTTTACCATATCTTTATAAACAAGAAACGGGTTATGCTCCATCAGTAGTATGAGCATAGCTCCGACAAACAAAGCTCCGAGGATGGCAATGGCTCTGACCGCAACAGCCCGTGTTTTTGACACGTCTTCACGTTTTACCATGCGAACCCAAGGCTCATGATGCTGCTTGTAGTTTTCGTGCTCATGAGTTTCGACGGTTTCGGGTTGCTGTTTAGTTATTGGTTTGTTATCTGTCATTGTAATTCTACCGTTTCGTCGGACACAGGGGACGGTTCTCCTGTCACTTCACTTCGTTTCGGACAGAGAAAACCGTCCCCATGTCCTCCTCGTGTCCTTCACTTATGCTGGTCATCATTATGCCCAGTTCTTCTTTTGTTGTTTTGGTTGCATCGACTATGCCGCTGAGTCTGCCACTGCAAAGTACCATTATACGGTCACAAAGCTCTATAAGCACATCGAGGTCTTCGCCGACAAAAAGGACTCCAATGCCTTTTTTCCGTTGCTCATTGAGCAGGTTATATATTGTATATGATGAGTTTATATCAAGTCCCCTGACCGGATATGCCACAACAAGCACCGACGGGTCGGAGTCTATTTCGCGCCCGAGTAGTACCTTTTGAACGTTTCCGCCCGAGAGTCTTCTGACAGGGGTTGACACACCGGGGGTTACGATTTCAAGCTCATCTATAAGCCTCTCGGCGGTTCTTTTTGGCCTATTTCTATCGACCAGAAAGCCTCTATCGTCATTGTAGCTTTTTAGCATTACGTTATCTATCATATCAAGCCCGGCAACTAGCCCCATTCCGAGTCTGTCCTCCGGCACAAATGCCTGGCGCACACCCTTTTGAGCTATTTGAACGGGTGAAAGACTAGATAGCTCAGTTGATTTGCCGTCGATGCTATAGCTGATGCTTCCGCCGGCAATCGGGTATAGTCCTGTTATTGACTCGCAAAGCTCCTTTTGTCCGCTCCCGGCTATGCCTGCTATACCGAGTATCTCACCTGCTCTGAGTGTAAACGACACATCATCAAGTGCTTTTAAACCGTCCTTATTTATGCATGTGAGGTTTGATATCAGTAGCCGCTCTTCACCTATTTCTCCTGTTTCCCGTGCTATCTCAAGGTTTACTGCTCTGCCGACCATTGCTTCGGTGAGTGATTTTATTGTTGCATCCTTTGTTTCAAGCTCACCTACAAGCTCTCCCTTTCTCAGGATGCAGACCCTGTCTGAGAGCGATAGCACTTCGTTCAGCTTGTGCGTGATTATTATAACTGCTTTGTTGTCGTTTTTCATACTTCGCAGCATATCAAAAAGAATCTCGGTCTCTTGAGGAGTCAAAACGGCAGTCGGCTCATCGAGTATAAGCACGTCTGCACCCCGGTAGAGAACCTTTACTATCTCCACCTTCTGTTTCTCACTGACCGACATTTCGTAGATTTTTTTGTTAGGGTCTAAAGAAAACCCATATTTTTCCGAGATTTCGCCGATTTCTTTCGCGAGTTTTTTTCTGTTCAGTAGTGCGCTGCCTCTCAGTCCGAGTACTATATTCTCTGCAGCTGTGAGCACATCGACAAGCTTAAAGTGCTGGTGAATCATGCCTATTCCGAGGTCAAAGGCATCTTTTGGTGAGCGGATGATGACTTCCTTGCCATCGACGAATATTTCGCCGCTGTCAGGGTAGTAGATTCCGGAAAGCATGTTCATCATGGTGGTTTTGCCCGAGCCGTTTTCGCCGAGAAGCGCAAGAATTTCACCTCTGCGCAGCTCAATGCAAACGTTTGTGTTTGCACTTACCTGTCCAAAGGATTTGGAGATGTTTTGCATTTTTACGGCCGAACTTACCAAATACACTTACCTGTCTTTATATTCTTCATCAAAAAGCGCATTAAATAGCGCAGCGCTTTTGCTTTAGTATAACATATAATTAAAGGGGGGTACAAGTCCCCCCCTTTAATGTATGTTGAGTTTTTTATGTAACTATGTTTATGCCTTTGATTATTGCGTTAAAGCTTGGTGCAGACGGCCCTGATGACTCACTAAATGATGAGCTTGCATCTGTGAACTCATAAATGAGACCCCCGCCGTATGCTTCGATTTTGGCATTGTTGCCGTCGTTGTCTACAAGGTGGCCGCTGAAAATTTCGAAACCACCGAGGATTTTTGCTTTTGCATCTGCAATTGCATCGGCTGTTCCGGGAGCAACGATTGCGTCATTTAAGCCTGTGATAAAGGCTGCGCCTGATGCAAGGCCCTCGCCCCAGTCTTCCGGAATCTGTGTGCCGTCAAGCACGTGCTGCACGGCGATTGTCATGTAGATGCTCCAGTCTATGCGCGGCGAGAGCAGTGATGCATTCGGAGCTGCTTCGCGCATGTCGTTGTTGTAGCCAACATGCCATACGCCACCGGTTTCTGCTGCTATTGCAGGTGTTGCACTGTCGGAGTGCTGTGCTATAACGTCAGCGCCCATTTGGATGAGACGGTCAGCAACCTGCTGCTCGAGCGGGGGGTCGCCCCAAGAGTTGATGTAGATAACATCCATTGTGACATCCGGGTTTACACTGAGTGCTCCAAGATAGAATGCTGTAAAACCTGAGATAACCTCTGCATACGGGTGGGCTGCTACGTATCCGAGCTTGTTGGTCTCTGTTTTCAGACCTGCAGCAACACCTCCGAGGTAACGGGCTTCATGAATCTTTGCAAAATAGTTGGAGTAGTTGGAAAGACCCGAACCGATTGCGTTTGTACCTGTTGCATGAGCAAAGATAACATCCGGATTTTCTCTGGCGGCTTCAATCATTTGATCCTGATGGGAAAAGCTTGTTGCAAAGATGATGTGACATCCCTCTTGAATCAGCTCATTAATCGCACCGGTTACATCCGCTGCGTCCACGCCGACACTAAATTTGGGAACATACTGATCGGAACGAAGCCCGAGATTTGAAATCATCTTCTCTGCTCCGATGTGATGGTTGTATGTGTAGCCTTGGTCTGCAAGCGGGCCGATGTGGACTACACCAATCTTAATGTTTTCTTTTGAAACAGCTTCGGAACCGGAGCCGTCACAGGCGGCGACAAATGCGAAAATCATTACAAGGGCAAGTGCGAGTGCTAAATACTTCTTCATCAATTAATCCTCCATATTTTGTGTTTGTTTTTGTTTGATATACTGTATATAGTTATCAACTATGATGTAGTATATTATATTGTTTGGAAAAAAGAAAGAGATTTTTTTATTTTTTTATGATATTATTTATTTTATAGGAGTATGATAAATGAAGAATTATATTTTAGGAGTAGATGGCGGGGGGACAAAAAGCCATTTGGTTATTTTTGACCGTAACGGTATATGTGCCGGAGCAACTGCTTACGGTGCGCTCAACCACGAAGTCATGGAAGGCTCATATGCCGAGCTTGAGGAGCGGCTTTTGGAGGTAATCCCCCGTGCTTTAAAAGATGCAGGTGTGTCGGCAGATGATATTGCTTTTGCTGTTTTGGGCATTGCCGGGGTAGATACGAGAGCGCAGACGGAAATTGTTTCCGCTATTGTGCAAAAAACCGGTATTGAGGATTTTATTGTTTGCAATGACGCTATGCTCGGAGTTCCGGCAGGCTCTCCCGATTGTACAGGTATCTGCGCTATCGGCGGCACAGGCTTCAAAATAGCCGCTATTGATTACAGTGGCGCAGCTGTCGATACATGCGGGTTTGGGGGTTATACCGATGATAGGGGTGGCGGCAGCTGGTTTGGACTTCGTGCCTGCGCTGAGGTTTATAATGAAATTTACAGACTGGGGCGACCGACTTTGATGCGGGATATGGTTTTTTCACTCCTTGGCATTACAGAAAAAGAAGACTATGTTGAAACAGTAGTTGAAAAAACATATGGTGACGGGACACTGTATAACAATCTCGAATTAAACTGCATCGCTTTTAGAGCTGCAGCGCTTGGTGATGCTGTTGCTCTTGATATACTTTCTGAGTCTGCAAGGCAGTATGCCGGAGCAATTGCCAGACTTGCTATGGATATGGACTTCCCTGCTGATAAGGTCTTGAATGTGATTCTGGCAGGGTCGGTTTTTATAAAACAAGAGGTTAAGATTTTGCCCGAAATGATAGAAAAGCTTGTTGCAGAGGTGTTTGAAGAACACCTTGCACTTATGTACCAAGGTTGTCAAGGGAATTGTCAAGGGGACGGGGGTTTGTCAACCCGTTGGGTAAATTACGCCTATCTTCAGGCACCGCCTGTGCTTGGTGCTGTAATCTGGGCAGCAAAAAAAGCCGGGTTTGCGTTTGAGCCGGGTTTGGTGGAGGAAGGTTTGAAAAAGTATTTGTAATTTTGTTTGACATGCAATTATATGGTATGCTGCTATACTACACATTTGAATGTAGAAAGCCTTATAGGGACAGTAGAACCGTCCCCCTGTCCTCTAACTATTATTTACTATTTAAAAAAACCTTGGCAGATAGGCCCTGTTGGCTTCGAGCATTTCGTCGAGAAGCGGTAGGGCTTTTGCTATGTCACCAACCAGCGGATGTGCCATAAGCGCTTCGAGTGCTATGTCACGGTCGCCTTCGAGTGCTGCTCTGACAGTGAGCTTTTCGTATGCTTTGACAGCTCTCATCATACCGATGATGTAGTCGTTATAAACAGTTACAGGCTGTGGCTTAACACCATTTCTTGAAAGCTCGCAAAGGACCTCAACAACGTCGCTGTCATCCATAAACGGAACTGCACCGTTATTTTTTGCTGCTACAACATGCTTTTCGTGCAGGTCGCAGGCAATAGCTTCTGCTGCCGACAGGGCTGCGGTTGAATATAGAGCACCGCCGCGCTCGGCAAGCTCCGGTGGTTTTACCTTCAGGTTCGGGTCGGCATATTGCTCGCGCAGCTTACCCTCAATCTCGACGCAAATCTCGCCGCGGCATTTTTCTGCATCCAGGCACATTTGCACTTGCTCACTACGCATATAATAATAATTGAGATATGATGAGGGCACATACGGCACAGCGCGCAGGAGCTTCGGATCAAGATGTGCAATGGGATTATTTTTCATCGAAGTGTCTGCTTTTCCTGCAAGCATCTCAACAATGTTGTCGGCCTCACCATGTTTTACGACACTTGTAATCCAGCTAAGGTGATTGAGCCCTACGTATTCATAGTCAAAGTCGCTTGTGCCAAGCACATCAGCTATGCCTTTGACCATGTTAATCGGACAGTTGCACAGCCCCACCATGTTGATGTCTGTGAGGTTTAGCACCGCCTGCGCTATTATACCCGAAGGGTTTGAGAAATTGATTAGCCAGGCGTCGTCTGTTGAGAGTCTTTTTATGTCCGCAGCGATGTCCATTATAACAGGGAGTGTGCGAAGCGCTTGCATGAAGCCGCCTGCACCTGTTGTTTCCTGGCCTAAAAGACCGTATTTGAGCGGGATTTTCTCGTCGCGAATTCTGCCTGCCATTTTACCGGGACGCACCTGAGCGAACACAAATGATGTGCCGTCAAGAGCACGGCTGCGGTCTGTTGTGAGGATGATTTCGCCTTTGAAGCCACCACCACCCTCTGCAGTTGGTGCACGAAGCTGGCGCTCTGCAAGGCCTCCGACGAGATTGAGAGCAGCCTCGTCGATGTCCATAAGTGCTATGCTGTCGAAATGCAGTCGCTCTGCTCTTTCGATAAAGCCTTCGATAAGCTCAGGTGTGTATGTGCTGCCCGCACCAATAATAGCAGCTTTCATAATATGTTACCTCACTCTGTTTTCTTCCTCACAATATAAATTAGCTTCCATCGAGTGAGGACGTCATCCATGCGTTCCACACTCGACGCTCCGCATCCATGCTCCGCTGTTGAAGCTAAATTTACATTGCTCGGAAGAAAATTCATACTTATATTAATCCCTGCCAATTGTGTCGTCGCCGTGGTAGAGCTTGTTGTTTTTCTTTATCCAGTCGATGATTTCGTCGACATAACCGAAAGCGACAGCGATGTATGTATCGGCAGCGCCATAGTAAATAGCAATACGGCCGTCGTCTGTGTCAACAAGCGCTGAGCATGGGAAGGCAACATTTGGCACAAAGCCCACTGTTTCGTAAGTTTCTTCAGGTGTGAGCATGTAAGGCTCGGAGCGGTAGAGCACCTTTGAAGGCTCTTCGAGGTCGAGCAGCGCTGCGCCAAAGCTGTAAACGTAACCGTTGCAAGTGTGCAGCACACCATGGTATATCATAAGCCAGCCTTCATTTGTTTCAATCGGAATAGGCCCTGCACCGATTTTCAGATGCTGCCAGCCTTCGGTTGCCGCCATAACCTTGCGATGCTTACCCCAGTATGTCATGTCGGGACTTTCGGAGATAAAAATGTCGCCAAAAGGTGTGTGCCCGTTGTCGCTTGGGCGGCTGAGCATAACGTAGTTGCCGTTAATTTTTCGCGGAAAAAGCACTCCGTTACGGTTAAATGGCAGGTATGCGTTTTCAATTCGCGTAAAGGTTTTGAAGTCCTTTGTATAACCAAGCCCGATTGTCGGATTGTAGCCGAAGCTTGTGCACCACATGATGTAGTATTTGTCGTCTTCGTCGAATTTTACGAGGCGCGGGTCATAGGCATAATGCGGTTGAAACGGCTTGCCTTTTTCGTCGACCCACTGTATCGGCTTGTCTTCGAGGTCCCAGTTGATACCGTCCTTGCTGTGTGCAAGGTGGACACGCATCATTGTGTATATGTCGTCGGCGCGAAAAACTCCGACAAAGCCGTCTCCATAGGGTACAAGTGCGCTGTTGAACACGCGCGCTGTGCTTGGGGTGGCATTTCTGCCAATGATCGGGTTGCCGCTGTAGCGCCAGACTATTTCTTTGTTTCCTTCCGGTCTTGGTTCCCACGGCATGTTTTTGACGTTTTGCGCAATAATTTTAGTTTTCATTTCCAGATACCTCTTTCTATTGTATGTCTTTCTGAGCAATGTAAATTTCATTTCTGAGTGGAGCATGGATGCGGAACGACCGCGTGTGAACGCAAGGATGTCGTTCTCATGCGAGAGAAATGAAATTATATTGTAAAGAAAGATGTTTCGCCGGTTTCAAGATTTGTCAGACACTCAAAACTGTCTATTTTAGTACTAATTTGCTTTGTTTTGCCGTCTTGTGATGTCAAAAGCTCGCAGTGGAAGTATTCCCAATCGGCAAGAATGTGTGAGTCTGCTTTAATAGCTTTAAGGTTAGTATCTAACACATCAATTGCTTTGTCAATATGCAGCTGACGCGGGTTTCCGTCATCATCTCGCCTGTCGTAGTCGTAGACACGGTATGTTACGTTTGAGCTTTGTTGCACCTCGACGATTACGATACCTTTGCCTATTGCATGAATCATACCGGCAGGGATGCAGTAGCAGTCCCCTGCTTTGACCGGAATGTGACTGACTTTTGATAAGATATTGCCACTATTTATAAGTTCTCTGAGTTCATCTTCGCTGAGTTTTTCCTTAAAACCAAGTATAAGCTCTGCGCCCGGCTCAGCCTCGGCGATATACCACATTTCGTTTTTGCCGCGGTCGCCTTCTTTTGCGCGAGCGTAGTCGTCGTCCGGGTGAACCTGCAAGGAGAGGTTGTCTGTGGCATCGATGAATTTTATTAAAATGGGCAGGTCAAAGCCCAGCACCTCTTTTAGCGTTTTTCCTGCAAACTCACCGTTTGCTATCCGGCTCAGCCCATCCGGGTGTGTGCTGACCTCCCAGCTCTCTGCGATTACCGGCATGTCGGATTTCTTGTTATAACTCTCTTTTAGCTTGGTCCCGCCCCAAATATAGTCCTTAAAAACCGGGATCATTTTTAACGGATAATTAATCATTTAGTTTCTCATCCATCCATTTTTGGATGTCGTCTACTGTAATTCCCGGCATTGTACCCATGAGCCGAAGCTGGCGCATTACTGTTTCGGGAATCGTTTTGACGTGTCCGTATCTGTGGCTGCCCGGATCGGGGGTATCGTTTATGTCTGCGTGGGCGGGGCATTTTTCCGCAACGTCTTTGAGAAACTCCGAGCCGCGTTTCATACGTCTGATGTCACGAATTGTTGTGTTCGGGTTTGCCCTAAATGGGATTTCAACCGTCGAAGTGACAGCGATATCAGCTTTTAGGGGTATATTGCGGGAGCTTTGCGCGAGTATGATTGTGTAGGTGTCCGTCAGCACGTGCCAGTCGTTTATTTTTGTGTTGTAGTACGAAAACGCGGACTTCGTGAGCTTAAATGTCACCTGCTTGCTCTCGCCGGGCTCGAGGTGAATCTTTGTAAAGTCGCGCAGCTGCTTGTCGGGTTGAATCAGCCTGTCGTCCTTTTCCTTCGTCCCGACATAAAGCTGTACAATCTCCTTGCCTGCTACGTTACCGGTGTTTTTAATGTCTGCGGTTACCGTTAGGGTGTCGGTGTCATTTATGGCTTTTGCGCACTCGCCGCGGGCATTTTCAAGCTTCAAATTCGAGTATTCAAACGTGGTGTAGCTCAGACCGTGACCAAATGGGAAAAGGACATCCATTTTTTTGGTATCATAATAGCGGTAGCCGACAAACACACCCTCGCGATACTCTGTCACGTCGCGCTCGCCAAAATAATACAGATATGACGGGTTATGCTCCAGCTTGTGAGGCATTGACTCTGCAAGCTTTCCGCACGGGTTTGCCTTTCCGAATAATATATCGGCAACTGCTCCGCCACTTGCCTGCCCTCCTAAATATGTTTCTAAAATACCTTGCACGTCACCTGACCATGGCATCTCGACAGGCGAACCGTTGTGTAAAACTACCACTGTTTTGGGGTTTGCTTCGTTTATTGCCTTAATAAGTTGGTTTTGTCCTTCCGGAAGGCGCATGTGTGTCCTGTCGTAGCCTTCGGACTCGTAATGAGGTGGCAATCCTATAAAAAGCACACACACGTCTGCGTTTTTTGCGACCTGCACTGCCTGTTCCTGCAGGGCTTCGTTTATTTCGTCGCAATCACCTGTGTTGTAACCCTTTGCATAAGTGACACCGCTTGTGGATGCTGTAGGTGCGTCTG
>Ga0123356_10000274_pt1 | contig 59170 bp, 58 predicted proteins | sample TergutEmb28metaG_2_FD_92546 | JGI IMG/M metagenome (GOLD analysis project Ga0123356, IMG submission 92546) | Embiratermes neotenicus P3 segment gut microbial communities from Petit-Saut dam, French Guiana - Emb289 P3 | ecosystem: Host-associated > Arthropoda: Insects > Digestive system > Gut ...
AGAGACTCCTGCACAAGGCATTCTGGCATATGGGGGCCTCCAATATCTGAGAGTCGTAATACTCTCAGAAATATGGCCCAAAAAAGAAAAGCCCGCCATTGACTACTCTTATGTCGCACACCCTTTGGGCGCTGAGAAGTTGACTCAGAATCAGCGCTCTCGTATGCTTGCTGTCTGCACAGATTCTGCCAGCAACCGAGTTGCCTATGACTGCATCACCAGCCTCAGTCTGTAGAGGACGATAGCGGCACCCAGCCGCATCTGCATACATCCTCAACATCACAGAGCCGCTGAGGTCGGCTTATCTATGACATTGCAATCGCTCGGTTGGAATACGTTTTTCGAGGTACACCTGCAGAACGCAGCGTCACGCCCCTGCCGTGTAGTTTCCGAGGGAACCGATCTTTTCCTCGTCCACGACGGCAAGCGCGAGGTATTCGCGGTGCCCAGAGGGCGTTTGCGGAATCAACCGGACTTTCCTCCAGTGGTAGGGGATTGGGTGCTGGTGGAATGTGTGGACCATGACAGATACGTGGTGGAGAGCATCCTGCCGCGCCATACCGCCATTCTTCGCAAGCAAGCGGGGTCGCGCGCGTCGGCACAGGTGTTGGCTACGAACGTGGATCGTGTCCTGCTGGTCACATCGATGAATCAAGACTTCAGCGTGCGGCGTCTGGAGCGGTACCTGACGTTGGTCTGGGAAAGCGGCGCCACTCCGATCATCGTACTGACGAAAGCGGACTTGGTAACCGACGTCGGCCCGTTCCGCCGCGAAGCCGAAAAGTGCGCTCTCGGCTTCCCGGTGCTCTCCATCAGCAGCGTGTCGGGCGACGGGATCAGCGAACTCCGTTCGTTGCTGGTTGTGGGCGAAACCGTTGTCCTACTCGGTTCTTCAGGAGTGGGTAAATCCACCTTGGTCAATGTGCTCGGCGGAGACGTGCGCGAGACCAGAAGCGTGCGCGAGAAGGACGGCAAGGGAAGGCACGCTACAACTGACCGGCACTTCATCCGGCTGCCCTCAGGCGTTCTCCTGATCGACACACCGGGACTTCGCGAGGTGCAACTCTGGACTAGCGATACGGCGGTCGCACAAACCTTCCCTGAAATTTCCGCGCTCGCGATCCATTGCCGATTTCGCGATTGTCAACACGAGGGAGAGCCCGGATGTGCTGTATTTGCCGGTATTGCGACGGGACAGATTGATGTGAACAGGTTCGATAGCCTCCGTCGCCTTCGTCGCGAACTGGACCATCTCGATCGGCAGAGCGATCCGCTGTCAGCCATGCAGCACAAAAGCAAGATCAAGCGGATCACGCGCGCCCAAGAACAGCAGCAGCGCCGCAGGACAAAGTCTTGAAAGAACTCCTGTTGGTAATGCGCAGGGACAATCCGGCGTGAAGTGGGGGAGGAAAGAAGTTCTGTGATCGACTATCCGGAAACTACAGCGAGGTCAATTGTCGTCACATCTCTATAGCGCTCAATGACCGCCGGTCATTTTATGCTTATGCTATTGCCTGCTTACGACAGTGATGCCGAAACCCGACGGCGGGTCTGGGGAGCAAGGCTAGGTCACGCTCGGCTGAACATCTCGATGAGTATGGCGGATGCTGCCTGGGCGGTGCCCGCAGCGACTATACCCAATTTGCGCACCAGTCGTTGTCGGTCTGTGCCACGGAGCTGATCGAGAACGATCTGCCCGTCTTTTCCCTTAAAGCGAACAGGCACTCTTGTGGGATAGGAACGCACAACTGTGGTCATGGGCGCGATGATGACAGTCCGCAGATGGTGATTCATTTCATCAGGGGACACAATGAGGCAGGGGCGTGTTTTCTGGATTTCCGCCCCCTGGGCAGGATCTAGGCTTATCAGCCAAACCTCATCGCGCCCAGGCGGTCGACCTACCACTGCCACTCCTTACGATCGAAGTCGCTGGTCTTCAGGCCGTCCAGCAACAATTCGTCATCCACACTGGAACCCGCTGCACGGAACGCTTGTTCCCAGCCTTGGCGCAGCTTACGCTCTGGAGAAATAACTAGGCAATCGTTCTGGACACGCAGCTCTACGCTGTCACCCAAGCCACACTGCTCGATCAGAGGCTTGGGAATACGGATGCCGCGAGAATTGCCGATTTGAACCAATTCTATTTTCATATTTAGTCCCACGTAGTAATTACATTGTAATCACACCCCTGGAAAGGGGGGCAAATCAGACCCTCGGAAGCCTCGTCAGGGGTTGAAGCCGGGAACAAGTTCGGCGCGGGTCATCGGCCAACGGTCAGGCCCGGTTGAGCTTCAGCTTCAGGTGGGCGGCGATTTGTTGGCCGTGGAACCGGCCATTCTCGATAAAAATTTCGTTGGTACGCGAGCCGGCAACGATCACCCCGGCCACGTAAATTCCGGGCACGTTGCTCTCGAGCGTAACCGGGTCGCATACCGGACGGCATTGATCCGGGGAGAGCTCAATCCCGGTGGCGCGCAGGAAATCGTAGTCGGGATGGTATCCGGTCAGGGCAAAAACAAAGTCGTTCTTGATTTTCACCTCGCCCCCGGGCGTATCCAACCAGACATGGTCGGGGCCAACCTCCCGCACGGTGCTGTTGAAATAGGCCGTGATCTCGCCGTTCCGGATCCGGTTTTCAATGTCCGGCAAAATCCAGTACTTTACGTGCGCGTGCATCTTGGGTCCGCGGTGTACCAGCGTCACGCGCGCGCCATGCCGCCACAGGTCCAGCGCCGAAATCGCCGCGGAATTCTTGCCGCCGATGACCACCACATCATTGTCGAAGTAGGGATGCGGCTCGCGGTAGTAATGAAAGACCTTCGGCAGGTCTTCGCCGGGGATGCGAAGAAGGTTCGCCCGGTCATAGTATCCGGTTGCCAGGATCACCTTGCGGCAGATGTAATCGTAGACGCGGCCCAACCGGTCGCACGTAGTAATGTGAAAGTCGTCGTCGCTGCCGGTGATGGTCTCGACTCGCTGGTACTGCCGGACGTCGAGCTTGTAATACTCGGCGACCTTGCGATAGTACTCCAGGGCCTCCGGCCGGTTGGGTTTGGGGTTTGCGCTGCTGAAGGGAATGTCTCCGATCTCGAGCAGCTCCGGCGTGGTGAAAAAGATCATGTTTGCCGGATAGTGAAAGAGCGAATTCACCAGGCACCCCTTGTCGATGCTGATGGCCTTGAACCCGGCTTTCTGGGCCTCGATCGCGCAAGCCAGTCCGGTCGGCCCGGCGCCAATTACGATCACATCGGCCTGCATCTCCGGCCGCGCCTCAAGCTGCGGCTTGGGCAAAGTATCGGGGATCAACTTGGTAGACACGGTCCGCTTCCTGAGAGGGAAACCCGGCTTCGGGATTGTAGATTCTAGCACGGGCATGAAACCCGATTCGTGAGCTCCGCCCGGGCCTCTCCAACCATGAATTATTCAAGAATCCGGCGATTGGGCTCTGGTCTAGAATTGGATCGAGCGATGCCGGACCGTCCTCAAACCGAAGCCTCGAGCATGACAAACACGGACGCCGCGGCGCGCCTGTTTTTTGCCGCGCGGGTTCGCTATCTGCCATGATCGCCCACCTTCGAGGAAGACTTCTCGCGCGCCATCCGAACCAGGCGATCCTCGAGACCGCAGGGGTCGGATACGACGTCACCATCTCCGTGCCCACGTTTTCCGAGCTGCCGCCGCCCGGCAGCGAAGTGGCCCTGCACATTCACACGCACGTTCGCGAAGACCAGATCGCGCTGTATGGCTTCATCCATGCCGAAGAAAAACAGCTGTTTGAGAAGCTGATCACCGTCAGCGGGATCGGTCCGAAGCTCGCCATCACCATCTTGAGCGGAATGGCCGCCGGGGAGACGACCCGGGCCATCCGTGGAAATGACATTCCGAGGCTTACGAAAATCCCCGGTATCGGCAAGAAGACGGCCGAGCGCATGGTGCTGGAACTGCGCGACAAACTGCCGCCCGAGGGCTCGGGCGAGGTCGAGGCGCTGCCGGCGCGCGGAGCCTTCGAGGAAGACGTTCTGTCGGCGCTCATCAATCTCGGCTACCCGCGCCCCTCCGCCGAGAAGGCGGTCACGTCCATTGAAAAAAATGGTTCTTTCGAAACCATGTTCCGCGCTGCATTGGCGGCGGTCGGCAAGTAACACCCCGCACTTTCCAATCACCTGCGCGCGCGGGTTTCGATTCAGGCAAAGCCCACGATCGTCTGAGGCCGGCGATCTTACTTGCCGATACAAAACCGGCTGAAGATCAGGTCGAGGATGTCGTCGTTGGTGGTTGCCCCGGTCATTTCATCCAGGGCCCGCAGCGAACTGTAGAGGTCCAGCAGGATCATCTCATGCGGAATCCTCGCCGGGACCGCCGATTGGGCCTTGTCGAGAGCCCCGAGTGCGTTGTCGACCAGGGACGCATGCCGCGTATTGGTCAGAAAACCGGATTCGACGGTCTCTCCCCGCTCGCCGCTCACACTCTCGAGGATCGCCGAACGCAAGGCCGCGATACCTTCCCCGGTGAGCGCAGAGGTGCGAAGGCGAGGCGCGGACGACTCCGGGCGGCCCTCGTCCAGGCCGCGCGCGGGGCGGAGATCGGCCTTGTTCTCGACGAGGATCGCCGGCCGTTTCCCGACTTCAGACAGCAGCTTGCCGTCTTCCTCGTTCATGGGCTCGGAGGCATCGACGACGACCAGCACCAGGTCGGCGTCGGCCAGCGCTTCCATCGATTTCCGGATTCCAATACTCTCGGCTTCATCGAGGGCCTTGCGGATCCCCGCGGTATCGACCAGCTTCACCGGGATCCCGCCGATCGAAACGGTCTCGGTGACCAGATCGCGCGTCGTCCCGGGAGCCGCGGTGACGATGGCCCGCTCGCGTTCGACCAGGCGGTTAAACAGACTCGATTTCCCGACGTTGGGGCGGCCGACGATGGCGAGCGTCAGGCCTTCGTGGACCAGCTTTCCGTAGGCGAACGACCGCGCGAGTTCGGCAAGAGGAGCACGGACGAGCGAGATCGCCTCAAGAATCTGTTCCGCCGGGAGCACGGAAACGTCGTCTTCGGCGAAGTCGATCCCCGCTTCGAGCAGAGCGATCAATTCCACCAGCTTCTGCTTGATGGGCTGGAGCCGGCGAGACAGCGCGCCATCGAGCTGCTGCGCCGCAACTTTTGCCTGGTGCAGAGTCTGCGACTCGATCAAATCGCGCACGGCTTCGGCCTGGGTGAGATCGATGCGGCCGTTCAGAAACGCCCGCATGGTGAACTCGCCGGGCTCGGCAAGCCGCGCTCCGCGAGTGAGCGCAAGCTCGAGGATGTGGCGCAGCACGACCGGCGATCCGTGTGCCGAGATCTCAACGATATCGTCGGTCGTATAGGAATGCGGCTTGGCGAAGTAGGTGACCACCACTTCGTCGATTCTCTGCCCGCCCTCGCCGTGCGCGTTTCGCGCGGAAGCCGCTTGATCGACTGCGCCCGGCCCCGCCGCGGGTTCGATCGCGGCCGGGCTCCGGCTTCCGGCCGGAGTATCCGGCCCGCAGGCGTCGATCAGTTCCCCGAACGCCGCCCGGGCCGGTTCGAGCTCGTGCTTCAGCCGCACCAGGGGCATGACGATCGATTTCGCCTCCGGCCCGGCAATCCGGACAACGCCGATTCCGCCGCGTCCTGCGGGCGTGGCGATTGCGGCGATGGTATCGTCAAGGTTCATGCGGAAATCCACGGCTGTGGAGCAGGATTTCGGCGCCGGATTTCCTACGATAGCACCGTCCTTGCCTGCGGGAGCGAAGGCCGTCGGCACGCCCGGCGCAGGCTCGCAAGATATTCGCTTTGACCACTGCGTCGTGCTCGAGCGGCTGGGGCCGCCGGGGAAGCCGAAATCAGAATTTCCGCGCGCAAGCCGGGGAGTGTGTCAAAATCAATCGCTATGCCGGACGTGCGCCGCGGTCTCGTCATCGTCAACACCGGCCCGGGCAAGGGGAAGACCACTGCCGCCATGGGCACCGCTTTGCGCGCAGTCGGAAATGGCATGCGGGTCCTGATGCTCCAGTTTCTCAAAGGCTCGTGGCACTACGGCGAGCTCGACGCGGTCGCGGCCTTCGGCGATCAGTTTGTCATGAAGCAGATGGGCCGGGGTTTTGTGAAAGTGGGCAAAGAAAAGCCCGATCCGGAGGACGTCCGTCTGGTCGAGCAGGCATGGGCGGAAAGCGAGCAGGCCATCCAGTCCGGCCAGTGGGATCTGGTGATCCTCGACGAGATTAATTACGCCATCGCCTATCGAATGCTCGATCCCGCCAAAGTGGCGGAAGCGCTCAAGCGAAAACCCGAGATGGTTCATGTAATCTTGACCGGACGGAATGCGCATCCCTCGCTGGTCGAGCTCGCGGACACGGTCACGGAAATGCGCGAGGTGAAGCACGCCTATGAGAAGGGCGTGATGGCGCAGAGAGGAATTGAATATTGAATCCGGCTTCCATTCGGCCCTCGAAGCCACCCGCCGGTTCGACGGCGGGATGACGTAGGATTGGATCCATATGGCCTGGTTCAAACGGCAATCCGGTGAGCTCGAAGCTTCGGGCGAAAAAAAGAAGATTCGCACCGAAGGCTTGTGGGTGAAGTGCGAGAACTGCCGGCAGATCATCTGGAAGAAGGATCTCGAAGAAAACCTGAATGTCTGCCCGAAATGCGGCAAGCACTTCCGCATCGATGCCCGCACCCGGCTGGCGCAGCTGTTCGACCAGGGCGAATACGAGACCTTCAGCGAGAAACTCTCCTCGACCGATCCTCTGAAATTTGCCGACCTAAAGCCCTACTCCGAACGTCTCGAGCGGGCGCAGCAGGACACCGGCCTCAGCGACGCGGTGATCAACGGCCGCGGCAAGCTGAACGGACGGCCAGTGATTGCGAGCGCCATGGAATACAGCTTCATCGGCGGGAGCATGGGATCGGTGGTGGGCGAGGCCATCACGCGCGCGGTAGAGGAGGCGGCCGCGTCGACGAGCCCGCTCATTATTGTTTCCGCTTCGGGCGGCGCGCGCATGATGGAAGGCGTGCTCAGCCTGATGCAGCTGGCAAAAATCTCGGCGGCGCTGGCAAGACTCGACGAGGCCCGAGTGCCTTACATTTCCGTGTTGACCGACCCCACGACCGGCGGCGTGACCGCGTCGTTTGCCATGCTCGGCGACCTGAACATCGCCGAGCCGGGCGCTTTGATCGGCTTTGCCGGACCGCGCGTCATCGAGCAGACCATTCGTCAAAAACTTCCGCCCGGCTTTCAGCGCAGCGAATTCCTGCTCGAGCACGGGATGCTCGACGCGGTCGTCCACCGCAAAGAGCTGAAGCCGTATATTTCCCGGGCGCTCGATTTCATGGCTCCGAAACGAGTTCCGCAATCGGCGTAAAATAACCGGGTATTGCCTGCCCTTCGCCGCTCGTCGTGGCTCGTTGGCCGTCTGCCGGGCCTTCCAGCCCAAAATCCAAAGCTGGTACCCTAGGCTTATTGACGAACGCCTGCCGGCAAAGGACGAGCGAATTTCCCATGTCCACTTCCTACGACACCGCCGTAGCCCGCATGTACGCCCTCGGGCACGAGCTCGCGAGCGCGCCCGCGCACAAATTTGATCTGCGGCACATGCGCGTCCTGCTGGCCGCGCTCGGCAATCCGGAGGGGAAATTTCCCGCCGTTCTCATCGCCGGAACCAACGGCAAGGGCTCTACCGCGGCGACGCTCGCCTCCATCCTCACCGCTTCGGGCCTGCACACCGGGCTTTACACCTCGCCGCACCTTCTGCGCATCAACGAGCGGATCCAGGTCGACGGCCAATCGATCTCCGACGAGAGGTTTGCGCTCCTGCACGACCTCGCCGACCGCACGGCCGAACGGCTGGTTGAGGAGGGAGAGCTTCCCTGGCATCCGAGTTTCTTCGAGATGCTGACCGCGATGGCGTTCGAACACTTCTCGACCGGCAAAGTGGATATCGCCGTGCTCGAAGTCGGCATGGGCGGGCGCTTGGACGCGACCAATGTGGTCGAGCCGCGCCTCAGCGTGATCACCGACATCTCGCTCGACCACGAGAAGTTTCTGGGGAACACGATCGCCCAAATCGCCCGCGAAAAGGCGGGAATCATCCATCCCGGCGGCCTCCTGGTCACGCTGCCCCAGAGCCCGGCCGCCAACGACGTGATCGGGCTCGCCGTCCTCGAGCAGAATGCGACGGCCGTCAACGCCGCAGCCTACGTGCCGCCCCTCACGCCGGGGAGCCGCGACTGCTTCGCACCGGCAAAAAACCCGGCCGGCGCGCCGAGGCCTCTCTCCCGCTACCGGCTGGAGGTGATGGGCGAAGAAATTCTTGTCGAGTCTCCCCTTGTCGGCCGCCATCAATTGCGCAACCTGGCGCTCGCAATCTCCGCGGCCGAGGAGCTCGGCAAGCTGGGGTTCCACGTTACGCCCGCATCGATCGCGAGAGGAATCCGCCAGACCTGCTGGCCCGGACGCTTCCAGGTGGCTCCGGCTTCGGGTTCGGCGCCCGAATGGGTCTTCGATGTCGCGCACAACCCGGCCGGGGCCTGGGCGTTGCGCGCGACGCTTTCGGCCTGCTATGAAGACCGCCGTCTGATCCTGGTCTTCGGCGCCCTGCGCGACAAAGCGATCGGAGAAATTTCCGAGGTTCTGTTTCCCCTCGCCGAACGCGTGATCGCAACCCAGGCCGATAATCCCCGCTCCGCGCCCCCGGAAGCAATCCGCCAGGCCGCGTCGCGCACCCGGGCGGACATCCAGCTTTCCTTCGATGTCGCTTCCGCGCTCGCCTACGCGCACGAGACCGCAAGGGCGGAAGACGTCATCGTGGTGACGGGATCGATCTACGTTGTGGGCGAAGCCATGCGCGCTCTCGGAGTCTCCCCGGATGGAAAATAAGACCATGCTCGGCGGAGGCTCGCCCACGCCCGGCCCCGAACCGGAAACTCCGCCTATGGACGACCGCGCGAAAGGGCCCGGGCTCGAAGCGTCCCGCAAACGCAAGTACGGCCTCGCCAGCCGCCTTCGCTCCTATTTCTTTTTTGATCCCCTGATCTGGCTGTACACGGTCGTGTTCGGTCTGGTGTCGGTTCCCTTCGGCTTCTTCGACAAGGATGGCAGCATTTTGCACGCATTCGCCCGGGCCTGGTCCAAACTGATCCTGAAGACCATCTTCTCCCCGGTTCACGTCGCCGGCCTGGAAGCGATCGATACCTCGCGAACCTGCGTCTATGCCGTCAACCACGCCTCCGCGCTGGATATCCCGGTGCTTTACGCGTGCCTCCCCATCCAGTTCCGCATCGTCCACAAGAAGGAGCTGCTCTCTTATCCCGTCGTCGGCTGGCACCTGAAGCGCTCCGGCCAGGTCTCGGTTGACCAGCAGAACCCGGTGCGTTCTGTCGCTCAGATTCGATCGGCGGTCCGCACGCTCAAGGCCGGCATGCCGCTCGTGATCTTTCCCGAAGGCGGCCGCAGCGCAGACGGCATCATCCGGCCGTTCCTCCCGGGCGCGTTTTTTCTTGCCATCAAGGCCCAGGTGGATGTCGTGCCGGTTGCGCTCGTCGGCACCTACGAGCTGCTTCCCATGGACACCTATCACATCAAGCCCCGGCCCCTCGAGATGCGCGTGGGCGCGCCCATTCGCACGACCGGTCTGACCTTGAGGGACATGGACCGGCTTTCGGCCGAGGTGCAGCAGAAGCTCGAAGGTTTGTACTACGGCGGGGCGCGGCCTTAGCCGGCTGCGGCAAGCTTGAGGGAACCGGAGGTCTGCGGGAGTTTACCTCGATGCGGCGGGCGGCCGGGAAATTTCGAGAGGAAAACGGCAGGGGGCCTCGCCTGCCGTCTTCAAAGCTGGCTCGAATTACCTCCCGCGGTTGACGGCTTTCCTCAGGTCCGCGCCGGGAGTGAATTTGGCAACTTTGCGGGCGGCAATCTTGATGGTCGCGCCGGTTTGCGGATTGCGTCCGTTGCGCGCCCTCCGCTGCGAAGTCGAGAAGGTGCCAAAGCCGATCAAGGCAACACGATCGCCTTTCTTGAGGGCGCCGGTGATGCTCTCGACGGTGGTGTCGATTGCGCTCGCGGCCTGCGTCTTGCTGATGCTGCAATCAGCCGCAATTCGGTCGATGAGATCTGCTTTATTCATTGGAGCTCCTGGGGTGTTTTCCTTTTTCTCCGTTGATTCCAGCGTCCTGGCTGGCCGCCCCTAATCGGAAACACACCGGAAGTTATTTAGCTCCCCGGTTCTTCGGCTTGTCAACTGTGGAAATCCGCGCCGGATGCCGGATTTGATTACCCCTCGCGCCGGACCTCCCAATTCGGGCCGCGGCGCCGCCTTTTCCGCCTGCCTGAGGACTCGGGACGGGCTTAGCCGGCCCGCCATTCGGCCGCGGTTCTCCACAAACATTCCCGCACTCCACAGGATGTGCACAGAGGTTCCACTGCCGGCCACTTGCCGGGGAGCGCCCGGCGGGTGCAAAGTCGAACAAGAGACCTGTTTCATGAATGTGGCCGTCGAAGTTTGCCCTGCCTGTGGTGGATCCGGGTGGAAGTCCTCGCATTCCGAGCGCCGGGTCGTCCGCTGCGCATGCCGCCTCAAATCCCGCGCCGAAACCCTGCTCGCCGCCGCCCGCATTCCCCGGCGCTATGAGCACTGCGAGCTTTCCAATTTCGAGTTCGACGGCCCCCATCGTCATTTGGCGCCGGCGCGCCTGGCGGCCTGTAAATTCGTGGAAGAGTATCCGATCGACAATACGGGCCTGTTGCTCATCGGCAGCATCGGGGTGGGTAAGACCCATCTGGCGGTCGGGGTGGCCAAAGCGCTGATTCTTGGCAAAGGGATTCCCTGCCTTTTCTACGATTACCGCGAGCTTCTCAAGCAAATTCAGAATTGCTATAACGATTCGGTCCGGGCGACGGAACTCGAAGTGCTTCGTCCGGTGTTCGAGGTCGAAGTCCTGGTGCTCGACGAACTCGGCGCGGTGAAACCCAGCGAATGGGTGTGGGACACGGTCAGTCTGATTCTGAACACCCGCTATAATCACAGCCGCACCACCATCATCACCACCAACTTCCCCGACCTTCCGAAGCGGACGCATCCCTCCGATACCCGGCCCGCCAGCTTCGAGATGGCCCGCCACGCCGCCTCCGACGAGACCCTGGGAGACCGCATCACCGAACGCATGCGCTCGAGACTTCACGAAATGTGCCGGGTCATTACCATTGCAGGCAATACCGATTTCCGCCTTGCCGTGCGCAGCGCCAGCTTCCGCTAGGCGGGGGCGTATCGAACGGAGGTCGCGGCGCAGGCGTACCGGGAAGCAAAAGGGGCGCTCTATCCCGGTTCGATTCTCGACAGAGGCTACAATCAGCCCCGCTTGCTATACTAGGTTTTGTATGGCGATCCTAGAAAATATCGCCGCTATCGCCAAGGGAATGAGCATCACCTTTCGGGAGATGTTCAAACCCACCATTGTCGAGAATTATCCCGACGGCAAAGGGCCCTTGCGCGGCGCGCGTTTCCAGGAGCGTTTTCGCGGCATGCACGTGTTGCAGCGCGACGAGAATGGTCTCGAGAAGTGCGTCGCCTGCTTTCTGTGCGCAGCCAATTGCCCTGCCAATTGCATCTACATCGAAGCTGCGGAGAACACCGCCGAGAACCGCATTAGCGGCGCCGAGCGCTACGCGAAGGTCTACAACATCGACTACAACCGCTGCATTTTCTGTGGCTACTGCGTAGAAGCTTGCCCCACCGACGCCATTACTCACGGGCACGGATTTGAGATTGCCAGCTTCAATGCCACCAACCTGGTTTATCGAAAAGAGCAGTTGCTGGCCCCGCGGCCGGCGCATCTGGGAGCAAACCCGGTATTCAACTCCGCCGAAGTCATCGGCGGAGCGCCCGCCGAGGTCGCGCCCGGCGAGTAGCCGGGATTGCCGGTTCGGGCCTTTTTTGTAATCGGGATGGAAAGAACTGTTTCGGCGCCGCCGCCGAGGCTCGAAGGAACAGGAGAGTTCGCCAGCATCCCGAGCCATGAACCGCCGGTCCCCCGCAGCTGCCTGGACCGGCGTTTTTGTCGGAAGGGCTTGGGTGCGGCGAGCCCACCGGGATTCGAGCCCAACGCAGCGAGCTAGGACCATGGCTGATTTTCTTGAAACCGTGCGCGAACGCGTCGTCATTTACGACGGCGCCATGGGAACCAGCATCCAGAAGCGCAATCCCACTCTCGACGACTTCTGGGGCAAAGAGAACTGCAGCGAAGTCCTCGTGCTCAGCCGTCCGGAAATGATTCGCGAGATCCACGCCGAGTTCCTCGAGGCGGGCTGCGACGTGCTCGAGACCAACACCTTCGGCGCCACGCGCACTGTCCTCGGCGAGTTCGGTCTCGCCGACCGGGTGCGGGAGATCAATCTCGCCGCGGTCGGGCTGGCGCGCGAAACCGCGCGGGACTTTTCCCGAAACGGCAAGCCCCGTTTCGTGGCCGGATCGCTTGGACCGACCACGAAATTGCCCTCGCTCGGCCACATCACGTTCGATGAGATGGTCGCGGCCTATGAGGAACAGGCGGCGGCTCTCATCGAAGGCGGCGTCGACGTTCTCCTGGTCGAAACCGCGCAGGACCTGCTGCAGGCCAAGATCGCCGCCATTGGCGTTCTCGAGGCGATGAAGAAGGCGGGGAAGCGCCTGCCGCTGCAGGTGCAGGTGACCCTGCAGGAATCCGGCACCATGCTTCTCGGCACGGAAATCGGAGCCGCGCTCACCGCGCTCGAAGTCCTGGACCTCGACATCATCGGCATGAACTGCGCCACCGGCCCGGCCGAGATGAACGATGCCGTCCGCTATCTCGGACTGAATTCCCCGCGGGAGATTTCCGTTCTGCCGAATGCGGGCCTTCCGCACAACGAAGGCGGGCACGCGGTGTACAAGCTCAAACCCTGCGAGCTGGCCGAATACCATAAGCACTTCGTCGTCGATTATGGGGTGCGGATTGTGGGCGGCTGCTGCGGCACCACGCCCGAGCACCTGAAGGCGGTGGTCGATGTGGTTTCCGGGCTCGAGCCCCGGAAGCGGGAGGTGAAGCCGGTGGGCGCGGCGGCAAGCGCCTACACCTCGGTCCCGCTCGACCTTGAGCCCAAACCCCTGATCGTCGCCGAGGAGATGAACACCACCACCCGGGTCGAGCATTTCCGCAATCTGGTGCGCGGGCGGAAATACGACGACATTCTCGGGCTGGCGAAGAAGCTGGTGAATGACGGCTCGCACATGCTCGATCTGTGCTGCGCCATCGTCGGCGAAGACGAGAAGGGCTACATGAGCACGATTCTCGAGCGCATCGCGACCCGCGTGCCCGCGCCCATCCTGGTGGATTCGACCGAGGCCGACGTGGTCGAAGAGGCCCTCAAGCGCATCCCCGGCAAGGCAATCATTAATTCCATCAATCTCGAAGATGGCGAGAAGCGCACCGCGAAGGTCCTGCCCATGGCCGAGCGCTACGGCGCGGCCGTCATCGCCCTCACCATCGACGAAGAGGGCATGGCGCTCACCGCCGACAAAAAGGTCGCCATCGCGCGCCGCATTTTCCATCTGGCGACCGAGAAGTACCGCATCCGGCCCGTCGACCTGATCTTCGACGCCCTTACGCTGCCGATCTCAACCGGCCAGGAAGAATACCGCACGGCGGGAATGGAAACGCTCGAGGCCATCGCCCGCATTAAGCAGGAGCTTCCCGGCGTCAAGACCATTCTGGGCGTCAGCAACATCTCTTTCGGGCTGGACGCCTACCCGCGGCGCGTGCTGAACAGCGTCTTCATGCACGAGGCCGTCGACCGCGGCCTCGATCTGGCCATCGTCAACTACACGAAGATTTATCCGCTGTACAAGATCCCGCAGGAAGAGGTCGAACTGGCGCGCAAGCTCATATACCGCGACGCCTCCGCGGGCGACCCGCTGCAGATTTACATGCAGCACTTTCGGGGGACCGGAGACAGGACCCAGGCTCAAACCACGGCGCAGGTGGCCTCGCTCTCGGTCGAAGACAAGCTGAAGTATGCCATCATCAACGGGGAAAAATCGGTGGGGGAAGGCGCGGACAAACGGTCGCTCGAGGCGCTGCTCGAAGAGGCTCTGGCCGGATATTCGCCGCTCGATCTCATCAATACCGTCCTGCTCGACGGCATGAAGACCGTCGGCGATCTGTTTGGCGCGCGCAAGATGCAGCTGCCTTCCGTGCTCGACGCCGCCGGCGTCATGAAGGCCGCGGTCGCCTATCTCGAGCCCAAGATGGAGAAGAAAACCGGGGCCCACAAAGGCACTCTGGTGCTCGCCACGGTGAAGGGCGACGTCCACGACATCGGCAAGAACCTGGTCGATATCATTCTGACCAACAACGGATTTCGGGTGGTCAATCTCGGCATCAAGCAGCCGGCCGACGCCATCATCAAAGCCGCGCTCGAACACAAAGCCCATGCCATCGGCCTGAGCGGGCTTCTGGTGAAGTCGACGCTCGAGATGAAATATGTCCTGCAGGACCTCGCGCGCCAGGGCCTCGAGTTTCCCGTGCTTTGCGGCGGGGCGGCCCTCACCCGCAAGTATGTCGAGGACGACCTGCGCCGCGAGTACTCGCATGGCGTGTTCTACTCCGACGACGCGTTCGGCGGACTGCGCATCATGGAAGACCTCACCGGCCAGAACGGACGGCGCGAAGAGCGCCTCGAGGAGGGCCGCACCGTCCGGGAATACGCCAAGGCCTCCTCGGCCGGCGAAGAGCCGGCGGCGGCCTTCTCCGGCCGCAGCCCGGCGGTCAGCGATGCGCCGGATATTCCCGCGCCGCCCTTCTGGGGCGTTCGAGTCAAGAAGGATTACGATCTCGGTGAAATTTTCCGCTACATCAACGAGACCGCGCTGTTCAAGAACCAGTGGCAGTTGAAGACCGCGTCGCAGGAAGACTACGCGCGAATGGTCGAAGAAAAATACCGCCCCCTGTTGCAGCGGCTGGAAGCCGAGGTCCTCGAGAGCGGCCTGTTTGAGCCGAAAGTCGTCTGGGGCTATTTCCGGGCGCAGGGCCAGGGCAATGATCTGGTTGTGTACGACGGCGTGGGCGGGGACTCGGGGGGCGAAGACGGCCGGACCGCGAACCCGCGCGAGCTCCTCCGCTTCAGTTTCCCGCGCCAGCGCGAAGGCCGGCGGCTGTCGATCGCCGACTTCTTCGCCCCGAGTTCCTCGGGCAGAATGGACGTTCTCGGACTCTCCCTGGTCACCATCGGCGAGAAAGCCTCGCGGGAGACGCAGCGCCTGTTCGAAGCCGGAGAATACACGAAATATCTGTATCTCCACGGCCTGAGTGTCGAAACCGCCGAAGCCCTCGCCGAATATCACCACAAGCTCATGCGCGAAGAGCTGGGAATTGCCTCCGGGGACTCGCCGCACACCCGCGATCTTTTCCACCAGAAGTATCGCGGCTCGCGCTACAGCTTCGGGTATCCCGCCTGTCCCAACCTGGAGGATCAAAGCAAGCTGTTCGCCCTGCTCCGCCCGGAAGAAAACGTGGGCGTGCGCCTGACCACGGGATTTCTGCTTGAGCCGGAACAGAGCACGTCGGCGATCGTTGTCCACCACCCGGCGGCGAAATACTTCGTGGCTTGAGCCTCCCCCCGCGGCGGGGAACCTACTTGGCGCCGGCCACTTCAGCCTCGACGGAGTGGGTCCGCAGGGTCAGCCAGTCCGTGCGCACCCGGTCCCATTCCTGGATCATGACTCCGAACGACTCGAAGAAAGCGCGAATGCGCGGCCGCGGCCAGCCGGCAATGTCCTCCAGGATGGGCGCCAGTACGGCCAGGGCGCTCGAACTGAGCACCGTGCGCTTGGCCACCTGCGAAACGTGCCTGGCTTCGGAGACCGCAATGGTGTGTCCGTCGCGGACATTGGTGTGCAGCATCACATGGACGTCGGAGCTGCCGTCGCCGACGTAAACAATGTGATCGGGTCCGATCTGCGCGCGGTTCTGCAGCTGGTCGAGCACAAAGACCTTCCCGTAACCGGCGGTTGCCCGGGTGATGGTCTCAATCTCGCCCGAGTCTTTGTAGAGAAACTCTGTCCCGAAGATGTGATCCTGCGGGACAATCCCCTCGAGCGCCGAGTGGATCACTTCCGCCGGCGCGGCCGAGAGCACATAGAAGTCGAAGTGGAAGCCGGGAATCCCGTTCTCGAGAATCTCATAGAGCAGGGCAATGTTTTCTTTGAGGCGGATTTGCCTGCCCACCTCATAGAGGTGCTCCTTTCGCACCCGCTCCCGGAATTCCGGGTCGTGCAGCAGCAAATACGCCAGCTCGGCCCCCTGCTGCACCAGATTCAGCCGCGCCATGCCCTTGGACTTGCGTTCGAACTCCTCGACGGGTATGCCGACCAGCTCGGCCAGCACATAGCCGGAGTCGTTAAAGGTCAGCGTCTGGTCAAAGTCGCTGGCAAAGATGAATTCTTTCCGGGGTATGTCGTTCATCTCTGATTAGATTACGATTCCCTCCCCAGGATCAACAACCATCGATTTCGCCCATTGCCCGCCGCGGGGCCATGTCCTTTACTTAATCGATAGGGCAGTTGAAAATAAATAATTGGGAATTCGGCACTGCATCCATTTTGGTGGCACCAGGAGCAATTTTTCATGGCCGCTACGGGAGAGCTCATCCGCCTCATCAACTACGTTGACGACATCACCACCACCATTCGCCGCATCCAGGCCTCTCTTCCGGCGGTGGACGCCGACGAAAAGCGGCGCCTGGCCGAGAACCTGAGGAGTGCGAGCGACCGTATCGACGAGCTGCTCGCCCTGCTGGAGAAATAGTGGCCGAGATCAGGACGATCGCGGTCATCGGCGCCGGCCTCATGGGCAGGGGCATCGCGCACGTGGCGGCGCTCGGCGGCTATCGAACGGTTTTGGAGGATGTCCTGCCTTCGGCGCTGCGCAGGGCCGAGGAGGAGATCCGGGCAAATCTCGACAAGGCCGCCGAGCTCGAGAAGGTTTCTTCCCGGGAGGCGGACCAGGCGTTCGGTCGCATTGCCTATCGAGACACCCTCGAAGAGGCGGCCCGCGAAGCGGACCTGGTCATCGAAGCGGTTCCCGAGGACCTCGAATCGAAGATCGAGATCTTCACCCTGCTCGACAAAATCTGCCGCCCGGGAACCATTCTCGCCTCCAATACGTCTTCCCTGCCCATCACGGAAATCACCAGCGTGACCTACCGGCCGGAGAAATGCGTCGGCATGCACTTCTTTAACCCCGTACACAAGATGAAACTCGTCGAGGTGGTGCGCACGCGCTCGACCGACGATGCGACCGTTGAGGCAGTCAGCCAGGCCGGCCGCCGCATGGGGAAAGAGGTGGTGGTGGTCCGGGAGTCCCCGGGACTCGTCACCAGCCGCATCAACGCCATGATCGGCAACGAGGCTTTTCTCATGCTCGAGGAGGGAATCGCCTCGGCCGAGGACATCGACAAGGCGCTGCGCCTGGGTCTCAATCATCCCATGGGGCCCTTCGAACTGGTCGATCTGGTAGGGCTCGACACGCGGCTGCGCATTCTCGAATACCTGCACAAGACCTTGGGCGAAAAGTACCGTCCGGCTCCGCTGCTGGTCGAATACGTGCGGCAGGGCAGGCTGGGAAAAAAGAGCGGGCGCGGGGTGTACGAATACGGAAGGCCGGAGAAAATCTCCGGCCGCTGAGGGCTCGCGACTCTGCCCAGAAGGCCCCCAGGTCGCTCACCGGGGAGGGCGGCGCGAAAGGCGGGTTCCGAGCCCCGGCTCTGAACTTAGGGTCTCGCGCCTGCGTATCTCGACAGTAGATGCCGGAGGGAAGTTGGGACCTCTCGCCGGAATCAGGCCCCTGCTGTCTCCCCGGCAGCAGGGGACCGGTTCGAAAGCAAGGTCAACCCAGTCTGAATTGCGAACCGGCGGCCCGAAGCTCAACCGGACCCGCTAGGCCCTGCTCTTGATCTCGTCCCGCTTGCTGGCGGCCTCGAGCGGGCGGACCGGCTCGGTCATGCGCACGGGATCGAGAATTTCCGAGATCTCCTGCTCGCTTAACAATTTCTTTTCGCGAGCGATGTCGATGATAGAACGCCCGCTCGCCACCGCTTCTTTGGCGATCTCCGCCGCCTTGGCGTATCCGATATAGGGATTGAGGGCGGTGGCGAGCGACACGGTGGCCTGTACGTAGAAATTGCAGCGCTCCCGGTTGGCGGTGAGACCCCGCACGCACCTCTCGGTGAACTGCCCGAGCATGGTGGTGAGAATGGTCAGCGACTGAAGCACGCCGTAGGCCATGGTGGGCATCATGACATTCAATTCGAGCTGTCCCGCCTGCACGGCCATGGCGACGGCCATATCGTTGCCGACCACCTGAAACGAAACCATGGCGGCGAGTTCGGGAATCACGGGATTGATCTTGCCCGGCATGATCGAAGACCCCGGCTGCAGGGCCGGGAGATTGATCTCCGCCAGGCCCGTATTGGGGCCGGAGGAGAGCAGGCGCAGATCATTCGAAATGCGAATCACCTCGAGGGCCAGATTGCGCAGCCCCGAGGAAACCGCCGCCATCGCGAGATTCGACTGCATCGCGTAGCGCATGTCGTCCACCGCAAAGAGCTTTTCACCGGAGATGCGCGCCAGATTCCGGATGGCCAGCGCGCGGTAGTCGGGATGGGTGTTGATTCCGGTGCCTACGGCCGATCCCCCCAGGCCCACTTCGCGCAACAGCTCCGCACTCGATCGGATCTGGTCCCGCGAGCGGCGGATGGCGCCCGCATAGGCCCGGAACTCCTGACCGAGGCGCAGCGGCACGGCGTCCTGCAGGTGGGTGCGGCCCGATTTGAGCAGGGGGTGAAATTCCTCGGCCTTGCCGTCGAGCGCCTCGACCAGGGAATCGAGGACGGGATACAGATTTTGAAGTTCGAGGAGCGCAGCCAGCCGCATTCCGGTGGGGAAAACGTCGTTCGTGCTCTGACCGTAGTTCACGTGGTCGTTCGGATGGAGCTTCCCGTAGTCGCCGCGCGCCGCGCCCAGGATCTCGAGCGCGCGGTTGGCGATGACCTCGTTGGCGTTCATGTGGAAGCTCACGCCGGCCCCGGCCTGAAACACGTCGACCACAAACTCGCCGTTCCACCGGCCCTGTTCAACCTCCTGGGCGGCTTGCATGATGGCCGTGGCAATCGAGGGGTCAATCAGCCCGAGTTCGCGGTTGGCTTCGGCCGCAGCCTCTTTTACCATGCCGAAGGCGCGAATCAACGTGGGGTGCGCGCGCATTCCCGAGATGGGGAAGTTCTCCACCGCGCGCGCGGTCTGAATGCCGTAGTAGACGTGGGAAGGGATCTCTTTGGTGCCGAGCGAGTCTTTTTCCCTCCGGGTGCGGGCGTCGGTCAATTGAGGCATGGGCGCTCCGAGCGGAACCAAAAATTATAGCAATCTCGAGAGCGGCTCGGGCCGCCGCGCATTCCCTCCCTTGCCCCGGGCTTTCAAAACAATGAATTTTCGCGCCGCTTAGGGGCAATGCCGAAATGGTCGTAGGCGAGCTGGGTGGCGACCCGCCCCCGCGGGGTGCGATTCAGGAAGCCGATTTGAATCAGAAACGGCTCGTAGATCTCTTCAATCGCATCGGGCTCTTCCGCCAGACATGCGGCCAGGGTATTCACCCCGACCGGACCGCCCTGGTATTTCTCGATGATGGCGAGCAGCAGGCGGCGGTCGACCTCGTCGAAGCCGTAGCGGTCCACTTCGAGCATCTCAAGCGCCGCCTGGGCCGTGGGCAGGTCGATTCGGCCTGCGCTGCGCACCTGCGCGTAGTCGCGGACGCGGCGCAGCAACCGGTTGGCGATGCGCGGCGTCCCGCGGGAGCGGCCGGCGATTTCATCCGCCCCGCGACGATCGATGGGAACGCCCAGGATTTCGGCCGAGCGCTCCACGATAATGCGCAGGTCGTCATGGCTGTAAAAGTCGAGCCGCAGCACGATCCCGAAGCGCGAGCGCAGCGGCGCCGAGAGCAGTCCCGCGCGGGTGGTCGCGGCCACGAAGGTAAACGGCTTCACGTCCATGGTGTGGGTGCGCGCCGCCGGCCCCTGGCCGATCAGAATGTCCAGCTTGTAATCCTCAAGCGCCGAGTACAGGATCTCCTCGAGCACCGGCTGGAGCCGGTGAACCTCGTCGATGAACAGGAGCTGCTTTTCCCGCAGGTTGGTGAGAATCGCGGTGAGATCGCCTTTGATCTGCAGGGTCGGGCCGGATGTCTGTTGAAAACTAACGCCCAGTTCATTGGCGACAATGGTCGCCAGGGTGGTCTTTCCCAGGCCGGGCGGGCCGTAGAGCAATACGTGATCGAGCGCCTCTCCGCGGGAGCGCGCCGCCTCAATGGCCACGGCCAGATTTTCCTTCGCCTTCGGCTGGCCGATAAATTCCCCGAGCCGCCGGGGGCGCAATTTGAGCTCGAAAGGAGTATCGTCTCCGACCGCTGAGGCGGAAACCAGGCGGTCCCCGGCCCCGCGACTTCTCGTCTCGCCCTGCTTCGAGCCGGGGTTCGGTCCTGCGGAAGAGGAGGCCATGGGCGGGATATCGACACTCCCTACGACTCGCCGAGGGATTCCTGGTTCTACCCGAGACGTCAGCTTCTGCCCGTCTTACTCTTTGTCCGCAAGCATTTTGGGGTCTTCGTGTCTCGCGGCGGCTGAAGCGCCTGGTTGCTGCAGTCTGTCTCGGCGCCAAGTTCTCGCATACGAACCAGACTTTGAAGAGAGTACCACATAGGCCGCTCGACGGAAGGCCGGGACTTTACGGCCACGCTCGGCGCCCTGCCAAGATAACCGGAACTTTGCGGATTTGCCCCGCCTGTTTGAAAGCGTTCCAACGCAGGAAGGGATTTCTGCATCTTGATAGCGCACATGGTTCGACAAAATACTGCAGGCGGAGGTTTGGCATGAAAAGAATGCGAGGGGAAAACATTCTCTGGAACGTACTGATCGGAACGGGTGTGTACCTGCTCGATTCGCTGCGAGACCGGTTCAGCGAAGGGGTTGGCGATTTTACCGACCGGGCGCGGGACACCTACTCGGAAGCCTCGCGGCGGGCCGTCCGGGCAAGAGACGCGCTCCGCGGAGAAGATCACGGCATGAGCCCGGTGCTTGCGCTGCTGATCGGAGTGGGTCTTGGGGTTGGCGTGGGAATGGTCCTTGCCCCAGCCACCGGCGAGGAAACCCGCGGCACCATTTCCAACAAAGTCCACGAATTCAGCGACCGTATGCGCGACCGGTTCGGCGACGAGCGGCATGAGCCCGGCGGCGAGAGCTACGGGACCTAGCCAAGACCCATTGCCCGGATAGGACGCGCCAAGTGATTGGCTCGAAGGAACCCTGCCGATGTCTCTGTGCGAAGCCGGCACGCGAGGTTTGCGTGCCTTCCGGCTCAAAGTGTGCAAAATATTTCCGAAAGCCGAACCTCGCTGAATGGGCCCTAGGCGAAGTGCTCCCATCCCAGAGGGCGCAGAACCGACCGGCCGCCACTTTCATCGACCAGCACTATTTTCCTCTGGCGCGTGATTTCGCCGATGCAGCGGATGGGCACGCCTCGAACCAGAGAAGGGACCCGGAGTCCGGGCCGGGCCGTAAATAGCAGCTCATAATCCTCGCCGCCGTGAAGCGCCAACTCGAGCGCTACCGCCTGCCTGGGCCTCGGAAGCTTCGCCCTGGGAATCGCGCTGCTCCAGATTTCCGCGCCCACTTTGCTGTCGCGACAGATGTGGCCGAGATCGGTGGAAAGGCCATCGCTCGTGTCGATCATGGCCGAGGGGATTTTTCCGGCCACGAGCCTTTGCGCTTCGCGAACTCTCGGGAGGGGAAAGAAATGGCGGGGAAATCGCTCGCGATCGAGCTTCCCCCCTTTCGAATCAAGCCATTGGACGGCGGCGGCGGATTCGCCGAGCGCTCCGGTCACATAGATTCGATCGCCCGGCCGAGCACCAGACCTGAGGACTGCTTTTCCCTTAGGGACGGAGCCGACGACAATGATGTCGGCCAAAACGCCTGCAGCCGATTGTGCGGTGTCGCCGCCCGCGAGCGAAACGCCGAACTGGCGCGCGAGTTTCAGCAGTCCGCTCAGAAAACCATCGGCCCACGATTGCGCGAGGTCTCGCGGCAAAGCGAGCGACAGAAAGGCCAGGGCCGGTTCGCCGCCCATGGCGGCGATGTCGCTCAGTCCGCGCGCGAGCGACCGGTGCCCGGCCGACTGCGGCGAATGCCACTCCCGCCGAAAGTGCACTCCCTCCAGGGTGAAATCGGTGGTCAGAAGAAGATCGCTCGCGCCCGAGGAGTGAAAGATCGCGCAATCGTCGCCGATTCCGGCAATCAGGCGCGGTTTCCCCATTTTTGACGAACCTTTACGGCTGAGGGCCGTTTTCGAGGCCCTCCGGCTGGCGGCCGAGATTCGTGAAATCAGCAGTCGTTCCGGCAGTGGCAAGGCCCAACCATCATAGCCTGAGGAGGAGCCAAGGGAGCGCCGCCGCGTCTTACAGGGGCATGCCGCGAGGCCCCGGACACAACCAGGAGGGGATCCGCCTCGAACCCGTATACTCTCTAGTGCATCGGCGCAGGCAAGTGGCTTGCCATTCAGGAGTTTGGTGGTATATAACCCGAACTCTAAGCGCCTGGCCACCTCGACCCGGAACGGTCGCTGGCGGGTCCACCGCGCAAGTGCCTGTGGATTGTAACGAAGGACGCTCCTTCGCTTCGTTGACACATTGGAAGCTCGTTTGCTACGGTTACGCAAGCAGTTTTCCCGTAACCTGCGCTTGATTTAAGTGCTGCGTCTGCTTTGGGTTGAAGCAGTCTGGAGAGCGCGCATCGGCCTCAGTTCGTCTTCCCCCTTTCCGGGTCCGGAAGCGGTCCGGTCGCGGGATCGGAACTCAGCTTTTCTGCGCCATCAAGGACAGCCAATATTGCGTAAACGGTTCTACATTCTTTTCGTGGCGCGCGCAAAGGATGGGCAGCTGCGCAAAATTCCGATTCCGATTCGTTATCTTTGTGTCCTGGTAATCGGCGCGTTCGTCGGGTTGTTCGGGCTGACGGCCATAGCGCAGTCTTATATGCGCATGCTGCTGAAGACCTCGCAATACAATGAATTGCGCGCGAACCGAGATGATCTGAAGAACCGCTATACACGGCTCGAGGAAGTGGCCCGAGAGCGAGATATTCAGGTCGCTTCGCTCGGCGCGCTGGCCAACGACGTTTCATCGCTCTACGGTTTAAAGCCCGACCCCGTCCTGCTGGCCGGGGCCGCCTCCGACACGGTCGAGGACAATCAGATCAACTCTTCGCTCGACCGGCTGTCCGCGCTGAAAATGACCGCGCTGAGCGGAGCCACCAGCGTCGGACTCACCCTGGGGCTCACCGGCGACGCCACACCCGCAGACTGGATTCGCGCCAACTCTGCGCCGAACCTGTGGCCGGTTGAGGGACGGATCACCGGTTCCTTCGGCGAGCGCATCGATCCGTTCAACGGCGAAGGCGCATTCCACTCCGGGGTGGACATTGGCGCCACCCTTGGACAACCCGTCGTGGCGCCCGCCGACGGGATGGTTCTTTACGCAGACTTCATGAGCGGCTACGGACGGGTGGTGGTCATCGATCACGGTCATGGCATCAGCACGCGTTATGGTCACCTGAAGAGCTTTGCGGTCTTCCCCGGACAGCATATCCGTCGCGGTTTCACCCTCGGCTATGTTGGCGACAGCGGCCGCAGCACCGGCCCGCATCTTCACTACGAGGTGCGCATCAACGGCATTCCCGTCAACCCGCACAAATACCTGCGCACCAGCTACGCGCACGTCGGCGGTTTCGCCGCGGGCAGCTGATTCGGCTCCGGAGGATTCTCCTCGCCGTCGATGGCGAGCGGTTCTGATGTTCTATCGGGGAATCGGGCGCGAAATGGTGACCGCCAGAAAGACGATGGCCGGGGGAACCAACGTGACGGAACGCCTGGCGGGCGATCTCCGTTCCGCATTTCCTGGAATGCAAAGTATCGATTTTTGGGAGAGCGTTCCCGATGACGGGTTGGCGGGAAAAGGAAGAAAATTCTTTAGGCCCCTTCTTCCATCCATGCACCCCTGGCAACCAGAGGATCTTCCCACCGGGAGCTTCTCGTCTTATCCTGATCTCCTGGCTCCCACTGAAAGTTTATGCCTCCATTTCACCTCTACACGCTGGTCGCAGGCGGAGCGGGGACGCTCGTTGCCGCCTATCTGATGTTCGGCCGCAAGCAGAAAAGCCCTCAAGAAATGGAATGCGAACGCCGCGAATGGCTGGACCAGATCGGACGCATCACCGATGGGACCGTGATTGATGTTCAGGAGGTCGCGCTCAAACGAAGCCCTCCCGCCACCATGCTGATCTTTCAATACGACGTGGGCGGGGTCTCGTATGAGGCTTCCCAAGACGTGACCCACTTGCGGCAATACCTGAACCTGCACTCCTGCCGCATGGGCCTGCCTACATCGGTCCGCTATGACCCGCGGAATCCGGCCAATTCGATTGTGGTTTCGGAACGGTGGATGGGGCTGAGGCAGTAGCCCGGCTGCGAGCGAGGCGCGGACGCCGAATCGCTCAGCGCGTGTCGATCCGCAGCACGATTTCTACAACCTTGCGGTCGTCGAACTGGCTCATGCGCTTGGTGTCGCTGACCTTTCCATTGGTTGTCTGCGCGTAGATTTCGTAGTCCACGTTCGTGGCCAGCGCAGGAAAGCGATAACCCCCGTCCGGGCCGGCGATGAAGGTCTTGACGGCCCGCGTGCGCGTGTCGGTTACGTAGACGACCGCGTCGGGGATGGGATTGTCTTGTCGATCGAGAACTTTTCCAGTGAGCAGGCGGCCGGGAGAGGTGTCCTTGTTGTTCTTGGCAAGAGCCGGCAAGGCGAGCGCGATGACGATGGCCAGTGAACAAGCCGCAGCGAGATAGAGTTTCAGCGACGCCTGGTTCCGCTTCATGAAAAACGCCCCCCTCAGCCGGCGCGAGCTGCCGCTATTTTAGATGCAGGCCGGTATCGACGCGCTCGTCGCCTACAACATGCACGACGACCTCCTCGCCCGGCTGCAAATGCCTGTATTCGGGGGATTTGTAGCCGCGCAAGTCCGCCGCGAGCACGTAATCCTGCCTGCCTGCCGGCACGCGTTGTTCGAATTCCCCCAGATGATTTGAGTGAACTTCCCAGCGCGCCTTTTTCTCCCCCGCCCTGCGGATCTTCACGTTAACGCCATAGACCGGACGGTCGTCCGGGCCCCATACGGTGCCAAAAATCAGCGCGTAATCGCCTCCTTGGTGTTGCCCCTGCAGCGGGCGGGTGGTCGTGAGGTAGAGCGCGAGGCAAGCGACGACGGTCGTACAGAATGCGGCTGGAGTGCGGCTAAGAGTAATCGCCGTCTTCGGTTTCCTCTTCCTCTTCATCTTCCTCGTACTCTTCCTCCTCGTCGACCGCCTTGAGTTCGACCGGATTCACGGTGGTCACCTCAAAGTCCATGCCGCACTCCGGACACGAGAGAACTTCACCTTCGTCCACTTCATCTTCTTCAACATCCAAGCTGCTTTCACACTCCGGACAATACAGCATGACGCCCTCCGCCGTTTCTCAGGTTCTCTATGATTGCACGTCTGTATATTTATTGTCTTTCCGGGGCGCAGGTCAAGTGGCAGAGATCTCTGTTTGATCTCTCGCGGCCCTGTCGGCTTTTTTCGATGCGCAGGCTTACCAGCCCGCGGGCAACTCTTCCCGGCCCGCCCGCTTGGGCGGGCGGAAAAGGGCATGAGCGCCGCTTCAGTCCGCGCGGGCGCGCCCAAAAGTCGCCGGAAACGACCGGCCTGGCTCGGCCCATGTGAGCCCGCTCGGAGACCGCAGAGCCTGGGCGAGGGGATGGCCGCTCCCTATAAACCGGGGCATCCGGTTTCTGCCTGGTCAATAAGAATAAAAACCCCGGCCCGATTTCCGTCCGAGCCAGCCGGCATCCACCATCTTCACCAGCAGCGGGCAGGGGCGGTATTTGGGATCGCCAAGCCCGCTCCCCAGCACGCGCATGATATCCAGGCAAACATCGAGGCCGATAAAATCCGCGAGAGCGAGGGGGCCCATGGGATGGTTCATGCCCAGCTGAAAGACCTCGTCTACGGCTTCGGGCGCGGCCACCCCTTCCATCACCGCATACATCGCCTCGTTCAGCAGCGGCATGAGCACGCGGTTGGAAACAAACCCCGGCGCGTCGTTTACTTCGACCGGGGTTTTCCCGAGCGTTACGGCAAGCTCGCGAACGGTTGCGAAGGTTTCATCCGAGGTGGCCAATCCGCGCACGACTTCGACCAGTTTCATCACCGGAACGGGATTAAAAAAATGCATCCCGATGACTTTTTGCGGCCGCCCGGTCACCGCAGCCAGCTTGGTGATCGAAATCGAGGAAGTGTTCGAGGCGAGAACCATCTCCGGCGCGCACATCCGGTCCAGGTTGCGGAACACCTCCGACTTGATCTCGAGTTTTTCCGAGGCGGCTTCGACGACAAAGTCGCAGCTTGCCAGCCGCGAGAGATCGACGGTCGATTCGATTTTTTTCAGGGCCTCAGATTTCTGGGCCTCGCTGAGTCTGCCTTTCGCGACCTCCCGGTCGAGATTCTTCGCGATGGCCCCGAGTGCACGCTCGACAAAGGCCTGGCCGATGTCTGAGAGAACCACATCGAATCCCGAGCGGGCGAACACGTGGGCGATTCCCGCGCCCATCGTACCCGCGCCGATCACTCCCACACGGCGAATCGTCATACGCTCGTCCTCAAGCCGGAGACTCAAAAGTCTACCACTCCCGATTGGTCTTCATTCCGGGGAGCAGCGGATGCCTGAGGCGAAGGCTCAACCGGCGAGGCGCGTAAGATCCGCAACTTCAATGGGCGGCGCGGGTTTCCATCTTTGAACCAGGAGGACGGTGCGGCAAGCTTCGACCCCGCCGCCCCAAAGGAGGACTTGTGCAGAACCCATGGAAAACAGCAGCCATACTGCTCACGGCGCTCGTGGGAACGGCCGGGATGGCCGCGGCCCAGGAACCTCGTTACTACGATCACGACGGCGACCGGTACCAGAATCGCTATTACGACCGGGACGACGTCCGGGAAGGAATGCGAGTGGCCCGAGACTTCGGTTTCCGCGACGGGTCCCAGGTTGCGCGCGAGGATCTGTGGAGAGGCAAGCCCTTTAATGCGAATCCCCGGGGAGCTTTTGGCGGCGCCGATAACGGCTATCGCCGCGAATTCGGCAGCAAGCACGAATACCGGGAAGCTTACGCACAGGCGTACCGCGAAGGCTACGAGAATGCGTTTCGAGCTCGCCGCTACTACCGCTAGCGGGAAGCAGACTTGAAACCGGCGAACGGCTTGTGGAAGGAGAAGGCGGGGGTGCCTCAGTAGGCGCGGGCAAAAAAATATGTCGTCATGCCCGCGCCTACGGCAATGACAAACCAGCGCACCCAGAGTCGCGGCAGGCGCAACGAATAACGGGCTCCGAAATACCCGCCGAGCGCGGCCCCGCAAATCATCACCCCCGCCTCCGGCCAGTAGACGGCGTGCTTGACGATGAAAATCAGGACGGCGATCCCATTGGTGGCGCTGCTCAGAACCGTCTTCAAGGCATTCATCTCGTGAATGTCGGCCATGCCAAAGACGGTGAGCATGGCTAGAATCACAAATCCCATACCCCCGCCGAAGTAGCCCCCGTACACGGCGACCAGCAATTGAAAAGACAGGGCCCCGAGAAGCGATCCCGCGCCGGGATTTTTCGCTCTCGCCGGGTCTCCCTGCGGCATCAGATGGGGGCCGAAGACAAACAGCAGGACGGCAAACAACATCAGCCACGGGAGGACGTGCAGAAAGACCGCCCCGGGAGTGCGCAGGAGAAGCAGCGCGCCGAACGAGCCTCCCGCCATGCTTGCCATCACGAGCGAGACGACGACGGAGCGCCTCACCTTCAGGTGGTGGCGAAACGCTCCGCCGCTGAATACCAGCCCGCTCCACAGAGCCACCGTGTTCGTCGCATTGGCGGCTACGGCAGGCACGCCCGTGAACATGAGCGTCGGGAAGGCGATGAAACTGCCTCCGCCGGCAACCGCGTTTAACATGCCCCCGAGCAAGGCGGCAGAAAACAGCAGGAGCGCGCGGTGGAGATGGAAGGAAGAAAGGATCAAAACATTACAGGTGTACCAGAGCCCTTAAGGGCGAGCAACACGCTCCACCGGGCGCGAACGTCCTCGAGCTCCTTCGAAGCCCAAACCAAAAGTAGAGGGCGCCCTTCAATCCGCCTTCAAAATCGGCGAGCTCGAGTCGGCCACTCTCTGCTCGTCCGCCCGGATCTTCCCCTCCTGGTCGGAAAAGAACGAACGGCGAACTCGGTCCTGTTGCTTGGGGATCATCACCATTTCGAAGGTGTCTTTTTCTTTGTGCGGCGTAAACTTCACCGTGTAGTCGCCGCGATCGGTGGCCGCCATGCGGCGTGTGAAGGTCCCGGTACTGACCAGGTCGAGAAGCGAAGTCGCATAGTGGTCGTTCTTTTTTTTGTAGGTCTTTTGCGCGCGCAGAAAGGTCCGCAGGTAGCCGAGCGCCGCCGCCTCGGAATCCGACCGCGCCGGATCGCCTTGGAATTTTGGTTGATAGGCGGTCTGGGCGGACGCCAGAGCGAGCGCCAGCAGCAACACGCCTGCCCGAGCGGGAAACAGTCGGTGGATCTTCATCGGCTTTGGTCTGAGCCCCACTGAATTCTGATCATACCAATGTTACTGCAGCCGCGGACATCATGAAGCGCAACGGTTCCGGATCTTTGCAGGGTTCAGTCTCTTGGAAACGATTTGAACTCGACCGTCCGCGTTTCCTCGGCAGTCTTGTTCCCGGCGCCCGTCTGCACGCGTCGCAACGTCCCTTGAATCACATAGTACCCCTCCTCTTGTTCGGTCCTGCCTGGTCCGCGGCCGATGGTGCCCTCAAAGGCGAACGAGCTGGCCCGAACCTTCTTGGTCGTAAAGGTGAGATGGTTCCCGTTCAGCTTTCCTGTCTCGAAGAACTGCTCGACAAAGTTGTTTTTGTCGCTCTCGGTATCGCCGAATCTCGAAATAAACCCGCTGACGTTCCCTTTCTCTTCGATCGTGATCTGGATGAACTCGCCCTCCCGGAGGAAGGAGTACATGCCGGAATAGTCCTCGGTCACCGGGGGCGGGGACTGGGACACGGCAGAGAGCGAGAGCAACAAGAATAAGCCGGGCAGAGAAGCTACGAGCAGTCTCATGAGCAGCCAGAATACCAGCAGCCCGGACCTCTCAGAAAGCGCCACTCGATCGAAAGGTCGAAAGATCGAAGGTTCGAAAGATCGAACCACATCGAACCATTTGGGAGACCGAAGCCCCCCGGCTGCCGGTTTCCTCCGTTCCTCTGAAACTCTCCTTAGTTGCGGCCAACTCGCCCGAGGCGCCGGCCGTTGAAACCGCCTGCGGCACCGCTGAACCGCCTGCGGCCGGAAATTGTGCCACCGACCCTTTGACCGAAGACGTACAATGACCGGCTCGGTGATCACGCTCTTGCCGTCATGCTGTCCCAGTCGCGGTGCGCAATCGAGATCCATCGAGTATCGTGCGCCTTGTAACCGCCAAACCGAAGGAGGGCGTTTTCGATGGGTTTGCTGCGCTCGATTTCCTGCGCGCTCTTATGCGCCCTGTTCTGTTCGCTCTCTCGAGGGGCAGAGAACCCCGGCGCCCGCCCGGCAGAGTTGCTCGACCATCTGACGGGCAGCTGGGTGTTAGAAGGCACCATCGCCGGTAAGCCCGCGACGCACGATGTTCAGGCGGTTTGGGTCTTGAACCACGAGTACGTCGAACTGCACGAGATGTCCCGCGAAAAGAATGCCGGCGGGCGAGCGCAGTACGAGGCCATTGTCTACGTGAGCTGGGACGTCAAGGCGCAGCAATACACCTGCCTCTGGCTCGACTCGACCTCCGGAGGCGGCCTGTCGGCAGAAGGGATCGGCCGGGCCAAGCTGGCGGGCGATTCGATTCCGCTCCTGTTCACCCTCTCGCCTGCGGATCAGATTCGCACAACCTTCAGCTACGACCAGACTGCCGATACCTGGCAGTGGCTGATCGACGATGTCGAAAAGGGACAGGCACACCGTTTCGCCAACGTGACGCTCACGCGGCGAAAGCGCAACTGAACCCGATGCCGGGACTTTGGAGGCGTGCTTCGTCCCGCTGTCGAGTAGCGGGAAACCCCGGCTGTGACGCTTTCCGCGCGTCGCTGTCGAGCCTGCCGGCACGGCCCTGCTCGGTTGCCGCCGTTCCTTGGCCAATTCCCCGGCCGGCGGCCAATTCCCCGGCCGGCGCGGCGATTAAGACCTCTGTGCCGATTTTCCGCCGCTTTCTCTGACGTTTTTCCGCTTATTTCTTGACAAATCCGTAGCTGCTCAATACAGTTCGATGGAGCTTACACAGGTGTCCGATATGAAGAATGTCTATGACGTGTTGCGGCAAAAAGAGCTGGAATTAGCCCGCCTGGAAAAGGAGGTGGAGGCATTGCGAGTCGCGGCGCCATTGCTGTCCGAGGAGAAGGACGTCGCGCCAGAAACGGCCGCTAAACCAGCACACTCTACCCCTGTAGCCGCGCCCCAGCAGCAGCCCATTCGCATTCCGCAGCCGGCAGTGGCGCAGGCCCAGCCGGCCGGACGCGCCGCGGGCTGGGAAGAGAGCGCCAAGCGCTGGCCGTAATTCCCGTCCCTCGCGCCTGGCTCCCAACATGAAAATCTCCGCCGGTCTGAATCGAGTGCCCTGTTTCGGGAAGAGCGCGCGGGGAAAAACCGGGACCTTGCCGGGCGCTCGAATCCCGGCCTAGCGCCGGACGAGGCGCGGCGGAGGGCTCCCGGACGCGACCGGCGCGGGTCTTCGCGCGGACTTCGGACTCGCCCTTCAGACTTCTTGGACTTCCCGGGGAATTCACTCTCGAATCATCCAGGCCCGTTTCCGCATCCGTTATTCTAATAAGGTCTTTATGCCTATCGAACCATCCAAGACCGGCGGGGCCGCCGGGACGCTAACTATCGAAGACCCCAGCGGTGAGCGCGAACGGGTGTTTGAGCTTTTCCGCCAGTGGGGATACCTTGAAGCCGACCTGGATCCGCTGGGGTTTTTCACGCCCGGTCCGCATCCCGAGCTCCCCGTCGACGGCGAGTTCCAGGAAGAGGCGCGCAAGTTCTATGCCGGAACCGTCGGCGTTGAGTTCCTGCACATCGCCGATGTCGACCGGAGGCGCTGGATTCAGGAGCGTATCGAGGCCGAGCCGGTCCGCGTCGATCCCGATCCGACGCTCGATCTCCTCATTCGCGCCGACCTGTTTGAACTTGTGCTGCAGCAGCGATATCTGGGAACCAAGCGGTTTTCTCTCGAAGGCGTTACCTCCCTCATTCCCCTGGTGGATGAAATTCTCGAGGGCGCCGGCCGGTATGGGGCCATCGAGCTGGTCATGGGAATGAGCCATCGCGGCCGGCTCAACGTGATCGCTCACGTGGCCCGGCGTGCGCCGGAAGAGGTCTTTGCCGGATTTGAGGACGTCGACCCGCGCAGCGTTCTCGGCAGCGGCGACGTGAAGTACCACATGGGCGCAACCGGCGAATATGTGACCCGCGGCGGAAGGAAGATCCACATTCACCTGGTCTCGAACCCCAGCCATCTCGAAGCGGTGGACCCGGTGACGGTGGGGCGTACGCGCGCCAAGCAGGACCGCGCAGGGGAAGGCGGGCGGAAGCAGTTCCTCCCCCTGCTGGTGCACGGCGACGGCGCGTTTGCCGGGCAGGGAGTTTTCGCGGAAACCCTCAACCTGGCGGACCTTCCCGGCTATAGCGTCGGCGGCACAGTGCACGTGATCGTCAACAATCTGCTCGGGTTCACGACCGCCGCCCGCGAGCTGCACTCCTCGCGCTTCGCCGCCCAGCTGGCGCGCCGCCAGGACGTTCCCATTTTTCACGTCAATGCCGAGGACGTGGACGCCGTCGTACGCGTGGGCCGCATCGCCCTCGACTATCGCTACCAGTTCTCAAGCGACGTGGTCATCGACCTCGTCGGCTACCGCCGCCACGGTCACAGCGAAGTCGACGACCCCACCATCACCCAGCCGCTTCTCTACAAAGCCATCAAAGCGCATCCGCCGCTGTGGGAGATCTATGCGGAAGATTGCGGGATCGAAGACGCCCAGTCGCGCGCCGAGCGCATCAAATCCGAGCTCGAAGCGGCGCAAAAGCGCGCCAGTCACATCCGCAAGAAGCCGAGTCTGCGCCAGCTTCCCTCCTACTGGAACCAGTATGTCGGCCGCCGGCACATGCCGCAATACGAAGTCGAAACCCGGGTGCCGCCGGAAGAGCTCGGATCTCTGACGGAGCGGCTCACGACCTTTCCCCCGGATTTTCACATTCATCCCAAAGTCGCCAAGCTGCTCGAGCAGCGCGCCGAGATGGGGAGGGGAAAACGCGCCGTGGACTACGGCATGGCGGAGGCGCTGGCCTTTGCCAGCCTCGTCGCCCAGGGGACTCCGGTCCGGTTGAGCGGGCAGGACACCCGGCGCGGCACCTTCAATCAGCGCCATTCGGTTCTGGTCGACATCGAGAACGAGCAGGAGTATGTGCCGCTCGAGCACATCTCCGAAAATCAGGCGCGGGCGGACATCTACAACTCGACGCTTTCTGAAGCCGGGGTGCTCGGATTCGAGTATGGATACAGCCGCGACTACCCGGAAGCGCTGGTGCTCTGGGAGGCGCAGTTTGGCGATTTTGCCAACGTCGCCCAGGCGATCATCGATCAATTCATCGTCGCGGGCGAATTCAAATGGAACCTGCTCTCCGGACTCGTCCTGCTGCTGCCCCACGGTTATGAGGGCCAGGGGCCGGAGCATTCGAGCGCACGCATCGAGCGCTTCCTGCAGCTCGCCGCCTGCGACAATTTCCAGATCTGCCAGCCGTCGAGCGCCGCGCAATATTTCCATTTATTGCGGCGCCAGGCCCTGCGGCCCTGGAGGAAGCCGCTGGTGGTGTTCACTCCGAAGAGCATGCTGCGCCATCCCGATGCGGCATCGCCCATCACGGAATTTTCAAGCGGCAGCTTCCTCCGGGTGCGGCCCGATCTTGAAGTCCGCGATGCGCGCCGCATTCTGTTTGCCACCGGCAAGATCGGCCATGAACTGCGGGCCGAGAGAAAGAAGCGGTCCGATCTCGAGGTTGCCATCACCCTGGTCGACCAGCTCTATCCATTTCCGACGGCGGAAATCGCCGCCGAGCTTGCGCGGCATCCCAACGCGGAAATTGTGTGGGTGCAGGAAGAGCCGCGGAATATGGGGGCGCTCGCTTTCATGATGCCCCGCCTGCGGGACCTCGCCGGCCGGCGTCCGGTGCTTTCGGTCAGGCGCTCCGCCAATCCGAGCCCGGCTACGGGATCGGCGAAGGCGCACGATGTCGAGCAGAAGGCGCTCGTGGCCATGGCGCTCGCCACCAACGGCCACTAGGGAAATCAGGCGAACTGCGCTCGACCGGGCTCAGGCCACGGTGCGCAGTTTCCCGGGCACGAAGTGATAGGGCGGCCAGGGACCGCTCACCGAAATCTCGCAATCCTTCAACTGCTTGAGCGCACTCGTATACCGGTTCTGATATTTCTCGACGGATTTTGAATCGATCAGGTGGGCTATGTCGAGCATCATGCCGTCGGTATTGACCCTTTTACAACTGATTTCTTCTTCGAGAGGATTGAACAGGCGGTGGATCTGCACCGAAAGCGCCTTGGCCCGGGTCTGGCGTTCGCGATCCGCGGCGGCCTTCTCCCGCAGCTTGGCCAGATATTCGCCGCCCACGGTGTCCGGTATCTGGATGTCCTGCAGCGCCTTGAGCGTGCCGTCCTTCACCCATAGCTTCACGTGCATTTCCGACTTGCCCTTCAAGTGGGCGACGCTCTCGCCGAAAGTGCGCCGGTTCGAGCGGACCGCCTGGCGCAGCGATTCATCGCTGTCGAAAATGGTGCCGAAGCGGAAGGGCAGCACCGTGCTCTGGCGGAAGCACACGCTCACCACTCGCGCGTGTTCGAGAACGTGTTTCTCTTCGAGCGTGATCGAGGAGCGGTCAAACTCGCTGACCACCACGGCAAACTCTCCGCTCGGATAGCTGAGGATTGTGGCCCCGTTCACTCCCTGAATGCCCTCTAGTATGAAGGGGCGCCGTGTGCGGGTTCCATTGGTGGGATGATTGTGCTCTGTGATGCAGTACGCGTACCAGGACATAGAGTTTCTCTCCGGAGCTGGTCAGAGGCAGGTTGCCGCGCCTCTGCCTTGTTTGAGACAACTCGTTAGTTCGGACCCAGGAAGTACGGGCAGTTTGTTTTTGTGAACCGGATGCGGAGACGCCGCATCCCGGGTTCATATTACGCCGGAGGAATCAAAAAATGCAACTCTTTCGTGGCAATGAGCATCTTGCCGACGAGAGTTGCTGGTTTCAGCGCTTCGGAGATCGTCCCTTTTCTGCCGCAAAAAACAGGCCGCAGCCCCCTTGGCCGGAAGGCCTCCGGGCCCGGCCCCCCCGGGGTTCGAAGCGCAGCCTCGTCGAAACCATCTCCTTTGTTTACAATAGCTTCTCATGAACCTTCCTGCCATTCAGTCCGCTCTCAGCGAACGCCATCTCGACGCCTGGCTCTTCTACGACCATCACCACCGCGACCCGATCGCCTACCGCGTGCTCGGGCTTCCGGAAAATCTGATGGTGTCGCGCCGCTGGTTTTATCTGATTCCCGCCCGGGGCGAGCCGCGCAAGCTGGTGCACAAGATCGAAGCCGGACACCTGGATTCGCTTCCCGGCGACAAGCGCGAGTATGCGGCGTGGCAGGAGCTCGTCGACGGGCTCAGCCAATTGCTCGCGAGCTCCAGGGACATTGCCATGCAATACTCGCCGAACAACGGGATCTTCACCCTGTCTCTGGTCGACGGCGGGACACTCGAGCTCGTGCGCGGCATGGGAAAAAACGTGGTCAGTTCGGGCGACCTGGTGGCGCTGTTTGAGGCGGTCCTGACCGATGATCAGATCGAAAGCCACTTCCAGGCGGCCAGGGCCGTAGACCAAATCACCGCGGCAGCCTTTGAGGAGATTGGCCGCCGCGCCCGCGCGGGCGGCGCCAGTGAATTTGAGATGCAGCAATGGATCCTCGAAGCCTTTCGCCGCGAGAACCTGACGACCGCCGATCCCCCGGTGGTGGCGGTCAACCGCAACACGGGCGACCCGCATTACACCCCGAGCCGCACGAAATCCGAGCCCATCCGCGAAGGCGACTTCGTGCTCCTCGACATCTGGGCAAAAAAGAACCAGCCGGATGCGGTGTATTACGACATCACCTGGACGGGCTCGGTCGGCCGGGCGCCCTCGGACCGCATTGTGGAAGCGTTCCGGGTGGTGCGCGAGGCGCGCGACTCGGGCGTCCGGTTCGTGCGCGAGTCCCTGGCCGCGGGAAAGACCCTTGCCGGATACGAGGTGGATCAGGCGGCGAGAGGGCGCATCAAACTGGCGGGACTGGGCAGCCATTTTGTGCATCGCACCGGACACTCGATCGGGACCGAAGTCCATGCCAACGGGGCCAACATGGACGACCTTGAGGTTCACGACGAGCGCCACATCCTTCCGAACAGCCTGTTTTCGATCGAGCCCGGCGTTTATTTCCCCGATTTCGGCGTGCGCAGCGAAATCAACATGCTGGTGCGCCGCCATGGCGCCGAAGTAACTGGTAGAATGCAGAGTGAAGTCGTAATCGCGTGATTGTTGCTTGCGGCCGCTTTCATCCGTAGAACCCTACTTATGGCAACCACTCCAACCCGAAGAGAGCCCATCGCGGCAAAGCCGGAGTCGTCGAAACCGACGACCCTGTCGGTGGTTGCGCCGGCTCTCGCCTGGCTCATTCCCGGGGCCGGACACCTCATTCAGAAGCGATGGATCCGCGGCGGACTTCTGATGGCCTCGATTGTGCTTATGTTCGTCTTCGGCCTGCTGATGGACGGCCGCATTTATCGTCCGAACGGGGGAGACATTCTCGACATTCTCGGCTTTATCGGCGATCTCGGCGCCGGGGGGATGTACATTGTGAGCCGCGCCATGGATCTCGGCCACACCATTGTGCCCCACGCCACAGCGGACTACGGAACCAAGTACATCATTGTCGCCGGCCTGCTGAACTTCATCGCCGTGGCCGATGCGTACCATATTGCGATCGGCAAGAAGGCCTAATGGTCCTTTCTCATTTCAACGCAGCCCTTCTTTTTTCCATCTTCGCCTCTGTCGTTCTGGGGATCACGGTCCGCGATAACCCCCGCGACCAGTTCCGCTACGGTCTCTACTGCTTCTCCATGTTCATGGGAGGACTGATTGTGGCGGGGTGGCTCATGTGGGCGTTACGGCACTAGCGTCCGGCTTCCCGGCGCCCGCCCGACAGCGCCCGAAATAACCAATCCCCTCGGCTGCGGCAGGCCTCAGGAGGCCGCCGGCGGCGAACCAGGAAATCTTCAAAGAAATTTTGTGGAACTCGTTCGCGGGCTCCTGCGAAGACTATATTGAGGCTCGGAGCGCCCACCGCGCATCGAGACCGAGAGCCCCATGTCCGACCTCGTGCGGCATCTATCAGATTCGGAGCTTCTCCGGCAGTCGATCGGGGGAGATGAAAACGCGTTCCTCGAGCTCTATGAACGCCTGAAGACCCCGATCTTCCGCTACGCGTTCTATATGAGCCATTCCCACGCCGCCGCCGAGGAGGTCACGCAGGAAGTGTTCCTTGCGCTGCTCAAAATCGGCGGCCGGTACAAAGAGGCAAAGGGCGATGTGCAGGCGTTCGCCTTCGGCATTGCGCGAAACCTGGTGCGTCGCGCACGGCGCCGCGAGCGCATCTACGAAGAACTTCCCGGCCCGGAAGCCCGGGAGAAACTCGCAGGCGGCGAGACTGCGGGCGGAGGCGCGGCGAAGGAGTTCCTTCGCAGCGAGAGGCTTGAACACATCCGACGGGCGATCGCCTCCCTGCCCGAACACTACCGCCAGGTGGTTGTGATTTGCGATCTCTGCGAGCTCTCCTACGCGGAAGCCGCCACCCGCCTGGGCTGCGCCGTAGGCACGGTGCGTTCCCGCTTGAACCGCGCCCACCGGATGCTGGCTCGCAAGCTCGGCTGTTCCGCGGGACCCGAGCGTGCGATCTCAACCCGGGGTGCCGAGGAGTGTGTGATATGAGCTTCGACGACGTGCGCGGAAATCTTCGAGAAGACGCTGCGGCGGCAACGCCTCCGGTTTCGCCTGCGCTTCGAGCCGGCTCGCCCGAGTGCGCCAGAGTTTCCGAGGAGCAAGACCCCTTGCAGGCCAGCTTCGATCTGGTAAGAGAGGGGACCCCGGCGGTCCCCCCCTCGCTCGATCAAAAGGTCCTCGCCCGCTACCGGGAGCACATTCGCAGCCTCGCCGAGCCCCAGGTCAGGAAACCGACCGCGACCGCGCGCAGACTGGCCCGTTGGACGCTCGCCTGGACGGCGGCAGCGGCTTTTGCCTTGGCCATCGCCTGTTGGGAAGCCTGGTTCACCCGGGCCCCGGAGGCCCCTCGGGCGGCTGCGCCCGTGCCCGCGGCTTCGCAGCCCTCAACCAGGGTCTCCGCCTCCCGGACACAAGCGGCCGAATCAAAACCCCGGGCGCAAACAACGCGGGCCAGACCGTTGGCGGCGCGGCAAGATGAGGGCCGTCCGGCCCGAACTGCCCGCGACGGCGTTGTCCTGCCCACGGGTTTTCGCGGTCTCATGTACTGCGATGAACTCAGCTGTGCCGGTTCGATGGACGTCATCCGGGTCGAGCTGCCCGCCGCAGCCTGGGGAATTCCCCTGAAAGCGTCGCCGGGGAACGCCGCGGTAGAGGCCGACGTTCTGGTCGGTCCCGATGGAGTCGCCCGCGCGATCCGGGTTGTCGAGTAAAGGATTTTATTTTTTGAGGAGGAAATCCCGTATGCGCTCAGTTCTGAAGTTGTGTGCGTTCTCCTTGCTCTGCCTGCTGGCGGCCTGCGCCTGGGCCCAGTCCGCGCCCGAGCCGCCAGCAGCGGCGGGCGCAGCCGTTCCCGACCCGGCGCCTCCGCCCCTCCCCCCGCCAAATGCCAAGGTGTTTCGAATGCGGTCCGAGGCGATGGATGCCGAGCCGGTGAAAGGCGCTCCGTTCTGCGCCACGGTCGTGACCGAACATACGCAGGCCTTCGCCGACGGCAATCGAATCCATACCTCGGATAGCTCGCGCCTCTGTCGCGACGCCCGTGGCCGCATACGGCGCGAGGCCGGGCTGAATCTGCTCGAAGCGGGCCCGGAGGGCGCGCCCCCGAAGCTGATCACGATTGTCGATCCCGTCGCCGGCTACCGCTACCTGCTCGACAGCGAGACAAAAGTCGCCCATCGCTTTCCGGTCGGATCCGCGGACCGGGCCGGAGCGAATGCCGCGGCCAAAGGGCAGGTGGTGATGTATCAGAGCGTGGGAGTCGGCGGACCTGAGATGTCGCTCGGCCGCGATGTCTTCTTCAAGGGCGCCCGGGCGGCGTCGCCGGACGAGACGCCCGAGTCGAGCGAGGACCTCGGCGTCGAGGAGATCGAAGGAATTCGTGCCGCCGGGACGCGGGTGACTACGACCATTCCCGCGGGAAAAATGGGAAACGAACAGCCCATGACGATCACCTCAGAGCGGTGGTATTCGCCGGATCTGAAGGCAACCGTGATGACCAAACACACCGACCCCTGGGCGGGGGAGCTCGCGACCCAGTTCAAAGAGGTCAGCCGGGCCGCGCCGGACCCGTCGCTGTTTGCCGTGCCGGGCGATTACAGGATCGTCGATGAGAAGAACGGGCCGTTTGTGATCCAGAAGCGGATCCTGGCGCCTCCGCCCCGGCCCTGACGTTTGCCGTGCGCAGGGGGTCTCGAACCCCGATGGGGATGCGTTCCCCGGAAACGCGTCCCCCTTTGGCCCTTCCGTCCGAGCCTCAGCCCTCCCACACGAAGGCATCGAAGACGCGTTTGGTCTCAAAGCCCAGGCGGCGGTAAAGCTCGACCGCGCGCAGGTTGGCCTCGGTGACGGTGAGGGACAGGGCCGAGAACTTTCTCTGCCTCAGATTGCGGATCGTGGCCGCCATGAGCAGGCGTCCGAGTCCGTGGGCCCGGTATTCGGGGAGCACGCACACCTGCGTGACGTGGCCGACGTCGTGGCGCACGCGCGAGCACAGAATGATGCCGGCGAGCGAGCGCGATTCGCGGTGGGCGGCCACAAAGGACGACTCGGGATCAAAGGTTCCGCACCCTGGAAAGCGCACAATGTTGTTCAGAAACCGCAGCGAGCCCGAGACCGTCCGATACTGGTCGTTGATCTCCGAATCCACATGGCCGCGGTAGGCGGAGGTAATCACCGCCGCCGACGGCTGGTAATCGTGCTCGGTCCAGCGGCGAATTTCAACCGGGGACGAGGGCCGCGTGTCGGGCCGCGCCGGCGCGGCGAGGGAGAGGGTCATGAACAGGCGGGCATGCCGGCTGAAGCCCTGGCCTTCAAAGGGCGGGGCGGCCCGACCCGCCTCGTGGGCCAGCAATTGCGCCTCGATGCGGTGAATCCCCGGCGATTGCTGGAGGGTTTCAATCACATGCGTCAGCAGGCGGCGCTCGACGTCGCCGCGGTCCACTCCGCCCTCGCTGACGAAGAGGTCCCCAATGACTCCCTTGGTGTTCTCGTAAACAAAGAACGAATAGCCGAAGACCCTGCCGCGGGAGACGGCGGCATAGCCGGGGAGAAACTTGGCGTCCATATAGCGGAGAATCATCTCCGCCGATCCGCTGTAGTCCCAGCAGAGCAGCTTTGCCCACACCTGGATTTCATCGTCCAGCAAGGGACGCAGGTCGGCTGAAGAAAAGTGCCTGAGGTCGAGGATCTCCAATTCCCGCTCTCCCGCCAGCCGCACGCGGCCCGTTCAGCGCGCTCCCCCTGGCAACCCCTGAGTGTAGTGGCACCGACGCCGACTATCAAACCCTGGGAACAAGGAGCGGCAACTCGAAACCGCCTTCAGCGCGGGGGAACATAGAAATACTCGAGCTTCTGCCGCCGAACGCCGCCCAGATAGACCGGCCGCCGCCCGCTCTTCTGCGCGATGCTCTGCCTGAAGCCTGCCTCGGCAACCACCAGGTGCTCGCCCGCAGGGACCTGGTCCAGTTCGTAGCGCACAATCCTCTGGTTGCGATAGAACGCCAGGCCAAATTCGGTCTCGCGCGGCACGAGAAATACTGCCACGGGGAGATGATGAGGATCGACGCGAGCGAGTTCGGCGGCCACCGGGCGGGCAGAGAGGGTTTCATCGAGCGGGCCGGCGCCCCGCCCAAGCGCAATGGCAACGGCGAGGACCAGGGGAACCAGCGTGAGGCGCCCGACCGAGTCGAGACCGAAGCGGAGGAGCAGGATCAGGGTGGCGGCGGCAATCGCCGCGGCCGCGGCCAGAGGAACCGCGCCCGGCTCGCGGGGAATGCGGTGCGCGAGGATGAAGGATGGAATCAGGAGGGCCGAGAAGACCAGGGCCCCGAGGAGCGCGCCATGAAGGCTGAAAACGATGGCGCGAGTCCGGCGGGAGGGCGCCTCGGCCAGCCTGCCGTGAACCAGTTCGGACACAACGAGCGCCCCTGCGGGAATTGCGGGCAGGATATAGCCCGGCAGCTTGGACTGGGAAAGGGAGAAGAAAACCACGACCACCGCGGTCCATATCAGGAGAAACCAGGGGAAGGAATGGGCGGCATGGGCGGGTTTGTTCTTGGCAGCCAGCCAGACCGCCGCAACCACCAGCACGGCCCAGGGCACCCAGCCGAGCAGCGCCACCGGAAGAAAATACCAGAAAGGCTCAGAGTGGTGGTAAAGATTGGTGCCGAACCGCGCCAGGTTGTGCTCGAGGATGAATTCGCGAAAGAAACCGGGGTTTCTGCGTTGCACGAGGACGTACCAGGGAAGCGCCACGGCGCTGAACAGCCCCACGCCCGGGGCCCAGACGGTTGCGGGGATGATTGCCGCGTCGCGGCGAACCAGGGCAAAGACGGCAATCACCGCCAGGGCCAGAAACGGCGCCACCGGACCCTTGGCCAGCATGGCCAGGGCGAGGAAAACATAAAAAGCGGCCAGATATGTTTTTTCGCCGCTTTCCCGCCACCGGCTCCACGAGAGCAGGGCAATCGTGAACGTGGCGGCAAGCGGCATGTCCATCGAGGCCGCCCGCGCAAATCCCACGGCGCCGGCCGTGGTCGCCACCATGATGGCGCCGTCGAGTTCGACTCCGGAACGAAAGCCCCGCAGGAGCCAGTAAACCCCGAACACCATGAGAAACGCGTCGAAGACCGAAGGCAGGCGCGCAGCCCAGTCGCTCACCCCGAAGATCTTGTAGGCCACGATCGCCTGCCAGTAATAGAGCGGCGGTTTTTCGAGCCAGGGGCTTCCGTTCAGAGTGGGCGTGACCCAATCGCGGCGTTCGAGCATTTCGCGCGCGACCTGCGCGTAACGCGGCTCGTCGGCGCCGATCAGGCCGAAGGAGGAGAGTTTCCACAAAAAAAAGAACAGAGAGACGGCGACGAGGAGCAGCCAGTCGGTGATCGGGCGGCGGTTCGTCAATCTCGGTGGGATTCCTATCGCGAGCTCTCGGGGTCCCCGGTCGATGAAGGCATGGCCCGATGGGGGAGGACACCCCTGCCACAGAGCTCATGCCACAGAGTTAAGGATATTACCAGTTGCCGCCGACCGGGACATGAGGCGCCGGTGGAGCGGCCTAGGCGGCGCTCGGTCGAAATCTGCTTTTAGCCCGCAGGGAGCGTCAACGGAGCCCGGGGCCCGGTCGAATTCCCGTCAGGATGCTCGCCACCGCCCGGTCGAGCGGCCCGTCCACCGAACAGCCGCTCGCGCAGGCGTGGCCGCCGCCGCCGAATTGCTCGGCGATTCGAGCAACGTCCAGGCCGCCCTTGCTGCGCAGGCTTACGCGGAAGCGTCCCCCGGGAAGCTCGCGGAAGAAGGCCGCCACTTCGACATCGCCGATCGAGAGCGCGTAGTTCACCAGGCCTTCGCAATCCTCCTCTTTGGCGCCCACGCGCTCCATCTCCTCCTGGGTGGTGAAGATCCAGGCGAGCGGGCCCTCGCGCTCGAGGGAGGAAAGCGCAGAACCGAGCAGGCGCATCTTTGCGGTCGAGTGGCCAAAGTAGATATGCCGGGCGCAGGTGGCCGGATCGGCTCCGGCCAGCACCAGCTCCCGGGCCAGCTCAAAGGTGTGCTGGCTGGTGCCTTCGAACATGAACGAGCCGGTGTCGGTGAGCACGGCCGTATAAAGACAGGTGGCAATTTCCGGCGTTATTTTCACGCCCGCCTGTTTCGCCAGGCGATACACCATTTCTGCGGTGGCCACGGCCCGCGGATCGATCCAGTTGAGGTCGGCAAAGGCCCGTCCGCTCTTGTGGTGGTCGATATTGATCAGGAAATGGCTGTCGAGCCCTTCGAGCCGCGTGCGCTGGATGCTGTCGCACTCCAGCAGGATGGCGGCGTCGTAGTTTCCGTTGACGCGCGCGCCTTGAATGACGCTGGGCGCAAATGGCAGGTGTTGATAGACGCGGGGCACGCCATCGCGAAGCACGGCATCGGCCTGCTTGCCCATGCCGCGCAGGATTTCGCGGCAGGCAAGCGTCGAGCCTACGGCGTCGCCGTCGGCGCGGGCGTGCGAGGTAAGCACGAATCGCTCGCGGCGGCCAATCTCAGTTAGGATCTGATCGAGCATTCCTCGTTCCCGCGGCGCCAAGGCGAACTCACGGTCATTCCGAGCGGGAGCCGCTCGAGAGGCCGCAGGGCGCCGCTCGGTATCAGCGTTTCTTGGTACGCTTCAACAGCTCGTTGATTCTCGCGCTGTACTTCTCCGAGCGGTCCAGCACGAAAAACAGTTCCGGCGCGCGGCGCAGCTGCAGCCGGTCGGCAACCTCGTGGCGAATGAAGGCCCGAGCGGCGGTGAGCCCTTCCATGCTGCGCTGGCATTCCTCCTCGCTGCCCTCGATGGCCACCAGCACTCGCGCCGAGCGGGCGTCTTCGGCCATCTCCACCGAAGTCACGGTGGCCAGGCCGATGCGCGGATCGCCGAGCTCGCCTTCGACCATGGCCTCGATCTCCTCCCGCAGGGCCTCCCCTAAACGTTCGCGGTGATATTTCTGCTGCCGGCGCTCCACGGTTCACCTCTCGAGTCCTGGGTTCGACGGAAGCGCCGCCCCTTCCCGGGCATCCGGTTTCTCCGGCCTCGCTCCCGGGTCCCGGCCCGGGCCCGAAGAACCGACGCTCCGCCTGTCGTTCCAGCCTTTCCCGGGCCAGGGCAACAGCTTCCCTGGACCCTTCTCGGGTATCGAAATAAAACGGATGAGAATATCAGAAACCAGGGTTGACGGCGTGTCAAAGCCGCGACGGCGGGCGATTCCCGGCTGTCGCCGGCAAGGCGCGGAGAGCAGCCCGAGGCCGGACGCAGGTCCGGATCGAAGGCGTCGGCCGCCGGTTTTCGGGATCGACAAACTGGCCAGGATGCTCAGAAGAACTCCACGAACGAGTCGGCCACTTCGGCGCCGGCATTATTGGCAATGCGCATGGCCTGGCGCTCGGCGTTTTCCATCAGGCCCTTGAGGTAATCGCGCGAATCCGACACGCTGACCACGCCGATGGTCGCGCGGTTCCACAGCTGGGAGGCATCGAGTTCGGCGGTCGCTACATTGAAGCGGGCGCGCAGGCGGTCTTTCAGGCTGCGCACCACCTGACGCTTGTCTTTGAGCGACTGCGCGTGCTCGATGCGAAGTTCGAGGGTGAGAAGGGCGACCATCTTGGTTCGTGCGCCGCCCGGCTTCGGTCGAACCAGAACCAGGCCGAAACGCAGTTCGGACCGGGGTTCGATACGGCCAACGTCCGGAGTCGGAGGGCGAGGGGCCTAGGCAATGACCTCTGCAGCCACTCGCTCGGTGACGAAGGCCTCGATCACATCGCCGACCTTGATGTCGCCGTAGTTGGCGATCGAGATGCCGCATTCCATGCCGTTGCGGACCTCTGCGGCATCGTCTTTGAAGCGGCGCAGCGAGCCGACCTTGCCTTTGAAGATGACGACGTTGTCGCGCAGCAGCCGCACCTCGGAGTCGCGCTTGATCAGGCCGTCGCTCACACGGCAACCCGCCACGGTGCCCACCTTGGGGATGCGGAAGGTTTCAAGCACCTCGGCGCGGCCCTGGTGGGTTTCCTTGATGGTCGGCTCGAGCAGGCCGCTCATGGCCCGCTTGATCTCATCCTGCAGCTCGTAAATGATCGAGTGCAGGCGGAGATCGACGCCTTCCTGTTCGGCGAGTTCCTGCGCCTTGCGCTCCGGACGCACGTTGAAGCCGATGATGATGGCGTTCGAGGCCGATGCCAGCAACACGTCGCTCTCGGTGATGGCGCCGACGCCCGAGCGCAGAACCTTCAACCGGACTTTGTCGGTGGACATCTTCGAGAGCAGATCGTTGAGCACCTCGACCGAGCCGTGCACGTCCCCCTTGAGGATGATGTTCAGTTCTTTGATGCCCGCCGTCTTCACCTGCTCGGCCAGGCCTTCGAGCGTCACCCGGGTGCTCTTGGCCAGCGCGGCTTCGCGGGCTTTCTGCTCGCGATAATCGGAGATGCCGCGCGCTTTGTCGCGATCGGCGACCACGACAAACTGATCGCCGGCCTGCGGCAGGCCCTCCATGCCGAGAATTTCGACCGGCGTCGAGGGAGGAGCTTCGGCCAGCTGGCGTCCGCGATCGTCGAACATGGCGCGCACTTTGCCGTATACGTTGCCCACCACGAAATTGTCGCCCGTGTGCAGCGTGCCGTTCTGCGCCAGCACGGTGGCCACCGGACCGCGCCCGCGATCGAGCTTGGCTTCGAGAACGACGCCGGTTGCCGGACGATCGGGGTTGGCCCTCAGCTCCTCGAGGTCTGCCACCAGGCAGATCATCTCCAGCAGCAGGTTCAGATTCGTCTTGGCCTTGGCCGACACGTCGACAAACACGGTTTTCCCGCCCCAATCTTCGGGCAGAAGGCCGCGATCGGCGAGTTGCTTCTTCACCCGGTCGGGCATGGCGCCGGGCTTGTCGATCTTATTGACGGCGACAATGAGGGGCACTTCGGCGGCGTGGGCGTGATCGATGGCTTCGAGCGTCTGCGGCATCACGCCGTCGTCGGCAGCCACGACCAGAACCACGATGTCGGTGGCCTTGGCGCCGCGGGAGCGCATGCGGGTGAACGCCTCGTGCCCGGGCGTGTCCAGGAAGACGATCTCGCGGCCGTAGGCCGGGGAGTCTGTGTCCTGGATCGAGACCTTGTACGCCCCGATGTGCTGCGTGATGCCGCCGGCCTCGCCCTCGGCAACGCTGGTCGAGCGGATCGAGTCGAGCAGCGTGGTCTTGCCGTGATCCACGTGGCCCATGATGGTGACCACGGGCGGGCGGGGCACAGCTTCGGCAGCAGCGCCCTCTTCGGCAGCCGAAGTCTCTGCCGCATCCTTGGCCGCCTGCTCTTCGAAGCTGATCACGTTGGTTTCAGCGCCGAAGAAGCGCGCCATTTCGCTGGCCAGTTCGGCATCGAGCGTCTGATTGATGGTGGCGAACACGCCCCTTGCCAGCAGCCGCGCGATCAAGTCCTTGGCGCGAATACCCAGCTTCTCGGCGAGGTCCTTTACGCTGACGCCTTCGGTGATGGTGATGTTCCGCGTGATCGGCAGCGGCTCGTTGGAAACCGCAAGCCGCGGCGGCGGAGTCATGCCCTTCATCGGGCCTTCTTTTACGCCGCGCGGGACGTAGCGCTGTCCGGGCCGGCGCGGGGGCCCGCCGGGACGGCTGCCGGGACGCGTGGGTCCGGGCGGAGGAAGACCCGGGCCGACGCCGATGGGACGCGAACCGAGCGTGCCCTGGCGCGTGGGATGCATGGGACGCCGCTCGCCGGGGCGAAGCGGAGGCCGTGTTCCGGGGCCTGCCGGACGCGGGCGTTGAAAGATGGGCTGGCCGGGAACCGGACGTCCCGGAGCCGGGCGCCCCGCCATCGGCCGGGCTGAACCCGCGGGCTGGGGCGCTGCGGGCCTGGCTGCCTGCGGCGGCTGCACTGGTCTTGGGGGCGCCTTGTAAACCGGGCGCGGTCCTGTCTGCGGCACGATCATTCGCGGCGCCGGTGTTTGCGGACGAGGCGCGGCCGGAGGCGCCGGGCGCGGCCCGGATGTCTGCGGAGCCTGAGCCGGAGGTTGCGGCGCAGAAGCCGCCGGCGGCGGAGCCGGGGCGGCGGGCGGCGCCGGGGGCCGCGGCGGAGAGGGAGCCGGGGGCGTTGCCGCTGCCGGCGAAGTCGAAACCGGCGCGGGCGGAGCGGGCGCAGGCGTCGGCGAAACCACGCGCGGAGGAGCGACCGGGGCCGGCGGCGCGCTGGGCGCACTCGGGGCGCTCGGCGCGGGAGCCGGAGGCCTGCTGGCCGGCGCAGCCGGCTTCGCTTCCTGCGGCGGGGGAGCCGGAGGCTTGCTGGCCGGGACAGCGGGTCTTGCTTCCTGCGCGGGAGGCGGAGCCGGGCGGGCCGGAGGAGCTGGCGGCGCCGGCGGCGCGGCGGACGCCTGCTGCTTCGCGAGAATTGCTTTCAGCACGTCGCCGGGTTTAGAAATGTGCGAAAGATCGATCTTCGGCTTGATGCTGTCGGGTTCCGGCTTGGACGGCCTGCCTGATCTTGCGCCGTAGCCGTCGCCCAGGCTCTGGAAATGGGCCCGGACTTTTTCGGCCTCGAAGTCTTCGAGCGAACTGGAATGGGTCTTCTTCTCGGTGACACCCACCTCAGGCAACACGTCGAGAATGGCCTTGCTTTTGACTTCCAGCTCCCTTGCCAGATCGTTAATTCGAATCTTGCTCATCCGCCCCTTTGTCCCTCCGGACTGTCCCGCTAAGTCATATCAACCTCACGGTTTCAGTTTTCATGGTAAAACGATCGCCGAATCTGTTCATCTTTGGCGATCTTCACCGATCGCCGGACCAAGCCGATTCGACGGATCACCCCACCTCAGAGTCTTTTTTTTCCCCGGGTTCTTCCTCGGGTTCGGACGGCGGCGCCTCGGCCGCGGCTGCTTCCGATTCCTCGCGGCCGGCGTCGGCTTCCGCCGGAACATCTTCCGCCACAACTTCGCCGGCGCCCGCTTCGGGCTCTGGCTGCGATTCCGGCAGCGGCTCGCGAGCGGCTTCGCCTTCGGCTTCCGGCAAAGCCACCGCCTCGCCACCCTCGAGCGCAGCGAAGTAATTATTGACCGCAACGCTGATTTTTTCCACCGTCTTCGGGCCAATTCCTTCGATCGCCTCCAGCTGCTCCGGCGTCATGTCGGCCAGCGCCTCGACGGTTGAAATGCCCGCCGCTTTCAGCTTCTCCACCAGGCCCTCCCCCAGGCCTTCGACGCTTTCAAGCGGGGTAGCCGTTACGCTGGTGAGTTCGGCCATCTGGGCTTCCACTTCCTGGCGCTTTTCCTCTTCGCTCTTGATGTCGATCTTCCAGCCGAGCAGTTTGGCGGCAAGCCGCACGTTCTGCCCCTTCTTGCCGATCGCCAGCGAAAGCTGGCTGTCATCGACCACCACTTCGAGGTGCCTTTCGACCGGATCGAGCACGGTGACGCGGCTGACTTTCGCCGGCTGCAGTGCTTTTTCGGCAAACCCGACCGGGTCCTCGTGATATTCGATAATATCGATCTTTTCCCCGCGCAGCTCGCGGATGATCGACTGCACCCGCATTCCCTTCATGCCCACGCACGCTCCCACCGCGTCCACCTCTTTGTCTTTGGACATGACGGCGATCTTCGTGCGCTCCCCGGCTTCGCGGGCGATCGCGCGGATGACCACGGTGTTGTCGTAGATTTCAGGAACTTCCGTCTGGAACAGGTGCTGAACCAATTCCGGAGCGGCGCGAGACACCACCACGCCCGGCCCCTTGGAGGCCTTGTCCACGCGGGCGATCACCACCCGGACGCGCTCGCCGATGGCGAAGGACTCAAGCCGCGACTGCTCCTTGCGAGGCATGCGGGATTCGGTTTTTCCGATATCGAAGATCACGTCCGGGCCTTCGATCCGCTTTACCGTGGCGTTTACGATTTCGCCCACCCGCCCGATGTATTCGTTGTAGACCGTATCCCGCTCGGCCTCGCGAACCTTCTGAAAGATGACCTGCTTGGCCAGCTGAGCGGCGATGCGCCCGAGAATCCCTTCCGTCTCTTTGGGAATGATCAGCTCGCCCCCCACCTCGGCGCCGGGGTCGGACTTGCGGGCATCCTCGATCGTGACCTGCAGATTCGGGTCTTCGACCTGCTCCGCCGACTCGACGATCGTCTTGACCGCGAAGGCGCGAATCTTGCCCGTGTCCTTGTCGAGCTGCGCGCGCAGGTTCTCCTGCGACTTGTAGTACTTGCGGGTTGCGACCACAATCGCGTCTTCGACCGCGCTCACCACAATCTGCGGATCGATTCCTTTTTCCCTGCTCAGGGCGTCAATTGTGTTGTATAGCTCGCTGGCCATAAGAACCGTTCTCAGTCTGCTGTTGTCCCTTGCTACGCCCGCGGCGACTCGCTTCCGGCTCCCACCGTTTACAGCCGCGCCATCGGCCCGTTGCCGCAAACCGGAGCCTGCCCCGCGGTTTCAAATCTCCGGCACCAGATTGGCCTGTTCCACATTGGCCAACTCGATTTCGAGCTTCTCGGGCGCCTGATCCCCGGGGCGAACCTTCCGCCGCCCATCGGCCAAATCAAGCGTCAAGCGGCCGCCCGAGAACTGCTCCAGGCGTCCTTCGAAGTGCCGGCTGCCGTTTACCGGGTCCTTCGTCGTCACCTTTACCCGGCTGCCCTGAAAACGCTCAAAGTCGGCCGGACGAAACAGCTTCCGCTCAAGACCGGGCGATGAAACCTCGAGCACGTAGGGCCCGCCCGGAACTGCGTCCTCGACATCGAGGATCGTGCTCACTTCCCGGCTCACTGTGGCGCAATCTTCGTGCGTTACGCCCGCCGGTTTGTCGATAAAGATCCTCAGCATGCGGCTCTTGCCGCCGCCGCGCAGCTCGACTTCGACCATTTCCAGCCCGAGCGAAGAAGCGACCCGCTCGGCGATCGAGCGTACATGATCGAGGTCAACTGCCATAAAAACAGCGGCTTAGATGCCTCCCAGCCGCCGAAAACCACCCGCAACTAAAAAGTGGGCTTGCGCCCACCGGTGTGTTTCGCCAATCCTGGTACTACACACGTGTTCCAACTCCTAATATACGCGGGTAGGGTCTAAAAGACAAACTGCCGGACGGTACCGGACAGCGGGTCTAACCCAGGCGAAGCGGGGCGGGCTGTCGGGCGTGGCGAAACGCGCGCGGCCATAGCAAGTTTGCAGGTTCTCGGTTTGGTCATTCGCCCGGCAGCCCGGCATGGTTTCCTCGTTCGTGCCGAGGGTCAAACAGTTAAAGCCGAAGTTTCGAGCGCACGCGCTCGGCCGAGATTCCCGCAACTCGAACCACCTTCCTTCTGTTCGTCTCGCCGGAGACGATGGTTACTGCGGAACGAGGAACATCCAGCAGCTCGGCAAGAAATTCAACACAGGCTTTGTTTGCACGCCCGTCGACTGGCGGCGCTGCAAGCGAAATCTTGACTGCGCCATCGAGGTCTCCGAGGACGGCGTTCTTCCTTGCTCGAGGCTGAACTTTCACCGCGAAGGTAATGCCCAGCGCTGTTTCCTGCAAGGAGACCACGTTGTACTCGTTGTATATAGGATAGGCCCATTTTCGAGCAACGTGTTTCGGAAGCGAAACACTCCGCGGACTTGCGGCCAGGCGCAGATGCGCCGGCTGTGGCGCACAACCACGGCCTCGGCGAGACGCGGCTCGCGCCGAAGCGTTTGCGGGGAGTTCCAGTGGCGGGCTTTGAATTCCCGGGACCACGGGGTTGCAAGAAGGCGGTCGCGGCCTATCGCCGGAAGGCTGCTCGGAATGCGGCAATCGTGGGGTTTTGCCGCCTTCAATCTCGAACAGACTCGAACCAAAAAAATGATCCGGCCTGTCAATAGTCCGGGCTGCGTAGAGACGCCATCTATTGCAATCTGTCCCTTAAAGATGAAAGCCCTCGGCACGGGGACAAAGGGGGGTGAACGCCGAGGGCTACTTTATTTGTTCTTGCAATTGTGAGTAATCCGACCAGCCGATACCTACTGTCAAAACCGACAGACTTGCGGTCTTAATCAGTCACAAACGGTCTTAGTCAGCCACATTTTGTCCGGCCCGGAAAGCAGCCTGGGGCCAAGCAGCCGTAAGATGCTCAGGGGTTTAGGGTTTTTGCCGGTTGGTGGATTGTGCGGAATTGTGAGGCGTTTTTAGGAAGTAAAGTCACAGAAAAAACACAGCGCGCTCGACTCCAAAAATGTTCGCTTGCCGGCGCGAGTTACAGCTTTCCAACCTGACCCGAGGGTATGCCTAAGCCCTCTTTCGAGGGCTGGGCCTCAATTGACTGTTTCTTGCCATGAGCGAATGCGGCATCCTGCATTTGCAGAAGGAGAAAACAGCGCGCGAGAGGAGGCACCGAAGTGAAAGCTCGACCGAAACCGAAAAGACAGTGGTCGCTCGGCAATGGCGGGATTGGCCGGCCGGGGCCTGGCCGTCCGCCGGGTTCGAGGGACGTGAAGGTGCGTCCGCTCGATCCCGGGTATTTCGCCGAGGCGAGACGCCGGCAGGCTTCTGGAGTCTGGAGAATGGGTCGATTTGGTCGCGGGAGATTGCGCTTGCCGTGCTCGAGCACAGCGATCCCGAAACAATCGCCACAGCTGTCCGTCGAAGCTGTTCTAGGGTGCAGGGGGAATGTCGTGACTCGGAATGACCACGCGACCATCCTCAAAGCAGGTTGTCTTGGGGCGCGTGCAGTTCCCCGACGCGTTCATCCACAGCCAATCTCGCACCGCACCAAAGCGTGTCTTAGGACTGTCGGGATATGCGTCCAAGAGGGCATAGGGATATACGTCTGCGTTCCAGAAATAAGGCGCCGCCTGTTCCATCACAGGGTCAAGAGCGTATACGGCTGGAGAAACTTCCAAGCCCTCATCAATCCTGAGGATTGCGTATGCAACACGCCGGTCGCTCGCAATGATGTCCCGGTCGCTCGCGATGACATCAAACTTTTCGCGCACCGGCGGATTGCACCCTGTCAGATAAACCGGCTTCCACTGAACTGTTTGGCCCTCGTATGTGGCCGTGATCGTAGCGGTAATATACCGGGAGCAGAAGGTCCCGGCACCGGGCGCGAAGCGTGGGATTCCGTCGCGCAACTTTTGGTAAATCCATCGCTCCCCATCGGAAGATTGTATGCCCCATCTAACCTGCGCAAGCCTCTCAACCCCAATCATGTGCACCAACCCGTCACTTTCCTTCGATGGGATACCAAGACCTGCATCGTTGACAACCAACGTTTGACCATCCGGCCATCCCGGCAGCAAGTCAGCCATGCGATTGCGGATGTCGCTGACCGGCCCTGTAGAGACATCGGCTATGGTGAACTCCAACTTGTGCTGGTCAAGTGCTTGGGTCATGGTGTCGGCGCATACCGATGGCTTGCACAGCGGGTTGGCTAACCGCATTGAGTCGATTCTTTCTCTGGTACCTCGGAAGCACGAATCGGGGGGAATATATGCACGGTCCTCGCCCCCCTCGACATCGCAAATTGCATGCGCGCAAGGGCGCACATAGGGCGCTGGCCGCATTGGAGATTGAACAACGCGCCCGGGAGCCAAGGTCACGACTCCCAGCGGCGCCTGAGAACCTGGCACATTGTCTCCGCTCGGCCCGCTCCCTTGTTGAACAATTCGCGATTGAGTCACGACACGCCCACTTCTGGAGGCCGCTAGCGACGAGGATGGCAAGGGCGTTTCCATGTGGCATCTGCGCGTGTAGAAGTTGATAAAGTCAACCTCGTGGGCAAAGACGATCTTGGCTAGCGCCAGCCGCAACATTGCCTCATCATCTTGCGTACCACCGAATGCGGCGCTCACAGCGAAAAGCAGCACACCGACAATCTTAGTTCCACGGTTCATGGAACTTACCTTTCGCGGGGGAAGTAAAAAGCCATGGCCAACGTGTTGGCCATTGTACTCTGCCGGCGCCTGTCGCCCGCCGTCCGGCGCCTGCTCTGCACGACGCCGCCGGCGTGCCCGGGTTGCTGATACACGACCTCAGACGCACCGGCGCCTTCCCGGGAAAAACAGCCCGAGGCCGGGCAGCCGCAAGATGCTACAATCCAATGAGTTACGCCCAGTGGGGGCCCTTAGCTCAGCGGTTAGAGCAGCGGACTCATAATCCGTTGGTCCCAGGTTCGAATCCTGGAGGGCCCACCAGCTCACGGCGGGCCTTTGCTCCTGTTCTTCAGAAACCAACGAAATTGCGGCCACAACTGTGAACCGCTGCTTCTAGTCAGGAGATCCCGCAGATGTGGGAGTTCGTAAACTCTGCCGCTTAACCGTCCGCAGCCTAACTTCGAGAATCGCCATCGGTTCGGTCATGTTCCGCAATCCTGTTAGTCACACATCCCCGGAGAATTCAGGGCCGCCTGCTCGGTCGAGACATAGGGAATCCCGAGGGATTCTTATCCTCGGATAAAAGCCCTCGGCGAACAAACGGGGGAGCGCCGAGGGCTAGCCGCCTATTTCTTGTACTTGCGATTGTGAGTAACTCGACGAGCGATACCTCCTGTTAAAGCTGACAGACGGATCAAAGTTAGCAACAGTGCTGGAGATAGGCGCCTTGAAACACGGTTCGAAACCAGCGTACGCCGCACGTAATTTTTCCACGCTTCTCGCAATTTCGCCCTACGGGAAGATCGCCTTTTGACCTAGAGCTTCCACCGGATTCCAACTTCCGCCGGTTCACGCCTACAGTTCCCTGATGATGGGAAAATTGCATCGCAGGGGGTGAGAGACTGCCATGAAATCGAAAGCGACGCTGTTTTCGTTGTTGCTGTTCTCGGCGATCTGGGTAGCGGCCCAGACACAACCGAACAGCACATCGCCCTCGAGTCCAACCTCTGATCAGCAGAGCGGATCGACCGCGGGTTCACCGACTTCAACACCTAGTACGGCGCCGCAGAGTACGGCGCCGCAGACGCCGAGCACAACGCCGGGGCAGCCTAGTACGGCGCCGCAGACGCCGAGCACGGCGCCGGGGCAGCCGAGTACGGCACCGCAGACGCCGAGCACGACGCCGGGGCAGCCGGGTACGGCGCCGCAGACGCCGCCGGGAGCACCCAGCCAGGCGCCTGCAACAGAAACACCCCAGCAGCAGAACCCGGCGCCGAATGGAAGTGCGGGCACGACCGGCAGCGGAAACGCATTGACCGGCTGCCTGGCAGGATCGCCCATTGCCGGCAGCTACACGCTGACAGATCGTTCCGGCAACACCTACAAACTGACCGGTAACCTGGAGGCAATTCGAACCCTGATCGGGAACGAAGTGCAGGTCACCGGGCAGGCAGGCGGCGCCGCAAGCGCTTCCACTCCAAACCAGAGTGGAACTGCTTCTGCTGCCACCGAAAACGCACCCCAGGGCGCAGCGACGCCGACTTTCAACGTGACCAGCGCAACCAAGGTTCATGACCAGTGCACCAGTTCGCCGCCAACAGCTGCTGGACCTGCGGCCGCACGCCGGAAACAGCCTTTGCATCAAGCTTCCACGGTCATGCTCGCGGCACTGCAGACAGCGCGGCGGCCTGCCGGGGCAGCAGGCGCACCTGCTGGCGCGCCGAATGGTGGGCAGACTTCGGGGTCCATGGCGGGCCAGGGAACCGCGGCAGGACAAGGAACGCCCGCCACGGGAACCGCAGCCGGGCAAGGGACGAATGGTCAGCAGGGTGCACCAGCCACGGCTCAACCCGCCGTCACCGCGCCTCCTGGGACCGTATCACCGCCTTCGGGAACAGTAACTCCAGCTCCCGCGCCAACGAATGCGAATCCGAACGCCGCGCCCGGCACAACGGAGCCCGGAACGACTCCGAACACAACCATGACGCCGACTCCGGAAGCAACAACTCCCAACACCACTGCTCCCCAGACGGCCCCGACCAATCCCGGCGGCACAACGACTACGCCGGAAATGACACCTCCGGGTACGGCCACGCCGGGAACAACACCTCCGGCGGCGAATCCGACAACGCCGGAAACGACTACTCCCAACACCACTGCCCCGACGACACCCGAAACCACGTCTCCCGGTTCCGCGCCGCCTCAGTGAGGGAATGAGTTTTACCGGTTCAATAAAGCCCCGCCCGGAAGAGGCAGGGCTTTTTTTTTGCCAGAAGTGGATCCAAGGTAAACCGGCGGTGTGCCGTGATCGGTGGAACAAGTCATAACCGGCTCAACCGTGTGAGGATCGGGCGCTGTGAGATAATTTTTGAGACAGGAAACGAAAGTCAATGGCTAAACACTTAGTGAATTGCATCAAGCTGCATCAGGAACTCCCGGGACTCGACGAGCCTCCTTTCGACACCGAGTTGGGGAGGAAAATATACGACAACGTCTCCCAGCAGGCGTGGAACCAGTGGACCGAGTTCTGCAAAATGCTTTTGAACGAATATCGCCTCAATCCTGCAAGGCGCGAAGATCAGGAAGTGATCGTGCGGCAAATGGAGCAATACTTTTTCGGAGAAGGCGCCGCCCCGCCGCCGGACTACGTCGCCCCGGAACAGAGCAGTCAATAGCCGCTATCGCAGTCGAGAGCGTATCTCGTTCGAGGATCGGAAAGTTCACTCGATAATCCACCTGGCCTCACGGCTCGGGTCAGCCGTTCGTTGGTGCCGGCCCTTCGGTCGGGCGCTGAAAATCGCCGGGAAACGCGTTCACGGTTCGACCGGGGGAAATTTTGCAACTCTCCGGGCGAGCACGCCCGCCTGCTTTCGCTGATCGTAGCCGGTAATCCCGCAACCTCAGAACCGCAAAGTGAGTCCTGTTGAAAAGCGGATCCGGTTTTCGCCGGTGCTGAAAAAGTTGGTGTGCACGTCGTCAAGCTGCAGCCGCCAGGCAAGGCCGGGGATCAGCCGGTAGTCGAGACCGCCACCCGCCGCAGTGGCGAAGGTAGTATCGCTCACTCCTCTCGCGTTCAGGTGGCCGGCGCCGATGAGGAAATGCGCAAACGGCGTGAGTCGTCCAACGGAGATCGATAAGCGGGGTCCGAAAAGATACGTGTACCGTCGCACGCTGTTGCCGCGAAATGGGCAGTTCAGTGGACAACCAGGAATCGTACGGTTGTCAGTGCCATAGCCGGCGCCGAAATCCGCGACGAGTCCGACCCATGGCAGAAACTTGCCTTCCAGCGATCCCTCCCATCCGTTCAGGCTCACGGTTCTTCCGACGCTGTTGGTGCGCCCGAACGAATAGCCGACGAAAATGTTCCCGCGTGGAATTTGCGCGCTCGCCGCCGCGGCCAGCACAAAAATGAAAAGACCGATCGCGGCAGTCTTTAGCATCGGCAGCATCGGCATCGAACCCCTCCTCCTCGGCATCGAACCCTCCCCCCTTCCGGCGTATGTCTCGGACGGCTGGAAACTTTAGATTCCGATGCCGGCCCCGGTTGAGCAGGATGCTCTCGGCGGGAGCTGCTGTTCCAGATTCAAAAGCTGAATACGATGCCCGTCGAAATGCGGGGATCGAATTGGGAACGGCCGAAAAAGCCGGTGCGTACGGCGTGCACCTGTCCCCGCAGCCACACGCTGCGGAGCAGTTGATAATCCACGCCGCCGCCGAGCGCGAAGGCGAAGGTAAGATCGGAGTTGGAAATAGCGCCGCCTTTATTGGATTGATAGGCGATGCCGAAAAGAAGGTCCGCGAACGGGCGAAAGCGGCGGTATACGGTCGAGGCGCGCGGACCGAAGAGCAAGGTGTCGCGGCTCGCATTTACCCGGAAGGCCGTGCAGGGGCCCAGAGGCTGGCACAGGCTTGCGTCATGCCCGCCATAGTGCCAGTCGAGATCGGCCACGGCTCCGAGCCAGGGCAGATATTTCCCTTCGGCCGACACTTCCCAGCCGCTCAGGTTCGCGGCGCCTCCAGTTCCGGGGGGCGGCCCGGACTTGACGAATGTCTCTCCCCGAACGTAGGAGTAGCCGAAAAAGGCGTTTCCGCCCGAGGGCAGAAACTGTGCGCTGGCCATGGCGGGACTAACGAGAGCCAGAAAGCTGATGGCGCAAATCTTGACCAGGCAGATCTCGCGCACCGAGCTCTTTCGCACGAACCTCTCCTGCCAAAATATGGCGGCAATGGCGTGTTTGGATGCGTTCCCAACCTGAGTAAGATGCCAGCCTGTGGTGAGTCAGGTATTGGCGGCACCCTCGATCGCCCGGTCCCGGAAAGGTCCGAAACGGCACGCGGAAAAATAAGGAGAAGTACGTTTTCCTTCAAAAAATGAAACAGCTGGCCTCCACCGAGCATCCATTGGTGGTGCCGAAACCTGTAAGTGGCTGAGGCAGAAAGAACTCGGCCCTGGGAGAGAGCCATGAACGCCAGCTACGCCGAGGAATTGGCCTCGAGCCCCCTGTGCGCGAACTATCAGGCGGTTCGCGCGACCACGCTGCAGTTGACCGAGCCCTTTTCTGCGGAAGACCAGATGTTGCAGTCGATGCCGGACTGCAGTCCGGCGAAATGGCATCTGGCGCACACCACCTGGTTTTTCGAGACGTTTGTCCTGAGCCGGCATCCCGGATACCGGCCGTTCGACCCTCGTTTCAAACAGCTCTTCAATTCCTATTACAAGCAGCTGGGGGCGCACCCGCAGCGCGGTACGCGCGGGTTGATGGCGAGGCCGAGCCTGGAACGGATCCGCGCCTACCGGGCCCACGTGGACGAGGCCATGCTGCGGTACCTCGAGACCGCGGGTGAAAAAAGCGCGGCTCTGGTTGAGCTGGGGTTGAATCACGAGCAGCAGCATCAGGAATTGATCGTTACCGACCTGAAGCATGCCCTCTGGTCGGTGCCGCTGCCGCCCGGCCGCATCGACCGGCCGCGCCCGGGGAGCAATACGGCGGCGCCGCTTTCCTGGATCGGGTTTGAGGGCGGAATCCATGAGATCGGACACGCGGGCACGGGTTTCGCGTTCGACAACGAAGGGCCGCGGCATGAAGTTCTTCTCGCGCCCTTCCGTATCGCATCGCGTCTGGTGACCAACGCCGAGTATCTGGAATTCATGACCGACGGCGGTTACCGCCGGGCCGAACTGTGGCTTTCAGACGGTTGGGAGGCGGTTGGCGCCCAGGGCTGGAAGTCGCCGCTCTACTGGGAAGAACAAGACGGAGTCTGGCTCGAATTCACCTTCGACGGATTGCGGGAGATCGATCCGGCCGCGCCCGCTTGTCACGTGAGTTATTACGAGGCCGACGCGTTTGCGCACTGGGCGAGCGCCCGGCTTCCGCGCGAACCGGAATGGGAAGTTGCCTCGGGCCGCGCCGCGCGCAGGGGCACATTTTTGGAGTCGCGGACCTTCGATCCCCGCCCTGCCTCGGGCGAAGGCCTCGAGCAAATGTTCGGGGACGCATGGGAGTGGACAGCCAGCCCTTACGTGCCCTATCCCGGATTTAAGGCCGCCCCGGGGGCGATTGGCGAGTACAACGGCAAGTTCATGTGCAATCAGCTGGTGCTTCGCGGCGGATCGTGCGCCACCCCGGAAGGCCACGTTCGCGCAACCTACCGGAATTTCTTCCCGCCCCATGCCCGCTGGCAATTCATGGGCATAAGGCTGGCTCAATGACAGCGCCCGGACTGATTGCGCTTCCCCCATTCACGGACGAAGTCGCTCGCGGGCTGACGTCACGGCCGAAGACTCTCCCCTCGAAGCTCTTCTACGACGATCGCGGAAGCGAACTCTTCGAAGCGATCACGCGGCTGCCCGAGTATTACCTGACGCGAACCGAGTTTGAAATCCTGGAGAGCTCGTCCGAAGAGATTGCCCGAGCCGTCGGGCCGCCGGTTTCTGTCATCGAACTGGGCGCCGGGACCGCCACCAAGACCGGCATCCTGCTGCGCGCCTTCACGCAGCGCCCGGCACGCACTCGGTATTTCCCCGTGGACATTTCCTCCAGCGCTCTGACCGATGCCAAGGAGCGCATTCAGCGGGAGTGTCCGCTCGCCAGGATTCGTCCGGTAGTCGCGGACTTCAGCAACGGCTTTTCGTTCCTGCGCGAGATTTCCGGACGCAAGCTGGTGCTGTACCTGGGATCAAGCATCGGCAACTTCGACTGGAATGACGCGGTTCGCCTGCTCGGCAGCGTGCGGGACAAGCTTTCATCCGGCGACGCTCTCCTGCTCGGCACCGACATGGTGAAGGAGGGCAGCCTCCTCGTTCCCGCCTACGACGACGCCAGCGGTGTGACCGCGGAATTCAACAAGAACATTCTGCATCGGTTAAATCGTGAGTTGGACGGAGATTTCGACCTCAATTCCTTCCGTCACATCGCGGAATGGAACCCGGCGCAGTCGCGAATGGAAATGTATCTCGAAAGCGCACGCGAGCAGAGCGCAGTCCTGCGGGCTGCCGGTTTGAGCGTTCCCTTCGGCTGCGGAGAACGCATTCACACCGAGAACAGCTACAAATACACGATGGAGACCGTCGAACGAATGCTGTGCGTTTCCGGATTCAACCTCAAGCGGACGTGGTTTGACCGCTCGAGGTGGTTTGGGCTCCACCTGGCGAATGCTTAATTCTTCTCCCTGCAAAGAAAAATGAAAAGGCGAAGGGAGGATTGAAGCCGCATTCGCTTCGCCTGAAGGCGGCCAAGCTCGGCCGAGCGAGCGCCCGCAAAAGCGGGCGAGGGCTGGCGGCGTGGCCGGCCCCTCATCGGTCAAACCCAGAGTCAATATTTGGGCATACTCGGGTCGATGCGGTCCGCCCAGGCAAGGATTCCCCCCGCCAGGTTGTGCACCTTCTTGAATCCCGCCTGCCGCAGGAAATTGACGGCCTTGGCGCTCCGCATGCCGGACCGGCAATGGGCCACGATCTCGCGCGAAGTGTCGAGCTCGCTCACCCGATTGGGCAGTTCGCCGAGCGGGATCAGGTG
>Ga0123356_10000275_pt1 | contig 59158 bp, 45 predicted proteins | sample TergutEmb28metaG_2_FD_92546 | JGI IMG/M metagenome (GOLD analysis project Ga0123356, IMG submission 92546) | Embiratermes neotenicus P3 segment gut microbial communities from Petit-Saut dam, French Guiana - Emb289 P3 | ecosystem: Host-associated > Arthropoda: Insects > Digestive system > Gut ...
TACACCATCATACTTCGAAATAATGCTTCGTCCTAATTGGGGCGTATTTATTGTACGAAGTGTCACATTATTGGGTGATGAGGGCGTAGAGCTTGGAACAATCACATACACAGGCGATGACGAGCATGGCACTTGGGGCAACTTTATTCCTGTTGACCCAGACCCCGGCGACATAGAACCAACACCGACACCGTCGCCGACACCCATACCTGACCCTGCACCTGATATTACGCTTGCAGACCTCAACGGTCAGCTCTTTGGTTCAGGTAATGCTGCAGCAAACTGGGGCTGGAAGAACTTTGCTGAATTAACTCCAGCAAAAACAGGAAATGTGCTTACAGCAACATTAAATTCAGCTAACCTTGGGTTCGACTTCGCCAATATCAACAATTTTGGTTTCCAACTTGCAATCAAGGAAAGCGAAAGAACTAAGTTTGCAGTTCAAGGCTGGAAAGAAACGCTCTTTATCGCATACACATTAGAATTAGACGGCGTTGTAGTTGACGAGGGCGAAAAAGCCTTAGAATTCAGCTATAATCACTTAGGAGTTGAAGATTGGCAAAAATGGGATTGGAATGATTTCAACTTCGCGGCAACAAATGTCAAAGACGGCGGAGTATATAAGTTCACATTTGACTTAATTGACGAACTTTCCGACCCGCCCGAGCCTCCTCCGGCGTTTGAAATTCCCGCAGGTGCAACAATTGTCAACCTTGGCGGCGAGCCGGGAATGACATGGTCAAACGCACCTACACAACGCGGTTGGACAACTGAAGGCACAACACCGTGGACAGTAGACCAGTTCACCTATGCAGTCACACTCGTTTTAGACTTGGAGCGTGCTCCGAGAGGCGGCCTGCAGCTAAATCTGATGAGTGAAGACATTGGCTGGGGTCAAAGTGATGTTCTGACAAACTCAGGCGGAGCTATCGAAGGAGTATCCAAACTTGACGGTACAACACTCACAATTGACCTGACCAAGAGCGAGCATTACGGCAAATTTGTAGGAGCCGAAGAATTTGCACGTATCGCTCTGCATTATTACAGCAGCAATGTTGCAGACCTTGGTGTCAATAATGCATACTTGGTAATGTATAAAGTTGACCTTGGCGGTGTTCCGGGAATGTCATGGTCAAACCCTGACAACGCTGCAAACCAACGCGGTTGGACAACCGAGGGTGCTACACCGTTTGTGGTATCTGACTTTACAAAAGCAACGACGCTTGTAATCACCACAACAGGTCCGTTAACAGGCGGTTTAGATGTTATTCTAATGGCTAATGGTGGTCCAAATTGGGCGCAAACGAAAGTCCTCGAAGACGACGGATCAGTTATAGAAGGAATATCATCTTTATCAGGTAATGTTTATACTATCAGTTTAGACAAACTTGATCAGTATGCAATGTTTGCATCAAGAGATCAGTTTGCACGTATTGCTCTGGCATACTGGAGTCCAAATATAGCAGACATGGAAATACTTTCTGCGTACTTGCTACACGGTGTGCCCGACATTCCGGAGCCTCCTCCGGAAACTCCTCCGCCGCCGCCTCCTCCACCCTCAAGTGACCCCAATATTGTAAAACTTGGTGAGTTCAACTTAACCGGCGGTAGTGCAGCGCAACAAAGAGGATGGCGTACATCAAACGACGGTGAGGGAACAGGTTATCTTGATGTAGCAGACTTCGTAAAAGCGATTGCCTTAGTGCTTAAAGTTGATAAAGTGCCCGACCTCGAAACAGGTATGCAAATGGTATTCCAAGGCAGCGTAGACTGGGGTTGGTCTGCAAACCAAATTGATATAGCACTTGCCGATGTCTTTAATGAAGAGACAATGGAAATCAGAATTCCGTTCTCTATGCATCCCAACTGGGCTACATTCAGAGCAAGCGGAGCAGATGATATTGTTAGAATTATTATTGCATACTACGACGATAATTTGGCAGACCTCGGCATCGTTGATGCATGGCTTGAGTTGCAAGGCTCAACAGTTGACCTTGACCCTGTTGAAGACTTAGGCGGCGGTAAAGTTGGAGTTTCAATCTCTGATGACAAAATGGAAGAACTTTTAGACGCTGCAGAGGGCAACAGAGGTATTGTTACACTTAACGTAGCAGGCGCACAAGGTGGCGGAGCAGCTACCGCAGCAGTTATCGACAATGCAGCTCTGAAAACCCTACTCGCAGCAGAAGAAGTATCGATTGTTTCAGTTGTAATGCCGCAAGGCGTAGTTAACTTCAACGCTGCTGCTCTCGCTTCAATCCTCGAGCAGGCAGGCGATGCTGACATCACACTTCATGTTGAGAAAGTCGACGAAGATGCATTAACAGAAGCTCAAATTGAAGCGCTTCCCGAAGGTGCCGCGGTGTTTAGCATTTCGCTCATGGCAGGTGATACGCCAATCACCGAGTTTAACGGTATGCTTACTATCACACTTCCGTGGACAGGTTCGCTGCCTGCAACAGTATTCCACTTAGATAATGACGGCAAACTTACCGAGAGAACAACACGTAACGCAGGCGCAGGAAGAATTCAGTTTGACACACCAAGCTTGTCAATCTACATCATTCAGCACACACCGGGCTCAGGCTCAGACAAAACAGGTGTTGTAATGTTCTTTGGTATCGCAGGTGCGCTGCTTGCAACATCAGGCGCAGGCGCTGTTATCATCGGCCGCAAGCTTAGAAAGTAAGTAACGCAAACTTAATGCAACAAAGGAGCTGTAGAAATACGGCTCCTTTTTGTGTTGGCTGAAATAATATGGTTATACGGTGACACCGTGCTATAGCTCAATTAAATTCTCGTAACTTTTATGCCGATGACAACTTGTTTACTATTAATTGGTTTATTGATATTTCTTCCAACTGCGCTCTCGCTGCCAACTCTTGCTGCAACGTGGACGGCATTCTAACCAAAACTTTTGCATTACTTCTTTTGACTGATTTTGGTATTGGCGGGGGTATGTCATTTTTTAGATATAATTGAATATGTATAGCCATTTCTTCCACAAGAGCGTCATAAACCTCGTTCGGAGTGGCTCCGTCAACACAACAACCATCTAATTCAAGTATTTCTGCAAAAAAAGCATTATCCCCTGTCTCTCCTGTTGAGGTTATTATAACTTTATAAGGCATAGCCATGTATTCTTCAAGTGTGTAGATTTCTGCATTTTTTTTAACTGTCATTTTATTTCACCCCGCTTATGTTTAATTATTTTTTCTGATAATTGAATGAGCTTAAACCATTTTGCTCTCGATAGAACCCCGCTTTTAGGCACGCTGAAAGAGAAAACAGGATAATCTTTTTTGAAATAATATTCTTTGTCGTTGCTTAATATTTCGGTATCTTGCTCAGCTCCTAATTTTGTTAGCAGTTCGCGTGCTTTGTTACTGTCCATGAGTTGTTCCTTTCAACACTCATTGCCACATTATGATAGCAAAAGTGATATCATGTGTCAATAGATTATCACAGGTTAATTCTGATTTGTATTATGATTGCTATATAGTATCACCAAAAAACACACGCTGTCTATAAACGTTTAAGCTCTACAAAATGGTTACAAAATGTAGAAAAACGAGTGTAAATCACCTCGTTTTGGCATAAAAATATGATTAAAAATCACAGTTTTCACAGCTTAAATGTAGAATTCGGATTTGTGGTTTTTTGAAAATTTGTAGAAGTGCACAAATTGTTTTGTCATATGTGACAAGAGTGACAAATCATTTTTTGCGTTGCATTTTGTGCCCAAATGAGGTACAATACTATAAATGACGAAAAATAGGTAGAAACACAAAACATAGCTTAGAGGTATCATCGGAGAGAGCCCATGTTACGAAGACGAAGCCGCTTTTTTAGATTTCCCCTCAGATATAGGCTTACAAAAAAAGGAATGTTGTGGGTCTGTTTCACTCTGATGATAGCCATATTTGTAGGTACACTATTATATATAGGTATGCATTTCTACGATGTCCTAATGCAGCGCAGGATAGAAATCCGCATCGGCGACATGTTTGAAAACGCAAAACTGACACATGGAAGTGTCACCATACCCGAAGACGACGACCGGCAGCTCGTACATGAAGGGAAAACCGAAAGCGCATGGTCAAGAGAGCGCAGACTTTTGCTCGAAGCGGAAGAACGCGGCAAGGTAATTTTTGCAGATATTCTCGAAATAAACCCTGATTTTCGCGGAATGTTTGAAATACCCGGGCTCATTCAAAAACAACCTTTTGTACATTCAAAAATCAGCGGTGGTGCCGATTACCTCAACACCGACTTTCACGGTAAAAGAAACCGCCATGGAACAATATATCTGAGCGCACTCAACGACCGCCTGCTAATGGATAACAACAGTGTATTTTTCGGGCATCACCTCGAAACAGGCGGAATGTTTGCAAGGCTCATGCGATATAAGGACGCGGAAACTTTCAAAAAAGCACCTGTCATCATACTTGACGGACTTATCGGAGAGTTTACATACATAGTATTTTCAGCTCATGTATCCGAACCCGAAACTTGGTACACAAGCCCAATTCTTTTCAAAAGCGACTATGCAGATTATTTGGACGAGCTGCAAGCCCGCAGCCTGTTTATAACAGATGTAGATGTTACGCCCGACGACCGTATCATTACGCTGTCCGTATGTGACTACACCTACGAAGACATGCGATTTTTAGTACATGCCCGCAGGCTGCGCCCCGGTGAGGAAGTGCCGACAGAAGTTATCGCCGAGCCAAACCTCAACCGCAAGGATTTTGAAGTGTCAAATCTACAGCCGCTCGGAGCTATTAGACTTAGAAACACAGCAGTAGCACAAAATCCTGTCAACGACAGAATGTTCTACTATCAAATGCAAAACGGCATGATACACCGCTATTCGGGCAATGTCGCCGAAGCTCAAGGTCCGTTCAGAGCGCTTATGCGCTCAGGTGTCACAAGCACAAGCTTTGCTGCGGCATATATCAGAAATATACGTGACGACGACGAAGCAAACAGAGCACTTTACCTTGCCGTGGAGGGTGTCGGCGGGCACTCGGGGGTCATTAACCTGTATTCCGCAGGTCTTGCGCAAGGTCTTCTCAGACTTGAGGGGCAAATATCACCGCCGGGAGTTCATGCGAAGTTCCCCGCACTGCAAGGAGCACCGGGCAATCACGTCTGGCTCTTATACACTGTTCAAGGTGAGCTTGACTCCTACATATACAGAGTACTTATTCAAAATGAGCGAGTGGCAAGTGAGCCGGAGCTTTTATACACAGTGCAGGGCGTCACGGATGCCCGTCCGCTCGGATACTTCACAACTGACGAAAAACCGCTTATCATCTGGCATGAAGCTCTAAACGGCTTCATCAGAGCTGCAAGACCCGGCGAGAGAGCAGTATACAGTATTAACGACGAAATTGGTGAAGGTGCAAGAGTCATGTTATACGGAGACATGACAGGTCACTCCCTCAAAGTCGCAGTTGAGCGTGGCGGAAGAATGTCGTTCATTAACATTAATATTGTTGAACTTCATTTGGCACCCGACGCCCTGCCTCCCGAAGAAGACGATTATGGCGACCCCGACGGCGACGACGGCGACGACGGCGACGACCCAGACGGCAACGAAAACGGCACCGGCACTGACGACCCGACCGCCCCACCGCCAACCGACCCGCCAACCGAACCCGCAACCGACGAATAAAAACTGAAAGGACAAGCAATGAGAAGGCTGATAAGCATTATACTTATCTTAATAATGACGCTTACTCTTGCCCCGTCTTCTGTGGCAAAAACAGATCTTTCATGGGATGATTTCACAGACATCATCGGTACCCATTCGGTAAATCCGAGCATCCTTACATATCGCGACTACCTCACTCAAAAACCAAAAACAGTGCCGTCGGGCAGTGTCACAATAGAAGCCGAAACATTCTCGCGATATGAAGAAGAAGGCATAGCCATGACCCCCGAAAAATACACAGACTTCGAGGGAATGTCCGGAGTATCGGTACTCACAGGAGAAACCGCAGTCATTGAATTTGACGTAAATATATCCGAAGCGGGATTATATGAAATACACATAGAATATTACCCCGTAGAGGGAAAAAGCTCGGCAATCCAACGCAGTCTTTTTGTTGACGGAATGTTGCCCTACCGCGAAATGGCGCTCATAGAGCTGCCGAGGATATGGCAAAACAAAGAAGCAAAAGAGCAGGCGGGAGCCGAGACTTTTATTTGGGAAAAAGACAATCGCGGCAACGACCTTAAGCCGATAATGGTAGAGTCCCCCAAGTGGATAGACGCATATGTCCGTGACTCCGGCGGATACATAACAACTCCGCTTGTTATATATCTCGAAGCAGGAGTGCGGACGATATCTCTTTATTCCCTGCGTGAGCCTATGCTGCTTCGCCGTATAGTTTTAACAAGCAGTGAAACCATCCCCGATTACGCGGGAGCGCTCAGCTCATGGGAAGCCAATGGAGCGTCAGACACAACAGGACACAATATCGTCATCGGAGCACAAGACGCCGTGCGTACCTCCTCGCAAATGCTCTATCCCATTCAAGACCAGTCCTCGCCCGCCGTCTCGCCAAGCAGCCCGAAGTATTTTCTCAACAACACAATCGGCGGCAACTCTTGGCGCATGTCGGGTCAATGGGTTGAATACGACTTCACAGTACCCGAAACAGGTTTTTACGAGCTGACCCTACACAGCAGACAAAATTTCAGACGCGGTACATATGTATCACGACGTATCAGCATAAACGGGGAAGTACCTTTCACCGAGCTTGAAGACTACGGTTTTCGCTTCAACAGACACTGGCGGACCGACAAGCTCAGCAGTGACGAAGGTGCTCCCTTTAAGTTTTATTTTGAAGCGGGAACAACCAACACAATTCGCATTGAAGCCGTGCTCGGGGAGCTTGGCGGAATAATTTCCACCGTCCGCGACTGCGTTTATGAACTCAACAACATCTATCGCAGGGTTATTTCAAGAACGGGTGTTCAACCCGACAAATTTGCCGACTACCAAATAGCAAGAGCATTGCCGGAACTAAGGTCACAAATGACGGTGCTACGTGATGACCTTGACGATGTCTTGAGTGACCTGCGTGCTATGGGAGGTCAAAGCAGTGAGAGGGAACGCGTCCTTATTACAATGCGTGACCAGCTTGACATACTTATTAAAGATGTAGAGCTGTTCCCGAGGCATGTTTCATCATTTAGAACAAATATCCGCGCTTGCGGTGCGTGGCTCAACGAAGCGATAGAGCAGCCCTTGCAGCTTGATTTTATCAGCGTCCATTCGCCCGATGTTACGGTCAAAAGTCCGAGAAACAATATCTTCCACAGAATTTGGCATGAAATAAGCCGCTTGTGGTATTCGTTCATTATAGATTATAATCAGGTTGGAAATGTAGCCGAAGACGGCGACGTAATAACCCTTTGGATAGGCTCGGGACGTGATCAGGCAAATGTTATCAAAGCGCTCATTGACGAGAGCTTTACGCGAAACAACGGCATAAATGTAAATGTTATGCTTGTGGATATGAACACACTCCTGCAGGCATCGCTTGCGGGGCAAGGGCCTGATGTCGCCATTCAGGTGGCGAGCGAGCTGCCGATGAACTTCGGACTTCGCGGTTCGGTAATGGATTTGAGCGATTTTGAGGGCTTTGACGAGGTGCGTTCAAGGTTTGCCGAAAGTGCCATGGTGCCGTATGAATTTGAAGGTCAGGCATTTGCACTGCCCGAAACTCAAATATTCCCGATGATGTTTTACCGCAGAGATATTTTAGCCGAGCTTGAAATGGAACTTCCGCAAACATGGGACGATGTTTCTGTTATAATGTCAGAGCTTGCTTTTAACCACATGGAGTTTGGAATGCTGCCGAGTGAGCAAATATTTACCATGCTGCTTTATCAGCACGGCGGTCAGTATTATAATGAAAACAAAACACGCTCCGCGCTCGACAGGGAAGAAGCAATCAACGCCTTTAGAATGTTTACGGAGTTCTACACCGACTATAAACTCGACAGGGCAACAAGTGTTGAGGAAAGATTTAGAACGGGTGAAACACCGATAATTATCGCAGACTATACCTTCTATAACAATCTGCAGATTTCGGCGCCGGAGCTTCGCGGAATATGGGGCTTTGCCCCCGTACCCGGTATCCGTCAGGAGGATGGCACAATAAACCGTGCCGTCAGCAGTAACGGAGGCGGAGCCGCAGCGGCAACAGCCATGATAGGTGTCATGGGAGGCAGCGGAAGTGCGGCTGTTATGATGTCCTCAACAGACTATCCTGAGCAGGTTTGGAAGTTTTTATCATGGTGGACCTCGGCAGATACACAGGTCAGGTTCGGACGTGAAATGGAAAGCCTTATGGGACCTGCCGCCCGCGTTCCTACAGCAAATCAGGAAGCATTTTCAAAAATGCCATGGCCTGCACATGACTACAGAGCCCTGCGATATCAGTTCGATTTCGTAAAAGGCATACCGCAGGTACCCGGCGGCTACTACACATGGCGTAACGTAAACAATGCATTTTATGCCGTGACAACACCGGAAACAGACAGACCCGCAGGAGGCACAAGACTACCCATGCCACGCGAGGAACTCATGGACAGGGTAATACTGATAAACGACGAAATCCGCTACAAACGCATCGAATTTGGTCTACCGTTGGATTGATTACTGACGTCATTGCGAGGAGCCATTTATGGCGACGTGGCAATCCAGACCACATAGTTACAATAAATGCATCATCTGGATCGCCACGCCTTACGGCTCGCGATGACGACAAATAACATAATTAGAATAACCACCCCGGCGCTACGCGCCACCCTGTAGGGGACGATGTCTACATTGTCCCGCACCCCGTAGGGGCGACCGCCCTCGGTCGCCCGCATAGAAAGGTAACAATTTTGGAACGACTACCGACAAACAGAAACAGCTTAATAGCTCGTCTCGGACGTGAAAAGGTCAGCTATCTTATGTTAGCTCCGTACTTCACGCTGTTTTTCCTGTTTACGGTACTCCCCGTTCTGATATCAATATTTTTCAGTTTCACATACTTTGACATGCACTCAATGCCGCAATTTATCGGTTGGGGCAACTACGCAAAGCTTATTCTCGAAGACGACCTGTTTACAAAAGCGCTGAGCAACACACTCATACTTGCAGTTGTCACAGGCCCTATCAGTTACATTCTTTGCGTACTGTTTGCATGGATTATTAACGAATTTCGCGGCTTCACGAGAGCGCTTCTTACGCTCGTGTTCTACGCACCGTCCATCAGCGGACAGGCATTTCTCATTTGGAGCATAATCCTCACAGGCGACCGTTACGGTTTCTTAAACGGAACACTCATGCAGTTTGGGTTTATTCAAGAAGCCATACTTTGGATGCAAACGGAAAAATATGTACTGCCCGTTCTTATTGTAGTGCAGCTGTGGCTGTCGCTCGGAACGGGATTTCTCGCGTTTATTGCAGGACTTCAAACAGTCGACAAAACGCTTTACGAAGCCGCAGCAATCGACGGCGTTTCAAACCGCTGGCAGGAGCTTTGGTTCATAACGCTCCCCGCAATCAGACCGCAGCTTATGTTCGGCGCGATAATGCAAATCACACAAAGCTTTGCAATTGCCGACGTTTCGCTCTACCTCGCAGGCAACCCGTCTGTTAATAACTCGGGTGCAACAATAGTTACCACACTTCTCGACTACGGCGGAATACGCTTTGAAATGGGCTACGCATCCGCAATTGCAACAGTGCTCTTTATAATGATGGTTGGTACAAACAAAGCCGTGCAGAAGCTTCTCAAAAGAATTGGTGAATAATTATGAGTAAACGGCGATAAATCGCCGGAAACAAATACTGCGTATTTGTTGCAGATATTGGGAGAAATAAAATGGCATCAATTAAACTACAAAATAAGCATTACGTGCTCGACCCGAAGGGACGCCCAATCCGTATTAAAGCGTCGAAGCATAGTAAGATTAACCGCAGCCCTGCGGGAAACATGATGCTATTTGTGCTCATGGCTATTTGCGGCTTGTTTATGGTGCTGCCGATAGTTATGATTGTCAACAATGCCCTGAAGCCGCCGGATGAGCTTTTCCAATTCCCGCCGCGTCTTTTTGTGCGAAATCCGACGCTTGACAACTTTGCAGACCTGTTTGTGCTTATGGGCGACACATGGGTGCCGTTTTCAAGAAATATACTAAACACACTCATTATCACCGGCGGCGGTGTCGTCGGGCATGTGCTGTGTGCCTCGCTTGCGGCATACCCCTTGGCAAAACGCAAATTCCCCGGCTCCAAAGTTCTCTTTTCGGTAGTAGTTCTCTCTATGATGTTCTCATGGACAGTCACACAAATACCAAACTACATGATTATCTCAGCCCTCGGTATCAACAACAACTACTTGGCGCTGATATTGCCCGCATGGTCATTCGGAATAGGACTGTATCTGATGAAGCAGTTTATGGAGCAAATTCCGGACTCCATAATAGAGTCCGCACGAATTGACGGAGCGAGTGAGTTTAAGGTCTTCTGGCAAATTATCATGCCGAATGTTAAACCCGCATGGCTGACACTTGCAATATTCCAATTCCAGCAAATGTGGGTCAACACGGGCGGAATGTTCCTTCGCAGCGAAGAACTCAAACCAATGCAATTTGCAATGCAGCAAATCATGGGAGGCGGAGTTGCAAGAGCGGGAGCCGCAGCCGCAGTCGCATTTATCCTTGCCGCAATACCAATAACATTTTTCCTTATTTGCCAATCAAGCATATTTGAAACCATGACCACCTCCGGTCTGAAGGAGTAACCACCCCCCGTCATTGCGAGGAGCCATTTATGGCGACGTGGCAATCCAGACCACACAGTTACAAAAAGTGCATCATCTGGATCACCGCGCTACTTCGTAGCTCGTGATGACGAAAAGAACGAAAGAGAAGATTAATGCGAAAAATAAGTATCATATTGTTAATAGTGATTGTTATTACAATGGTGCCGTTTGATGCGATTGCCGCCGACACAGTGCCTTATGATACATATATCTATGACCATTGGGAGTACATAGTCTTTACACCCGCGCCATACGTCCCCGGCGAAACAATATCAGGAATTGCTCTTGAAATAGGCGCGTTCAGCGACCCGCAGGGAATATTTGTCGACCACGACGACGTTGTGTATATTGCCGACACAGGAAATAACCGAATTGTAATACTCGAGCCGGACCTGCATACAATACGTGATGTAATAACAACCTTTAATAATGACGGAAAGACAGACAGCTTTAACAGACCAAGAGGACTTGCAGTTACCACAGACGGCATTATTTACGTCGCCGACACGGAAAATCGCCGCGTAGTAGCTCTCGACGGCAAAGACGTTGTCAGAACTATAGAAAACCCGCAGTCTGAAATGCTCGGTGATGATTTTGACTTTGTACCGCTCAAGGTAACTGTTGACTATGCAGGACGTGTGTTTGTAATAGCGCGATACATGTTTCAAGGGATAATGACATTTGACACAAGCGGCGAATTCATTGGATTTTACGGAACAATTGACGTAACAATCTCACTTTGGCAGAGATTTTGGCGTGCACTGTCGACCCAAGAGCAAAGAGCAAGACAGCAACTGTTTATTCCCACAGAGTTTACAGGGCTTGACGTTGACCCTATGGGATTTGTGTATGCGTCAAATATTGACGCAGCAGGAGAGCAGGCAGTGCGGCGGCTTAACCCAAAAGGTGAGGATGTACTGCGAAAGGGAGTAAACGAAAATGTCGGCGGAGACCTCTTAACATGGCCGCAGTCACCAAGTGCATTTTCAGGACCGAGTAATATTATAGACGTGACATACAGAGGCAATGGTATGTATTCACTATTAGACTCCCGACGCGGGCGTGTATTTACATACGATTATGAAGGCAATCTTTTGTATATATTCGGAGGAATGGGGCAGCAGGCGGGAACTTTCCGCCAACCGACAGCCATAGCCGCTCAAAAAGACAGAGTGCTCGCACTTGACGCAATACGAAACGAGCTTATAACATTTGAGCAGACCTTATACGGTGAGCTTATAAACAAAGCGGTATCACTGAGATACGACGGTGACGAAGCAAAAGCGGTGGAAACATGGCGTGAAGTATTGGTGCTTAACGAAAACTTTGAGCTTGCAAACGCAGGAATAGGCAAGGCATATCTGACAGCAGGGGAAAATTGGACAGCAATGCAATATCTGCAAATGGGAATGGACAGACAGCATTATTCCATAGCTTTCAGACGTTGGCGAAATGATATACTCAAAGAAAACATAGGTTGGATTTTGACGGTGATAGTAGGCGGAATATTCGGATACGTGATAATACGAACTGTTGTCAGAAAACGTAAAGGCTATGAGGCAGCTGACGAAGGAGGTGCTTTTGATGCGTAAGTACTTCTCGCGTGAGAGGCTTGGTTATATGTTCGGCATTTTAAGTAACCCCATAGACTCGTTTTATGAAATCCGCTACAGAGATAAAGGAAGCGTACCGCTTGCGGTAATCTGCGTATTTGTGTTGTCGGCTCTGTTTACGATAAACCGTGTGTTTGCAGGGTTTGTTATAAATGAAGTAAATCCGCGTACTGTCGACGGCATAACGGAAATGGGTTCATTCTTTATGTTGCTCGGACTGTTTTGTATCGGCAACTGGGCGGTTACATGTCTTATGGAAGGCGAAGGACGTATGCGTGACATCGTTACGGTTGCAGGCTATGCAATGCTGCCGGTTGCGCTCGCACTTGCCCCCGCAACCATTCTCAGCAACGTCATTTCTATCGAAGAAGCAGCATTTTACAATATTATCTTGGGTGTAAGCATAGCATGGACAGCAATACTGATGCTTCTCGGAGTAATGACCGTACACAACTACACCCTGCTGAAAACGCTCATAACATTGGTGCTGACATTTACGACCATGCTGATACTCATTTTCATCGGACTTCTTATAATGGATTTGCTCAACCAGATTTACGGCTTTTTCTACTCAATATATACTGAACTAATATTTAGGTTCTAACCACCATCCGTCATTGCGAGAAGCCACAAAGTGGCAACGTGGCAATCCAGCAATCAAATCATATACCCACATTATATATTTTAGTACAGTGTCTGGATCACCACGCTACTTCGTAGCTCGTGATGACGCAAAAGAAAGAAAGATTACAAAATGAAGTTTACAACCAAGCTGATATTGTGGATAGTTGTCATCGGAGCTTTGATTGTGCTCTCTTATCAAGGCTATCTGACAGTACGCTACAGGCTGCATAACGGACACTTGGCAGTGCTCTCGGAGAAGGACCATGAGTCCGAAATAGGGTCGCCGTTTGCCGTGCCGCCGGGCGCTCCGACAGCTGACATTTCGGGAATGTCATATGTCACAGGAAATGATAAGCTTCGTTTATATATTGACGAAGAAACAGGAAATATAGCCTTATATGACCTGCGAAACAGCAGCACCATATACGCAGTGCACCCCGACATGAAAACAGACGAGTTTGCGTCGGACTTAAACAGAAGCCTGCTCCAATCTCAAATTACACTCAGCTACTTCACCCCGACAAGAATACCGGGAAGATTTAACAGCTTCGACCACGCAGTTTCCATGGGTCAGTTCAGACTTGAAAGCATTGCAGACGGCGTGCGCGTCATATATACAATAGGTGACATATCCAGCCCAACAGGAATTGTACCTGTATACATTACACTCGAGCGGCTGCAGTTTTTCTTGGGGCAGCTTGAGGGAACACGAGCATATTCAAGAAATATGATGCGATATATAGAGTCCGATACAGCCCCCGGACATATGCAGCTTATCGACGCCGCCCGTACGGGAGCCGCAACGCTTCGTGAAATGAACGAAGTCTTTGCATCCGTCGGATACACAGCGGAGGATTTTGCCGCCGATATGGCAGGCTCGGGAGTTGAAGAAGCAGTACCGCTCCATTTTGTAGTGCCCTTGGAGTTTCGCTTAAATGACGACAGCCTTATCGTAAATGTAAACACAACGGACATTCGCGAATATGCGGGCGGACGTATTGATGAAATTCAACTGATGAGAGCCTTTGGAGCGGGTGGTATGAATGAAGATGGTTATCTCGTTGTGCCAAACGGCTCAGGTTCTCTCATATATTTTAATAATCGGAAAACCTATGCGGACGAATATATGCAGTACATATACGGGCAAGACCCGATGCTCAGAGAATATGTTACCCTCGGCAATATCGAAGATGTGCGTATTCCGTTTTTCGGCATTGAAGCACCCGACCGCACCATTTTAGGTCGCGTCGAGGCAGGCGATACACAGGCATATCTTACAGCCGGAATATCGGAAAAGTTTAATTCGTTCAACTATATCTATACAGGCTTTACCCTTAGAGGAAGCTTGGCACTGACAATGTTCGGCATGACAGGAAATGAGTCCACACTTCCCGTTGTTGAGCGTGACCTTCCTGAGCTTGACCTCACAGTCAGATATACGATTTTGGAAAACAAAGGATATTCGGGCATGGCGGAGCGCGCACGTGAGCTTCTCATAGAAGAAGGCTCGCTGCAGGCTGACCTGCTCCCGCAAGACGATATCCCGTTTTATATGGACCTTGTCGGCAGTGTTATGGGTCAGAAATTCTTTGCAGGTATCCGCTACATGGGTCAAATCCCAATGACAACATACGAACAAGCCGAGGAAATCATAGACGATTTGACTTCAAGCGGCGTGACACGTCAGGTTGTAAATTATGCAGGCTGGTTTAACCGTGGTTATTACCATGACATACCTGACAAAATCAAGCCTGTGCGTCAGCTTGGCGCAGTCCGCGACCTTGAAGCGCTTGCAAGAAAAGTAGAGGCTGAAAACGGCAAGCTATATTCCGACACGAGTATGCTCACCGTACCATGGAGCACACGAAGATATCGCTGGGATTTGGAGTCCACGAGATATTACGGCGGCGGAATGGTTGGCGGCTTTGGTCAAGTCAACCCGATAACCCTGTTTAACACATTCTCCGCAGGCTATCTTGAGGTTATGTATAATGCTATGAGCCCGAGATTTTTAACACGCTATATGGACAGCTACATCAAAGCATTTGACAAGTATGACCTGACAGGCACATCACTTCGTGATATGGGAGGCTTTCTTGCATCTGACCGCAGACGTACGGGAATGATACACCGTGAGGAAGCTAAAGAGGTTATACTTCACAACATGGAAAAACTCCACGACGAGGGCGACCCCCTGATGATTGCAGGCGGCAACATGTATGCGCTGCGCTTTGCAAGTGACCTTATCAACATGCCCCTTGCTCATAATACATTTTATGTTGTCGATGAAGAAATCCCGTTCTACCAAATGATAATCCACGGAAGGCTTGATTATGCGGGAATGCCGATAAATCTGTCAGCCGATTTTGACGAAGACGCACTTATTCTGCGGCTTGTCGAATACGGAGCCTCTCCGCATTTTGCATTTACATACGAGAGTGCAAATGAAATGAAATACACGGGTCTGAACTGGAAATACAGCACAAAATATGATAACTGGAGCGATAAAGCCAAGGAAATTTATCATGCAGTTAACGGTGCTTTGCAATATGTGTCCGGAGCGGAAATGACATCACATGAAATATTGCGCAGCGGACTGCGTTTGATTACATACAGTAACGGGGTTCAAATAGTAATAAACCGCTCAAATACAGAGCGTACATTAGACGGTGAGACCATACAGCCTGTTGGTTTCATCGTTCGGGGGGTGGCATCATGAAATTGTCACTATCAGGTAAAAAAGCAGTCGTCGGAATGATTTTTATTGCGCCGTTTGTGATTGGGTTTGTAGTGTTTATAGCATACGGTATATTCACAACAATCCGCATGAGCTTTTCCGATGTTATACTCGCAGGAGCAACTTCCGGTGTTGAACTCGTCTGGAACAACTTTGATAATTACATACAGGCATTTACAGTGCACCCGACCTTCCCCGAGGTCTTTGGTACCTCAATATTAAACATGGTAATAGACGTGCCGCTCATTATTTTCTTCTCGCTCTTTATGGCACTTCTTATTAACCAAAAATTCAGAGGACGCACAATCGTCCGTGCAATATTCTTCCTGCCCGTTATCTTAGGAGCACCCGCAATATCCAACGCACTCCTGTCAGCCCGGGCAATGATGGTTGGCGGCGTCAGCCCTGCATCTGCCGAGGTTATGGCATCGCTCGGCTCAAACTTAAATGTTGACGTAAATTATTATTTGGCAATGCTCGGGGATCTTGCAATCCCGCCGACACTTATAGGATATATCGTAGACGCGGTGCACAGAATAAACAACATCATAATAGCATCGGGCGTGCAAATTGTAATATTCCTCGCCGCTCTGCAGTCAATCCCGCCGTCGGTATATGAAGCGGCAAAAATCGAAGGGGCAACACCATATGAAACTTTCTGGCTGATAACATTCCCGATGGTATCGCCGCTCATACTGACTAATGTGGTCTACACAATAATTGACTCATTTGCAGTCAGTCCCGTAGTTACACTCTCTTACAGCACTATATTCTCGGATTATAACTACGGACTTGGTTCTGTATTTAGTCTTGTCAGCTCTCTTGCAGTGTGTCTAATTCTCGTAGTCGTTGGACTTGTACTCGGCAAACGCTCATTCTATTATACATAAACAACCACCCCGGCGCTACGCGCCACCCTGTAGGGGCGGCAACCTGCCGCCAACCGCCGTCATTGCGAGGAGCCATTTATGGCGACGTGGCAATCCAGAAGAAAATTATGAAACAAGGTTATGTATATATATTATTTAATAAAAGAAACGGTACACTGTATGTTGGAGTAACATCAGATATAAAAAAACGTATATATGAACACAAAGAAAAATTAACTGAAGGATTTACAAATAAATATAACATTAACAAATTAGGTTACTATGAAATATTTAGCACGATGATAGATGCTATAGAAAGAGAAAAACAAATTAAGAAAAGTAATAGAAAGAAAAAACTATTTTTAATTGAAAGTATCAATCCTGAATGGGTAGACTTATATAACGAAATATTATGACTGGATTGCCACGCCACTACGTGGCTCGCAATGACGGAGATGTAGGTGTAAAACATGAACATAAAAGCGCGAATTGAACAAATGAAAAATGACCCGACGATTGCGAGCAAACGCGGACAAGCGGAGCGAAAGCTGCGGGCAGTAGTATTCGCACTTTTCCGTACTGCACTTGTGCTCGGAATATCTTATGTAATACTCAGCCCGCTTATCGGTATCCTTGCGAGCTCATTCTTTTCAACCGAAGACAGTTACAACCCGGTAGTTTACCTTATTCCGCAAAATCCGACACTTGAACGCTACGAACTGACCATATTACGAATGGACTACTGGAACGTACTCGGCAACATGATGATTTATGTGCTCGGACTGACAGTTATACAGCTTTTGATATGCTCAATGGCAGGCTACGGCTTTGCCCGCTTCAACTTCCCGCTCAAAAAACTGCTGTTCGGCTGTGTAATAATCACTATTGTGCTGCCGTCGCATACGATAATGTTCCCGCTGTATACAACATTCCAAACATTTAATCCGTTTGGGATATTCGGGCTCTTTAACGACGGCAACAGCGTAAACCTGCTCGGCTCGCCATGGCCTGTGGTTATTATGACCATTTTTGGCGTAGGGCTTCGCTCGGGGCTGTATATCTTTATCTTTAACCAATTTTTCAGAGGATTACCGAGAGAAATCGAAGAAGCTGCCTTTATCGACGGAGCGGGCAGTGTTCGTACATATCTGCAAGTAATGCTGCCAAACGCGACCCCCGCAGTTGTTACGGTGACAATATTCTCAGTGGTATGGCAATATAACGACAACTTCCTCGGCAGGCTCTTTAATGTAAGCGACAGCATACTACTCAGCCGCAGAATTGGCTCATTGCAGGCAACAATATCAAACATCGACCAAATCCGCGACCCCTCAATCACCACATTATATGTATATGCAGGTGTAGTGCTGATGATACTGCCACTTCTTTTGATATATGTCTTTATGCAAAAACATTTAATCGAAGGCATCGAAAGAAGCGGCATTGTCGGATAAATTAATAAAAAATAGAAAGGAAAAATAAAAAATGAAAAAATGGCTCTGCATACTCGTATGTTGCACCCTGCTGCTGACATTGCTTGCAGCATGCGGCGACAACAACGGAAACGGCGGTGACGCCGGTCCAAGCCCCGACCCGCAAGTCCCACCCTCGCCACCGGCAGTATATACACTCGACTTTGCTGACGGAAAAACAGACTTTTTAATGATGAACACAGGAAGCCCCGGCACAGACAAGGACTCAAAACTGGAAATCGGCAGTGTTGACGGAGCAAATGCTCTGAAAATGACAGCTCCAAACGGAGGCACACTGCGTCTTGGTATCAACGTAAGCGGACTGCTCGGTGATGCCGCAGCTACGGTCAAAAACGTAGTGTTTGAAGTTTATGCCGAATATCCCGACGGTAACTTTAGTGCGGTATCAGGCAGAATAGCTGCGTTTAGCGGCGATTTGACAGCGATTACCGATGCAACATGGCAAGTTTACCTTGCTTCGAGAAACCCGAACCCGGCAACACTCGAATTTGGAGCAGATGAAGGCTTCACAGCAGCAGGACCGAACCTTATCGAGTTTTCCTGCCTGACTAACGGACCCGCCGACAGAGGCGAAACACCCGCAGTTATCTACATCAAATCAATAACATTCTATGATGCCGCCAATGCAGGACTTAGCGTAAACACTGCAGCAGGTTGGGATGCTCCCGACGGTTACGGTGATGAAGTATTCCTTGGTGGTTGGTTATTACCATATCCGCCGCCGGAGGGCAGAGCGGGTGACTGGCAATACTGGTTTACACCGGGAACAGACAATAAAGAAGAAGATTATATGCCTTGGGAAGTTGTAGCAGCTTCATTTGGTATAGAGCTTGAAATGGAACAACCGGAAGAAAGCTTTGAATTTATATTCATGGGAGCCTTTAACGGTTGGAGCTGGCAGCAGCGTCAGGTAGTGGATAGCTGGGCTGACGGTTTCCTCACAATCATGTGGGAAGATATCGGATTTGACCCGACACTTGTCAATGATGATGATGACCAAGTAAAAATTGCAATAGGTAACTGGAACGAAGCGGTAATCACCAAAGCCTATCTGTTATATGATGCAGACGCCGTGCCCGACGGCATATCCCAATAAATAATGTGGTAAGAAAGGAATGATGACTATGAATATGAAAAGAATTTTAGCGTTATTACTCAGTTTTGTATTTCTCTTTGTTATGCTTGCAGCTTGCGGCGATAACAATAACGGTGGAAGTGACACCCCGTCGGGCGGAACTGACGGCCCCGGAGGCGACGGCGAAGAAGATGAAGGACCGCCAACCTTTGTGCCACCCGACTATAATCTGCCTGATAAAGAACCGGACGTTATCCGCTACACGGCAGACGGCAGACGCCACATTATCATCGGTACATTCTATGATATGTACTACGACTCCACACATACAAGCATTTTTGACAATCCCAATGTTGTAGACCCCGAAACAGCACAGATGACACTCGACAGAGTACGTTATGTTGAAGATAAATATAATGTCTTTATTGAGTTTGTAAACATGACATGGGACGGAATTATGGAAAATATTCCGATTTCTATCATGACGGGAATTCCGGATGCCGATGTTTATCTTGCCGACACACAATTTGGTATTCCCGCGGTTCTCAACGGCATGGCAACATCACTTGAAAGTATGGGATTACCTGCAGATCATGATGTTTTTGCACCATCCGGAACAAATATTGTTATGGAAAGCTTCAAAATCCCCGGACAAGATGAAACATACATGTTCAAAGGTGCAGGGGTAGACACAAGTATGTATATGCTCGGTTATAACCGTGATATGCTGCAAAGCCATAACTTGGAAGACCCGCAGGACCTTTGGGACAAGGGAGAATGGACATGGGATAAATTCCGTGAATATTGCCGTATTCTCACAGACCCGACACAGGATATCTATGGCTACAGCGGACTTTGGACGAACTTCCTGCAAAGTATGCTTTTCTCTAATGACACTGTTTTTGCAGGCGGTCCCGAGCAAACAGTCAACTCACCAAAAACATTAGAAGTTCTAAACTTTATGCATGAGCTTTATAATGTAGATAACTCGGCACGTCCTTGGAATGAAGATGACTGGGCAATCAACAACAGCATTTTTGCCGAGGGAAAATCAGGCTTTTGGATTTCCGCATTCTGGATAAATGAGGAGTTTGGCGGATTGAGTGCTACATTTGATATCGGCATGGTTCCGTTCCCTGTCGGTCCGCAAGGAAATGCCGATACAATGGCAACAACAAACATATCCGGTAACTACTACTTCATACCTCGTTATATTGCGCAGCCCGATGTAGTATTTAACGTAATGTATGATTTGCAAAACTGGTATGACGGGGACCTTGAGTATCGTGATGATATCCAGTGGTGGAAAGATAGAATGATTTCGGAAGCGAATATTGAATACTATATGAAAGTTTCCGGACGTATGGGATTTGACCTGCTTATGGACTTAGGTTTTGGCCCGTCAATTCCGATGATGCTCACCACAACAGCAGGACCTCCGCAATACACCCCCGTACAGTATGCAGAGACATACTCGCAAGTATTCCAAGACGCACTCGATAACTATTTTAAGTAACGAGCAAAAAACTGCAGGGGACAGGTCTTTAGCCCTGTCCCCCTTACATTAAAGGAGTTATAAAAAGTGAAAGTAAAATTAATTGCATTATTAATAGCTATATCTTTAACGGTAGCAGGTTTGGTGGCATGTTCATCTCCGTCATCTGACGCAGATAAAACGCCCGACCCCGGTGACGGGGGGTGGTGGCGACACCCTCGCCGACACCTGACGGGACGCCGGCTGACACACCTCCGCCCACTGCGGAGCCCGACCCCGACCCGGTATTAGCACCTGTTCCGCAACCGGATGTGATGATGAATTTCAACGAAGACATCAATGCTTTTGAACTGGCAGTGGATATGGGAGCGGGTTGGAACCTCGGCAACACACTTGATGCGGTGCTCGGACGCAACTCTCCGGTTTCTATATCAATACAAGAAACTTCATGGGGCAATCCCGTTACAACAAGGGAAATGGTAGAGCTGCTGAGCAAGTCGGGATTTAATTCACTGCGTATTCCGATAACATGGAGCCGCTTTGTCGGTGAAGCGCCCGACTATATCTTAAACACAGACATACTTGACCGTGTTCAGGAAATTGTCGACTGGGCGTTTGAGTTTGATATGTACGTTATAGTTAACACTCACCATGAATATTTTATTCCACATGAATGTAGTCAAGGAAACGACTGCAGAACGTGGCTATTCCCGGATGATGAGCATAGGGAGCTCGCAGCACGTATCATTACAGCACTTTGGCATCAGGTGGCTTCACGCTTTGCAGGCTACAGCGAAAAGCTTCTTTTCGAAAATCTGAATGAACCGAGACTGGTTGGTACAAACTATGAGTGGTCAGGTGGAACAACTGCAGCACGGGGAGTTCTAAATTATTGGAACCAAGTGTTTATAAAAACTATCAGAAATACGGGTTATCATAATGAAAACCGCTTTTTGCTTCTTCCGACATATGCAGCAAGTGCCGACCCGGCTCCGATAGCCGACATGTGGGTGCCGCGAAATGACGACAGGATTTTTGTATCGGTACATGCCTACACACCATATAATTTAGTGCTTGCGTATAGAGGTGCACATGCGGACACAACCGTATTTCACCCGGATGACCCGGATTACGGACGGTGGACAGGTGATATAGACGCGCTCTTCGACCGCCTTGACAAAACCTTTATATCACAGGGCACAGCCGTTATCATGGGTGAAACGGGAATGTTAAATAAACATGATAACCACGAAGACCGCGCAAGGTGGGCAGATTATTACACGTCAAAAGCAGCAGAGATAGGAATACCCTGCTTCTGGTGGGATAATGGAATAAAAGGACCGATAACAAATAACGAAGGGTTCGGACTTATGAACCGCCAAGAAGCCGTGTGGCACTTCCCCGAAATCGCCGCCGCCTTTGTAAAAAATCAAGGTTAATCATCTATTACAACCGCCGGGGTTGCGTTGCTGTCGGTCAGCCATGGTATTTCAAGCTGCCCGTCAACAACATAGCTGCTGAAAATAAAGTACAGCATCAAAAACAAAATAACGAACGTCAAAGCAAAAGTTATAATACCGTAGGTTATAATACGCAAAAACCTACGGTTATTATATGTATTTGGAACATAACGACGTCTCGGCATTAGCAACAGTACCTCATATAATAAATTTATCGTCATCGCGAGCGAAGCGTGGCGATCCAGACACTGTAACTGTAAGGTGCGGTTTAATTGCTGGATTACCACGTCGCCACTTAGTGGCTCCTCGTAATGACGTGGGAAAGAAGTTCAATTCTCTTTTTATGTCTGTCTTCACCGCTGAAACCTGTATCTAAAAACTTATCAACAATTTTAATTGCATCATCATCGCTCACCACACGCCCGCCGAGCACAAGCACATTGGCATCGTTGTGAGCACGTGCCATTTCTGCCATAAAAGTATCTGTACAAAGAGCGGCGCGAATGTCGGATGACCTGTTGGCGGCTATGGAAATACCGATGCCCGTGCCGCAAATGAAGATGCCGTTTTCACACTCGCCTGCGGCGATAGCAGCTACAGCGGGCTTTGCTACTGTGGGATAGTCACAGCTGTCGGGAGCAAATGTGCCAAAGTCCTTATAAGCACAGCCCCTGCTGTCAAGATGTGCGCGAACGCTTTTCATAAGCTCAAACCCGCCATGGTCACAAACTAATGCTATCATGCAATTAATACCTTTCTATATCGGCCAGTTGCCAAACCACCTGAGAATATGGGTGTAATACCACATAGGCAGATACATGCCCGACAAAGCGGGATAAAACATAGCAAACACAGAGCCTGTGACTGCCGTATAACCGTAAACATAGAGTTTTGCTCCGGGCTTGTTTCTCTCAAGCATTGTGTTAAATAAATGAGCCAAGGCAAACACCAAGAAAAGTGAGCTTGGGAAGTAGTGATAAGCAAACACAATGCGTGTCACGGCAACCCACGGCAGAAGCCCCGACAGATAACCGATGAGGATAAACAAAGCCTTGCTGTCACGGTGGGTAAACACACGGATTGCCATTGTAATCATTGCAAACAGCCCACCCCAGTACAAAACGGGATTTCCGAAGCCGCCGTATGCGGCGCGCAGACCGTCTTTGTGATTGTTGACATACATAATGGGCTTGATATTTAAGAGCCATTGCCACCAGTGTGATGAACCGCCATGCTCGGCAACTAATTTGCTGTGATAATTAAACATGGAGACTTGATTGCTCCAAACAAGATTAAAATAGTCGCTGCTCCAAAGCATACCGCCCTCTATGGTCATGCCCCGTGCGGTTCCGTAGGGGATATAGCTGAGATAATAAACAATTACGGGGATAAGCACAAAGAACAAAAACGAACATAAAAATGTTTTAATAAGATATTTGGCATAGCTTGGTCTGTCATAGCTGTTGTAGTGAATACCAAGATGTACCAAGCGGATTATATACATTATAAGAAGCCCCGCCCCTGCATAAAAGCCCGTCCATTTAACAGCAAAGCTGAGCCCGAAGAAAATACCCGACAGTGCGAGCGCAGGCAGGCTGCTGCTAAACGTAGCGTCCGGGTCGCTCGACATATACCTGTACATGAAATAAAACGAGAGCAGAATAAAAAGCACGACATAGGTGTCGATTGTGCCCATACGTGAGTGGACAAAGCGCATAAATTCAAAGCCCAAAATGAGCGAGCCGCAGGTAGCTACAGCGGTTTTGCCAAACATGTTTTTTAAGAACACATACATGACAAGCACCATAATCATACCGCATATCGCCCCAACCAAACGCCAGCCGAAAGGTGACATGCCAAAAGCGAGAATAGAGCCTGCAATGATGTTTTTGCCGAGCGGCGGGTGTGAGGTTTCGTATGGATTTAAGTTTTCAATATGCTCGACTGCAGTTCTGACAAAATAAATTTCGTCAAAAAATATTGTTTCCTTGTGGTGTCTTCGGCTGTGCTCACGAACCTCAGCCATAACATCAACATCGGCTGTGCTGCCGAGGTTAAAAATCGCAATAAACAGGAAAAAAGCCGTAATTACTCCGAGCGGCACGACGTCGCTCATTGTAATCGGATGTCTGTCAAATAAAAATGAAAGTTTGCTTTGGTCTCTTTCTTTTTTCATTTGTATCCACTCGCTCGTATTGGTCTCGGGCTGCAGGATTTTCAGATAATACAGGAAAAACAGCATAAGGAAAAAGATTATGAATACGGGAAATACTACAGCTATAGTTATGTTTGAAAATACTGCCTGAAAATGTGCTGAAATTGCGGCAAATATCTCTTGAATACTATCATTCACGTTGATTATTCCCTCCATCTTCGCTATAATGTGTTTTTGTAGTAATAATATCAGTAATAAAGTGAAAAGTCAAAGCATGAAAGATGAGGATTGGAAAAATGTCAAAGGAAAAAAAGGTTGAACAAATCACCGATATGGAGCAGGATTTCGGGCAGTGGTTTACGGACGTTGTGATACGTGCCGAGCTTATTGCATATTCAGGAGCAAAAGGCTTCTTTGTCCTGCGGCCGTACGGATATGCTATATGGGAAAATATGCAGGCGATGCTCGACAGACGCTTTAAGGAGCTTGGGCATGAAAATGTCTCAATGCCGCTTTTAATTCCGGAGTCCCTTTTGCAAATGGAAAAAGACCATGTTGACGGGTTTGCGCCCGAATGTGCATGGGTAACATTCGGAGGCAGTGAGGAACTTGAGGAACGCTTGTGTATCCGCCCCACGTCCGAGGTGCTCTTTTGTGACCATTGGGCACAGGTTGTTAAGTCTTGGCGTGATTTACCTAAGCTATATAACCAGTGGTGCAGTGTGCTCCGTTGGGAAAAATCCACACGTCCGTTTTTACGTCATCGTGAGTTTCTCTGGCAGGAAGGTCATACCCTCCATGCCACAGCCGAGGAAGCCCTTGAAGAAACCGAGCAAATGCTTGAGGTATATGCCGAGCTTTATGAAGATTATCTTGCTATGCCCGTCATTCGGGGCAGAAAAACCGAAAAGGAAAAATTTGCGGGAGCAGAGCGTACATATGCCGTTGAGTGTATGATGCATGATAAAAAAGCACTGCAAGCAGGGACATCTCATTATTTCGGCGACGGCTTTGCAAAAGCGTTTAATATTGCATTTTCGGACAAAAATAATGTTCTTACAGCTCCGTTTGAAACCTCATGGGGGCTTAGCACTCGCTCAATCGGCGGAATAATAATGACACATGGCGATAATAACGGACTGAGTCTGCCTCCGCGCATAGCCCCTGTTCAGGCAGTGGTAATACCGATTGCAGCGCATAAGGAAGGCGTTTTGGAAAAAGCAGGGGAGCTTACAGAGAGGTTAAAGGCTGTGGGAGTGCGAGTTAAGTGCGACACCTCAGACCAAAGCCCCGGCTGGAAGTTTGCCGAAAATGAGATGAAGGGTGTTCCGCTTCGTATTGAAATAGGACCCAAGGATATTGAAAACAATCAATGCATCGCTGCAAGGCGTGATACGGGCGATAAACTCCCGATTTCATTAAGCGAGCTTGAAGAAACAGTAAACAAGCTTCTCGAGGATATCCAAAAGGATATGTTTAAGCGCGCAAAAGAGAACCTGATAACCAACACCCGTGCTGCTAAGTCAATTGACGAAGCAAAAGATATCATGGCAAAACACGGCGGGTTTATTGAAACAATGTGGTGCGGAAAACTCGAATGCGAAGAAAAAATGAAAGAAGATGTGGGCGTCAGCTCGCGCTGCATACCGTTTGAACAAAAAAATATCGGCAGTACCTGTGCAATCTGCTCTGATACTGCCGACACTATGGTTGTGTGGGGAGTTGCTTACTAATAGTTTAGAAACTTATACCGCAGCCAGTTTCCGGCATGGTCGGTTATGGTTAAATAACCGTCCTGTGTGCGGTATTCAAAATATTCTGCCCATGCGGCGTCATCGTCAAAAATACCGATTGAGTTATATCCGCCGTCGGGCGGGAACCACCATGACCCGTATCTGTTTGGGTCGGTTGGAAATACAAGACCGGTAAAATCAAAAAACACGTGAGATGAGCGACCTAAAAAGAATAGCGATCCGCTGCTGTCTTCAAGTTCCCAATAGCCATATGGACTGTCATTTGAAACCCGGTCGAAATAGACAGTGTTTCCGCTTGGGTCCGTAAGTGCAAGAGTATTATTTGATACTTCATATGTAAAGTAAGCTGCGTCTTCCCAGTGGTCTGTAACTACGATTTCTTTATCGTCAATAATGAACCAACTTCCCCAAAAACCCAACTCCGTAAAAAACCAATCTTCATCTGCTGCAAATACACTGCCTGTGCCGATAAATGCAACCATAGGCGATTTTTGGAAGAAGAAAAGCGGAGTTGTGCCGCGTATGTATTCCCATGTGCCCTTGAGAATATGATCATCGTGAGTATAGTAGGGCGGCGGGGGTGTATCATTCGGAGTGGGTGTCGGCGTGCTTGTATCGGGTGTGGTTGTAGGTGTGGGAGTGGGAGTAGGCGCAGGTGATAAGGTTGGTGTCGGTGTTGGTACACCGCCTATATTTCCTCCGTCGCCACCGCCACCGAGCCTTGGCATAAACACAAAAATAAAGACAAAAGCAGCAACGAGTAAAAGAAAACCAACCCCGCCGAGCACCCCGCCGATTATTGCTGCGTTGTTTTTCTTGCGTGGCGGCTGTCCTGCGGCATGTGGGTACTGCTGAGTGTAACCTTGTTGCTGATATTGTTGATATTGGGGCTGCTGATACTGTGGTTGTTGTGGGTAACTTTGCTGAGGTTGCTGATATTGCTGCGTTTGCTGATATTGAGGCTGCTGTCCGGTGTAGTCCTGCTGCGATTGCTGATACTGTGGTTGTTGTGGCTGCTCTGCCGGCTGCTGATATTGCGTTTGCGGCTCATATTGCTGTGTAGTGCAATATGGGCATTGCGAATAGACCGATGCGTCATAGTGCAGGCTGCACTGTGGGCATTGTTTCATCTGCATAATGTTAGCCATTCCTTTCTAAAGCACAGTCCGTAACATCTTCAAACAACTCTCTGCCTGCGCGGCTGCTGTATCTACAGCATCATCAGCGCCGAAAGTATAAACGATACCCTCAGCGTAGTTTTCAATCAGTTTTACCACTTGCAGGGGGTCAACTCCGCTCTTAAAGAGCTTTTCTTCGCCCGGGGCGAGGCTTATGCCTGCATGCATGTCTTTGGCTATTGCCAGAAGTCTTTCAATGTCTGCAGCCACCTCGTCGTCATCTTCCTTATAAACACTTTCGATAAAATCGTTCATTGCCGGATAGCGGCTCTTTAAGGATAATCGAAACTTGATTGTAATAAGAGCTCTTTCAAAGAAGTCCTTGCCGACGGTGTCTCTGTCGTGCTGAGCCTCAGTCATTACTATTTTTCCGGTGTAATAAACAAGATATGCGTAAAGTCCCTTTTTGCTGCTGAAATAATGGAAAATCAGTGCCTTTGAAATACCTGCCGCCGACGCGATTTCGCTGATATAAGCCTTTTTATAGCCAACCTCGCCAAATAATGTCATAGCTGCTGTAACGATTTTGTTTTGTTTTTCCTGCGGCAACGAAAGAAACTTCTTCATATGGTTTACTCCTTATTTTTATCAGTGACGTATCATATATTTGCTGCAAATGCCTGCAAACTCGGGGGAATTTGCAAAATGAGCGGAAACGGTATGGCGCGACATGCCGTTTGTTTTCATATGCCCAAGCCAATTTGCTTTGCCCGAGGGGTCGGAAGCTCTTCCAAGCATTGACATATACAGCATTTCTACAAAGTCCTCGTCATCTAAGTTCTTATTGCTCATTTCAAGCGAATTGGTAAACGACATGGCAACGGCAGAGCCTGTCATTCTGCCTGACATTAAATGACCTGTCCAATTATCCAAACCGGATAAATCAGGCTCTCTGCCGAGCGCTTCTTTATATAAGCGTGTAACAAAAGCTTCTACAATCTCACGCGGAGGAACGTAAAAGGTTTGTGAGGCAGGTTGCGGGAAATTGCTGTGAGGAATGCCGTAGCTGCGGCATAAATTTGTATATTCGGGTGAGTTTGCAAACAAAGTAAACACAGTTTCTCTCGGCATCCATGCGTTTAAGTGACCTATCCAGTTTGCCCTGCCGCTGCTATCCGGCTCGCGGTCTAAAAGAGTTCTGTATAGGGTGTCTACAAACTGCTCGTTTGTTACATTTCTGCTCTTATACTCGGCACTGAAAATGAATGAAAAAGCAACGGTAGCTCCACTCATGTTGCCGGTCATAAGATGATTTTGCCAGTTTTGAAAGCCGGACGGGTCAGGCTGTCTGCCCAGAGCGGTTACATAAAGCCTGCGGACAAACTGCTCGACCAATATAGCGTCCATAACAACAGGCTTGGTATTTGTTGCAAGCGGCAGAGCGGCAAAATATTGAACAACCGCATCAACATAAGCAGATGCAAGCATTCCCATATAAGTGCTGTTTAGAAGCAGTGCACGCTCTGTTGCGTTTGTATGATAGCCGTTTTCGGCAAGAACGGACGGAATACCAACTTCGCGGTTAATAAAGTAGTTTTCTGCCCTCAAACCGTTGGAACGTCTTGGTATATTATTTCCGCCGTAACGTACGCCCGCAATATGGTCAAGCAAAATATCTGCAAAACGTCTGCTTTGCTCGACATATGGGTAGCCGGTGTAGTAGGTCGCTGTGTTAAAAAATTCGGAGGGATTGATGTAATAAACTTCGCCGCCCCGAACACCCGTGCTGCCACCGGAAGCGGGAGCATTTGAGTGTAGTGAAATCATAAGGAAATTGTTGCGGATAAGAGGGTTGTTGAGATACTCGAAAGTACGCCTCAAATCATGGTGAATTGTTCTTGATGCATGAAAGGGTGTATTCATCAAGCGTTGCCCCTCGGAGTCGGGGTTGTTTATTATACCCTGCATGACACCTATGAGCCTGTCTATTTCATTGATGTTATTTACATCGGTGTATGTTTCTCTTACAGTTTGAAGTGCAATCATATTAATAATAGCGGCGCGTGCGGGCAGCAGAACATCGTATTCGTCAGAGCGGGTTGTATATACCGTTGCTCCTCGTGCAGCAAGAAGCGGTGCGATTTGCCTCGCCAAAGAGAGCATATGCACATGCTCCACATAGCCGTTTGCGCTGCCGCCGCCGGCTGCTCCGATGCCATGGCCGGGGTCAAGGAAGATCACCCTGCCGACAAGGTCTTGCGTTACTGCCTGAGCGGGAACAAAACCCATAGAAAATGAAAGTAGTATGGAAATTACTAAAACCGCTGAAATAATTGCCTTTTTAAGTACCATTTTTTGCACCTGCCGTTATGAAAATAATAGTTTATTAATAAGCCCCGAGAAGTCTGACGGGTCGTCAAGAGGAATACCCGCTGTCAAAAGAGCCTCGCCATAAAGAAGATTGGAAAGGTCTGCCGCTTTGTCCTTGTCATTTTCAAATGCGTCTTTAAGCGCTGTAAATGAGGGGTGGGTGGCATTTAGTTCAAGCACACGCTCCGCGCGCATCTTGCCGAACATTTCTTCTTCCGCGCTTCCCTCACCTCCGCGTCCTGCCTGCATGGACTTAAAATATTTCTCCATTTCAAGGCTTATTTCGCCTTGTGATGTGAGGCAAACAGGGTGGCTTTTCAGTTTCTGCGAAAACCGCACCGCCGCAACCTTACCATTAAGTGAGGTTTTTACGAAATCAAGCAGGTCTTTATTTTCGGTTTCCTGCTGCTCCAGTTCTTTTTTGTCTTCGTCGCTTTCGAGACCGAGGTCTTTGTCATTAACGGAGCGAAATTCTTTTTCTTCGATTTTACCGAGCATACGTACTGCAAACTCGTCGATTTCGTCCGTTAAATAAAAAATATCATATCCCTTATCGCGAACCTGCTCAGTCTGCGGAAGCTTACCCAGCATTGCGACACTCTCGCCGCTTGCGTAATAAATATATTTTTGGTCTTCGGGCATGGCGTTTATATATTCGGAAATTGGAATGAGTTTTTCGGATTTTGACGAGTAGAACATAATAAGGTCGCCGAGCATGTCTTTATTCATGCCGTAGCCGTTTGCCAGACCGTATTTGAGCTGAATACCAAACGCTTTGTAAAATGCTTGATATTTTTCCATGTCGATTTCCATGAGTTTTTTCAGCTCGGATTTTATTTTCTTTTCAATGTTTGTTGCGATAACTTTGAGCTGGCGGTCATGTTGAAGAATTTCGCGGGAAATATTAAGCGAAAAATCGGGCGACTCCACAACGCCGCGGACAAAACGAAAATGCTCGGGCAGCAGGTCGCTGCAATGTTCCATAATCATAATACCCGATGAATAAAGCTGTAAGCCCGCTTTATACTCGCGGGTAAAATAATCGTATGGTGCGACAGCGGGGATAAAAAGCATGGCATTGTAGCTCACAAGACCCTCTGCAGACACACGGATAACAGACACGGGGTCGGCGCGGTCAAAGAATTTTTCTTTATAAAACTCTGCACATTCCTCGTCCGACACATCGCTTTTGCTGCGTTGCCAAATCGGAATACGGCTGTTTATGACTTCGTTTTCAGTGTAGTCTTCCCATATTTTTTTCTTTTCGCCCTTGTCGTCCACCTCATCGGTTTCAACCTGACGGTTCTTTTTAACGTCCATATATATCGGCCAGCGGACATAATCGGAGTATTTTCTGATAAGGCTTGTCAGAGTATATTCCTCAAGATATTTGCTGTACTGCTCGTCGTCAGTGTCTTCTTTGAGTTCAATGATGATATCGGTGCCGGGGGAGTCTTTTTCGCAGGCGGAAATTGAATATCCGTCGGAACCCGAAGACACCCACATGTTGGCAGCCTTATCCTTTGCATCGGCGCTGTTGTAAGCCCGCGAGATAACTGTAACTTTTGATGCAATCATAAATGCAGAGTAAAAACCGACGCCAAACTGCCCGATGATATCAATATCTTCGGAACTGCTCTCGCTTTCTTTCATATCTTTTTTGAACTGCAAAGAGCCGCTCTTGGCGATAACACCAAGATTTGCTTCAAGCTCGTCTGCGGTCATACCGACGCCGTTATCGCTGATTGTAAGTGTTTTTTTATCCTTATTGATGTCAATGCTTATCTTAAAGTCGTCTCTTGTCAGACCAACCTTGTCGTCGGTAAGTGAAATGTAACAAAGTTTATCAATTGCATCCGATGCGTTGGAAATCAGCTCGCGCAGAAAAATTTCCTTATGCGTGTAAATTGAGTTGATCATCAGATCAAGCAGCCTCTTTGACTCTGATTTGAATTGCTTTTTTGCCATTTGAAATAATTACCTCCTGAAATAATTATACTCTCATTTGTTTGCGACGTGCTAAATTTATTGTGCCCTCGCTCATGTCGCCGACCCAGTTTAATGCTTTTCCAAGGCCGTTGGCGACGCAAAGGTCGGTATCATCTGCAGTGTATGTGGCTATGCTTGTGCGGCTTGAAATCAGCTTGTCAAAACCCCAAAGCTGACTGTTGCCGCCCGTGAGAACTATGCCGTTTTGTGAAATGTCGGCAACAAGCTCAGGCGGAGTTGCTTCAAGAACATTATGGACAGCATCGACAATGCTCTCTGTTACTTCCTCAAAAGCTTCAAGCACATCAGTCGAGCTGACGGCAACAACGCGCGGCAAACCTGTCAAAAGACAGCGGCCTTTAACTTCAACCGCAACGGTTTCGGGACGTGGGAATACGCAGCCGATACTCTTTTTGAGCTCCTCGGCAGTATTGTCACCTATGAGAACATTATGTTTGCGTTTGACGTATTTAATCAGAGCGTTGTCAAACGCATCGCCGCCCGCCTTGAGCGACTCAGACTCAACAACGCCGGAGAGCGACAGCACTGCAATGTCTGTTGTGCCGCCGCCGATGTCAATGACCATATGACCGTCGGGTTTTGTAATATCAAGGCCTGCGCCGATAGCTGCTGCAAGCGGTGCTTCCATGAGATATACCTTGCGCGCGCCCGCCGCAACACCTGCGTCAATAACGGCGCGCTCTTCAACCTCTGTGATGCCCGAGGGCACCGAGATGATAATTCGGGGTTTGAGCAGCGAGAATGCCAAGGTTTTACGCACAAATTCCTTGAGCATACGCTCGGTCATGTCATAGTCGGAAATTGCACCCTCGTGCATGGGGCGAATGGCAACGATGTTTCCGGGGGTGCGCCCGAGCATTCTTTGTGCCGACATTCCGACATTAAGCAGACGCCCTGTATTTTTGTCCATGGCAACAACGGCAGGCTCGCGCATAATAACACCCTTACCACGCGTTGAAAGAAGAACCGAAGTTGTCCCCAAGTCTATTCCAATATCTCTGCCTAAAATCATATTTTAATTCCCTAATATTCTTGGCTTTCTATATGTCGTCATCGCGAGCGTAGCGTGGCGATCCAGATGATGCACTTGTTGTAACCCTGTGGTTTAGATTGCCACGTCGCTACCTCGTAGCTCCTCGCAATGACGGCGGTATTAATATATTTACTTCCCTCTTGCTAAAACGGCGCAGACTACGCTTTCGGCTCCCGCTTTTAAGAGCACATCGGCACATTCATCTAAGGTGGAGCTTGTTGTAATGATATCGTCAACGAGAAGTACGCGCTTGCCTGCGACAATCTGCGGGTCTGATGCCTCATAAGCACCGCTGATATTTCGGCTTCGTTCTTCTTTGTCGCCAAGCTCCGACTGGGCTTTTACATCACGGACTTTTATTAAAGTCGAAGTTGCATTTTTGTTTAGCTTGTGAGCGGCAGCCACCGCAAGCAGCTTTGCCTGATCATAACCGCGGGAAGACTCTCGTTTTTCGCTCAGAGGAACCCACGAAATAATATCATAACTTAGCTCTTTGCACTCGCGTATGCACTGTGCAAGCAGGCTTGCGTAAACAGGTGCATAATAGGACGCTCCTCTAAACTTATAACGCAAAATCGAGCGACGTACTACATCAGTATAATACAATGGCGAGACACAAAAGTCAAAGATTTCTCCATCTTGATGACCATGATTTTCTGTAAACGGTAAAGACTCCATACACCTCTCGCAGATGCCCTTGTCAGATTTGTTCAAAACCCGTGCACAAAAAACACATTTTGGCGGGAAAAATAAATCAAGCACAAAAGATAAAAAGCTCATTGTGTGCCTCCCGCAAGCCTTGCGCGAAGCCCGCTGTAGCGTTTTTGGCGCTTGTCATTTTGAACCATTTTATTCATGATTTCAAGACTGCCGACAATTACGAGAAGACTTTTTGCACGTGTCATTGCGGTATAGAGGACACTTCTTGTGAGCAGGGGCGGTGCAGCGCCTGTCATAGCAAGAATAACAGCATGATACTCGCTGCCCTGTGATTTATGAACAGTCATTGCAAATGCAGGCTCAAGCTCCGCAAGTTGGTCAAATGTGTATGTAACAAGCTTATCGTCAAACAAAACCGTTACGGACTCCCTGCTGTGGTCAATTTCGCAAACAGTTCCCACATCGCCGTTAAACACACCCGCGCCACTGATTTTCTTGTCCGGACTTGTCCACAGGGTATCATAATTGTTCTTTATTTGCATGACCTTGTCGCCTGTGCGAAAGAGAAAAGAACCTGAAAGCTTTTCTTTTTTCTCAGCACTTTGCGGGTTTAATTTTTCTCGAAGCTGCTCATTGAGTGCTACAGTTCCGCTCGCACGCTTGCGTGTCGGTGAGAGCACTTGAATTTGCGACGGGTCAATGTTCATATTTTTTGGAAGTCTGTCACTGTAAAGCTCGGCAATTGTTTCCGCAAGCTGCTCTTCACCTCGGCGCTGCATAAAAAACAAGTCGGGATATTTTTCTGTAAAATCAGGCATAATGCCTTTATTGACACTGTGAGCACATTTAATAATGCCGCTGTCCGCCGCTTGTCTGAATATTTCCGTTAATGCAATAACAGGCACCGTATCGCTTCTGATTACGTCAGAGAACATATTTCCCGGACCTATCGGCGGAAGCTGATCGGCATCGCCAACCATAATAATACGGCAATCGGGTTTTATGGCACAAAGCAGAGCGTCCATAAGCAAAATATCAATCATGGAAGACTCGTCGACAATAATGGCATCGGCATCAAGCTGATTATGCTCATTATACTCAAACATAGGTCTGCCGCCCTCGTCAAGATTTGCTCCGAGCAGGCGGTGTATGGTGGCTGCTTCAAAGCCGCAAAGCTCGGAGAGCCGCTTGGCGGCACGCCCCGTAGGAGCGCAAAGAACCGTTTTTAGCCCCATATCCTCAAAGAGTTTTAGTATGCCGCGGACGGTTGTAGTTTTGCCTGTTCCGGGGCCTCCTGTGAGAGCCAAAATGCCGTGATTTGCCGCAAGCTCTATAGCCTCAAGCTGCAGCTTGGAGTATGAAAAACCGGAAGTGTCGTTTGGCGTTTTTGTTTTGCTTTTGCCATTTGGCAAAGTGCAGTGCAACAAACGCATTGCAACATTTTGCTCCGCATCATATATATGCTTCAAATAACAAGCTTCAATACCAAGCACGGTGTCAACGACAACTTCGTCTTCCTCACAAAGCTCGTCCATTGCTTCGCTTATGGCATCATAATCTATCCCGATAAGCTCGCTGACCGCAGCGGTCAGCTTATCGCAGGGGATAAAAGTATGTCCGTTTCCGAGATTATGCGTCAGTGTAAAAATGAGTGCGGCGGACACCCTCTGAGGAGAGTCGCTTTCAAAACCGAGGTCAAGAGCAATGGAGTCCGCTTCAAAAAACTCCGCTCCGCAAGACTCGAAAGCGATAATGTAAGGATTGTCCCGAACTGCGGGGAGCGCTTCATCACCGTAAATTTTATATACACGTGTGGCAATGAGCGGTTTTATGTTATAGTTTCTGAAAAAGTCAATCAGCTGTCTTAATCCTGCCAAGCGGCGGTAGTCCTCGCCGATTTTTCGGGCAGTTTTGAGTGATATTCCTTTGATAGAAGATAATTTATCAGGGTCATTTTCAATTATGTTAAGTGAGGTTGCACCAAACATATCAACAATTTCACGTGCTCTGCCGGGTCCGATATTTTTTACCGCACCCGAAGCTAAATACCGAAAAATCTCCTCAATTCCGCTCGGAGGTTTTATTTCAAAAGTCTCAGTCTTAAACTGCTCGCCATATTGAGGATGAGTGCTCCAAGTGCCGGACATAACAATATGCTCGCCCAATGACACGCCGGGCAGACAGCCTGCAGCGGTGACAATGCCGTTTGCAGTATCAAGCCGCAAAACGGTATAGCCGTTTTCGGCATTGGAAAACACTATTGAACTAATAATACCTTCTACGGCATCTTTATCCATCTGTTCTGCTGACATCTGTTACACCTGAAATTGACATAATTTTCGCCATTGCGGATACAAGCTCATCACGATTTTTTACATCTACAACAATTGTTATATGCGAAACCCCGCCGTCCAAGGTTCGGGCATGAAATGATGTGATTTTAACACCGAGCTTATTTAATATGGAAGCGACATCAACAACAATGCCCACCCTGTCAATTACCTGCAGGTCAATAACGGTAGAATACAAGCTGTTATCCGTGCTGCCCCATGTGACGCGCACCCACCTGCCGCTCTCGGACTCCGGCTCCATTAAGGATTTAAGATAATTATGGCAATCCTGACGGTGAACGGAAACGCCGTATCCGCGTGTGATAAAGCCGACAATCGGGTCGCCGGGAATTGGCAGGCAGCAGCGTGCAAATTTTACGAGGCAGTTATCCAACCCCTCAACAACAACACCCTGAGGTGCTCTCTTAGGTATAGCATGTGTAATAGGTATATCCGGCAAAGGCTCTTCCTCTTTGCTTTTTTTTGCGATTTGCCGCAGCTCCTCGCGTACCATGTTTACGACCTTTGCTGCGGAAATTCCGCCATACCCTATAGCGGCGTGCATCTCGTCAATAGCTCCGAAAGACGCGCGGGAGAGCACCTTGGGGAGTATATCATCGCTCATGGCGTCTGCAAGCGATATATTTGCATGGCGAAGTGCAGACTCAAAGGACATTTTACCGTGCACGACATTTTCATCGCGTTTTTCTTTCTTAAACCATTGGCGGATTTTGTTTCTTGCCTCAGGGCTTTTTACAATATCAAGCCAGTCGCGGCTGGGTCCTTTTGCCGAGTTTGATGTTTGTATTTTCACCACGTCGCCGTTGCCTAAAACATGCGCATAGGGAACTATCCGCCCGTTTACGAGCGCTCCGGTCATCCGATTTCCTACCTCGGAGTGTATGCTGTAAGCGAAGTCAATCGGGGTTGACCCTTTGGGCAGGTTTACAACGTCGCCGCGTGGTGTAAATACAAACACCTCATCGGCAAACATATCCACCTTGAGCGCCTCCATAAATTCCTGAGCATCACTGTCCTGCTGGGACTCGAGCAAACGCCGCACCCATGCAAATTTTTCCTCGTCGGCAGCTTTTGCAGTCTTTCCCTCCTTGTATTTCCAGTGTGCGGCAATGCCGTACTCGGCGGTTTGGTGCATTTCCCATGTTCGTATTTGCACCTCAAAAGGTACGCCCTCACTGCCGATGACATTGGTGTGCAAACTCTGATACATATTTGGTTTCGGAGTTCCGATATAGTCGTTAAAGCAACCCGGTATCGGACGGTATAGCTCGTGGATATGCCCAAGCACGTTGTAGCAATCAGCTATATCATTAACGATAATGCGGATTGCGTGCAGGTCGAGCACTTCGGAAAGCAGCTTGTTTTCGGAATACATCTTTCTGTAAATGCTGTATAAATGCTTGATACGACCCGTGACTTGACCTGTGATGCCATATTCGTCAAGGCGGCGTGTCAGCTTTGATTGAATGGTTTCCAAAAATGCCTCGTCTTCGACATGGCGCTGTTTTAAGCCCTCCAAGATTTCCCTTGTTGCATCAGGGTCAAGGTACTGAATAGACAGGTCTTCAAGTTCCCATTTGAGCCGTTGCATACCGAGCCTGTGTGCAATGGGGGCATACATTTCCATGGTTTCAAGTGCTTTTTCGCGTTGCTTTTCAGGCTCGACATATTCCATGGTGCGGGTATTGTGAAGCCTGTCGGCAAGCTTAATCAAAATAACGCGGATATCTTGAGCCATGGCAAAAAGCATTTTTCTCAGGTTTTCCATTTGCTCATCTTCCGCGCTTGTATATGTGACGCGCGTAAGTTTTGTGACACCCTCAACTATTCCGGCAACATCTTTGCCGAAGCGTGCTTCGATATCCTCAAATGTAACATCGGTATCTTCAATACAATCATGTAAAAGCGCGGCACATATAGAGTCCTCGTCGAGACCCATTTCCAAGACAATTTCGGCGGCGGCAAGAGGGTGCGAAATAAACTCGTTGCCGTCCTTACGAAGCTGCTTACCGTGAGCCTCTCGGGCAAAATCGAACGCAGCACGGACACGGGCGGTATCCACGCCGTGAATGTGCTCTTTCATTGCCACTTCGAGATGATGATATTTAGCTTCCAAATCAATAATCATTTGCTAAATCCTTATAATAAACTTGCCCGTATATCGAGCAGTTGCAGCTGTACGCTGCTTTTGCCGCGAAATTCGTTTACTTGAGGCTCAAATGCAACATCTACAATGTCCCCGACATTTATTCCAAGCTCCTCGGTTGCTCGTGAAAAAAATATACAAGCGAAAATTACTCCGCATTTTTCGATTTTTAATCTTGTGTGTTTACCCTCGCCGATTGATTGCAGTACAATAAGTTTTGCCTCTTTTATGCAAAGGCACGGCGGCGGATTTTCACTGCCAAACGGCTCAAGCTTTTTTAATGCTTCAACATTTTGCAAATCCAAGAGGTCCGGCTTTTCAACCTCAAAATCTATACGAAGACAAGAAATGGGGCTTTTTGCCACATGCTTGTGATAATACTCCGTGATACGGCGGCATAGCTCTGTTATGTTATCTTCCCTGACGGTTACTCCGGCAGCCTTATTATGACCGCCGTAATTTTCAAGAATGTCCTTGCATGAACATAGAGCGTCGTATATCGAAAAACCCCCGTAGCTGCGGCACGAGCCGCGGCCGATGCCTGTTTCATCAATGCTGATTATAATCACAGGGAGCCTGAAACGCTCCGACATTCGCGCTGCCACAACACCTGTCACGCCCTGATACCATTGAGTGCTGCTTAGTATAATCGGCTCGTCGGGTTTATCTTTCGTCAGCTCGCTCAGCGCCTCTTCAAATATTTCCTGCTCAAGATTTCGCCTTTCGGCATTCAAGCGGCAAAGCTCGGTGACAAGCTCGTCGGCTTCAAGAGGACTGTCGGTGAGAAGAAGCTTTACCGACAGCATCGGGTCGCCCATTCTTCCGGCGGCATTTAATCTCGGTGCAAGTGCAAAACCGATTGTTGATGCCGTAACTTGCTCTGCGTCTTTACTTACTTCGTTTATAAGCCGCTTAAGTCCGGGCGGCGGGTTTGAGTTTAACATATCAAGCCCCGCACAAATCAGTTTGCGGTTTTCCCCTGTTACAGGCATTACGTCCGCAACAGTCCCAAGTGCAAGATAGCTGCCGTAACGGTTTATTATTTCGTCAGAGAGGTAGTCGTTTTCGAGTGCGCAAATGAGCTTAAAAGCAACGCCGACACCTGCAAGTGAGTTATACGGATAGTCGCAGTCGTGACGCTTCGGGTTTACAACGGCTTCGGCTTCGGGTAGCGTATCTCTGCATTCGTGGTGGTCGGTGATAACAAGCCCAAGCCCTATGTCTTTTGCATGTTTAGCCTCGCACACGGCGGTTATGCCGCAGTCGACCGTTACAACAAGACTGACGCCGTTTGCTTTGAGCGTGTCGAGACCGGATGTGCTAAGACCGTAACCCTCGTCAAAACGTCCGGGTATGTATATCTCGAAGTCTGCATTTTTTGACCTCAGCCAAAGTGCAAGCACAGCGACGGAAGTCATGCCGTCCACATCATAGTCGCCGTAAACTGCGATTTTCTCGCCCGATAAAACAGCCTTGTTAATTCGGGCGACAGCCTTATCCATGTCAGCCATCAAAAAAGGGTCATTATAGGGGAGTGTATCCGTATCGAGAAAAACCCTGATATCATTAAAGCTGTCTTTGAAGCGTGAGGTTAAAAGTACAGAAATCAAGGGGTTCACACCACTTCGGCACATTGTGACCGCTATTTCTCTGTCAAAACCTTCAATATCCCAATGTAAAAATCTCATGCGAAGCAGTATAACATAAAATATCAGCATTGACTATTACTGCTTGATAATATATTATGATTGACATCCAAATTTATATCAAAATGGAAGGGGTTATAATATGATGTTTTGTGCAAAATGCGGCAATCAAGTCGCTGAAGGCAGTTTCTGCAGTCAATGCGGAACACAAGCAGCCGCTGCACCGCAAGCAGCGCCGCCTCCGGTAGCAGCAGCACCACCGCCGCCACCAATGGCACCGCAGGCACCGCCACCTCCGCCGATGGCACCAATGGCACCACCTCCGCCGCCAATGGCACCGCAGGCACCTCCGCCACCACCTCCGCCCGGGAGGGCTTATCAGCAGCCGTATCCCGCTGCAGCGTACGCAGCACCTGTTAAAATAAAGCCGCCGCATTACGCACCGGGCGGGTTTATAGAGTTGTTCCACGAGTTTGGCAGTTCAATAATATTTATGATTGCGATTATTCTTTTCTCTGCCGGAGCTCTTATGACAAGATTTTTGTCATTCACGGTGTGGACAATTTTCGACCTTGCGATAGTCGGACTTCCGATTGCAGGCTTCTGGGTTATTTTTGCAGCTTCAAAGATGCCGAAAATGCCGGAAAAATCATTGGTTGCACTGACATTATTTAAAGTGTCGATTATTATCACCCTTGTTTTCACAGGTCTTGCAGCACTTGCAGCTGTAATAGTAGCAATAATTACATTCCTTGCAGCCAGCCAAATCGGCGGGCAGGCAATAGCTATCGGTCTTATTGCAATATTAGTTGCAGGCGGTATGGTGACATTTATTGTTATCTACTTCAAAGCAGTGCTTACAATGCTCGGAGGTATCCGAAACGGTCTTATGACCAACGGATTTGTACCGCTTCCGGAAATCAAGACATTCACAATTCTTACTTACATTATGGTAGGATTTTCAGTGCTTGGAGCGATAGTCGGTATCATAGCCACCTTTGCACTAAATGCACTCTTAGGACCGGTGCTGTACATGCTTCCCGGCTTCTTGGCTGATATCGTATGGGGAATGTTCCCGTCGCCGGCAGTTGTGGCATTTACAACACTCTTTGAACTCGCATACAACGCAGGTATCGTAGTGGCAATTGTAGTTCTCAACAAGCTCAACGGCAGAATTATGGCAAGAGCCTACGGCCACCAATAAAACATGACAAAAGAAATGTCAATGGGGACAGGACTTAAGTCCTGTCCCCGTGACATTTTTATCTTTTCTTATCTAACTAAATCTTCGCCGACTTTGAAAATATCGCCTGCTCCGACGGTGAGAATTATATCTCCGTCTTGTGCGATAGCGGCGATTTCGTTTTTCAGCTCCGCAAATCCGCTGATTGCCCTCGCTCCCGTGACAGCGGCAGCCAAGTCGTCGGAGGTTATACCCACAGTATTACTCTCGCGTGCTGCGTATATATCGGCCAAAAATACGATGTCAGCTCTTTTGAGCTGCTGTGCAAAGTCGGAAAAAAGAGCCTTTGTACGTGTATATGTATGAGGCTGAAAAGCAAGTAAAACACGTTTATATTCGTCTATTGTTGCCACTGCGTCAAGAAGTGCTTCAAGCTCGCAGGGGTGGTGAGCATAATCATCAAATACATCAGCGCCGTTAAAGCTGCCCTTATATTCAAATCTTCTGCAAACGCCCGTATAGCTGAGAAGACCGCTTTCGATATCCCCTACGGGAATACCGATATTAAGGCATACGGCGACAGCTGCAAGTGCGTTCATCAGATTATGCCTGCCGGGAATTATAAGCTTTACCGTGCAGGTAAATTTCCCGTCAAAAAAAACATCCATAGACGGGTTTCGTCCCGACATTACGGCGTTTATGCCGCGTACGCGAGTAGGCTTGCCTGTAGTTTGGGAAAGTTCACCGAAACCGAATGTTAAAAGCTCACGCCCGAGAGGGGCAAGAGCTTGCATTGTGTTCAAATCGTCGCCGTTACAAATAATTTGCCCGTTTTCAGGGACAAGTGATGCAAATTTACAAAAAGATTGCTTTAGAGCATCTAAATCCTTAAAGAAATCAAGATGATCTGCATCAATATTTAATATTATTGCTGTTGTCGGGTGGAAGTTATGAAACGAATTATAATATTCGCAAGACTCAAGAACAATAGTATCGCCTTTTCCGACATGGCAACCGGACTCAAGAGCGGGAAGAGTTCCGCCTATCATAATAGTCGGGTCAACTCCCGCAGAGAGCAGAATGTGGGAAATCATTGATGTTGTGGTTGTTTTACCATGCACGCCTGAAACACATATGGCGTTCTTGTAACCCTTCATGATATAACCCCATGCTTCGGCACGTTCAAAAACGGGTATATCAAGCTCCCGTGCAGCCTTTATCTCAGCATTGTCCTCTCTGGCTGCGGCAGTGCGGATAATATATTCTGCTCCGGTTATGTTATCTGCAAAATGTCCGATTTTTATATTGATACCAAGCTCGCGTAAATCGCGGGTAGCAGAGCCGTCTGCTACGTCCGAGCCTGTTATAGGAGCACCCGAGTTGTGTAAAACTTCCGCGAGCGGTGACATTGAAACACCGCCAATTCCTACGAGGTGGCAACGCTTCTTGCTCTTAATAAAACTTCCGATATCAGCTTTGTTCATAATGCTCCTTGCTAAAGTCTGACCAACTGGTGTATGATTATACTACTACAGTTTTAATAATACAAGGATTAAGTAAAAAATGACGACAGTAGCCCCTCCAAAGCATATAGCGGCAATACTTGACAAGCTTACCTCAAAAGGGTTTAAGGCTTATATTGTCGGCGGTTCGGTTAGAGATGCCATGCTCAGCCGTTCGTCTTACGATTGGGATATAGCAACATCAGCAACTCCCGCCGATGTTGTCAGACTTTTTGAAAAGACGGTTTTGACGGGTGAAAAGTTTGGAACTGTTACAGTTGTTCTTGATGAATGTACTGTAGAGGTAACTACGTTTAGAACAGACGGGGAATATAACGATGCCCGCCACCCGCAGTCGGTGGAGTTTGTAACCGATATAAATAAAGACCTCGGACGCCGCGACTTTACCATAAATGCTATAGCAATGTCCATAGACGGAGAGATAGTCGACCCGTTTGGAGGAATAAACGATATAAACGAAAAAATTATCAGATGTGTCGGTGATCCCGAAAAAAGATTTTCCGAAGATGCACTGCGAATGTTTCGTGCTTTTCGTTTTAGTGCACAGCTTGGTTTCAAAATTGAAAAGGATACACTCTCGGCAATAAAAGCGGGAGCTGCAAATGCGGCAAATATCAGTGCAGAGCGTATACAAGCAGAGCTTGGAAAGACACTAATGTCAAAGAAACCGGAAATTGTCGGCGAAATAATCAAAAGCGGTTTGCTTAACAGGTTTTTGCAAGGAGCATATAAAAATTCCGTAGAATTATGCAGAATGAGTAAGCTGCCGGATGAAACCGCACTTCGATGGGGTGTGCTTTGTGCAGTTTTGTTTGATGAAAAGTGTATAGAGTCTGCATGGGATTTTTTGCGGGAGCTGCATGTAGAAAGTAAAATAATAAAAACAATTAACACGGCAATGTTAGTGAAAGACTTTCCGACCGACCGAATTGGACAAAAACGTATGTTGGTGAAATATGGTGCTTCTGCAGCACGAGTAGCTGCTGCAATAAACGATGTCAAAACCGGGGATTCAATGGCATCATTATTGACCATATACAGAATTATGGCATCCGGAGAGTGCATATCGCTTGATACGCTCGCTGTTACAGGCAAAGATTTAATCGAGCTTGGATTATCGCCGGGACCTGAGCTTGGTAAAGAGCTCTATAAGCTGCTTGACTATGTAATCGTAAATCCGGACAGCAATAACCGTGAAGTGTTGCTAAAGTTTATTAATAATAAATGAAAATGAAAAAACTGATAATAAGGAAAACATATGAGCATTAAGAAACCATGGCTTAAATCTTATGGAAACATTCCGCATAATCTTGAATATCCCGATTGCTCAATGGTAAAGCTCGTATTTGCAGCGGCAGAAAAACTTCCAAATGTGAGAGCATACGACTTTTTCGGCTCGGGTAAGAGCTACCGCGACTTTACGGAAGAAATACGGCTGTGTGCGCGAGGGCTAACAGACATCGGTGTTAAAAAAGCTGACAGAGTAACTATATGTATGCCAAACACACCGCAGGCGGTTATTATGTTCTATGCGCTTAATCTTATGGGAGCCGTGGCGAACATGGTGCATCCTTTGTCAGCGCAAGAGGAGCTTGCCCATTTTATTAGCAGCAGCCGCAGTGTTGCGGTGCTTACGCTTGACCAATTTGCCGATAAGCTGATAGAAATAATGCCGAGAACTGAAGCAAAGACGCTAATATTGACCGGAGCGGACAACGGACTGACGGGCATCAGGAAATTTGTATACCGCCGGACAAAAGGCAGAAAAATACACAAACACCCGAGCGGGAGAGATATACTCAGATACGAAGACCTCTTGAAGAGAGGGAAAAATTGCACAGGTGAATACGACGCCCAAACCCGTGGTGACGATATAGCGGCAATACTGTACAGCGGCGGAACATCGGGAACAACCAAAGGAATACTGCTGACAAACTTAAATTTTAACGCACTGAGTATGCAGACAATAGCGGCAGGGGATTGTGTTGAAGAGAAGACAAAAATGCTTGCTATTATGCCTGTGTTTCATGGCTTTGGTCTTGGTGTATGTATACACACGACTTTGGTATCAAGTGCAACGGCGATTTTAGTGCCGCAGTTTAACATAAAAGCATACGCCAAAATACTCAGAAAAAAGAAGCCCCACTACATAGCGGGAGTGCCGACGCTGTATGAGGCGATGCTTAGAATGGACGGGATTGAAAATTTGGATATGTCGCAGCTAAAAGGCGTGTTTTCGGGCGGCGACTCTCTGACGGTCGAACTCAAGAGAAAGGTTGATTTGTTCCTAAAACAGCACGGCTCGGCGGAGCAGGTGCGTGAGGGCTACGGACTGACAGAATGTGTGACGGCAAGTTGCCTGACGCCGCGTACCTTTCACAAGGAGGGAAGCATTGGAATTCCATATCCCGATATGTCTTATAAAATCGTAAAGCAGGACACAGGGGAAAACCTCCCCTACGGGGAGGAGGGCGAAATTGTTATTTCAGGTCCGACAGTTATGGTCAGCTACGATAATAATATCGAAGAAACGGAAAAAACGCTAAAAACACACGCAGACGGAAATATATGGCTGCACACGGGCGATCTTGGTATTATGGACGAAGATGGGTTTGTATACTTCCGCCAGCGGATAAAACGTATGATAATTTCATCGGGCTACAGTATTTACCCGACCCAGCTCGAAAATGCGATTGAGGCACATGAAAAAGTGCTCATCAGTTGTGTCATAGGAATTCCCGATGAATATAGAAAGCAAAAAATAAAGGCATATATTACACTTCGTGACGGGCAGGAAGCTACAGAAGAAATTAAAGCGTCCATCATTGAGCATTGCAAAAAGAACATAGCAAAGTATGCAATGCCAAGCGAATTTGAATATCGCAAGGAGCTGCCCCGAACACTTGTAGGAAAAGTTGCATATATTGAATTAGAAAAAGAGGCAGGTATGACACATGAATAACAACACGAAAATCCGTACGAGATTTGCACCGAGCCCGACAGGTTACATGCATGTCGGTGGCTTGCGTACTGCACTTTACGCTTTCCTGATTGCGAAAAAAAGTGGTGGTACGTTCATTTTGCGTATAGAAGATACAGACCAAACCCGATTTGTTGAGGGTGCGACAGAAATAATCATTAAGACGCTTGAAACCGCAGGGCTAAAATATGACGAGGGCCCCGGTATCGGCGGACCCGTGGGACCATATGTGCAAAGCGAGCGTAAGGAGCTGTACAGACCATATGCCGAGGAGCTGTGCGAAAAAGATGCCGCATACTATTGTCTTTGCGAGGCGGAAGAATGCTCATGCAGAGAGCTTCGGTATGAGGAAGCCAAGCAAAGAGCAGCTGCGGGAGAGTCGTTTGCAATTCGCATGAAAGCCCCGAGAGACGGTGAAACAAAGTTTGTGGATGTTGTCTATGGAGAGGTTGTTGTGCAAAATAAGGAGCTCGACGATATGGTGCTGCTTAAACGTGACGGTATGCCGACATATAACTTTGCAAATGTAATAGATGATCATTTAATGGGCATAACACATGTTATCAGAGGTTCGGAATATATCAGCTCCGCACCTAAGTATAACCTGCTCTATCAGGCATTCGGTTGGGAAATACCGACATACATAACAGTTTCGCTTATTATGCGTGATGCGACGCATAAACTTTCCAAACGCCATGGCGACCCGACCTATGACGACTTGCTAAATGACGGTTATCTGCCTGATGCGGTGCTCAATTATGTGGCGCTTCTCGGTTGGAGTCCCGGAGGCGAGCAGGAATTTTTTACACTCGGTGAGCTGCTTGAAGTGTTTGATGTAAGCGGAATATCGAAATCTCCGGCAATATTCGACATAGAAAAGCTAAACCACTTCAACAGTGAGTATATCCGCAAGCTGACGTCCGAGGAGTTTGAAAAAATTGCAGCGCCATACATAAAAAGCGTGATAAAAAATGAAAGTATTTCAATCTCTGCGGTTGCAAAAATTTTGCAGGCACGTTGTGTTAAGCTCAGTGACATTCCCGAAAAGATTGATTTCTTTGAAACACTTGTTGATTATGATACGGAATTATTTGTGCATCAAAAGTCAAAAACAGACAAAACTATAGCTTTTGACATGCTGAGCGCCGCAAAAGCTGCGTTTGAAAAGCTGCCCGACTGGACAAATGATGAAGTTCACGATATACTTATAGAGACGGCTGAAAAGCTTGGTGTAAAAAATGCAACATTAATGTGGCCTGTGAGGATAGCAACAGCAGGCAAGGCTGTGACACCGGGCGGTGCTGTTGAAATATGCAACATACTCGGTCGAAATGAAACACTTCGCCGTATTGAAGCAGGAATAGAAAAACTAAGGAGCAATTAAATGAGTAACATAACAAAAAACCTCTTTTTAGCTCTCACATTTTTATGTGTGATTGCTTTGGTTGTTTTTTGCATCCAACTCATTGTTATTAACAGTGGTGTAGAGCCAAGGCAACCCGATGAAATTATTTCAGGTGACGGTCCTCCCGACGGACAGGGAAATGAAAACCCCGGAGGTAGTGAAAGCCCCGGAGGTAGTGAAAATCCCGGCGGCGGTGATAATGAGCCACCGACCACCCGTCCTCCTCCTCAAGGAGAGCGCCGAGAAATAATGTTAGATGCCAATAACACACTTGTTATTTATGCAAGAACTGAAACATTCGGCTTTACAAACAATGACCTTGACTGGAAGTTTAACTATACGGGCGGAGGAAATGCAGGGCTTGAGATAAGATTTGAGTTACTTTCGCTAAATATAAATGTTGACGCAGAAATGATGCTCAACAGGCATACAAACAGTACGGGGGCTGAATATAGGGGTGAGCAGTCGATACAAGGCTCGCCTGTCAGAGGGTATTTTGTCACCTTGAACGAAGCCGGCGTCACATATGAAGCATGGCTGCACCAATTAGAGGGCAGCGACCTTGCAGTAGCGTTCATAATAAACTATAGCACCAACGAACAAAGAGATGCCTTGTACGAGGTGCTAAGTTCAATTGATATTGACTAAAATCCTAAGTTTAACCCGCCTGTGAGTTTTGACATGGAGTCGGAGCGGCTTGTTTCTTCCTTGCGCAGAGCTTCGTTTACCGCTGCGACAATTAGGTCTTGCAGCATTTCAACATCAGCAGGGTCAACCGCATCAGGCTCAATGGTCAGTGCTTCAAGCTCGCGTTTGCCCGTCACAACTGCGGTAACAGCACCGCCGCCCGATTGTGCGCTATAAGTTTTATTTTCCATTTCGGCCTGCATTTGAAGCAGGTCTTCTTGCATTTTTTGTGCCTGCTTAATCATGTTCATGTTCATTCCGCCGCCGCCAAAGCCGCCACTGCGAAAACCGCCTTTGTTCTTACCCAATTTAATATCCCCCTATGTTATTCAAATTTTACAATGTCAAATGCACTCAGCTTATCAAGAGAGCTGCTTTTCGCATCTTCTGCGGACTTGTTATTGACCGCTTCGGTCAGCGCGTTGCCCGAGGTAGCGGGCTTGTTTTCTTCAATACACATTTTTATAAGGCACATTTCAAGTGTAAGCCTTGAAATGCCACCACGCGACAAACTGAATAATGCATCCTTAGACACACTGAGGCAGTATAAAAGCCGTTCGGTGGTAAATGTTTTTGACAAGTCGGAAAGCTCTTTTCGGGATATTCCCGTGCCAATAAGAGCGCTGTCGGGTGACAGACTGACAACAAGCATGTCGCGGAAAAACCCGACAAGCTCACTGAGCAGCGCTGCCATGTCTTTGCCGTCGGCATATAAGCTGCCGAGTATATCGAGTATGATGCTAATGTCGCTCTTGGCAACTGCTTTTACCATACCGAGCAGTTCATCTTCCCCTGCAAGACCTATGGTATCAAGCACATGCACCAAATCGATTTTTTTGTCACAGGCACACTGGTCAAGCAGTGATATTCCGTCACGCATCGACCCGTCTGCAAGAATTGAAAGTTTTTCTGCCGCTTCTTGTGTTAAGTCCTGCTTTTCGCTTGCTGCAATTTTTAAGAGCCGCTTTGAAATCTCGCCTGCAGGCAATCTCTTAAATGAAAATTTCTGACATCTCGACAGTATGGTAGCAGGCACTTTATGCAGCTCTGTTGTGGCGAGTATAAAAACGATATGCTCGGGCGGTTCTTCAAGAATTTTCAAAAGTGCATTAAAGGCAGGTGTTGAGAGCATATGCACCTCATCGACGATATACACACGCTTGCGGACACTGGCAGGTGAGTAGATTGCCTCGTCACGCATTGCCCGAACATCGTCAACGCCGTTGTTTGAAGCCGCATCAAGCTCTAAAACATCAAGAATGCTGCCGTCCTCTATTCCTATGCAGGAAATGCACTTATTGCAGGGGTTGCCGTCTTCGGGTTGCAAACAGTTGACGGCGCGCGAGAGGATTTTTGCACATGTTGTTTTCCCCGTGCCGCGTGTGCCGACAAACAAATATGCATGAGAGAGTCTGTTTGCGACTATCTGCCTGCGAAGAGTTTCGGTGATATGCTCTTGCCCTGCAACATCACTAAAGCTTCGTGGTCTGTATTTTCTGTATAACGCCTGATACATAAAAACTCTATCCTCCGTTTTGTGAAAGACCGTACACCGATCTTTGAAAATATGATATGCCCGCTGACCTGACAGCCGGCTCAAAACCGGCTCCCTCGCGGCACACGAGAGGTTTCGCTTAATGCTGCTCGGTTCCCCGCCTGACATGGTTCGCAAATTCACGTTGCGCGAGACCGGTCCGTCAACGCTGCTTATCAGGAGCTGACAACACATCATAAGTCCGAGAACCGGAATTCATCCCTGCTGTAGCGGATTGCAGGTTACAGGGCACCGCTAACTCCCCGATTAGTACGGTCTTTCAAAAATAATATACTACACTCATAGGTTTTTATCAATACTACTTTCAGTTCATGTGTATATGTGGTATAATTACGACCATGAAGAAAAAATTGCTTGCTTTAATACTTTTGATATGTATGTCCGCTTTCGTTATGCCCCTCGTGAGCACGGCAGAAACACCCGAACTTGCCGAGGCTGTGCGTGCAGACGGAATGTTTTTTGTCGACGGCAAGAATGTAAAGCTTCGGGCATATGAAATAGAAGAGAACATCTATGTAAACCTGTTTGAAGTTGCGCTCGCATTAAACGATACGGAAAAGCAATATTCATTGGCATGGAGAATGGGCGGGCAGGCACTTCGTATCATAGGCGGTATGCAATACAGGGCTATTGCAGTCAGCCTTGCAAGAGCAAATATCAACCGTTCTGACGCGATACAAACGAAAACAGCTGTTTTTTTGTTTAATGAAGAAATAGAGGTTACATCATACAAGGTAGGAACTGACACATACTTCAACCTTAAAGAATTTGCAAAAGCAATGGACTTTAATATCGTCACATGCCCCGAAGAAGGCTCTGTCGAGCTTGTCACAGGTATGCCCTACGAAGAAGATTTGATTATCAGACGAAATATTGACCCCGAACTGCCAATGGTTGCTCTGACATTTGACGACGGGCCTGTGAAATACACAGACCAGATACTTGATATATTGGAACGTCACGATGCTGTCGCCACATTTTATGTTATAGGAAGTCAAGTAAACACATGGAAAGACACTATGCTCAGAGCGGTTGAAATGGGATGTGAAATAGGAAACCATACAATGAACCACAGAAACCTGCGAAAACAAAATGACGACGGTATCCGCAGGCAGATTGTCGATGCAAATGACGCGATAGAAGCAATCACGGGAGTTAAACCGTTGACTATGAGACCTCCGTGGGGTGAAATGAACGACACCTCCAGAGCTGCTATGGGGTGGCTTGGAATGCCAATCGTAACATGGTCGATAGACCCGCTCGATTGGCTTACAAAAGACGCATACACAACCCATTCAAGGGTTATGGAAGCTGTAAGGGACGGCGACATAATTTTGCTCCATGACACACATTCATCAACAGTTACAGCAACATCTCTGATAGTATCCTCTTTATTAAACAGAGGATATCAGTTGGTCACGGTTTCGGAGCTTTTCCACTTCAAGGAAGTAGACCCTGTAGCGGGGCGTACATATACCGCAGTAAGAGGATAGTTTGACAACAATATAATTATATGTTACCATTGGCAGTCCATGAGCTTAGTTTCGGGATAAAGCTTCTTTTCCGCCCGATACTCAGCCGTTGGAAGTAAAGTCGGAGTTTTTCTCCGGCATAGTGAAAAGAAAGGTTTATTTATCATGATTACCAAAGAACAAAAAGGATCAGTTATTGAAAACAACCGCACACACGAAACAGACACAGGCTCACCGGAAGTACAAATAGCAATTCTCACAGAACGCATTAAACAGCTTACCGAACATTTGAAAGTGCACAAAAAAGACAAACACAGTGAATTGGGACTTCTCAAAATGGTCGGACGCCGCCGCAGTTTGCTCGACTATTTAATGAACAAAGACATTGAACGCTATAGAGCATGTATCGCAAAGTTAGGTATCAGAAAGTAAAAGGTTATCAAAGCCGGGCTGAAAAGTTCAGTTCGGCTTTGTTATGCTGTATGAAAAAGACGGAAAAGAAGAAGTAGAAAGAGAGAAAATTCAGATGATTATCACAAAAAGAGAGTTCAACAATGTAAAAAAGTTTAGCATGGAGTTTGCAGGGCGCCCGCTTACCTTGGAAACAGGCAAATTGGCTGAGCTTAGCAACGCGTCGATATTGGTGCGTTATGGTGAAACAGTGGTACTTGTTGCTGTTACGGCGTCACCGCGCCCGCGCGACGGTATTGACTTTTTCCCGTTATCGGTAGACTTTGAAGAAAAACTGTATGCAGTCGGCAGAATTCCCGGCGGATATCTGCGCCGTGAGGGCAGACCGGCAGAGCGTGCGGTACTTGCAGGACGTATGATAGACAGACCGATGCGTCCGTTATTCCCCGACGACCTACGCAACGACGTAGCGATAACATGTACAATTTTAGCAGTTGACCACGACTGCTCACCGGAAATTGCTGCAATGGTCGGAGCATCAGCCGCCGTTTCAATATCCGACATTCCCTTTAACGGCCCGATTGGCGGAGTAGGTCTCGGACTTATTGACGGTCAGTTTATTATTAACCCGACAACACAACAGCGTGACGTTACCGAAATGTTCTGCACAATAGCATCAACAGAAAATAAGGTTGTTATGATTGAAGCTGCAGGCAGAGAAATTCCGGACGATATCATGCTCGAGGGTATAAAAACAGCACATGAAGCAATTCAGCCTGTCATTGCACTGATTAAGCAAATGGTCGCAGAGATTGGCAAGCCCAAATTTGAATATGCAAAGTCATCTTTTAACGAAGAGCTTTTCGGCAAAATCGTAGACAGATATTTTGGTGATGTGCAGCATGCCCTTGATACAGACGACAAAAACGTCCGTGAAGACCGCTATAATGCAGTGACATCACGCATGATAGCCGACTTAGGCGGAGAGTATCCCGAAATTAATGACCAGCTTGAAGAAATCACATATAAAATCCAAAAGAAGGTTGTTAAAAACTGGCTGCTGCAAGGAAAACGTGTTGACGGCAGAGCAATGAATGAAATTCGCCCGCTTGCATCAGAGGTAGGTCTTCTTCCTCAGGTGCACGGTTCGGGTCTCTTTACAAGAGGGCAAACACAGGTTCTCTCTATAGCAACACTCGGCACTGTATCAAATGTTCAAAAGCTTGATACAATCTACGAAGAAGAAACAAAACGTTACATGCACCACTACAACTTCCCGTCATTTTCCGTCGGTGAAGCACGCGGTGTCCGCAGCACAACACGCCGTGAGCAAGGTCACGGAGCGCTTGCGGAAAAGGCATTGGAACCTGTGCTTCCGGGCATTGACGAATTCCCATATGCAATTCGTGTAGTATCAGAGGTTCTCTCGTCAAACGGCTCAACCTCTCAAGGTGCGATTTGCGGCTCAACACTTGCTCTTATGGATGCAGGTGTGCCGATTAAAGCTCCTGTTGCAGGTATTTCATGCGGTCTTATTTCCGACGGTGGCAATTGGACAACATTTATTGACATTCAAGGTGTTGAAGACTTCCACGGCGAAATGGACTTTAAGGTCGGCGGAACAAAAAAAGGCATTACCGCCATTCAAATGGACCTTAAAAACGACGGTTTGACCATGGAAATCATCAAGTCTGCGTTTGATATGTGCCGTGAAGCACGTATTCAAATTCTCGACGAAATAATGCTGCCGGTTATTTCCGAGCCGCGCTCAGAATTAGCACCGACAGCACCTAAGATGATTATGATGAAAATTCATCCCGACAAAATCAGAGAAGTCATTGGCAGCGGCGGTAAAGTCATTCAAAAAATCTGTGCAGACACCGGAGCCAAGGTTGATATTGAAGATGACGGCAGTATTTACATTGCATCGCCGGATATCGAAGCCTGCCGCAGTGCTAAGAAAATGATTGACGACATAGTTTTTGTGCCGGAAATCGGTAAAAACTACTATGGTAAGGTCGTAAGGGTTATTCCGATTGGTGCGTTTGTTGAGCTTGTGCCAGGAAAAGACGGCATGGTTCATATATCAAAGCTTGAAAACCGCCGTGTGGAAAAAGTCGAAGATGTCCTCAATGAGGGCGACATGACATGGGTAAAGGTCATGGAAATTGACGACCGTGGCCGTATAAATCTTTCGAGAAAAGATGCTATGCCCTTTCCCGATTAATTCAATTACGTCTTCTTTCGGATAGGAGCCATAACGCGGAGCACATAGTTGTCAAAATCACCCACGCATGTTTCATTAAGAGGATATTCCTCATAGATATACCCGCATATTTCATAACCGTTATCATCTATATAGGAAATAAATTTATCATATAAATCACGCGTATCACCATACCCGCAGCGCTTGTAGCATACGGCATACAGCGAGGCGGGTTTCTTGTCGCAGCCGTCAGGGTTATAGAAGAAAAACCTGTCGGGTTCGTAAAAAATCCCCTGCCTGATATTATCTTCCGAATGAATAGCCCATACAGGATAATTCAAATCCAAGCTTTCGTTTTCAGAGCTCATTTTTTGATAGAAGTCCAAAAATGCATCATAGAACATTCTCTCGCCACTATAATCATTAAGATCGCCTAAAATTATTGCTTCCGCCGGCAACTGACAAATAACAACCTTGCTGTCGTCTATATTTTTGACGGAGCGTATCATTTTCCTAAGTGTGTGAAGCAGCTTGCGCGCACGGTTCCATTCATCAATTTTGGCATCGATTTCAACTATTTGCTGCGCAAGAACTTCCTCGGAAAGCTCCGGTGTCCGATTGTTTTTAAGCTCCCTAATTTCCTCAAGTGACATTCCGAGTTGCTGTAATGAACGAATAACACTAACGGAAAGAAGCTGATTTGCTGAGTAATAACGGTAGTTATTTTCTCTGCGCGATACAGGGGGAAGCAAATCTATACGGTCGTAATGAAGTAATGTGTCTCTGGTAGTGCGTGCATATTTTGCAAACTCACTAATGGAAAATAGCCCGTTTTCAGTCATAATGCGCCTCTCCCTTTTGTATTTTTTCTGCTATTTTATCATGTAGTGTTGCCCTGCACAACAGATAGACATGATATTATATGTTCAAAAAACTGTGTGCAATGATGAATAAATACTGCTAAATCACCATATAAGCTGAAAAATCGCAAATAAATATTTTTTTGAAACGCTATTGACACGTGAGTTACACAACAGTTTACTATTCACCTTAGATAGAGTTTCTACACAAACTCTATGAAGAAAAAGAAAGGTGATGTTGAGTATGATTGCGTTATAAATACACATTTTATGCAAAAATATTATTCAAAGGAAGGTGTTTGTAATGCCAAATATTAGACCGATTTCTGATTTAAGAAACAATTCAAATGAAATTAGCGAGTTTTGTAAGACCACATGTGAGCCGGTATTTATCACTAAAAATGGCGTAGGAGACATGGTAGTGTTAAGTATCGAGATGTATGAACGACAACAGGCACAGCTTGACCTGTATGGCAAATTGGCGGAAGCGGAAGCTGAGGTTGCATCGGGTGCACAAGGTGTTGACTTCTTTGGATTTGCAAAGAAGCTGAGGGCTGACGTACATGGACGAGTATAATGTTGTAATTTACCCGACGGCACAAAATGATGCATCCACAATTGTTGAGCATCTGAATGCTTTGCCGCCGGAAGAGGCGGAGTCGTACTTTGACATGCTGATAAAAAAAGCGGAAGTGCTAAAAAATGCTCCGTCAGGCTGCCCTATGACAAAGGACTCGCAGCTCAGATTGCGCGCTTACAGAACGCTTACCACAGATGAATATGTGTTTTTCTTTGTAGTAACGGCAAGAACGGTGGAAGTCCGCCGCATCTTATATGCTAAGCGGCAATACGAGCGTTTGGCTTGACATAAGCCAAAATGCGTGACATACTGTGTGAATGTCAAACATTCAGTACACATTCGAAAACGAACAGTATAAGGAAGCATATCGCCACACGGCAGCACACGTACTCGCGCAAGCTGCCCGGCGAGTGCTTTCTGATGTCAAGCTTGCTATAGGCCCTGCTATCGAAAACGGGTTCTATTACGATTTTGACACATCTCAGGCTATCACCCCCGAAATACTTGAAGCTATCGAAGCGGAAATGCGGAAAATCATAAAGGAAAAATATCCGTTGGAACGCTTTGAGCTGTCGCGCGAGGAAGCTTTGGAATTTGTTAAAAAGCAAGGCGAGCCGTATAAGGCGGAGCTTATTAATGACCTGCCCGAAGATGCGGTTATCAGCTTCTACAAGCAGGGTGATTTTACGGATATGTGCGCAGGCCCTCATGTGGATACAACCGGAAGAATAAAGGCTAACGCAATTAAGCTTACAAGCTGCACGGGAGCATATTGGCGTGGAAACGCAGAGAACAAAATGCTTCAACGTGTCTACGGAACATGCTTTATGAGCAAAGAAGAGCTTGATGAGCATCTTCGTCTTATAGAAGAAGCAAAACTGCGCGACCACAGAAAACTCGGCAGAGAGCTTGATTTATTTGGGTTGTATGACGAGGGTCCCGGTTTTCCGTTTTTCTTCCCTAAGGGAATGATTGTCAGAAATGAACTTATAAGCTTTTGGAGGCAAGAGCATAAAAAAGCCGGATATGTTGAGATTAACACACCGCTTATATTAAATGAGGAGCTTTGGCATCGCAGCGGTCATTGGGACCACTATAAAGAAAACATGTATTTCACAAAGATAGATGATGTCGATTATGCTATCAAACCAATGAACTGCCCCGGCGGTATGCTTGTGTTTAAAAGGCGGATGTGGAGCTATCGCGAGCTGCCTGTACGTATGGCAGAGCTTGGTATTGTTCACCGTCACGAGCTTTCGGGTGCGCTTCACGGGCTTATGCGTGTCAGATATATCACACAAGACGACGCTCATATTTTTATGATGCCCGAGCATGTGCCCTCGGAAATTGCTGCGGCAATAGACCTTGCAGACAGGCTTTATTCGGTGTTTGGTTTTGAATACCGTGTAGAGCTGTCAACCCGCCCCGAAGATTTTATGGGCGAAATCGAAACATGGAACATGGCTGAGAAAATCCTTGAGGATACACTCATAGCCAAAAACATAAACTATAGGATAAACCCCGGCGACGGTGCGTTTTACGGTCCGAAGATAGACTTTCATCTGCTCGACTGTCTTGGGCGCTCGTGGCAGTGCGCCACATTGCAGCTCGACTTTCAAATGCCCGAACGCTTTGAGCTTGAATATGTCGGTGCGGACGGCGAAAAGCACCGCCCCGTTATGATACACCGCACCATGCTTGGCTCGATTGAGCGCTTTTTCGCAATAATAACAGAGCATTATGCCGGAGCATTTCCGCTTTGGCTTGCACCTGTTCAGGTTATTATTTTGCCGATTACAGACCGCACGCATGAATATGCAAAGACCATAAAAGAAAAGCTTGATGATGCAGGACTTCGTGTCGAGTGTGATTTTAGAAACGAAAAAGTCGGATTTAAGATACGTGAGGCACAGGTGCAAAAAATTCCGTACATGCTTGTTCTCGGAGATAAAGAAGCAGAAAACGGACTCGTCACCGTTAGAAATCGCAAAGAGGGTGACGTTGGCACAATGTCCCTTGAAGATTTTACGGCAAAACTCACAGATGAAGCAGAAAAAAGAGAGCATAATGTATAGATATCACCAAATATTCTACATTGTATTGTGTTTTTCTCTAAAAAATGTAATAATAACTTATGCAATGTGTATAATACACAGCATGTAGGTATTGAAAAATACCGGAAAGGGAAAGTAAATGAGTTCGTTTAAGATATTGGTAGACACAAGCTATGACTTGCCGCAAGAATACATTGACAAAAATGATTTGAGAGTTATCCCAATCCCGTTCCACCTCAATGGTGTAACGCATGAAGACGGTCGCTGGAAAGACATCTCCGAAGAAGGCTTTTATGATGCACTTGCAAAAGGCGGCGTCGCAGGCACAACCCTGATTAACCCCGAAACATTTGTTCAGACGTTTACCGAGTATGCAAAAAATAATGAGGAACTATTAGTTATTTCGCTCAGTAGCGGACTTTCAGGTACTGCGCAAAATGCAGTCATTGCCCTGCAGGAAGTTAAAGAAACGTATCCCGACTGCAAAATATACCCTGTTGACGGACGTAATGCAGCAGGCGGTACAGGTCTTGTCACTGTTCTTGCTGTTAATAAACGTGCCGAGGGCTTATCAGCCGCAGAGACAGCAAAATGGCTTGAGGAAAAAAGAGACTCTTGCCTGTCATTGTTTACGGTCGACGATCTAATGTATCTGCACCGCGGCGGTCGCCTCAGTAAGCTTCAAGCTGTAGCAGGTTCGATTATCGGAATTAAACCGCTGCTTAACGTAGCTCCCGACGGCACACTCAAGCTCAAAGATAAAGCACGCGGACGTAAAGCTGCACTCGAAACACTCGTTAACCAAATGAAACGCAGCCTTAACCCCGACACAAAAAAACTGAAAACAGTTATAATCAGCCACAGTGATTGCAAGGAAGATGCTGAAAAAGTAGCCAACCTCGTCAGAGATTTTGTTGAAGTAGAAGAATTCTTTATAGTCATGATGGGACCCGTTATCGGAGCCCACGTAGGTCCGGGGTGTATAGCACTGTTCTTTGAAGCCGACATGGACCGTCCGGAGTACGAAGCAAAATTCTACGGAGGAAAGTAGCATAAGTCTCGTGTAATTTATTGAACTAAAGCATTAAATGTCACCCTTAGGTTATCTAAGGGTGACGTTTTCTCTGTGGCGAATTCCTTAAAAAGTGTATATTAGTGTGTAGAATGTGCACGTTACTCCCCAAAACATACATGTTACTCCAAAAAGGTAGACAAATATGCGAGAGTATAATAATCTTAACATAAATTAATAAATGGTATGTTTTAGAAACATGTCAAAATTACTTTTTTAGGATATTTATGTATACCAAAAAGTGAGTAAAAATAACGGGAGGATTAAAATGAGAAAAAAGTTGTCTTATGTAATTGTGGTAGTTCTGATTCTATCCATATTTAACAATGCTGCAGGGTATGCAGTGTCAAATACTTTTGACATTGATCAATTTTCGGACGATGATATAGTTGCAGAAACAATATGGCTTACGGACACAAATGAGGCGTTTGCCACATGGGACGGAATATCCATGGATAGCCTGCAATATGAAGAGGCTAAAACAACAAGTTCAACCCAGTCATCAGCAACACTCACAATTTCGCCCTCAACAGCATGGACAGGTATATCAGCAACAGGGGCAACGCGTACAATTACGGTAACAACTAATGTGTCGTATACTGTGAGCATGCCGACATGGATAACACGCACGAATGTAACGGGAGGTTTTAGGCTTGAGGCAGCACGAAATCCAAGTGCAGCTGCGAGGAGTGGGACGGTATCGGTAACAGGTGGCGGGATAACCCGAAGCTTTAGTGTATCGCAAGTAGGAGCACCGCCATCTCTTTCGATATCACCTTCGACAAACTGGATAAATATACCGGCAATAGGAAACGCAACGAGAACGATAACTGTCACAACAAATATACCATCATACACCGTAAGCAGACCCTCATGGTTGACTGTCGAAAATGTGTCGGGCGGGTTTAGGTTAACTGCTCAAAGCAATACAGCTACAACTGCAAGGAGCGGTACAGTAACTGTTACGGCTAATGGTATACCTGCAAGCTTTTCTGTATCGCAAAACAAACAGTATTTTTGGTATTCCGATGGAAATAATGTTGGTTTTTGGTCAGGAATAATTTCTGTTGGAGCACCGGAGATTATTGGAGCGGTTCCGCCGAGTTTCAACTTATTTAATAGAGCTTCTGAGGCTCAAACAATTTGGATGTCTGCTTTAGGTATTGCACTATATCCAAACACACATACAAATGCATCGATACAGATTTTCGGAGGGTCATTAGCAGAAATGCAAAAGGAAAGTGGCGATTCTCGCGATTTTGCAGGTTTGTGTAGTTATCCATCAATGGCAACAGTGGCGAGTATTGCGGCAAACAATACTATGAGAACTGTCTACAGATTTTCAGGGAGATCTAAAACTTTTATAACATACGGCATTGAGCCAGATTATTGGACAGAAGATATGATAAGAGCCCTTGTGGTCCATGAACTTGGTCATGCATTAGGTTCTATGGGGCATGCGCCAAATATAAATGCCACAATGTATTATAAATTGCAGTGGACTGCAAATGGGACGCTATCAACAAATGAAGCAAGACACCTAAGGCAAATATATGACGATTTCAGATAAATGAAGCAAAGAATGATGCTTACCTTAAATTGAAAAGACTAACTATTAAATGTCAAGAATAATTCCATGTAATTTTGAAAATATTTAACATCAAGCAAAAAGGGTCGCCAAACAGAGCGTATCGCAACGCTTTCAAAAAAATATCAATCTCTA
>Ga0123356_10000276_pt1 | contig 59040 bp, 43 predicted proteins | sample TergutEmb28metaG_2_FD_92546 | JGI IMG/M metagenome (GOLD analysis project Ga0123356, IMG submission 92546) | Embiratermes neotenicus P3 segment gut microbial communities from Petit-Saut dam, French Guiana - Emb289 P3 | ecosystem: Host-associated > Arthropoda: Insects > Digestive system > Gut ...
AGAGTTTGAAATAACCCCATTTTCCACCTGTATCAATTAAATGAAAATCAATGTCGCTATTTTCTGTGGCTTCGCCTCTGGAGTATGAACCAAAAATAGACATGCGTTTAATACCGTATTCACGTCCTATCGGATTGATTGCGGTTCGTATATCATCTATAGTGTAAATTGTGTTTTCTGCCATTTCGTTTTACAACTCCTTTGTATCAAAAAATATAACACAAAATATTACGTTTTGTCAAATTGTGAAAAAATGAAATTAACCTTGTATTTAGCATAAATACAAGGTTTTCCTTTTGGAGGCGACACCCAGATTCGAACTGGGGAGTGATGGTTTTGCAAACCACTGCCTTACCACTTGGCTATGTCGCCGTATTAAAAAACGCCTGTGGCGTTTTTTGCCGCCTTTCGTGAGGCGGCTTTTTGGAGCGGGTGACGAGGCTCGAACTCGCTACCTCCACCTTGGCAAGGTGGCGCTCTACCAGATGAGCTACACCCGCAAATCTTGCGGTTTTTTGGAAACCTATGGTGCCTCCGGTCGGAATTGAACCAACGACACGCGGATTTTCAGTCCGCTGCTCTACCAACTGAGCTACAGAGGCATTAATTTTATTGGCGACCCAGAACGGACTCGAACCGTCGGCCTCCAGCGTGACAGGCTGGCGTTCTAACCAACTGAACTACTGGGCCATATAGTGGTGCAACAGTGCACCTTTGGTGGGAACTACTGGGCTTGAACCAGTGACCCCATGCTTGTAAGGCATGTGCTCTCCCAGCTGAGCTAAGCTCCCATATGAGGCACGAGACATTATACAAACTAAAATCAGATTTGTCAACACTACTTTTTATTATTATCCAAACGCTCGAAAAGTGTCTTGTAACTGTCTTTTCCGTAGTGCAAACTCCGATTGACGCGACTGATTGTTGCGCTTGACGCTCCGGTTTTTTCAGAAATTGTGCTGTAAATATGTCCCTCACTTAACATTCTTGCTACCTGATACCTTTGTTCTATAGAACGAAGCTCGGTTACTGAGCATAAGTCATCAAAAAATCCGATACATTCGTCAAGAGTTTCCAAAGATAAAATCGCCTCGTACATTTCAATATGCGGCTTTTTCTTTCCTGCCTTTATGCCCTTGTCCATTAAATCACACTCCTATACGGTTATGCGTCTTTAAATGACTGCATCAGAGTATTTTTGTCAAGGAACGTAAGTGCGGAAAAAGACTTGTACAGTTCATAATCAAATTCTTTTGTTAAGCTCAGTGCTTCGTGAATGTCTAAATCAATATACTTGTCACCGCGCATTGCAACTATCCGCGACTTTCGCCCTGCTGCGAGAAGTGAGACTGCTTTGAAGCCCATTGAAGTGGCAACAACACGGTCACGCACATGAGGTGAGCCGCCGCGTTGAATATGACCAAGTGAAGTGAAACGGGTGTCAATCCCTGTTGCTTTGGCGATTTTATCCGCAACATCACTGCCGCGCTCTGCACCCTCGGCAACTATTACGGTAAAATTACTGCGCCCTGCAAGACGTGCTGCACGAATTCGCTCAATCACATCTACTTCAAAATCATATTTAACCTCAGGCACCATTATGATTGTTGCCCCCGTTGCAAGCCCGACGCCGAGTGCAAGATGTCCTGCTCTTCGTCCCATGACCTCAACGACAGAACAGCGCTCATGAGACTGCATGGTGTCGTTAAGCTTGTCGACAGCGTCAACGGCTGTGTTACATGCCGTGTCAAAGCCTATTGTGTATGATGTGCAGGCGATATCGTTATCTATGGTGCACGGTATTCCAACCACGCTGATGTCGTGGTGTGCAAGGTCCATTGCTCCGCGAAATGTACCGTCGCCGCCGATTACGACCAAGCCGTCAATACCCATATTATTGCATGTATCAGCTGCTTTTTTGCAGCCCTCTTTTGTATTAAACTCGGGAGACCTTGCCGTATAAAGCATTGTGCCGCCGCGACCTGTTATGCCTTTAACGGAGGCTTGATCCATTTTAATAAAATCACCGTTTATTAAGCCTGCATATCCGTGCCTGATGCCAATGCACTCAATTTCGAGGCAAGCTGCTGTTCTGACAGCACCGCGTATTGCAGCATTCATTCCAGGTGCATCTCCGCCTGATGTGAGAACTCCAATTCTACTTACCGCAGTTTCATTTGACATAATAATTACACTCCATTTCGTGTGTTGTATTTCCGTACATAGTTCATTACTTAAATAATACCATATCTTTGTCGAATATTTCAATGCGTTTCACATTTAATTGAGATGGTTTTGGTATTTCTGCGTTAAAGCAGGCAATACTCAGTATGTCATTATTGCTGACAGTAGGCTGCGATGCCGATATATTTACGCTCACTTCAACCGTATTATTGCCCGACAAACTCACTTTTGCATTTTTAATAAACTCGGCTATATCAATATCTGATACACCTCTTTTGGTCTTTTTTGATATAACAAGTGTGTCTGCGGAAAACTGCGATTTTAAGATGTCAAGGGTTTTATCTGATACGGCATCATCATAAAAAAGCCGGCAGCAGACATTTACCCATTTTATGGCGTTAAACTTACGAAGCGGCTTATACAGGCCTAATATTTCCAAGCCGTCGGGCAGATAATCGTTTACATTGTCGGGGAAACCGCCGTGTATTTCAACATCTGCAAGCTCGCACAGGCTCTCGGCTCCGACGGACATCGGCAGTGCAACGGAGATATACGGGTGAGGGTTAAACCCCTCGGAATATTTGAGCTTTACTCCTGCGCGCAAGAGAGCACGCTGCAAGGTTGTCACTAAATCCAAATGTGAAATATACTTAGCCCTGCCGAGCTTTGAGTATTTCATTCTGATTTTATCCATGGTTCACCTCACGTACATTTACGAAGCTCCACGGTAAAATTTCATCATCGGGTCGCTTTCTCAGTGAGTAGTCATCGGGGTTTAGCGAGTTTTCACAAAATGCAGCCAGCCAGCCCTCGAGCGAAAAATGCTCACTCCAAGAGTCAAACCTTGCTCCGTTTTGCCATGCGGTTTCAATAACCCTGCCGAGCTTTCTGTCACCGCGTGAGAGTGCCGCCTCAACAAAGCCCTGCTCGGGTGAGTGCCAGTTATATGTAATTTGTTTTGAACGGATACTCTCTTTGAGAAGCCGTGCGCGTCTTGAGTATTCGTCGATTGGGATTTGTTCTTCCCGCTGAAAAGGTGTATGCGGTTTTGGTATAAAGCAAGATGTCGAAACAGTGATACGGACGCCGCGCTTTATGCTGTTTGTATGCTCTTTCCATGTCTCGAGCACCTTATGTGCAACATCGGCGATTGCGATGATATCTTCGTCAGTTTCACTTGGAAGTCCGAGCATAAAATACAGCTTTACAGTATTCCAACCACCGAAAAATGCCGCACGGCACGCACTGAGAAGTTCTTCTTCAGTTATGTTTTTATTTATATGGTCGCGAAGTCTTTGTGTTCCTGCTTCCGGTGCAAATGTGAGACCCGATTTTCGCACCTTTTGCACACGTTCCATAAGCTCCACACTAAAGCTGTCAGCCCGCAAAGAGGGAAGCGACAGGTTGACCTTTTTAGGCTCGCACCATTCGAGCAGGCTGACGCACAGCTCGTCTAAATGCTTATAGTCACTTGTGCTAAGTGAAAGCAGGGCAATTTCGTCATATCCGGAGTTTATTATTGCGTTTTTTCCCTGCTCAAGCAGTACCTCGGGTGAGCGCATTCGCACGGGATATCCCGTATGTCCCGCCTGACAGAATTTGCAGCCTCGCACGCAGCCGCGAAAGAGCTCCAAAACAGCCCTGTCATGGACTATACCCATAGAGGGTATTATCGGGTTTGCAGGGAAATATGATGTGTTTAAGTCTTTAATTATTCTTTTTGATACGGTATGTGAGCAGGTGCTATGCAGTGCGGGTACATATACACCCGACAGCTTGGAGGCTTTGTCGAGAAACTCCTGCTTATTGCGGTTAGCTCTATAGATATCAATAAGCTCGCAAGCTATTTCTTCGCCCTCGCCGACTACAAATAAATCTATAAAGTCCGCCATTGGTTCGGGGTTATAGCAGCATGAACCGCCCGCAATCACAAGCGGAGCATCGCTGTCCCTATCGGCGCGGCGGTGCGCTATGCCCGCCATATCAAGCATGTTTAACACATTAGTGTATGAAAGCTCATATCCGAGAGAAAAAGCGATAATATCAAAGCCTTTTATCGCATCAAAGCTCTCAAGCCCATATAAAGGAATATTATTTTCACGCATCAAAACTTCCATATCCGTCCATGGTTCAAAAACCCGCTCGCACCATACATCGGTGATGTCATTGAAAACACCGTACAAAATTCTCATACCGAGATTGGACATACCTATCTCGTATGTATCGGGAAAACACAAGGCGACACGTATATCAACCTTGTCTTTATCCTTGATTATTTGGTTATATTCACCGCCCGTATATTGGGCAGGCTTTAATACCTTGGAGAGTATTTGCTCAAGCTTTTCCAAATCTCTTAATCGACTCCGTAACTAATGCCTTAAACTTAGGTGCGGCTTTATCTGCTTCTTCCTGAACCTCCTCGTGGGTGAGAGGTGTCTTGGACAGTCCTGCCGCCAAGTTTGCAACACATGATATTCCACAGACATTTAAGCCCATGTGGTTTGCCGCAATCGCCTCGCATGCCGTGCTCATTCCGACAACATCAGCACCAAGCGCCGCACATGCGCGGATTTCCGCAGGTGTTTCAAAGCTTGGACCTGTAAACTGTATATAAACACCCTCTTGGAGTTTAATATCCAAAGAAGATGCAGCAGCTCTAATCTTTTCGTTCAAGCTCTTTTTATATATTTCGCTCATGTCGGGAAATCTCGTGCCGAGCTGTTCGATATTTTCACCGATAAGAGGTGAGGGGACATTATAAAGAATATGGTCGTTTATGAGCATAAAATCGCCCGCACGGTAGCTTTGATTTACACCGCCAACGGCATTTGTAAGAAAGAGCGTCTTTGCTCCGAGCAGACCCATAAGCCGCATCGGAAGCACAACATCACTCATGGAGTAACCCTCATAATAATGAACACGTCCTTGCATTACTACAACGGGAACATCACCGACATGTCCGAACACAAAGCGTCCTTGATGACCCGGCACTGTGCTGACAGGGAAACCCTCGATTTCGCTATAGCTGACTGTTGCGACGGCATCAATTTCATCGGCATATCCGCCAAGACCCGAGCCGAGCACAAGAGCGACCTGTGGCACGAGGTTTACTTTTTTTTGCACTATATCACGGCATTTGATAAGCTTTTCATAAACTTGGTTCATAGATGTAGTCTCCTTGTTTTTTTATACATTATAACCTAATAAAAATGTGCTTGCAATAAGCACTGAATTATTCTATACTGATTTTCGCAATAACAACGGGGTGTGGCGAAGTTTGGTATCGCGCACGGTTCGGGACCGTGAGGCCGTGGGTTCAAGTCCCACCACTCCGACAGAGAAACGTACATTTATGTGCGTTTCTCTGCTTTTATCAATATTATGCAGTTGACATAGCCAAATGCAGGGGCTACAATGAAGCGGAACATATACACGTTTTCGCAGTGTATTTATGCACTTAAAATGATAAGGTGGATTAGAGGGTATGCCCGACGGTACTAATTATGGTGTCTATATTGCATTGCTCTTTTTTCTTTGCTGCGGGGGATATGTATTTATCTCGGCGAGAACCATAGTTTCTGATTTAAGAAGCAAGCTGCACAGGGAGCACTTTCTTGCTGTTTCTTGTGTTATTTTGTCATGCCTGTTTTACGGGCTTATGACAATTGCTCGCGATGACTTTACTATACGGCTTTTCTGGGCTGCGGGATATATATCCTACTCAATGTTTCTTCCTTTTTGGTTACGATTTACATCAAATATGTACGAAATAAAAAACAAAATAGTTAAGTATATGGCGGAGTCCGGTCTTGCGGTTATATCACTCATATTGGCGTTCATAGCGGTCATATCGTCAGACGTTAAGTTTGTAAGCACCAAATACGGCAATCAGTTTTCGTACAGCGACAGCGTTCTGTTTACAATTATTGCCATTTACGTGTTTTTTCTCAGTATGTGCGTCTTTACCTCACATATCATGTGGTGGCAGGAGTCAAAGGTGCAGCGTCAACGGGTTCAGCAGCAAGTATTTCTTATCCTTTCTCTGATTTTTGCACCGCTCGGATATATTACAGACTTTGTCATACCGACCTTTACGCCATATCCATTTGTACCGCTTGTATCCGTTTTGCTATTTCCGCCGGGTCTGCAGCTATATATATCAATGCATAAAAACAGAACGCTCAGTATTACCGTGCGAAATGTTTCCGGATATATATTCGAGTCTGTCACAATGCCGGTTTTGGTTGTCAACCATGAAAACCATGTCAGTTTAGAAAACAAAGCGGCGCTCGACTTTTTTGACGAAAGTCTAATAGGGAAAAATATAGCGGAAATAATCAGTTTTGAGGGCATACCTCCCGAGCAGTCATTGTTTAACAAAGATATTATCAGCAACTGCGTGTTGGTGGAAACGCCTTTGGGAAGCAGAATTTGTGACATGCTTTTGTCCGTTGAAAATGACAAATACGGTCACGCACTTTGTAAGGTAATAATACTGAGGGATATTACTGACAGTAACCGCAAGGATAATTTGTTGATTGCCGTGAACAAAGCGGCGTCCATACTTCTTACAACAAGAGAAGATGAGGATATAGAAATACCCCTTATGGAAAGCATGAAGCTTGTGGGGCAATCTATGGAAGCCGACCGCGTCCACCTTTGGCAGGTTAAAACGGTTGACGGCGAGCTGCAATTTATGCATGCATGTCTGTGGCTCAGTGATGCGGAAAGAGCGAAGCCCGGTGTCTTAAAGGGTGATATTTCTTCATATGCGAATATAAACAAATGGATTGAGAAGTTCAAACGTAATGAGCCTATAGTCGGGCCGACCTCAAAGCTTGAAAAAAGCGAAGCGGAGTTTTTCTTAAACTTGGGTCTGAAAACTGTCGCACTAATTCCGCTGCATTTGGATGAGGAGTTTTGGGGAGTAATCGGAATTGGTGATTGCAAGCGTGAGCGTAACTTTACCGAAGATGAAGTTGCCATTATGCGCTCTGTAAGTTTGATGATGGCAAGTGCGGTAAATCAACAGGCACGGATAGATAAACGTACATACGAGCTTGCAGTGACACGTGACGAAGCGCGTGCCGCAAATCAAGCAAAGTCTGAGTTTCTTGCAAATATGAGCCATGAAATAAGAACTCCGATGAATGTTATAGTCGGGCTGACAGGTCTTCTTATGGAAGAGGAAAACTACAGCATTGAAGTAAAAGAGAGCATCGAAAAAATTAACACCGCAGGCACAACCTTAATGCGGCTGATTAACGATGTTTTGGATATTTCAAAAATTGAGTCCGGCAAGTTTACATTAGTACCCACTGAATACGAGCTTGCCAGTATGCTCCACGATGTCATTATATTAAATGTTGACCGCATAGGCGACAAGCCGATAACCTTTAACCTTGATATTGCCGATGATGTGCTCTTTAAGCTCTACGGCGACGATGTGCGCGTCAAGCAGGTGCTTGTAAACCTGCTCTCAAACGCTTTTAAGTACACACGCAAGGGGACTGTTACGCTTGGTGTTAATACGGAGCGTACAATGGATAATGATGTAAATGTCACCTTTACGATTGCGGACACGGGAATTGGCATAAAACCCGAGGATTTGGAAAAGCTCTTTACCGATTACAATCAAGTTGACACACGTGCAAACCGTATTATAGAGGGCACGGGTTTGGGTCTATCTATTGCAAAGGGTCTGTCCGAGCTTATGGGCGGGGATATTAAGGTTGAAAGTCAATATGGTGTGGGTACCGTATTTCATTTTACAATACCGCAGGGCTTTATCAGTGATGAACAAATTAACGACAGTACAATCAATAATCTCAAAGCGTACCAATACAGAGAAGCAAAGAGCACCGTTGGCAGCAATAAAATAGAAAGACCAAATCTCAGTTGGGCAACGGTTCTTGTTGTTGATGATAATCCCACCAACCTTGATGTGGCAAGGTGGATGCTCAAAAAATATCAAATCAAAGTGGACTGTGTATTAAACGGGCATGATGCAATCGACCGTATCAAACGCGGCGAACCGAAGTATGATGCGGTATTTATGGACCATATGATGCCGGGTATGGACGGTATTGAAACCGCAAAGTGGATTAGAGGCGTGAATACGGATTATGTAAAAGAGCTGCCTATCATTGCGCTTACTGCAAATGCGCTTGCCGGCAGTGAACGTTTGTTCTTGGACGAGGGGTTTCAAGCGTTTATTTCAAAGCCGATAAACATAGAAAAGCTTGATACCGTTCTTCGCAAATGGATTATCAAGGACCGTGATATGAGCATACCGAAAGAAACAGAAAGCGGCGGTTTGGATATCAACATGGATATGGCGCTGACGATTTACAGAAACGATGAAAAAATACTGCGAAATGTTTTGCAGTCGTTTACGGTTTACGTTCCTGCAGACCTCGATAAGATGCGTAGTGTAACTGCGGATAATTTAGCAAAGTATGCAGCGTATGCACGTGCTTTGGTCGGCACATGTAACGGTGTTGCCGCAAGTAATCTGTCTCAAAAAGCAAGGCGTTTGGAAAAGCTTGCCGAGAGCGGCGACCTAAGCGCAGTGCTCGAAGAAAATCCGGCGTTTATAAAAGACGCCGAAGTTTTGATAAAAAATATTAAAGAGTGGTTAATTAAGTAGCTCAGTTATATTATCAAGCTCTTGTTTTAATTCTTCAATTTCTATAGTTTCGCCGTAGATATCTTCAACGTGCTCAAGCACATTTGACAGGTTATTTACGGCGCTTTTGTAGTCACCGTCGTCGGTTGCTTTTGATACATTATCAATTAACTTATCAACCTGTGAAACTTCCATAAAAAAATCCTTGACAACAAAAGTGGGTATGTTATAATAGGAAGTTGTGTGCAAAAATCTGATACACACAACATCCCTACCTAAAATACTCTATCATTTTGTCGTTTATTTGTCAATATAGACCAAAAAGATATCTAACAACGCTGCCGTGAGTGTCGCAAATTAACCGCAGAGTCTCGCAAATCTTTATTATTAGAGGTGGAGCAGATGCCAAAAGATGTTGTTTACGGGAAAACGCTGCGAAAAAGTTATGCAAAGACAGAAGAAATCCAAGAGATGCCAAATCTTTTGGAAATTCAGAAGAATTCGTATAACTGGTTTCTCGAAACGGGGCTTCGTGAGGTCTTTCGCGATGTTGACGCGATAGTTGACCACACAGGAAGCCTTGAATTATCATTCATTGACTATAATATGAATGATACACCCAAGTACACTATTGAGGAGTGCAAAGCAAGGGATGCAACCTATGCAGCTCCGATTAAGGTCAGTGTGCGGCTCAGAAACAAGGAAACCGAGGAGATTAAAGAACAGGAAATCTTCATGGGCGATTTTCCTGTTATGACCAATGCCGGTACTTTCATAATCAACGGAGCAGAGCGTGTTGTTGTTTCTCAAATAATCCGCTCACCGAGTGTTTATTATGAAAAGAAAACCGACATCAAAACAGCGATTACAATTTTTGCAGCCACATTAATACCATATCGTGGCGCATGGCTTGAGTACGAAACAGACGCGTCCGACGGATTTTTTGTCCGTGTCGACAAAAACAGAAAGCTCCCCGTAACATGGTTGCTTCGTGCAATCGGCAGACGCAGCGACAACCCGACATCTCATGTGTCGGCGCTTGGCGCTGAAAACGGTGCGGAAACAACAGAGCAGCTAAAGGCTATTTTCGGAAACGACCCAAGGATACTTGCCACACTCGAAAAAGACACATGCGTTTCTTCCGAAGATGCACTTATTGAGCTTTACAGAAGACTTCGCCCGGGCGACCCGCCGACAGTTGAAAGTGCTCAAACACTTCTGAACAATCTGTTCTTCGACTCCCGCAGATATGATATTTCTACAGTAGGACGCTATAAGTTTAATAAAAAACTGTCAATATGGTCGAGACTTGAAAACCAAACTCTTGCACAGCCCGTTTCCGACCCGATGACAGGTGAGATTATCGCCGAAGCAGGTGAGAAACTTACACGCAAGCGTGCAATTGAAATTGATGACCGTGGTGTCAACGATGCTTATGTCCTAAATGACGGGCAGGAAATCAAAGTATTTTCAAACGGAATGGTCAGACTTGACGGATTTGTCGATTTTGACCCGATAGAAGAACTCGGCATAAAGGAAAGAGTTCGTTTTGTCATACTGAAAAAACTCTTGGAAGAACATAAAGGTAAAGACAAAGCATCACGCGAAGCACTTAAAGATGCAATCCGTGACAATGTTGACCTGCTTATTCCAAAGCATCTTATTGCTGATGATATTTTCGCATCGGTCAACTACCTCAATTGCATTTCTTATGACATCGGCGAGCCTGATGACATTGACCACCTTGGAAACCGCCGCCTGAGAAGTGTCGGCGAGCTTCTGCAAAACCAGTTCCGCGTTGGTTTTTCTCGCATGGAGCGTGTTATCAGAGAGAGAATGACACTGCAAGACCTCGACATAATCACACCGCAATCACTTATCAACATCAGACCTGTTACAGCGTCTGTTAAAGAATTTTTCGGTTCGTCGCCGCTTTCGCAGTTCATGGACCAGACAAACCCGCTTGCCGAACTTACACACAAGCGCCGTCTTTCAGCCCTCGGACCGGGCGGTCTGTCGAGAGAGCGTGCAAGCTTTGACGTGCGTGACGTTCACTACAGTCACTACGGACGTATGTGTCCGATTGAAACTCCGGAGGGTCCAAACATCGGACTTATTTCATACCTTGCATCTTATGCGAGAGTTAATGAATACGGATTTATGATTGCGCCGTTCCGTAAGGTTGACAAAGAAACCATGCGTGTTACGGAAGAAGTCGTCTACCTCACGGCAGATATGGAAGACCAGTACATTATCGCTCAAGCAACAGAACCCGTCGATAAAAACGGGGTTCTACAAAACGAGCGTATCACATGCCGTCACAGAGACGAAATAATGGAAGTCAACCGCAATATGATTGACTTTATTGACGTTTCACCGAGTATGATGGTTTCTATCGCAACAGCAATGATACCGTTTCTTGAAAACGACGACGCAAACCGTGCACTCATGGGTGCAAACATGCAGCGTCAGGCAGTGCCGCTTCTGATACCGGAAGCTCCGATTGTTGCAACGGGTATTGAGCATAAATGCGCTGTTGACTCTACGGTTGTGCTCTCGGCACTTGGTGACGGTGTTGTTACATATGTTTCGTCAACTCACATAAAGATAAAATACGATGACTCAAAAATCGGCACTGTCGACCATGAGCTTACAAAGTTTGCCCGAAGCAATCAGGGCACATGTACAACACAGCGTCCGATCGTATCTGTCGGCGACCGTGTACATTTAGACGAGATTATAGCCGACGGACCGTCAACATGTGAGGGTGAAATATCTCTCGGTAAAAATATTTTGGTTGGCTTTATGACATGGGAGGGCTACAACTATGAGGACGCAATCCTCATAAATGAACGCCTTGCAATGGATGACGTGTTTACCTCAATTCATATTGAAGAGCATGAAATCGATGCCCGTGACACAAAGCTCGGACCCGAAGAAATCACACGTGATATTCCCGGTGTCGGTGAGGACGCACTGCGTTATCTCGACGAGCGCGGAATTATCAGCGTCGGTGCAGAGGTTACTGCAGGTGACATTCTTGTCGGTAAGGTTACACCAAAGGGTGAAACAGACCTCACACCGGAAGAGCGTCTGCTTCGTGCGATATTCGGCGAAAAAGCGCGCGAGGTTCGTGACACATCTCTTAAAGTACCGCACGGTGAGAGCGGAATTGTCGTTGACGTTAAGGTTTTCACACGTAAAAACGGCGATGAACTCAACCCGGGAGTTAATATGGTAGTACGTTGCTACATCGCACATAAACGTAAAATTTCTGTCGGCGACAAAATGGCGGGACGCCACGGTAACAAGGGTGTTGTTTCGCGTATTCTTCCAAAAGAAGACATGCCATACATGCCCGACGGTACATCACTTGACATTATTCTCAATCCGCTCGGTGTTCCCTCACGTATGAATATCGGTCAGGTTCTTGAAGTTCACCTTGGTTACGCGGCAAAAACTTTGGGTTGGAAAGTTGCAACCCCGATATTTAACGGAGCGCATGAGCAGGATATTTGGGATACGCTCAAACATGCGGGACTAAGTGAAGACGGAAAGAGTATTCTTTATGACGGAAGAACAGGTGAGCCGTTTGACAATCCTGTCACAGTCGGTTACGTTTACTTCTTAAAGCTTCACCACCTTGTTGATGACAAAATCCACGCCCGCTCGACAGGACCGTACAGCCTTGTTACGCAGCAGCCGCTCGGCGGTAAGGCGCAGTTTGGCGGTCAGCGTTTCGGTGAAATGGAAGTGTGGGCACTTGAAGCATACGGTGCGGCATACACGCTGCAAGAGATACTGACAGTTAAGTCTGACGACGTTACAGGAAGAGTCAGAACATATGAAGCAATCGTTAAGGGGCATAACATTCCCAAGCCGGGTGTGCCGGAGTCCTTTAAGGTTCTTGTTAAAGAGCTGCAGTCACTTTGTCTCGATGTCCGCGTTCTTGATGAAAACGGAATGAAAATCGACCTCAAGGGTGACGACGGCGACGACAGAGACGACAACTTCCGTGACAACAGTCAGTACAAGAGCACAGATGAAAGCTTCGTTTCTCACGGCTACTCAGTGCAAGATATTGACGAGATGGTCGAGGGCGAGTTTGAGGAAGAAGATGACAGCGGCGGCTATGAAGAAGATGATGAAAGTTTATTAGAGGATTTGGAAAACGAGGATTTTCTCGAGTTTGAAGTATCCGAAGAAAACACAGAGGAGGAGAGCGAGTAATGGGATTTCTGCCATTTGATGCAATGCAAATAGGGCTTGCCTCACCTGATATGATACGCAGTTGGTCAAGCGGTGAAGTAAAAAAGCCGGAAACAATTAACTACAGAACATTAAAACCCGAACGTGACGGTCTGTTTTGTGAGCGGATTTTCGGTCCGTCAAAGGACTGGGAATGTCACTGCGGAAAATTCAAGAAAATCAGATACAAGGGCAAGATTTGCGACCGTTGCGGTGTTGAGATTACAAAATCCAACGTTCGCCGTGAACGAATGGGGCATATTGACCTTGCAGCGCCCGTTTCACATATCTGGTATTTTAAGGGTATCCCGTCAAGAATGGGACTACTGCTCGATTTGACCCCGCGTATTCTTGAAAAGGTACTATATTTTGCAACCTACATAGTCATTGATGAAGGTGACACCCCGCTTAAGAAAAACCAAATTCTCACGGAAAAAGAATATCGCGAAATGCGTGAGAAATATGAAGATGATTTCAGAGCAGGAATGGGTGCAGAAGCTATCCGCGACTTACTTGCCGATATTGACATCGAAAAGTTTTCGGAAAGGCTTAAAGCGGAAGCAAAAGACGCAACAGGTCAAAAGAAAGCAAAGCTTGTCAAAAGACTTGAAGTAGTTGAAGCATTCCGTTTGTCAGGCAACGACCCGACATGGATGATTATTGATGTGCTTCCTGTCATTCCTCCCGAAATCAGACCTATGGTTCAGCTTGACGGCGGACGTTTTGCCACATCAGACTTAAACGACCTGTACAGGCGTGTTATAAACCGCAACAATCGCCTTAAAAGGCTCATTCAGCTTCAAGCTCCCGACATTATTGTCAGAAATGAAAAAAGAATGTTGCAGGAAGCTGTTGATGCTCTTATCGATAACGGCAGACGCGGCAGAGCGGTTACGGGAGCCAACTCCAGAGCGCTCAAATCACTCTCTGACATGCTCAAGGGTAAGCAGGGACGTTTCAGACAAAACCTGCTCGGTAAGCGTGTTGACTATTCGGGACGTAGTGTTATCGTTGTAGGACCTGAGCTTAAGCTCTATCAGTGCGGTGTTCCCAAAGAAATGGCAATTGAGCTTTTCAGACCGTTTGTTATGAAAAAGCTTGTTGAAGACGGCATTTCAAACAATATCAAATCAGCTAAGAAAATGGTAGACAAAGGTCTTACCGAGGTTTGGGATGCACTTGAAGTTGTCATTAAAGAACACCCGGTACTTCTCAACAGAGCACCTACCTTGCACAGATTAGGCATACAGGCATTTGAACCAATTCTTGTTGAGGGTCGTGCACTTATGCTTCACCCGCTTGTCTGTACCGCATATAACGCAGACTTTGACGGCGACCAAATGGCAATACACGTTCCTCTTTCGGCAGAGGCACAGGCGGAAGCACGTATTCTCATGCTCTCTGCAAATAATCTGCTCCACCCGAAAGACGGCCACCCCGTCACAGTCCCAACCCACGACATGATACTCGGCTCATACTATCTGACACTCCAAAAAGATGATGAGAAAGGCACAGGTAAGTTCTTTGTTTCACCAAACGAAGCACTCATGGCTTACCAATGTGACGATGTTGGCATTCATGCCCCGATAAATGTACGTATTACGAAAGAAATCGACGGAGTCGAGCACTATAAAACAATTCAGACAACCGTCGGCAGAATTATCTTCAACGAGCCGCTTCCGCAGGACTTGGGCTTTGTTGACAGAACAGACCCCGAGCAGTTCTTTAATTACGAGATTGATTTCAGAACAGGAAAAGACGAGCTTGGTAAAATCATCGAGCGTTGTATTTCAAAGCACGGCTTTACAAGGTCGGCGTCGGTTCTTGATAAAATCAAAACTCTCGGCTTCAAATACTCAACTCAAGGTGCAATCACAATTTCAATATCAGACATGACCGTTCCCGATGCAAAGTGGACTCTCATCCGACAAACCGAAAAGAAAGTTGTTACGATTGAAGACCAGTACAAACGCGGCTTTATCACAGACGACGAGAGATACCGCCTTGTTGTTAAAGAATGGGAAAAAACAACCAAGGATATTGAAAACACGCTGCTGCAAGACACACTGAGCGAATACAACCCCGTGTATATGATGGCAAACTCCGGTGCGCGCGGAAGTAAGACGCAGATTAAGCAGCTTGCAGGTATGCGCGGTCTTGTGCAGAACACAATCGGACGCACAATCGAAATCCCGATTAAAGCTAACTTCCGTGAGGGTCTTACGGTTCTTGAATACTTTGTTTCCTCACGAGGAGCGAGGAAAGGACTTGCTGACACCGCTCTTCGTACAGCAGACTCCGGATATCTTACACGCCGTCTTGTCGACGTCTCGCAAGATGTCATCGTCCGTGAAAAGGACTGCGGCACAAGCGACGGTATCATGGCAGCGGAAATTGTAAGAAGCGGAAGCATTATAAGCAGCTTTGGCGAGGTTATACACGGTAGGTTCCCGGCTGTCGACATTATAAATCCCAAAACAAAAGAAGTTCTTTTCACAAAGGACCACATGCTTATAAACAGTGACTCAATAAAACTTGCCGAGCATGGCATTACAACCGTAAAAGTACGCACTGCCATGGACTGTGAGTCACGAAGCGGTATATGTGCAATGTGCTACGGTATCAACCTTGCAACAGGAACTGTCGTTTCAATCGGTGAGGCTGTCGGCGTTATTGCCGCACAATCAATCGGTGAGCCCGGTACGCAGCTTACAATGAGAACTTTCCACACGGGTGGTGTTGTCGGTGACGATATTACTCAAGGTCTGCCGCGTGTTGAGGAACTCTTTGAAGCGCGCAAACCGAAGAAAATGGCAATTCTCTCAGATATCGACGGTATTGTAGAAATTGAAGAAACAAGAAGAGATGCAATAAAATCAATAGCTGTCACAAACGCCGAAAGCGGTGATACAAGAGCATATCAAACACCGTATTTCTCGGGAATAAGAGTCAAATCCGGCGATATTGTCAAAGCGGGCGATAAACTGACCGAGGGAGCTCTTAATCCTCACGATATTATGCGCATACTCGGAAAAGACGCAACACAGGCATATATAATATCCGAGGTTCAAGTTGTTTACCGTCAGCAGGGCGTTGACATTAACGACAAGCATATTGAAGTTATTGTGCGTCAAATGATGAGAAAAGTCAGAGTTGAAGACGGCGGCGATACAGAACTTCTTGCCGGAACAACTATAGACGCCAACGACATTAAGTCCGCAAACGCTGCAATTACAAAGAGAATTGAAGCAGGGGAAGCAGAGCTGCGCTTTGCAGAGTCCTCACCGCTTCTAATGGGAATAACCAAAGCTTCTCTTGCAACAGAGTCATTCTTGTCGGCTGCTTCTTTCCAAGAAACAACAAAAGTCTTGACCGAAGCTGCCATAAAGGGTAAAGTAGACAGACTTATCGGTCTTAAAGAGAACGTCATTATCGGTAAACTCGTTCCTGCGGGAAGCGGATTGTCAATATATCGCAGATTTGACAGTGACATTGAACGCGGCGACAGATACTATTCAATGAGCGACTATGACCGCTTTGACAAGGAAGACGAAGATGTTGATTTATCGGTACTTATCGGTTCCGGTAACGCACTATAACACTATAGGAAAGGAGGAGGAAAATGCCTACATTTAATCAGCTTGTTAGAAAAGGTAGAAAAAAACTGACTTATAAATCCAACTCGCCTGCGATGCAAAAGGGACTTAATACACTTCAAAACGCAGAAACCGACGTGTCTTCATCCCAAAAACGCGGTGTATGTACAGCGGTCAGAACTGCCACACCGAAAAAACCAAATTCGGCACTTCGTAAGATTGCACGTGTCAGATTAACAAACGGACATGAGGTTACAGCCTACATTCCGGGCGTCGGACACAATCTGCAAGAGCACTCAGTCGTTATGATACGCGGCGGTCGTGTAAAAGACCTTCCCGGTGTTCGTTATCATATCGTCCGCGGTTCTCTTGATACACAGGGTGTAGAAGGTCGTCAGCAGTCGAGGTCAAAATATGGCTCAAAGAAGCCAAAAGGCACTAAGTAAGGAGGAAGTATAATGCCAAGAAGAGGCAGTGTACCAAAAAGGGAAGTCCTGCCGGACCCCATATATAACTCAATTATCGTTACAAGACTGGTAAACAGTATCATGCTTGACGGTAAAAAAGGCGTTGCTCAAAAGGTCGTATACGGAGCATTTGACATAGTAAAAGAGAAATCCGGAAAGGACCCTCTCGATGTCTTTATTGCGGCTTTAGAGAACATAATGCCTACACTTGAAGTTAAGGCACGCCGTGTCGGTGGTGCAACATATCAAGTGCCAATCGAAGTAAGAGCGGAAAGACGTCAGGCTCTCGGACTTCGTTGGCTTACAAGCTATGCAAGAGGACGCAACGAAAAAACAATGAAAGAACGTCTTGCAGGCGAAGTTCTTGATGCATCAAACAACACGGGAGCAGCAGTTAAAAAACGCGAAGATACGCATAAAATGGCTGACTCTAACAAAGCCTTTGCGCACTACCGTTGGTAATAAGGATGTGAGCCGTATGTCAAGAGAGTATGCTCTTGAGAAAACGCGGAATATTGGCATTATGGCTCATATTGACGCGGGAAAAACAACTACAACAGAGAGAATTTTGTTCTTTACGGGACGCACTTACAAAATGGGTGAGGTCCATGAGGGCACTGCTATCATGGACTGGAGAGAACAGGAGCAAAAACGCGGAATTACAATCACCTCCGCAGCGACTACATGCTATTGGAATGACCACCGTATCAATGTAATCGACACACCCGGACATGTCGATTTTACGGTTGAGGTGGAAAGGTCGCTTCGGGTGCTCGACGGCAGTGTTGCCGTTATGTGTGCAAAGGGTGGAGTGGAGCCGCAGTCTGAAACCGTATGGAGGCAGGCAAATCATTATGATGTGCCTCGCCTTATCTATGTTAATAAAATGGATATCACAGGTGCTGATTTTCACAATGTTATCAGTATGGTTCATGACAGACTCAAGGCAAATGCAGTTCCAATTCAGCTGCCTATAGGAGCAGAAGCGGGTTTTAAGGGTATAATCGACCTTGTTGAAATGAGGGCGGACATTTATTACGATGACCTCGGTACGGATATGCGTGTCGAGGAAATTCCTGCTGACATGCTTGAGACTGCAAATGATTACAGGCAAAAACTTATTGAAGCGGTTTCCGACTTTGATGAGGACATCATGGAAAAATACATCGAGGGCACAGATGTTTCTGCAGGCGACTTAAAAACCGCAATCCGCAAGGCTACGCTTTCACTTGAAATGATACCTGTTGTATGCGGTACTTCCTACAGAAACAAAGGCATACAAAAACTGCTTGATGCGATTGTAGACTATCTGCCGTCCCCAACCGACGTTGCCGATATTGTCGGTATTCATCGTCACACAGGCAAGGAAGAAAGCCGTCCTCCGTCAGATGACGCACCGTTTTCAGCTCTTGCTTTTAAGATTGAAACAGACCCGTTTGTGGGCAGACTTTCGTTTTTCAGAGTATACTCAGGCAGTGCCGCTTCCGGCTCAATGGTCTATAATTCAACAAAGGGTCATAGGGAGCGTCTCGGGCGTATTTTGCAAATGCACTCAAATCACCGTGAAGACATTGAAACTGTCTATGCAGGCGACATAGCAGCGGCGGTGGGATTAAAAGACACAACAACGGGAGACACGCTTTGCGACGAAAAGAAGCAGATTATTTTAGAGTCAATGGAATTTCCCGAGCCTGTCATTCAAATTGCAATAGAACCAAAGACCAAGGCAGGTCAGGAAAAAATGGCAAACGCATTATCCAAGCTTACAGATGAAGACCCGACATTTAGAACATATACAGACGAAGAAACAGGTCAGACAATAATCGCAGGAATGGGCGAGCTTCATTTGGAAATAATTGTTGACAGATTACTTCGCGAATTCAAAGTGGAAGCTAATGTCGGCAAGCCGCAGGTTTCGTATAAGGAAACAATACGCATTGCAGCTGACGCCGATGTTTCAAATATCCGCCAGACAGGCGGAAAAGGTCAATATGCTCGAGTTAAAATCCGCATCGAACCCAATGAGTCGGGTGCGGGATATGAGTTTATCAGCAAGGTTGTCGGCGGCGCGATACCCAAGGAATTAATACCGTCAATAGACGAGGGTATACAAGGCGCTATGATGGCGGGTGTTGTGGCAGGATATCAAGTCGTTGATGTTAGAGTCACACTGCTTGACGGCTCGTTTCACGAGGTTGACAGCTCCGAGCTTGCTTTCCGCATTGCAGGCAGCATGGCATATAAAGAAGCAATGATGAAAGCAGACCCTGTACTCCTTGAGCCGATTATGAAAGTTGCTGTAACTGTACCGGAAGAATATCTCGGTGATGTTATGGGTGATCTAAACTCACGCCGCGGGCAAATTACGGGAATGGACTCAAAAAGCGGAGCATCTCAAATCAACTCACTTGTGCCGCTTTCCGAGATGTTCGGATATGCGACAATTCTTCGCTCAAACACTCAAGGCAGAGGGAATTTCACAATGGAACCGAGCCATTATATCGAGCTTCCTAAGTCACTTCAAGACGAGATTACGGGCGGTTGGCGTTTTTAGAAAAATAAGTGTTGCAAATTCTTAATCTATATTGTACAATGTCGGTTGCATGGAATTTCGGCAGTGACCGATATTACTAAGTAAATGATACTTTTTTCACATTGAGGAGGATAATAAGTATAATGGGTAAGCAAAAGTTTGAAAGAACGAAACCACACGTAAACATTGGCACAATCGGTCACGTTGACCACGGAAAAACAACTCTAACCGCTGCTATCACAAAGTTTTTGAGCTTGACAGGCGGAGCAAAGTTCGAGTCTTATGACGCAATCGACAAAGCTCCCGAAGAGCGTGAACGTGGTATTACAATCAATACCGCACACGTTGAGTATGAGACAGACGCACGTCACTACGCACATGTTGACTGTCCCGGACACGCCGACTACATCAAAAACATGATTACGGGTGCCGCACAAATGGACGGCTCAATACTCGTTATTTCAGCAGCAGACGGTCCAATGGCACAAACACGCGAGCATATTCTGCTTGCACGTCAAGTTGGTGTTCCTGCAATCGTTGTATTCCTCAACAAAGCAGACCAAGTCGACGACCCCGAGCTTCTTGAAATCGTTGAAATGGAAGTCCGCGAGCTTCTCTCGAAGTATGAATTCCCGGGCGACGACATTCCGATTATCACAGGAAGCGGACGTAACGCACTCGAGTCAGCATCAACAGACCCGACATCCGCCGAATATGAGTGCATCAAAGCTCTCATGGACGCAGTTGACTCCTACATTCCGACTCCCGAGCGTAAAGCAGACCTCCCGTTCCTTATGCCTGTTGAAGACACAATGACAATCACAGGTCGCGGAACAGTTGCAACAGGTCGTGTTGAGCGTGGTAAGATAAACAAGAACGACAAAGTTGAAATCGTCGGTCTTATGGACGAACCCCGCGAAACAACAATCACAGACATCGAAATGTTCCGTAAACTTCTTGACTATGCAGAAGCCGGCGACAACATCGGTGCACTGCTTCGTGGTGTTTCAAGAGATGAAATCCAAAGAGGACAAGTTCTTGCGAAGCCCGGAAGCATTAAGCCGCTCACAAAGTTTAAGGGTCAAGTTTACGTTCTCTCGAAGGACGAAGGCGGACGCCACACACCGTTCTTTAACAACTACCGCCCGCAGTTCTACTTCCGTACAACAGACGTCACAGGCGTTATCACACTTCCGGCAGGTGTCGAGATGTGTATGCCCGGCGACAACGTTGAGATTGATGTTGAACTCATCACCCCAATCGCAATAGAAAACGGACTTCGTTTTGCTATCCGCGAGGGTGGACGCACAGTTGGTTCAGGTGTTGTAATCGCCTGTTCATAACAAAATTAAGTAAAATATCCTCTCTTTTTCAGAGAGGATATTTTTTTTGTTATTTATAGACCATAAGTAGATTGTTTTTTTTGATTTTTCGCGTACCAAGGGCGACAAGACCCGTGTTAGCGAAAAATTCTAAAAAAATTGTCTACTTATGGTTATACAAGCAATCTACATTTGGATATACTATTATTTAGTTTCAAATGTTTACAAAAAGTTACGATAATTATATTGTATTTTGATTAATTTTAGTGTATAATGAACACAGAGGAAACAAAATTTATAGTTAATTTGACAAATTTTAAGTAAAAATCGTAACCTATTGTGGAGGAACTATCGTTGTCGAGCAGAATATTCCAAAGCGTAATCGTTCAAATGAAAGACGCAACAGACCGTATAGTTGGCGTTATCGACCCTGACGGAATTGTAATTGCAAGCTCTGATTTGTCACAAATCGGAACAAATATCGGCAGTGTTGCACAGCTCCTTGAGGAAACCGACACGCTTACCGTTTCAAGTGCAGGCAAGACATACAAGGCTCTCAGTCAAGAGTCCACCGACGGTTATACCGTTTTTACGGCAGGCGAGGACGAACTGGCTAAAACGATTTGCATTATGGCATCCATTGCAATCAGCGAAGCCGGAATATATTTTGAAGAAAACCACGACAAACGCTCATTTGTTAAGACAATAATATCAGAGAATATACTACCCGGCGACATATTCGTCAGAGCCAAAGAACTCGGCTTTTCACAAGATGTTGCAAGAGGAGTGCTTGTAATCAGACTCGCTAATGCATCAAACACTTCGGCGATTGACACGGTTTCCGACGTTTTTCCCGACAAGCAAAATGACTTTGTTATTAGTGTAAATGACACGGATATAGTCGTCATCAAAGAACTTCCCGCAAAAAATGAAACCAAATATCTCGTCGGTCTCGCGGAGACCATACATGAAAAACTAAAGACTGAGCTTAGCTTTACTTCGGTAATCGGCGTCGGAACACCTGCGCGTCATTTGCGCGAGCTTGCCGAGCGCTATAAAGAAGCTCTCATTGCGATAGACATCGGCAGAGTATTTGAAACAGGCAAGTCTGTTATCTGCTATGAAAACCTCGGCATCAGCAGACTTATATATCAGCTTCCGACAACACTTTGTGAGATATTTCTCGCAGAGGTTTTTAAGCGAAACCCAATTGAGTCTCTCGACGCAGAAACACTCTTTACTATCTATAAGTTTTTTGAAAACAATCTTAATGTATCTGAAACATCGAGGAAGCTCTTTGTTCACAGAAATACACTCGTATACAGGCTTGAGAAAATAAGAAAAATAACAGGGCTTGATTTGCGTGTGTTTGACCATGCTATCATTTTTAAGGTAGCGCTTATGGTCAGAATGTACTTAGTATCACAGGAGTCTAAGTCTTTATGATACGAATGAACGAAGTATTTAAGGAATATGCAAACGGCACCAAAGCTCTAAAGGGCGTCACCTTTGAGCTTAATGCCGGAGAGTTTGCTTTCTTAGTCGGACCGTCAGGCTCCGGTAAGTCTACAATTATTAAGCTTCTTGTCGGTGAAATTGCCCCCTCTGACGGCGAGGTTGTTGTCAACGGTCAGGATATGGACAACATCAAAATGCGGAAAATGCCGTATTTAAGGCGTACAATAGGCTGCATATTCCAAGATTTTCGTCTTATTGAATATAAGTCGGTATATGAAAATGTTGCATTTGCAATGCGTGTTATCGGAGCATCAAACAAAGATATACGTCAGCGTGTTCCATATGTGCTTGAACTTGTAGGTTTGGAATATAAAGCAAAAGCAAGGCCCGACGAGCTGTCCGGCGGTGAGCAGCAAAGAGTTGCAGTGGCAAGAGCACTTGTCAACAACCCCAAGCTTATTATTGCCGACGAGCCGACAGGGAACCTTGACCCTGCAAGAAGCCTTGAGATATTATTGCTGCTCAAGAAAATTAATGAGCTTGGAACAACCGTTCTTGTTGTAACACATGAAAAACCATTAGTCGACCAATTCTCGCAGCGTGTTATCGCTATTGACGGCGGCAGAATTGTCAGCGATGCATTAGACAGGTATTATAACTATGAAAGTCAATAGAAACAGAACATTTTATTACCTGAAAGAAGGCATCTCCAGCATTTTTGCACACAGCTTGATGTCCTTTGCTTCGATATGCATAATTGTGGCATTTCTCGTAATTATGGGTACGTTTATACTGCTTGCCGTTAATATTAACTCTCTTATCGGAGATTTGGAAAGCGAAAACATTGTTCTTGCTTATGTTCATGAAAATTTATCCGAAAATGACGCAAGAGCCCTTGAGCCTGTAATACTCGCCATACCAAATGTCACAAGTGCGGTATTTATATCCCGCGAAGAAGCATTACAAAGCTTTATCGGCAGATATGACGATACCGACAGATATGACGACGTTGATGCCACATGGTTCAGACACAGATTTGCCGTATATGTATCTGATGTAGCACAAATTGCTGAAACACAAAATTCACTGCGCTACATTCGCGAAATAGCAACGGTCAACGCCAATCTTGCAATCGCCAACGGGCTTGTGACATTTCGGACGGTTGTCAGTTGGGTATCGGTAATTATGGTAGCTGTGCTCCTTGCAATATCGCTGTTTATAATGCAAAATACAATTAAGCTTGCCACATTTGAAAGACGCGAAGAAATATCAATAATGAAAATGGTAGGCGCAACGAACTCATTTATACGCTGGCCCTTTATAGTTGAAGGCTTTATATTGGGGCTTATCGGAGCGCTTATAGCATACGGTGCAACATGGAGCCTTTACGGGCTTGCATCACGAAGTGTAATAGAATTTGCAGGCTTTTTCCAACTTATGCCACTGAGCTCTAACGTATCGGTACCAATATTCCTGTTATACACAGGCATCGGGTTTGGTGTCGGAGTCGGCGGCAGCGGAATTGCGCTCAACAGGTACTTAAAGGTTTAGGTTACAAGGGAGGTTTATTATGAATAACAAAAAATTTGTAAGAATAGTTGCAGTTGTGCTGGCAATACTTATGCTGCTGTCAGTTGCAATGATTGCAATTTCTGCCTTAGCTGATGTAAGCAGCTCGGCGTCTTCGCGTGCAACGCAAGCACAAATTGACAAGCTCAAAGCAGAAAAGCGTGATTTTGAGCGTGAAAAACGCGAAATCACTTCAAAGATTAACTCAATAGAATTTGAAAGACTTAAAGAAATTGAGAAAAAAGAAGTGCTCGACGAGCGTATTATGCTCACAGGACTTGAAATTGACAATATAAATGAAACGATAAGTCAATATAACACTCTTATCAGAGAAAAAGAATACGACATAATCGTTGCACAAAATCGTGAAGAAGCACAGCTTCAAAGGTACAAAACTCGTGTGCGTGACATGGAAGAAAACGGTATTATTTCATATTTGGAAATACTGTTCGGCTCCACAAGCTTTTCCGACCTGCTTGCGAGAATTGACTTTGTCTCCGATATAATGCGTGCCGATGAAAATTCATATAATGCTCTGCAAAAAGCAAGACGCGACACACTGACAGCCAAAGACGAGCTTGAAGTAACAAAAGTAGAGCTTGAAGAAGAACTTTCTTATGTCGAAGAACTAAAAACAGAGCTTGAGGAACAGCTTGAAGAAGCACATGCTCTGATTAAAAAAATGGAAGAAGACATCAATACCGAGCGTGCGCTACATCAGCAGGTTGTTGCCGAAGAAGACCGTGTTCAAAAGGAAATTAATGCAGCTGTAGCAGAGCTTGCAAGACTACAGGAAGCTGAGAGACAAGCACGTCTCAGAGCAATAAGAAACAATCAACCTTCAACCGGAACAACATGGGTCAGCGGAACGGGTGAGCTTATGTGGCCTGTCAGCGGAACTGTGTCAAGCGAATTTGGTATCAGAACGCACCCCGTCTTTGGTGACAGAAGAATGCACAACGGCATTGATATCGGTGCAAGGCATGGAACAAATGTTGTTGCCGCAGACTCCGGAACCGTTATTACATCCACATATAACTCAAGCTATGGCAACTATATCGTTATAAGTCACGGAAGCGGAGTGACAACACTTTACGCACACTTAAGTTCAAGAAGTGTATCCGTGAATGCATCCGTCACAAAAGGTCAAGTAATCGGACTTGTCGGCTCAACCGGAATATCAACAGGACCGCATCTGCATTTTGAAGTATCCGTCAACGGCTCAAGAGTTAATCCGAGGACCAAACTATAATAAATTATATTAATCACAGGTAAAAGGCAGTTATGGAAAAAAAATACTCACTTAAATTTGTGTTGACGCTGATGTTTTCCACATTGGCGTTGACTTCTCTGGTGCTCGGACTGTTATTTTATTTTTATTTTCAAACACCTGATAAAGACAGGGTTAATACTGATGAGCTTGATGAGCTTCTCGATGTTATATCCACACGCTTTATCGGTCAATATGATGTCGATGAGCTACTTGAGTTTGCCAAACGTGCGATTGTAGACGCTTTGGACGATGACTGGACATTTTACATGAACCCCGAGGAATATTCGGATTTTCTGCAAAATTCCGATAACAGATATCACGGAATAGGAGTTGAGGTTACACTCGACGACGAGTTTGGCGGTATCCGTGTTAGAAATGTTTACAGAAATTCGGGTGCTTTTAATGCGGGAGTGCTTGCAGGTGATGTTATTGTCGCAATAGACGGTGAGAGTATTCGCGGGCTTGATTTGACCGAAATACGAACTCTTCTCAGACGTGAGCTTGACTCCATAGCGCTTATAACAGTTCTCAGAGACGATATCGACCTACATGATTTAACCGTCCTGTACAGTATTGTTTTTACCGACCCTGTTGAGTTTCAAATGTTAGATGGCAACATCGGATACATATCACTGAGAAACTTTGAATACGGTGCAGCAAGCAGCTTTATAGATGCTGTTGAAGCACTTGTCAAAGAGGGAGCTGTAGCATTTATTTATGATGTCCGCTCAAATAACGGCGGCAAAGTAAATGAAATGACGGATATTTTGGATTTTCTGCTGCCCGAGGGTGAGATATTTATTGCAGTGTCCCGTGAGGGTTATGAGCGCATTACAATGTCTGACGCAAACTTTATTGACAAACCGGCTGTTGTGCTTGTAAATACGTTCTCATTTAGCGGTGCCGAGTATTTTGCCGCAATGCTCAGTGAATATGAATATGCACATACAGTTGGCGAGCAGACAACAGGTAAAAACCGTATGCAAACAACACTGAGAATGACAAACGGCTCTGCTGTTCATATTTCAACAGGTGAGTATCTTACGAAAAACCGCGTTAGCCTTTATGATATCGGCGGCTTTACTCCCGATTTTATTATTCCTCTGACAGATGATGAGTTTCGTCTTTTCATAATGGGCGAGCTTGATTTCGGTGATGACCCGCAGCTCCAAAAAGCACTGTCCTTGTTGAAAGATTAGTATTGACAAATACGCTTTGCATGAATATAATCAGTCTTACAGCAATGCATTGCTTTATTTTTTTATTAGAGAGGGTGTTTTGTTTTGTTTAAAGAGGCAAAATACAAAATGAGTGAGGAGCGCTTAGACGAGCTTAAAGAGGAGCTCGTATATCTGCAAACAGTACGTGAAAAGGAAGTCGCTCAGCAGATTAAAGAGGCGCGATCATTTGGCGACCTCACAGAAAACAGCGAATATGATGAAGCCAAAACGGAGCAGGCAAAGCTCTATACGAAGATTGCAGAAATTAAAAACCTTGTTGAAAATGCCGAGATAGTCGTAGCATCGGACAAAACCGATGTTGTAGGCATGGGCAGCAAGGTCACAGTCCGCGACCTTGAACGTAAGGAAGACATCACATATGAAATTGTCGGCTCACAGGAAGCAGACCCCGCTATTTCCCGTATATCCGATGACTCTCCTTTCGGCAGGGGACTTATGGACAAGAAAAAAGGCGATACCATAGAGATTGAAGCCCCTGTAGGAACTCTGAAATTCAAAATACTAAGCATTGAGTAAAAATATGGAAAATAACACTACAATCGACGAGCAAGACGAAGAGCAGGAATTATCGGAAATACTGCAAATCCGCAGAGACAAGCTCGCAAAACTGCAATCTGAAAACCGTGACCCGTTTCATATAACAAAGTTTAACCGCACTGCGTTTTCCGCACAGGTGCTCGATAATTTCGAGCAGATGGAGGGCAGTGAGGTTTCGCTTGCAGGCAGAGTTATGGCAAAAAGAGAAATGGGCAAGGCAACATTTGTTGATATCCTTGATGATAAAGGCAGAATTCAGATTTACATCAAACAAAATGATGTTGGCGAAGAATGCTTTGAAGACATAAAAAAAGGCGACATTGGTGACTTTATCGGCGTCGGCGGAACAGTTTTCAAAACACGAATGGGTGAAATATCCATTCACGCTTCATCAATAACACTTCTTGCGAAGTCTCTTCGCCCGCTTCCTGAAAAATACCACGGACTTACAAATCAAGAGCTTAAGTACCGTCAGCGTTATGTTGATTTAATAATGAACCGCGATACAAGAAAAGCCTTTGAAATCCGCAGTGCGTTTATAAAACATGCACGTGAATTTTTGGACAACAGAGGATATGTTGAGGTGGAAACACCTGTGCTTAATATCATTTCGGGCGGTGCGACGGCAAGGCCGTTTATTACGCATCACAATACATTAGACCTTGAAATGTATATGCGAATTGCCACAGAGCTGCACCTCAAAAGGCTTATAGTCGGTGGTATCGAACGTGTGTATGAGGTTGGGCGTGTATTTAGAAACGAGGGAATGAGTACCCGTCATAATCCCGAGTTTACTATGCTTGAACTATATGAAGCATATGCCGATTATAATGATATGATGGATTTATTTGAAGATTTGCTCTCATCTGCCGCAATGAAGCTGCTTGGTACACACAAGCTGACTTGGCATGGCAAGGAGCTTGACCTGTCGCCCGGTTGGCAGCGGCTGACAATGGCGCAGGCAGTCAAGATACACACAGGTATCGACTTTATGTCAATAAACAGCGATAGTGAGGCAGCAAAAGCCGCGGCGGGTATTGGCGTAAAAATGCCGGAGGGTGCTGAGGTTACATGGGGCGGCTTGCTATATGAGTGCTTTGACAGAAAAGTTGAAGATAAGCTTACAGGTCCTGTGTTTATCATAGACCACCCCGTTGAAATATCACCGCTTGCGAAGAAAAAGCCGACGGACTCACGCCTTACTGAAAGATATGAACTGTTTATCTGTAATAATGAAATGGGTAATGCTTTCAGTGAGCTAAATGACCCGATAGACCAAAAGGAACGCTTTATGAGGCAGGTAAAGCTTCGTGAGGCAGGCGACCTTGAGGCTGCCATGATGGACGATGACTATATTAACGCTCTTGAATACGGTATGCCGCCGACAGGTGGTCTTGGCATAGGTATTGACAGATGTGTTATGATGTTAACAAACAGTTCTTCCATTCGCGATGTAATACTGTTCCCGACAATGAAGCCTATTGAATGACAAAAAGATAATTAAACAAAAATTTTGAAGCCACATTTGTGGCTTCAAGCGATATATAAGCAAAATGTAGAAAAAAAGTTGTAAAAGGGGGAGGAAAGTGTGAAAAATATAACAAGTAGAAAAAATCCTATATGTGTGCATGTAAGAAATCTCGGCAAAAGTAAGGAATACCGAACCAATCACGGGGAGTTTTTATGTGACGGGATAAAACTATTTGAGGAAGCAGTTAAAAGTAAGGCAAGTATAACCAGTGCTTTTATGACATCAAAGCTTGACTTGGTCATTCCAAAAGAAACTGAGTTATACATGATTGACGAGAGCATCATGGACTTTATTTCTCCTCTTAAAAATCCGCAGGAAATCATGTTTGTATGCAAAATCCCCGAAACTGCTAATGTTAATCTTAGCAGCGGAACACATATACTCCTTGACGCGGTCCAAGACCCCGGAAATGTAGGGACAATAATCCGAAGTGCCGATGCCTTTGGGATAGAGAGCCTGCTGCTCGCGGAAAACTGCGCCGACCCTTATAATCCAAAGACAATCAGAGCGTCAATGGGGGCAATATTCAGGCAGAAAATATCATATATCAGCCTTGAAGAGTTAAAAGAAAGTAAAGCAAGGATTATTGGTACACACTGCAGCGATTGTAAGGATATACGCCTTGTTGATTTGAAAGATGCAATCATTGTACTCGGAAATGAAGGGCAGGGAATATCCGAAAATTTGCGTTTGTTATGTGATGAAATGGTAAAAATTCCGCTTTGTGCGGATAGTGAGTCACTAAACGTCGCTATTGCAGCGTCAATTATCATGTGGGAAGCACAAAGGGGTCATTAATATGTGTGATGCAATATATTCAATATGGCTTTCCAATTGTAATAAAATAGGAACGGCTCGTGCAAAAGCACTTATAGAGTATTTCGGCTCGGCTCAAAATGTTTATAACGCGAGTGAAAGTCAACTTCGTGATATTGACGGATTGAGACAAAACATATCTTCACAATTAATAAATAAAGACCTTGCTGCTTCCGAGAAGATAATGGAAGCTTGCAATAAAATAGGCTGCACAGTTATCGGACTGTCTGATAGCGAATATCCCGAGCGGCTTCGTAATATCTTTGACCCGCCGACAGTTCTCTATATAAGAGGTATTCTACCGAAAATCGACGACAATCCGGTTGTTGGTGTTGTTGGTACAAGACATTGTACTCCTTATGGTATAAAACATGCCGAAAGTACAGGTCAAAAGCTATCCGCCTCAGGTGTTACAGTGGTGACGGGACTTGCCAGAGGAATAGACGCTGCAGCAGCAAGGGGAGCACTTCAAGGTGATACGCCAATGATAGGTGTCATTGGAACAGGTGTGGATATTGCATATCCGGCACAAAACAAAGCACTCTATAAAGAGGTACTGAAATCGGGAGCGATTGTCAGCGAATATCCGCCGGGAACTCCCGTACTTCCGGGACATTTCCCTGCACGAAACAGAATTATCAGCGGATTATCAAACGGTGTTGCCGTAATTGAAGCGCCTGTCAAAAGCGGAGCATTAATAACAGCCGAAAGAGCACTCGAGCAAGGACGCGATGTATTTTCACTTCCGGGAAATGTTGATGCGCTTGCTTGTATAGGCTCAAATAAGCTGCTTCGTGACGGTGCAATACCGTTTTTAAGTGCCGATGATATAATTGATGAATACAAGGATTTATTTGACGGGATAAAAAAACCATTTGACAATACCGTAGCGGTAGACTATATTGACTTAGACAAGCTGTCGGATAAGCTCGACGGAAACTCAAAAATAATTGCAATGTCAATAGGTTTTAATTTGGTTGATACTGCAGATATTATCGCAAATACCGGGCTTGATGCACAAAGTGTCTTGTCATCGCTTACATTAATGGAGCTTGACGGATATTTGAGGCGTGACCTTATCGGAAGATGGGAGATTGTTAGATAAATGGCAAAAGATACAAATCTTGTAATTGTAGAGTCACCCGCAAAGGCAAAAACCATAGGTAAATATCTCGGTCCCACATTTAAGATTACCGCATCCATGGGGCATCTTCGCGATTTGCCGAAAAGCAAAATCGGTGTTGATTTTGACAACGGCTTTAAGCCGGATTATCAGCCCGTCAAGGCACGGGAAGATGTCATCAAACAGCTTAAAACAGCGGTTAAAGGAAGCAGTAACATTTATCTTGCAACCGACCCCGACCGTGAGGGTGAGGCTATATCATGGCATTTGAAAGAGCTGCTTAATCTGCCCGATGACAGAACCTTTCGTGTCAGTTTTAACGAAATAACTCAAAAGGTTGTACGCGCCGCTATTGAAAACCCGCGTGCTATTGATATTGATTTGGTAAATGCACAGCAGGCAAGACGCATTTTGGACCGTATAGTCGGTTATAAGCTCAGTCCGCTGCTTTGGAAGAAAATCCGCCGCGGTCTTTCGGCAGGCAGGGTTCAATCTGTTGCCTCGCGGATGGTTGTTGACAGGGAAAACGATATCAGAGGTTTTACTCCCGAGGAATACTGGCTGCTCTCAGTAGAGCTTGAAACGCTGAAAAAAGCAGGTAAATTCACAGCCTCATATATTGGCATAGACGGTAAAAAAACCGAGCTTCGCAGTGAAGACGAGGTTAATAAGGTTGTCAGTGCAGTATCGGGCTCCGATTTTACTGTTACCTCAATAAAAAGAACAAATAAAAAACGCTCGGCATCGCCGCCGTTTATTACATCAACGCTTCAACAGGAAGCCTCACGCCGCCTTGGTATGACTCCCCGCCAAACAATGGCAATAGCTCAGCAGCTTTATGAAGGTGTAGACATCACAGGAAAAGGAACAGTCGGACTTATTACATATATGAGAACGGACTCACTTCGTATCTCTGATGATGCCATGGGCGAAGCCAAAGGGTTTATAACAAACACCTACGGTAAGGATTTTTATCCCGAAACCCCGAATGTATATAAATCAAAAGGCAGTGCGCAGGATGCACACGAAGCAATACGTCCGAGCAGTGTGCTGCTCACACCCGAGAGTATAAAAAGTAGCCTCAGGGGCGACCAGTACCGTTTATACCGCCTGATTTGGAGCCGTTTTGTCGCAAGTCAAATGGCAGCCGCTGTTTATGACAGCGTTAGTGTTGATGTGACCTCTGCAGGGCATGTATTTCGTGCAAACAACTCTGTCATAATCTTTGCAGGGTTTACTGCCGTTTATGAAGAGCAAACTGATGACGAAAAAGAAAAGAAGCAATCGAAGCTTCCCGAACTGAATGAAAATGACGCTCTTAAGCTTGGTTCGATAGATAAAGAACAAAAATTTACACAGCCTGCTTCGCGCTATACCGAAGCAACACTTATAAGAGCAATGGAAGAAACGGGAGTCGGCAGACCGAGTACATACGCCCCTACAATATCAACTATCTTGGACAGAGAGTATGTTGTCAAGGAGGGTAAATTTTTGCGCCCCACACCTCTTGGTGAGGTGGTTGTAGGGTTGATGATGGAAAGATTTTCCGATATTGTCGATCTTCATTTTACCGCGCGTATGGAAGAACATCTTGACGATATAGAAAAAGGCAAGGATGACTGGCAACATGTGCTTGAAACCTTTTATGAGGGCTTTAGTAAGACTCTCGAAAATGCCGAGGCTGCTCTTGAGGGTGAGAGGATAAAGGTTCCCGACGAGCTGTCTGATGAGTTGTGCGATTTGTGCGGTAAACAAATGGTTGTAAAATCAGGCAGATTTGGCAGATTTTTGGCATGTCCCGGTTTTCCCGATTGTACATTTACAAAACCGATTGTTGTCGAAATGCCGGGTAAATGCCCGAAATGCGGACTTCGTATCTTAAAGAGAACATCAAAAAAAGGTTATCCGTATTACGCATGTGAAATAAAAGACTGCGGGTTTATGACATGGGATGTGCCTGTAGCCGATAATTGTACACAGTGCGGACAGACAATGTTTAAGCTCTCGGGCAGAGGGGCAAAAAAGCCGTTTTGTGTCAACGAAAAATGTTCACTGTTTTTGCCCGAAGATAAACGCGGATATAAAATCAGACAGAAAAAAGAAGACGATAAAGAAAGCAAGGAAACTACAACAGGCAAGAAAGCCGCAGCCCCTGCAAAAAAGAAAGCAACTGCAAAAAAGAAGACTACGGCAACCAAAAAGAAAACCGGTAAGGCAAAATGAGTCAGACCGTTAAGGTTATCGGTGCGGGTCTTGCAGGCTGCGAGGCTGCATGGCAGCTTGCGGGCAGGGGTATTCATACAGAGCTTTACGAGATGAAACCGCATAATAAAACACCCGCTCACAGCTCGGATAATTTTGCAGAGCTTGTCTGCTCAAACTCGCTTCGGGCTTGCGATATCTCAAATGCAGTAGGGCTATTAAAAGAGGAAATGCGAAAGCTCGGCAGCCTGATAATTGAAAGTGCTTATAAAACAAGAATACCTGCAGGCGGAGCACTCGCGGTTGACCGTGAAAAGTTTGCGGCTCTCATAACAGACAAAATAATAAACCATCCGAAAATCGAGATTAAAACGCAGGAAATTACCGATATCCCGGATGGTTTTGTCATAATAGCAACAGGTCCCTTAACGAGTGATGCTTTAGCTGTGAAAATAAAGGCTCTTATGCCCGACAAGAAAATGCTCAGCTTCTTTGACGCGGCAGCACCAATAGTGACCTATGAGAGCATAGACCTTGAAAATGCATATTTTGCCTCACGCTATGACAAGGGCGATGCAGATTATATTAACTGCCCGATGAATGAAGATGAGTATAAGGCTTTTTATTCGGAGCTTATAAATGCACAGATTGCACCACTACACGGCTTTGAGGACAAAACGGTTTTTGAGGGCTGTATGCCCATAGAGGTAATGGCGCGCCGAGGTGAAGATACAATGCGTTTTGGTCCGCTCAAGCCTGTCGGACTGCGAGACCCGAAAACAGGCAAGACGCCTTATGCCGTTGTGCAGCTGCGGCGGGACAATATTGAAGGTACGCTTTATAATCTTGTGGGATTTCAGACAAACTTAAAATTTCCGGAGCAAAAACGTGTGTTTGCAATGGTACCCGCACTTAAAAACTCAAATTTTGTACGATATGGTGTAATGCACAGAAACACATATATTGACGCACCAAATCTGCTTGACAGATATAACCGCCTGAGGGCAAATCCGAAAATCAGGTTTGCAGGGCAGATAACCGGAGTGGAGGGTTATGTAGAGTCTGCATCAAGCGGACTTTTAACGGGACTTGAAACTGTGCGGGAGCTGCTTGGACTGCCTCAGATAGATTTTCCGAAAACCACAGCCATTGGTGCTCTTTCATTATATATATCGCAGCAGTGCACTTCGCATTTTCAGCCGATGAATATAAATTTTGGACTGATAGAACCTCTTGATGTAAGAGTTAAGGGTAAAAAAGATAAAAACAAAGCGATAGCCGAAAGGTCTCTCAAGCAAATTGACGAGATAATCGAAAGGATTAATGAATGAAAATAATTGTTGACGCAATGGGCGGGGATAATGCCCCTGATGAAATTGTTCTCGGTGCTGTTAATGCTGCCGTTAAAATGGATATTGAAGTTACACTTGTAGGCAAAGGTGAGGATATTTTACGCTGCATTGAACGAATGGGTTTTGGCGAGTTGCCAAAGGGCATAAAAATTGTCAATGCCACACAGGTTATAGAAATCGAAGATGACCCTTCCACGGCAATCAGGGTAAAAAAAGACTCCTCACTTACCGTCGGCTTTAATCTGCTTCGCGACGGAAAAGGTGACGCGCTCGTATCGGCAGGGAGCACGGGAGCGCTTCTTTCGGGAGCTACTCTCATTGTAAAGAGAATACGAGGACTGCGGCGTGCGGCACTTGCTCCTGTTATACCGAGTGCTTCGGGAGGTTTTGTCCTCATTGACTGCGGCGCAAATGCCGAGTGTACTCCCGAATACCTCTTGCAGTTTGCATACATGGGTTCTTTTTATGCCGAGGACGTACTATCCGTAAAGTCCGCCCGTATCGGACTTCTAAATAACGGAGCAGAGGAAACCAAAGGAACAACGCTGCAACAGGAAACATATAAACTGCTCAAACAATCAAACTTAAACTTTATCGGCAATGTCGAAGCCAAAGATGCCTTTAAGGGAGCTTGCGATGTGCTTGTTTGTGACGGTTTTACGGGTAATATTATGCTCAAAACAATTGAGGGCACGGCGAAGCTCGTTATGTCCGAGTTAAAGTCGGTTTATATGAGCAGCTTAAAAACAAAAATTTCGGCTATGATGATAAAGAAAAATATGTCAGGGCTTAAAAAGAAGCTTAATCCTGATGAAACAGGCGGAACGGCACTGCTTGGTATTTCAAAACCTGTCATAAAAGCTCACGGTTCATCGGGTGAAATTGCCATTGAAAACGCGATTGCTCAAGCTGTGCTTGAGGTTAAATCGGATATTGCTTCAAAAATTAAAGATAACATCGAAAGTATGAAGATTGCTATTGACATAACCGCTGATGAGACTTAGAATTTATAACAATAAATAAGAGGACTTCTCAATGGGTGATAATAACATTAAGCAGCTTCAAGAAAAGCTGAATTACAAGTTCAAAAAGACAAAACTGCTTGAATTGGCACTGACTCACAGTTCATATGCAAATGACAATAAAATGAGCACTCATGTCAGCAATCAGCGTCTTGAATTTCTCGGGGACTCCGTGCTCGGAATGATAGTGGCTCAGCTTATATACAAAAACAAACCGGAGCTGACAGAGGGCAAAATGTCGAAGCTTCGCGCAGACCTTGTTTGCGAGAAAACACTTGCCGGATTTGCCCGCGGGTTTGACCTTGGTTCGTACTTACTGCTATCATTCGGGGAGTCAAAAAACGGCGGCAGGGAGCGTCCGTCAATATTAGCTGACGCATTTGAGGCAGTTATTGCAGCGATTTATTTAGATGGCGGCTTAAAGCCGGCAATGAAGTTTGTTAAGGGTATATTTTTACCGTATATAAAAAACCCCATAATTCATGACTCCGACTATAAGACCGTTTTTCAAGAGTTTATACAGCCCAAAACAGAGCTATCATATACATATGAAACCGTAGCAGAGGAAGGTCCAAATCACAACAAGCTCTTTACGGTTGAGCTGAGAGTAAACGGCGAAACAAAAGGTACAGGAACAGGAAAAAGTAAAAAAATAGCTGAGCAGGCCGCTGCAAAAGAAGCTTTATTGAATTTGAAGGGAGACACATAATGCAATACGGATACTTTGACGAAAAAAACAGGGAGTATGTTATTACAAATCCCGCAACCCCGTCCGCTTGGGCAAACTATCTCGGTTCCCCCGAATACGGCGCAATCATCTCAAACAACGCAGGCGGTTACAGTTTTGTAAAATCAGGTGCAAAAGGAAGACTCACACGTTACCGCTTTAATTCTGTCACGGCAGATCAACCCGGCAGATATATTTATATTCGCGACTTAAACGACGGCGATTTCTGGTCGGCATCATGGATGCCCGTCGGCAAGCCTCTTGATGTATACGACTCCGAATGCCGCCATGGTACTGCATATACAACAATTACATCGGGATATAAAAACATAAAGACTGAAACACTCTTTTATGTGCCTCACAACGCTACATATGAGGTTTGGCGTTTTAAGGTCACAAACAATGACTCAAAGCCCCGCAAGCTTGCTGTTACGGGGTTTGTTGAGTTTACAAATGACCCGCACTACGAGCAGGACCAAGTAAATCTTCAATACACACTGCTCATCAGCCGTACATATTTTAATAATGACAATCATATTCTTCAACGTTATAACGAAAACCACAAGGACCCGAGAAAAGACCGTTTCTTCGGTGTTTCGGGTGCCAAGGTCAGTGCATATTGCGGCGACAGAGACAAGTTTGTCGGAAATTACCGCAGCTATGCAAATCCGGCAGGTATTTCAGACGGTCTGAAAAACGACTTAAACTATTGCGGCAACTCATGTGGTGCTTTGCAAAGTGATATAGAGCTTGCTCCCGGTGAAACAAAAGAGCTTATTTATCTTATGGGTAATAAGGCAAGCGACGAAGCCGACAAGCTGATTAATGAGTATAAAAATGCAAGTAAGGTTGAAGCCGACCTTAAGGAGCTTAAGGCATACTGGCATGGTATGCTCGATAACCTGCAGGTAAAAACACCCGACGATAAGTTTAATAATATGCTTAATGTCTGGAATGCTTACCAGTGCTTTATTACATTCATTTGGTCACGTGCCGCATCGTTCCAATATTGCGGACTTCGTAACGGATTTGGCTATCGTGACACGGTTCAGGATATTCAAGGCATAATCCACTTATCACCCCAAATGGCTCGCAGTCAAATCGAATTTATGCTCTCGGCGCAGGTTTCAAACGGTGCGGGCTTGCCGCTTGTTAAGTATGACCACAACGCAGGCTTTGAGGACACGCCCGATGATGACTCATATGTCAAAGAAACAGACCACCCGAGCTATCGTGCAGACGACGCACTGTGGCTATTCCCGACAATTAAAAAGTACATTGACGAAACAGGTGAGCTTGATTTCCTCGACTTCGAAATTGTATTTGCAGATGTCAACGAGAAAGCTTCCGTCTATGAGCATCTCAAGCGTGCGATTAAATTCTCAATGGATAACCTCGGACCGCACAAAATACCCGCAGGCTTACATGCCGACTGGAATGACTGCCTGCGTCTTGGCAAAATGGGTGAGTCCACATTTGTTTTGTTCCAGTTTATCTATGCAATGCGTGTCTTGAGGGATTACGCTGTGCTTAAAAATGATGCCGAATATATTTCATGGCTTGATAAAACTCTCGCCGAAATAACTAAAATAACAGACGATATCTGTTGGAATGAAGACCGCTGGATACGCGGCTTTAAGGAAACAGGCGAAGTCATCGGCAGAAAAGGCGACCCCGAGGCTTCAATGTGGCTCAATCCGCAGTCATGGGGTGTCATTTCGGGTCACTCCGGTGCTGAGCGCGGTAAGCTGACAATGGACAGTGTATACCGTGAGCTTAATACACCTTACGGCACAATGCTTATGTATCCCGCATATAAGGACCACGCATTTGACGGTGCTCTTGCACTTGTCTTTAACAGAGGCGTTAAAGAAAATGCAGGCATATTCTGTCACTCTCAAGGTTGGGCAATTCTTGCCGAAGCACTTCTCGGACGTGGTGAGAGAGCTTATGAATATCTTCGCGAAATGTGCCCTGCATACATGAATGAAGATGCAGACCGCAGGGTTTTAGAACCCTATGCGCACGCACAGTCTATCGAAGCCAAGGACAGCCCGTTCCAAGGGCGTGCCCATATTCATTGGCTTACAGGTGCCGCCACAACCGTTATGGTTGCAATGGTTGAGGGTATACTCGGTCTCAAGCCCGCTCCCGATGGCATAGAGATTAACCCGTCAATTTCATCGGATTGGAAAAACTGGAGCATGGTTAAGAAATTCCGCGGCAAAACGCTGAATATAACCATAAATAATCCCTCCGGTAGCCAAAACGGAGTAAAGTCGGTCACAGTCAACGGACAAAAGCTTGACGGAACATTTATCCCCGTATCTGTACTGTCGCAGGAAAATGATATAACAATAGAAATGTAGAAATTTACATTAAGTAGGCAATTTTCTACGAATTTTTCGCTAACACGGGTCTTGTCGCCCTTGGTACGCGAAAAATCCGTAGCAAACAACCTACTTAATGCTAACAAAAAATTAGAATGAAAGGATTATTTTCAATTATGAAATTCGGGTTCTTTGATGATAAAAAACGTGAATATGTTATAGAAACACCTTATACACCGCTGCCCTGGATTAACTACCTCGGCTCACAGGAGTTTTTCGGTCTTGTTTCCAACACCGGCGGAGGCTACTGCTTTTTTCGTGATGCAAAGCTTCGCCGCCTGACCCGCTACAGATATAACAACGTACCGCGTGATAACGGCGGCAGAATGTTTTATATCAATGACGGCGGGGTCATTTGGAGTCCGACCTATCTTCCGGTAAAAACCAAGCTTGACTCTTACCGCTGCCGACACGGCATGGGTTATACAATCTTTGAGGCCGAGCTGAATAAACTGTCTGCAGAGCTTACATTCTTTGTTCCGCTAAACGAAAATCTTGAAATACACCGTCTTGTTTTGACAAATAACTCCGATACAACAAAGAATATCAGCACAACCTCTGCGATTGAGTTTTGCCTTTGGAATGCGGTTGATGACAACACCAACTTCCAACGAAACTACAGCATTGGGGAAGTGGAAGTTGAAGACAAGGTCATTTACCATAAAACCGAGTACCGTGAGCGTCGTAATCATTATGCGTATTATTCCGTAAATACGAAAACCGACGGATTTGACACAGACCTTGACAGCTTCCTCGGTAAGTTCAACAGCTATGATACTCCGCGTGCTGTCCTTGAAAACAAAAGCGGAAATACAATCGCACACGGCTGGTCGCCAATGGGAAGTCACCGCCTTGCAGCGCAGCTTGAACCCGGTGAGTCTGTGGAATACATCTTCCTGCTCGGATATACAGAACTTCCTGATGCAGAAAAATGGGACGGACCTGCCGCAAACGGCATAATAAACAAAAAACCTGCGAAGGAAAAAATTGCAAAGTTCAGCTGCTCTAAAACAGTTGCAGATGAGCTATCTAAGCTGTCTGTGTACTGGACAGATTTGCTCGGCAAGTATCAGGTAGCGTCGGGTGATGAAAAGCTCGACCGTATGGTCAACATTTGGAACCAGTATCAGTGCATGACAACCTTTAACATGAGCCGCAGTGCAAGCTACTACGAAAGCGGCACAGGCAGGGGAATGGGCTTTCGTGACTCCTGTCAAGACCTGCTCGGATTTGTGCACATGGTTCCCGAACGTGCACGTGAGCGTATTCTTGACATTGCTGCCATTCAGTTTGAAGACGGCGCTGCATATCACCAGTATCAGCCGCTTACAAAACGCGGTAATGCCGAGATAGGCATGGGCTTTAATGATGACCCGCTATGGCTGATTGCCTGTGTTTATGCGTATATATCGGAAACAGGCGATTTCTCCATACTTGATGAGCCTGTGCAGTTTGATAACAAAGAGGGTTCTGAAAAGCCACTCTTTGAGCATATCCGCGCAAGCTTTAACTATACCTTAAATAACCTCGGCCCGCACAATCTGCCGCTTATAGGCAGAGCTGACTGGAACGACTGCCTTAACCTCAACTGCTTCTCAAGAGAACCGGGCGAGAGCTTCCAAACCTGTGCAAACATTGAAAGCGATGCCGAAAGTGTGTTTATAGGCGGTATGTTTGTGCTCTACGGCAATCAGTTTGCAGAGCTTTGCGAAAAGACAGGCAAAAGTGACGAAGCGGCAAAAGCGCGTCAATCGGTAAAAACCATGTCTGACGCCGTCTTAAAACACGGTTGGGACGGTGAGTGGTTTGTCCGTGCTTACGACTCAAACGGCGACAGAGTTGGAAGCAAGCAGTGCAACGACGGCAAAATCTTCATTGAACCGCAAGGTATGTGCGTAATGGCAGGTATTGGTGTTGAAACAGGTGAAGCAGCAAAGGCTCTTAAAAGCACGAAAGAGCATCTTACATTTGAGTATGGTACATGCCTGCTTTATCCGACATACAAGGAGTACCACTTAAACCTCGGCGAGGTCAGCAGTTATCCTCCCGGATATAAAGAAAACGGTGCCGTATTCTGCCACAACAACCCGTGGGTCAGCATTGCGGAAACCGTTCTCGGCAATGCAGATGAAGCCTTTGAAGTCTACAGACGTATTTGCCCTGCATATCTTGAAGATATAAGCGACATACACCGCACGGAGCCGTATGTCTACAGTCAAATGATAGCAGGTCAGGAAGCTCCGACACCGGGCGAAGCTAAAAACAGCTGGCTTACAGGCACTGCTGCATGGACCTATGCAAATATCAGTCAGTATTTGCTTGGTATACGCCCTGTACTCGGCGGGCTGAGTGTTGCGCCATGTCTGCCCGAGCAGTTTAGTAATGTTAAAATTAAACGCATTTTCAGAGGGGCACAGTATGATATAACTATCACACGAGCAGCCGAAAAGGGTCTGTGGGTAGACGGTAAAAAAATTGACGGTAACATTATTCCGATTGCGTCCGCAAATTCTACGGTTACTGTTGAATGTAAAATTTAAGAAACAAGGGAGCAGCTATGAAGTATCTGATTGGTATTGATGTAGGAACATCGGGAACAAAAACCGTTTTATTTGATGAAAACGGTATAGCAAAAACCTCCGCTACGGTAGAATACCCTCTATATCAGCCGCAAAACGGCTGGGCAGAGCAAGAGCCGGAAGATTGGTGGAATGCCTGCATACAGTCATTAAAAACAGTTATCTCAAGCTCCGGTATTAAAGCCGATGATATAGCAGGCATAGGATTTTCCGGTCAAATGCACGGACTTGTTATGCTTGATGAAAACGGTGAGGTGCTTCGACGGAGCATAATCTGGTGTGACGGGCGTACTGTAGATGAATGCGACTATATCACTAAAACAATCGGTGCCGAAAGACTTATTGAAATCACTGCAAATCCGGCGCTTACAAGCTTTACGGCAGGCAATATTCTCTGGGTAAAAAATAATGAGCCCGATATTTACAAGCGCTGCCGCGTTGTTCTGCTGCCTAAGGACTATATCCGCTATAAGCTGACGGGTAAATACGGAGCAGAAGCAAGTGACGCATCGGGTATGAACATGCTTGATATTAAAACACGAAACTGGTCAAAGGAAGTAGTTTCCGAGCTTGGCATAGACATTTCGCTTCTTCCCGAGGTTAAAGAGTCATGTGATGTTGCAGGGCATATAACAGCCGAAGCTGCCGCTCTTACAGGACTTAAAGAGGGAACTGTCGTAGTTTACGGCGGCGGCGACAATATGGCAGCAGCAATCGGCACAGGTGTTGTTGATGAGGGGAAAGCATTTATCACAATCGGCACATCGGGCGTGCTCTTTGCACATGCAAGCAGTGTTGCAGTAGACTTAAAAGGCAGGGTCAATTCATTTTGTTCATCAGCAGGAGCATGGGCGGTGTTTGGCTGCTCACTGTCTGCAGGCATGTCACTTCAATGGCTTCGCAACAACTTCTTCTTAGCTGAAATGAAAGTTGCCGAGGGACTTGGCGAAGACACGTACAATCTTATGACAAAGCAGGCAGAGCGTGTGCCAATCGGAGCAAACCGTCTGTTGTTTTTGCCGTATCTTATGGGTGAGCGCAGTCCTATACTTGACCCGAATGCCCGCGGTGTATTTTTCGGATTATCTGCAATACACAATAAGTATGACATGCTCAGAGCTGTCATGGAGGGTGTTGTATATGCACTTCGGCAGTCTCTTGATGTTCTTCGTGATATGGGCATCAGCTTTAGTCAAATCTACGCAACAGGCGGCGGAGGAACAAGCCCGCTGTGGCGTCAGATGATAGCTGACATTTTCGAGCTTCCTGTCACAACCATTCAAAACAGAGAGGGACCCGCACTTGGAGCTGCTATCATGGCAGGAGTTGGGGCAGGACTATACCCGAGTGTGACAAGTGCCTGTGAAAAAATCATAAAAGTAAATCCCTCACAAAACCCGATACCTGAAAACTCAAAGAAATACGCAGATTACTACAAACTGTTTACCGACATTTATCCCGGCATGAAAGAGGGTTTCCAAACCTTGGCAAAGCTGTAGAGCACACCGTATATTGTATTTGCACAGAAATACTACCACATTATTTTGTATTTCTGTGCATTTTTCTATTGAAAAACAAAACCAAAGCATATATAATAGCCGTTGGTATTTAACATACAGAAAGGCCGGTGTTTACCCTGTACCTCAAATCACTTGAAATACAAGGATTTAAGTCCTTCCCGACACAAACAAGACTCACTTTCGACAAACCTATCACAGGAATTGTCGGACCTAACGGCAGCGGAAAGTCTAATATTTCCGATGCAATTCTTTGGGTTATGGGTGAGCAATCCACAAAAACGCTCAGAGGCGGGAAGATGGAAGACGTCATCTTTGGAGGTACCCTGCGGCGTCCGCAGCAAAACTTCGCCGAGGTATCACTGATACTCGATAATGCCGACGGTCATATGGGTATTGATACATCTGAAATTATGCTCACAAGACGTTATTATCGCAGCGGCGAAAGTGAGTATTACATCAATCAGTCACTTGTCCGCCTTAAGGAAGTGACAGAGCTGCTTATGGATACAGGACTTGGGCGTGAGGGCTATTCGGTCATCGGGCAAGGCAGGATTTCAGAAATACTGTCAACTAAGAGTAAAGACCGACGCGAGATATTTGAAGAAGCTGCGGGTATTTCACGCTACAGGCACAGAAAAGACGAGTCGGAGCGAAAGCTGCAACAGACCGAAGAAAACCTTGTCCGTATTGGCGACCGTATATCCGAACTTGAGTATCAAGTTGAGCCGCTCCGTGAGCAGGCTGAGGTTGCAAAAAAATATAATCTTCTCAGCGGTGAAATGCGTGGTGTCGAAATATCCCTATGGCTGCGTGAGCTTGAAACTATCGGAGCAAGAACCGAAAAAGCCGAAAGCGACTATCTTGCGGCAACACGTCAGCTTGATGCAACACAAATCAAGCTTGATGAAATATTTGCACAGTCGGACTCACTCTCGGAGCTTACAGCCGAAAGCGACATTGACGCACAGTCTATCCGCGACCTTATATCGGACTTTGAGGGCAAAGGCAGTGATGTACAAAGCGCTATCGCCGTTTTGAAATCGCAGCTTGAAAGTAATACAGAGCAGATTGAAAACCTCTCTGATGAGCTTAAAAGCCGTGACGAACAGCATGACGGTGTTGGTGCTCAAATAACTGACCGCGAAAACAGGCTTACCGAAATAGCAAAGAAAAGAGAAACCAAGGATAAAAAGATAAACTCACTTGTAAATGAGCTTGAAGAAATATCAGGTACATCGGGTGCTTCTGCAAAAGCTCATAGTGACCTAATCAGAAAAGAACAAGAGTTGCAGGCAAACCACAGCGACCAAAAGTCCGCATTTTCGGCACTTGCAGCCGGAGCACAAGAACTCTACGACATGGACGCTTCGGTAAAAAAGGAACTTGCAGCAGCAAAAGAAGACTTAAAAACACGTGAAGCAGAGCATAAAGCAGGCAGCAAAGAGCTTGAAAAAGCACAGGAAGAAGTTGCGTCACTTGAAAACATAATAAAAGGGCTTACCATAAAAGCGGAAAACCGCATAAAAAAAGCCGAGAGCTCTGCCGAGAGCCTTGAGCGTCTGTCGTTTGAGCTTAAAACAATAGAGTCAAGAAAATCCTTACTTTCAGAAATGGAAAAGGAATATCAAGGTTACTCCAAATCTGTCAAAATGATTATGCAAGAGTTTAGCCGCGGAGCTTTGAAGAACATCCACGGCACTGTCGGCAGCTTGGTCAAAACCGATGACAGCTACACAATAGCCATTGAAACTGCATTTGGCGGTGCAATATCAAATATCGTTGTCGACACCGAAGAAGACGGAAAGTCCGCAATTAATCTTCTAAAACGCCGTGACGGCGGGCGCGCAACATTTCTGCCGATATCAACCATTAAAGGCAATGCAATTAGTGCTTCCGAATTTAAGGGTGAAAACGGCTTTATCGGAATAGCCTTGGACCTTGTTAAGTTTAACTCCAAGTATAACAACATCTATGCTAATCTGCTCGGCAGGGTAGTCGTTTCAGAGGATTTGACATCTGCTATAACCATTGCAAAAAAGCATGGTCATAAATATAAGATTGTTACACTTGACGGTCAGGTCATAAATGCAGGCGGCTCAATGACAGGCGGCTCTGCAGCAAGTAATGTTGGTGTGCTCTCAAGGGCAAACGAGCTTAATTCGCTTGATGAGCGTATTAAAACTCTCGGTGATGAATTTGCCGCAGCAGAGAAAAAACATGCCGAGTATATCCGCGAGAAAACAGCAGCCGAGTATGAGCTGAGCACTGCTAATGCCGAGTTTAGGACTGTCGGCGAAGATGTAATGAAAAAAGAGCTTGAAAAAACTCATCGTGAGCAAAACCTGCAGGCTCTCACTGATACTCTTGAGGCATTAAACAATGAAATTGACACAATCGAAAAAAGAATTGATCAAAACTCAAAAGATAGTGAAGCTTTGAAAAAGTCCATTACCAAGCTTGAAAAGGAAATCGAGGCACTTAAGGAAAGTATAGACGAAGCAATCCGCGGGCATGAGAAGCTTTCCGCAGAGCGTGAGCGTGTTAATGCCGAGCTTGCAGAGCTTCGCTCTGAGATTGCGGCACTCGAGGCTGAAAGTGACACCTTAAAGCGTGCAGTCACCGAGCTTAACGACCTGCGTGATGAGATGTCCGGCAGCCGTGAAAGGCAGCTTGAAACAATATCCTCTCTAAAAGATAGAAATAAGCTTATATGCACCGAAATATCCGAAAAAGAAAAAGAGGCACTGACAATAAACACGGACATAACCTCGCATAAGGAACGTTTGTCCAAGATTAATGATAAAAGACTTGAAATTGAAGCAAAAAGAAGCAGCATAGGTAAGTCCACGAAAGATATAACCGAGGAGCTTAACGACAAGCAGCGTAAGGTATCAACGCTTGAACTTAAAAAGCAGAGCATTAAAAATGAAGAAGAGCTCATAATTGATAAGCTGTGGAGAACATATGAATTATCAAGAAGTGCGGCTGTCAGTCACGCAACTCCTATAGAAAGCCCCGTTGCAGCAAAAAAGCGTTTGAACACAATAAAACGGGAGCTTGACGCACTCGGTACTCCAAATCTCGGAGCAATCAAAGAATATGAGCGTGTCAGTGAACGCTATGAGTTCTACACCACACAGCGTGATGATGTAGATAAAGCCAAAAACGAACTGCTTGGTATCATTGAAGAAATTACATCTCATATGCGTGATATATTTACCCGTGAGTTTGGAATTATTAACGAAAGCTTTGAGAGAACATTTAAGGAGCTATTTGGCGGTGGTAAGGCATCCCTTATTTTGGAAGACCCCGAAGATGTCTTAAACTGCGGCATTGAAATCGAAGTCCAGCCGCCGGGCAAGTCCGTAAAAACTATTACACTTCTTTCGGGTGGCGAGAAAGCATTTGTGGCAATCGCAATCTACTTTGCAATACTGTCCGTCAGACCGCCTCCGTTTGTTGTTATGGACGAGATTGACGCCGCTCTCGATGATGCCAATGTTGTCCGCTTTTCCGATTACATGCGCTTTATGTCAAACCGTACCCAAATGATTGTAATATCACATAAACGCGGCACTATGGAAGAAGCAGATGTACTCTACGGTATCACAATGCAAGAGCTTGGTGTGTCCAACATTCTTTGCATTGACCTGCATGAGGCGGAAAAACACATGAACAGCAAGGTAAAAGCCTAATGGAGTTATTTAATAAGCTAAAACAAAGCCTTACAAAGACATCACGGCAAATAACGGCTGTGCTGTCTTCGTTTACCGGGGCAAATGACGCGTTTTATGACTCTCTTGAGGAAACATTAATTTTAGCTGACCTCGGTACACAAAGAGCTGTAGAAATTGTAGACGAGCTTCGCCAAATAGTCATACGTGACGGACTTAGAGGACCCGACGAAATAAAGACAGCCCTGACCGAGATACTCACAGGGCTTATTTCGCGCGAAAGTTCAACGCTTAAACTTGATACAAAGCCCTCTGTAATTCTTGTTATTGGTGTAAATGGAGTAGGGAAGACAACCACAATAGGCAAGCTTGCAGCAAAGCTTGTCTCTGAAGGAAAAAGTGTACTGCTGTGTGCAGGCGATACCTTTCGTGCTGCGGCAGGTGAGCAGCTTAGCTTATGGGCGCAGCGTGCCGGAGCTGATATTGTCCGCCGTCAAGAGGGAGCAGACCCTGCCTCTGTGGTATTTGATGCAATCAGTGCGGCAAAAGCACGTGGCAGTGATGTAATTATATGCGACACAGCCGGACGCCTGCATAATAAATCCAACCTGATGAATGAATTGTCCAAAATACACAGGATTATAGACCGTGAGCTTCCCGAGGCAGACAAGGAAACACTGCTTGTTCTCGACGCCACCACCGGTCAAAACGGACTTACTCAAGCACGTTCATTTAAGGAAACGGCGGATATCACGGGGATTGTGCTGACAAAGCTTGACGGAACCGCTAAGGGCGGAATTGTCTATTCAATCACAGATGAGCTTTCTGTGCCCGTTAAACTCATTGGTATCGGTGAAAAACAAGATGACCTGCTCGATTTTAGCCCGCAAGAGTTTTCAAGTGCAATTATCTCTTAGCAGTAAACGGATTTAACAGATTATGAATGAATTTATATTAGCAACTGCAAATCCCGGTAAGGTAGCGGAAATGCAAAAAATACTCGGTGATTTGAGCATAAGCTTCGTTACCCGTGATGATTTCGGTATTACTATAGATGTCGAAGAAACAGGCACTACATTTTTGGAAAATGCCACACTAAAAGCCAAAGCGATTTGTAAGGCCTCGGGTCTGCCTGCCATAGCAGATGACTCCGGGCTTATTGTTGATGCACTAAGCGGTGAGCCCGGTCTTTATTCAAGCTCATACGGCGGTGAGCAGCTGACAAATGAAGAAAGATATAATTTTTTGCTGAAAAAAATGAAAAATATGGAACATCGTGCGGCAAAATTCGTCTGTACTATTGTATGTGCTTTTCCGTCAGGGGAATTACTTACAGCGACAGGCGAGTGCCTTGGCACTATTTTAGAAAAGCCGAGAGGCTCGGGCGGCTTCGGATACGACCCTGTGTTTTTACCTGACGGATTTGAAAAATCAATGGCAGAGCTGACAGCTGACGAAAAAAACAAAATATCACACAGAGCTGTTGCACTATTTAATTTTGCGGAGCTTCTTAAAAGCCACACTACATTGAAAGGCACATTACAATGAGGATAGGAATATTTGGCGGAGCATTTAACCCACCCCACAAAGGTCATGTTTTGGCGGCAAAAACAGCCGCTTTAAGCGAAAATCTTGATTTATTAATTGTAATACCGACAGGAACTCCTCCGCACAAGCAAATGCCTGCTATGACCCCGCCACCCGATATCCGTCTTCTTATGACGGAAAACGCATTTTCAGGCACCAAAGACACGGTTATTTCAGATATGGAAGTTTTCAGCGGGGACAGTAACTACACAATCGACACAGTGGCTGTGCTGCAAAAAAAATATCCCGATGCAACCTTTTTTCTGCTTGTCGGAAATGATATGTATGATACGCTCGATACATGGAAAGATAGCGAAAAGCTGCTCAAAGCTGTGACACCCGTGCTTCTCCCGCGTGATGTAACACCTGTATCTTCGTCGCAAATCAGAGGGCTTTTGCCCGGGCGTGACGGGTTGCAGTATCTGTCGGAAGAAAATTACTCACTGATAATCAGACACAGATATTATGATGCCAAGCCTGATTGGCAGTGGCTGCAAAGCAAGGCATATGCCATGCTCGATGAGCGAAGAATACCGCATGTCAAAGCGTGTGAGGTTTCTGCAATAGAGCTTTCTGAGCACTGGGGTGCAGACGTTGACGCAGCACGTGAAGCCGCTATACTGCACGATATAACAAAGAAACTTGATTTTAATGAGAATATGTGTATAATAGCTGAGCACGGACATGTTACAAATAATTACAATATTTATGAAGCCAAGCTGCTTCACAGCGTAACCGCAGCGCTTTTAGCGAAGTCCGTGTTTGGCGTTTCAGACACTGTAGCTCACGCCATTAAAGTACACACAACCGGCTGTGCAAACATGTCGCTTTTAGATAAGATAATATACTTGGCGGACTATATCGAAGCTACAAGAGATTTTCCGACAGTTCCGAAACTAAGGCAACTTGCCTTTGAAAACATAGACAAGGCAATGATTATGGGACTTGAAATGGTTGTCGGCGATCTTCTTTCAAGAGGTATAACACCGAACAATTCTACATATGAAGCACTACGCGATTTAGGAGCAAAATAAATGAAACTCATCGGAAACAGCAAAAAAAGTCAACATACAAGAAGCGGTCAAAGCGCTGCTCCAAGAAGCAGTGGAAACTATGACAGCTACAACAACCGAAGCAAAAGCAAGAGTTCTTCAAAGAAAAAGAAAGTAATTACCATAACAGTAATTGCTATTATCACAATGGTCGTTTTGATTGGCGGCTTGTTTGCGATCATTCGCTGGGAAATTCAGCCGCTTTATGATTTATTATTCCCGCTTCCCGGTGAGCATCAGCTTGGCGGTATCCGCACACCGCGTCCATATAACCCTGATGACCCCGATAACCCCAATAACCCGGGTACTCCCGACCCGAGATTTCATGATGACGACGGACAGCCGTTACCGATTGATAAAGTCAGAAGTCTGAACATTTATACGTTTATGATTTTTGGTATTGATAATGACGGCAATACCGACGTAATAATGGTAGGTGCGTTTGATACGGAAAATTATACTGTAAATATAGTCAGTATTTTTCGTGACACACTTATGAATTCCCCGTGGGACTCCCCATATTATGCGAAAAAAGCCAACTTCGTACAACCGAGAATGAGGCGTGATCATCCGTCAGACTCTGCGGGCTATGCTTTAGCCATGGAGGATACTGTAGACCGCTTTGAAGATTTACTCGGCTTTAACGTTGACTTTTGGTTTACGGTAAATATGAGGGCATTTGTGTCTTTGGTTGATAATATCGGAGGCGTTTGGTTTGATGTTCCCCGTGCAATGCCCGAGTGGTCAGATCCCAATTATCCGGAAATGGGTTCTGTCAGTCTTCCTGCAGGCAATCAGCAGCTAAACGGCAGACAGGCATTGGCATATCTGCGTTTTAGAAAGATTGAGCATGCTGACGGTACTGTCACACATCTCGGTGACGAGTTTAGAACAAGAAACCAACAAAATTTCCTTAAAGCGGCGGCAACACAGATTTTATCAAGCAATAATGTTAATGTAACAAGTCTTGCGGGAATATTTCTAAATAACGTCCGAACGGACATTGCGCTTGATAATCTTATAAGGCTCGGCAGGGAATTTATTAAGGTTAAGCCTGCGGATATAGAGTTTAATTCTTTTCCGGGTGAGTTCATTTTCAGATATGAGTATTTTGCCGTTAACGTTGACGAGTGGCTTGAAATTGTAAACAGCAAGCTTAATCCGTTTAATTTTGACATTGAAGCAAATGATGTCAGCATACTGACCATTGATGCAAACAGAAACTTATATGTTACCGACAATCGCTGGCAAGGAAGCCGTGATTGGCTTCCAAACGGTTGGCAGCCATAATAACGAAAGGACAGTGTATTATTAATGCTAAATCCAATTGATATTGCAAAACTCGCGGTTAAAGCACTCGACGATAAAAAAGCGCAGGATATTAAGCTGCTCAAAACAACAGATGTTACTGTTTTAGCCGATTATTTTATTATATGCACCGCAGGCTCGGTAACTCATGTGAAAACTCTCTCTGATGAGCTTGAGGTGGTGTTGAAAAAATCCGGAGAAGCTCCGCTTCGTCGTGAGGGCGGCAGAACAGGCGATTGGATACTCATTGATTATGCGTGTGTTGTTGTTCATATATTTATGCAGGAAGCCCGCGAATTTTATACATTGGAACGACTTTGGAGCGATGCCGAAGATGTTAATATTGAGGACATGATAAAATGAAATATGATTTTAAGAGCATTGAAACTAAATGGCAGGGTAGGTGGGAGGCTGAGAAGCCTTTTGCTGCTATAAACGGCGATACAAGACCAAAGTATTATATCTTGGTCGAGTTTCCCTATCCGTCGGGTGATGGTCTCCATATGGGACATCCCCGTCCGTACACTGCAATGGACATAGTGGCTCGCAAGAAACGTATGCAAGGATATAACGTGCTATTTCCGATTGGCTTTGACGCATTTGGTCTGCCAACGGAAAATTATGCAATTCAAAACAAAATACATCCCGCTGTTGTCACAAAAAATAACACCGCAAAGTTTACCGAGCAGCTAAAGATGCTTGGTTACAGCTTTGACTGGGACAGATGTGTTGATACAACCGACCCTAACTATTATAAATGGACACAGTGGATATTTCTCAAGCTCTTTGAGCATGACTTGGCATATAAAGCACTGATACCTGTCAACTGGTGTACTTCCTGCAAGTGTGTGCTTGCAAATGAAGAAGTGGTTGACGGCGTTTGTGAGCGCTGCGGAGCTGATGTTGTCCGCCGTGAAAAAAGCCAGTGGCTGCTTCGTATCACAAAATATGCCGAGGCGCTTAACGATGATTTGGACACTGTTGATTTTGTCGAAAGAGTTAAGGTGCAGCAGCGAAACTGGATAGGTCGCTCTGTTGGTGCCGAGGTTGACTTTAAGACTACAACAGGTGATGTTATCCGCGTGTTTACCACACGTCAGGACACACTTTACGGTGCAACATACATGGTCATTTCACCCGAGCATTCATTGCTCAATAAATGGACTATTGAAAATGAGCAGGAAGTTAAAGATTATCAAGCAGCTGCAGCAAAAAAGTCTGATTTTGAGAGAACAGAGCTTGTTAAGGAAAAAACAGGCGTTGAAGTCAAAGGTATAAGGGCGATAAATCCTGTTACAAACAGTGAAATACCAATATATATATCCGACTATGTACTTGCCACATACGGAACGGGTGCAATTATGGCAGTTCCCGGACATGATACACGCGACTGGGAATTTGCAAAAAAATACAACCTGCCTATCATAGAGGTTGTTTCGGGCGGCGATGTTGCCAAGGAGGCATATGTTGACTGCGACACAGGCACAATGGTCAACTCGGGTATGATAGACGGACTTAACGTCGATGATGCTAAGGTTAAAATTACGAAGTGGTTGACAGAGCAGGGCTTAGGTGAAGAAAAAGTCAACTTCAAGCTTCGCGACTGGGTGTTTTCGCGTCAAAAATATTGGGGTGAGCCAATACCGATTGTTATTTGTGGAAAATGCGGATATGTGCCGCTTCCCGAAAGTCAGCTTCCGCTTGTGTTGCCCGAGGTTGAAAAATACGAAACAACAGAAACAGGGGAGAGTCCGCTTGCTGCCATGACGCAGTGGACAACCACTACTTGCCCCAAGTGCGGCGGTGAGGCACAAAGAGAAACAGATACCATGCCAAACTGGGCAGGCTCAAGTTGGTATTTTCTTAGATATGCCGACCCCCATAATGATACGGCACTTGCATCTCGCGACGCCTTGAACTACTGGACACCTGTTGATTGGTATAACGGCGGCATGGAGCATACCACGCTTCATCTGCTGTACTCACGCTTTTGGCATAAGTTTTTATACAACATCGGGATAGTTCCGACATCAGAGCCTTATATGAAACGTACAAGTCACGGCTTTATACTTGGCGAAGACGGTCAGAAAATGAGTAAGTCCCGAGGTAATGTAATTAATCCCGATAATACTGTTAGAGAATATGGAGCAGATACGGCACGCTTGTATATTATGTTTATTGGTGATTTTGAGAAGACAGCACCATGGTCTCAAAGTGCTGTAAAGGGATGTAAGAAATTCCTTGACAGGGTTTGGAACCTTGCGGAGATCAAAGTTGACGGTCGGTCGACCTCAATAAGTGATGTATCAGCTGAACATGAAACAGTTATACACAGAGCAGTTAAAAAGGTCGGCAGTGATATTGAAAGCCTAAAATACAACACTGCCATAGCAACTTTAATGTCCTTGGTAAATGACTTTTACGTTGCGGCACCTAACAGGGCAGAGTTAAAAGTTCTTTTGACCATGCTCTCGCCTTTTGCCCCGCATATCGCAGAGGAGCTGTGGGAGCTTCAAGGTTTTGAAGGTTATGTCTCGCAGCAGCCATGGCCCGAATATGACGAGGCAAAAACGCATGATGAAAATGTAACTATTGCTGTGCAAATAATGGGCAAGCTTCGCGGAACGATAGAAGCTCCGCTTGACTGCGATGATGAAACTTTGATAGACATGGTGAAAAAAGATAGTAAAATCAAGGCAAATATAGAAAGTAAGGAAATCATACGCACCATTATAGTTAAGAATAAGTTAGTAAATTTGATTGTGAAATAGTATGAAAACACAAAAATGTTTGCCGCTTAAAAGTGTTAGTGTTTATGGTGACTTCTGGTCTGATATACAAAGGCTGATAAGGGAGGTTGTTCTTCCTTATCAGCTTGATGTTATGGAGGATAAGGTTCCCGATGCACCTGAAAGTCATGCTGTCAGAAATTTTCGCATTGCAGCAGGTGAAGAAAAAGGGGAGTTTTACGGTCTTATTTTTCAAGACAGTGATATAGCCAAATGGCTTGAAGCTGTGTCATACTCTTTATCGGCAGTTTCCGAAAAAAAGCTTGAAGAAAAAGCAGATGAACTTATAGATTTAATAGGCAGGGCTCAGGAGGCAGACGGATACTTAAACACATACTTTACAATTATGCATCCGGAGCGTAAATGGCAGAGCCTGCATGATTGTCATGAGTTATACTGCAGCGGACATATGATAGAAGCTGCCATTGCTTATTATAAGGCAACCGGAAAAGATAAATTCTTAGATATCGTGCGTCGTAATGCAGACCTAATTTGTAGCCGTTTTGGCGTTGATAAAACCCGCGGCATACCCGGACATCAGGAAATCGAGCTTGCACTGCTCGATTTATATGAGACAACAGGTGAGAGAGTTTATCTTGAAACAGCTCAGTATTTCATTGACGAACGCGGCAGTGAGCCAAGCTACTTTGATGAGGAAATTAAAAATAGAGACTGGTATTATTGGAGCAAAAGCGAAGACAGGCAGTATGCTCAAAATCATAAACCTGTCAGAGAGCAGGATATAGCAGTCGGTCATAGTGTCCGTGCTGTTTATATGTATACTGCAATGGCGGAGCTTGCCGTGCAATTTAACGATGAAAGCTTGCTTAGTGCATGTTATAAGCTCTGGGATAATATAACACAAAAACAGATGTACATTACAGGCGGTATTGGCTCAACCGTACATGGCGAGGCGTTTAGCGTTGATTATGATCTGCCGAATGATACGACATACTCAGAGACCTGCGCATCCATTGCAATGTGCTTTTTTGCGCGGAGAATGCTTGAGATAAAACCTTGCGGACACTTTAGCGATGTTATGGAGCGTATGCTCTATAACACAGTTCTTGCAAGTATGCAGCTTGACGGTAAAGAGTTTTTCTATGTTAATCCTCTTGAAATAATAAACGGAGTATCCGGTGTTGTACAAACGCATAAGCATGTATTGCCGAAAAGACCGCAGTGGTATGCCTGTGCATGTTGTCCGCCCAATTTATCAAGATTATTATTGTCTATCGGAAGATATGCGTGGGGCGAAGGTAATAATACAATATACTCACATATGTATCTCGGCGGCTCGGCAAACTTTGAAGTATCTGGCGGTGTGAAAATCGAGTGCATCAGCAAATATCCGTATGAAGGTTATGTCAGCTACAAGGTAAATCCGACAAGTGACGGCAGTGAGTTCAAATTTGCCGTGCACATTCCGCAGTGGTGTAAGAATGTTGTTTGTAAAATCAACAGCGAAGAAATCACTGCAGATATCAAAGACGGTTATATGTATATAACACGCAGCTGGAAAAGCGGCGATAAACTCGAGCTTTTCTTTGACCTGCCGATAATGAGGATTTACTCAAATCTGTCAGTCAGCGGCAATGCAGGCAAGGTTTGTCTGCAGCGCGGTCCGATAGTTTATTGTTTTGAAGAAGCTGACAACAAAGCACCGCTCGCTGCACTGCGACTGCCGATAAACTCGAAGATTAGCACACAGCTTGAAACAAACGGTAAACTAAAGGGTGTGGTTACGCTTACTATGGACGGCTTGATTGAAACAGATGACGGTATGCTGTACTGCGACAATAAACCAAAAGCCAAGCCTGCAACTCTGAAAGCAATACCGTACTACACATGGGGCAACCGCACCACCGGCGAAATGCGCGTATGGATACGGGAGTAGGGTATCGCTCTTGAAAAATCAGTTCATTTTATGGTATAATGCACTCGTTAAGGAGTTTGCTTATGAATAATGCCATTATTACTAATCCCGATATATTAGCGTACAGGGATATAATTATTAACCTCATTGACCCTGATAAGATTATTCTCTTCGGCTCCTATGCGTATGGTGAGCCTAACGATAATAGCGATGTTGATTTGTGTGTAGTAAAAAACGGTAAAGAACACACGCACCATGACGGTGGTGAACTGAGGGCGAAAGTTGGAAGAGAGGGCGATAAGTTAAACATCTCTACTCTTTTTGATGTTTTGTTAGAAACTGACGATAGCCTACAAAGAGGCTTGACGGCTCGAGGTTCAGCTGTTGATATTTTGCAGAAAGGTATTACAATCTATGAAAGAAGTGCTGGATAGAAAGATTGTGCTGTTTTACCGTGCTTTTGAAGATATAGAGAGTGCATCAGTCATTGTTGCAAGTAGCCCTAATGGTTCTGTATACCATAGCTGCCAAGCTGTAGAAAAAGTTATGAAAGGTTATTTGCGTTGTCTTGATGATGACGGCACAGATGAATATGACCATAACTTAGACGGACTTCTTGCTAAAATAAAAAAGAATTGCGGACTGTCAGAAGATACAGTGTATAACATTAGATACTTAAACGAGTATACTCAAGCGTTAAGATACAAAAGCATGAAATCTGACCCGACAGTTGAAGATGCCGCCCTTGCTCTAAAAAGAGCAAGAGAAATTGTTTTAGAGTTCTCGGAAAATAAGGTGTGTGCTTGGGACATGCAGGTTGCAAGAGACATTCACGAGAAGTATCTAAAATGGGTGGCTTCTGAATACGGCGACAAAGATCTTGATATATTGTCATTAAATAAGGAAACATAGAGTACATATGGAAAAAATAATAGACATTTTTGATTTTATATTAAAAAACTATGGCGCTATGCTCACAATACTATCGGCTGTAGCAATAATGTTTGCTTACGCTATCTTGCTTAGTCGGGCAAGCTTATTAGGTGTACCTTTTCGATTTGCCCGTGCAAGTATAAATGAAAGTCTTGAATTACTTCTTGTAATTATTTTCGGTGTTGGCTTCGGTATTATTACTCAAATATATATAGTAAATACAGAGATGAATAAATTAACTGCTTTCATTGCATCATTTTTCTCTGTTTCGTTTGGATATTTTATTGTGTCAATGCCATATATTGCAAAGTTTATTAAGTATTCCATAAGACGCGAAAGAAAAAAGGTTGGAACTGTTCTTAGTTTTTCGCTAATTTTAATCTTTATTGCATTTGTATCATGGAACGTTTCTAATATCAATGGAACTATGCAAGAAATATCTATAGCTTTATTTTTTTTAATTCTTCATTTTCTTTTCATGGTTATTCTTTATATTGTATGGCTTTCTCACCGTCTTGTCGGAGAGTTCTTAACAGAGTTAGTTGTTAATATTGACGGAAATACATATCTTGTTGGGGTGCGGCATTCCGGAGGCGTATGGGCATTATTTCCATGTGAAATTAGTAATGAAGAAGTAGATGCTAATGGCTACAGAAAAAAAGATGCAATATATTTTGAAAGGAAGACATATATCTTAAGGAAGCTGCAGGATTTAAGAGAGCCGTTTGCAACATATGAGGGATATAAGCTTATTAAGAAGAATGAGAGTCTTCAAAAGGGTAAATAACGTAAAGTCACCTCAATAACGATGTGTAATATTAAAATATGTGTTTAATACAGTTTCAATTCTTTTTTTAGGAGTTTCGTTTAATTGGTTAGCTTTTCTTTCAAATTGTTTGTAAATATAATCAGACAATTCTATAGTTAATTTTTTGCCTTTACGAAGCTTAACAAGAATAAATCTGATAAGAAATATGAGCAATACTACAGGAAGAACAAATATAATCACGAACCATAGAAGCTCCTCGATGTGCTCAGAATAGAAAGTAAATAAATAACCAAAGTTCATAGCAAATCACCTCAAGTATTATATTATCACAAAATGATTTACTTGTCTACACATTGAACAAAATTTATATTTTGTTGAATTGTACAAATGGGCAGATGTAGAAGTATCAATGTTTGGCTACTATGATTATAGACCTGCCCTGCTGTTTTATGGTATAATCAAGCATACTAATTACAAAGAAAACAATTACAGTTAATTTATCGGTAAACAACTTCATAATGACAATTACAAACATCATGTTAGAGGATAAAGCTTATGGATTACAGAACTGACTCGCCGGAAATACTTCGCGAGTTTCTATTTTATCACGAAACAATTAAAGGACACTCCAAGAAAACCATTGACGAATACTACTTGGATATCCGTATGTTCTTCCGCTTTATAAAAATACATAAAAACCTCGTTCCACATGACACTGCATTTAACGACATTTCCATTAAAGATGTGGACATCAAGTTTGTGCAGTCTGTTACCATATCCGATGTTTATGAATACCTCGCCTTTTTATCGCGTGACAGAGCGAAGCATCACAACAGCCGCAGAACCTCATATGGCTTGAGCACATCAACAAGAGCGCGCAAAGCAGCGGTAATCCGCTCGTACTATAAGTACCTCACGCTCAAATCAACCAATAACAGACTCAAAGAAAACCCCGTAGCAGACCTTGACGCTCCAAAAATACGAAAATCACTTCCCCGTTTTCTCAGTCTCGACGAAAGCGTCAAGTTGCTCGATAATGTGGACGGAATGTATCGGGAGCGTGATTTTTGTATACTCACTATATTTCTAAACTGCGGACTTCGGATATCGGAGCTTGCAGGGCTTAATATAACTGACATTCGTGAGGACTCCTTAGTTGTGCTCGGTAAAGGCAACAAAGAACGGATTGTATTTCTAAACGACGCGTGTGCCTCTGCCATAAACGAGTATTTGAAGATAAGAAAAGATATAACCGCCGTGGACAGGTACGCATTTTTTCTCTCAAGCCGCCGTACGCGTATCAGCACCTCAACCATACATAGTCTTGTTAAAAAACACCTGCTTGTTGCAGGGCTTGACAGCACAAAATACTCATCTCACAAGCTTCGCCATACCGCCGCTACCCTAATGCTAAAAAGCGGTGTTGACGTCAGAACTTTGCAGGAAATATTAGGACATGAGCACCTAAACACAACACAGATTTATACACATATAGAAAATAGCAGCCTGCGTGATGCTGCCATGAGGTCTCCTTTATCCAAATACAAAAAGAAATAAGCGACTATGCCTCTATTTATGCTCCCACTCTTTATATTCGCTTGCTTTTTCATAAAGCTTTTTATAACTGTCATGCCGGGATACTTGCAGCTTGCCCTCTTTCAGAGCCTGCAAGACACTGCAGCCCGGTTCATTTATATGCATACAATCATCAAAACGGCAACTTCCGATATACGGCTCAAACTCAATAAAAAGGTGCTGAACATCTTCCTTGGGAGCAATATGCCCCGTATCAAACGCAGAAAACCCGGGTGTGTCTGCAATCATTGCCCCGCATGATAAATCATAAAGTTCAACATGACGTGTGGTATGACGTCCCCGTCCGAGCTTTTTGCTGACATCACCAATAGGAATACTGAAATTCGGGTCAATGCTGTTTAGAATACTCGATTTGCCAACCCCCGAGTTGCCTGTAAAAGCACACACAGCACCTTTAATGACGGATATAAGCTCCTCTATCCCCTCACCTGTTACGGTACTTGTTCTAAGGACAGTTAAACCCGTATCCTTATAAATGTTATATAAATCATCTGCTGCGTCAATATCAGTCTTGTTTATGCACACAACAGGCTTACAGCTGCAGCTTGTTGCTATTGCGATCATTTTGTCTATAAGAAACGGGTCGGTAATAGGAATTGCCGCAGAAGCAATGATTATCATCATTTCAATATTAGCAAGCGGCGGTCTTACAAATGAATTAATGCGCGGCATTATTTCGGTAATAATTCCCTTACTTTCCTCTGCGACATCAATATTAATTTTTACTCTGTCGCCAACAAGCGGAGTGCTTTTGTCAAGACGAAAACGGCCTCTTGCCCTGCATGAAACCGTTTCTCCTGCGGCTTTTACATAGTAGAAGCCGCTCATTGCACTATAAATAATTCCCTCAATCACGGCTCAACCGGCGGCGGAGGCGGATCTGTCGGTGTTACTGTCGGCGGAGGTGGCGGCGGGTCAGTCGGCGGAGGCGGTGTGTCCGGCGGCAGTGTCGGAGTTGGTGTCGGCACAGGTCCTTTTGAAACAATAATCTGAATGATTGAACCTGCCTGTACCCTCTCACCTGCCCTTTGCACAAACGCTATACTTCCCGCAGCTATAACCTCGTCATAGTCCTCAGACCAGTCTACTATAATATCCAAGTCCCTAATCGACTGCTCAACAACACTTCGCGTACGTC
>Ga0123356_10000277_pt1 | contig 59037 bp, 41 predicted proteins | sample TergutEmb28metaG_2_FD_92546 | JGI IMG/M metagenome (GOLD analysis project Ga0123356, IMG submission 92546) | Embiratermes neotenicus P3 segment gut microbial communities from Petit-Saut dam, French Guiana - Emb289 P3 | ecosystem: Host-associated > Arthropoda: Insects > Digestive system > Gut ...
GATTTTTACAAGTTTTCTCTGATATAAATTATCCTGCTCAAGAATTTTTTCGTAAACACGCCCAATATACATCAGCAGCCTGACCGGGACATTGTTGTTTATGGAGCTTTGGTGTTCGATTAATACGACGATACGATCATTGATAGTGAAGGAGATATCGTTAATTTGATTCATGTAGATCGCATCGGATAAGGTGTTGATGTCGATGATTGCATCCGGCAGAATGTCGACTCCTTCAATTGCTGAATAAACCTCTCTTAAAACTTCCGGATTGGAAAACAGGGTAGAAAACACGCTGCTTTTGTGTTTCCTGTTTACATTTGAGTCCATATATACCTCGCAAAGAAAAGCTGGAACCTTCATAAAAAGGTTCATGTATATATGGCGCAGCCGTGCGTGGCGCTTTAGTGAAACGGGAAAAAATGACAAAAAATAGTTTAATACTGGCTTTTTGCGCCCTTCAATTTAACTTGTGAATTATTACAGGTGGCATTATACTTAAAATATATAAATTAACTGTAAATCAACAACCTCGCCCTGAAGGGACGAGGTATGTTGTTCTGTAAGGTATGGATTGTATGCGGGGTATTAAACCCGCCTGCGAATAAATGTTTTATAATTAACTCTAGGGGGACGCTGTGACGGAAAATCTGGATTTTACTATCGAGGAACTTGGGAGGCAAACGGTTAAATCGCCTATAATTATGTCTAAAGAACTTGGAGACAAGGCTGCCAATTACGTTACGGATGACAGATTTGTGCGTTTAAGTTCATTCATAATACCCGGAGAACAGCCGGCTGTAAAAAGGTCGCAGGTTCTGGAGCGTTCCGGTCCAAGAGAATTTATTTACTTTACTCCTGCCCATGTGCACGCAGGGATTGTAAGCTGCGGAGGCCTGTGCCCCGGAATCAATGATGTAATCAGATCGATTGTACGCTGCCTGTGGACACGGTACGGCGTTACAAGAATTACCGGTATACGTTACGGGTACAGGGGTTTTCTGCCTGAGTCGCAGTTTGGCGTCATGCAGCTTGACCCTGATGTTGTCGATGATATTCATAAAATCGGCGGTACATTTCTGGGTAGCGCGCGCGGCGGCGGCAAGGAAGTTGAGAAAATTGTCGATGCAATGGAAAAGCTCAATTTAAACATGCTCTTTACGATCGGCGGAGACGGAACTCAGCGGGGTACTCTTGATATCGCCGAAGAAATTGACAAGAGAAAATTAAAAATTGCAATGATAGGAATTCCCAAAACCGTAGACAACGATTTTGCGCTGATAGACCGTTCCTTTGGATTCAGCACCGCAGTTGCCAAGGCGGTTGAAGTTGTTTCGGCTGCGCATATGGAAGCAACATCGGCAATCAACGGCATTGGGCTTGTAAAAGTTATGGGCAGGGATTCGGGTTTTATCGCAGCGCATACGGCGCTTGCAAGCCATGAAGTAAACTTTGTGCTGATTCCGGAAGTGCCTTTTAACCTGGAAGGCTATAACGGATTTCTGGCTCATCTGGAAGAACGGATAAAAAAACGCAAGCATGCGGTTATAGTTGTGGCGGAAGGCGCCATGCAGGATCAGCTTCTTGTAGAAAAGAAGTTCGATGCCGGCGGCAATGTTAAAATGGCGGATGTTGGAATATATCTTCGAAGCAGGATACTAAAACATTTTGATGAAAAAAATATCGAAATAAACCTTAAGTACATCGACCCAAGTTATGCGATACGTTCCGCTCCGGCAAATCCCGATGATTCAGTTTATTGCGAACGTCTTGGTAACGCGGCGGCGCACGCTGCAATGACAGGAAAGACAAAGGTAATTATTGGGCTTGTTAATAACAGGTTTGTTCATCTGCCGATCAAGACTGTAATAACTCACCGTAACGTGGTTAACCCTGAAAGCAGTCTGTGGCGCGATACAATTGACGCTACGCATCAGCCTCCGTTAATGGTAAACAGGTTTAACGGTTAAAGCTCGTAAATTGCGTGCAGAAAAAGAGCTGCAGCCTGTGAAACATTCAAGCTGTCTATATTTCCTGTTCCCGGAATACGAAGCATATGCGAACATTGATCTTTAACTTCTTCCGGCAAACCGGTTTCCTCATTGCCAAGAACAAGGACAATCCCCTTTTTGCTCTGTGTGTTCTTTGCAATACTGCTTAAGTCGCTGATACGCATTCTGGCTCTTATATCCGTACCGATTGTTATAAGACGTTTCGATGCATCCTTAAGAAATGCGGATGTGCTTGTTATCCTGCGTACTGTTAAGTGCTCAAGACCGCCTTCGGCGATACGGTAGGCGCTGGTTGTAAGGCGCGCTTCAGTGTCTCTTTCATTTAATACAATATAGCTTACATCAAAAAATGCGGCGGCTCTTGCGATAGCTCCCAGGTTGTGATCATTTCCGACAGAGTGAAGAAGAACGCCTGTCCTGCCTTTGTCTGCCCACAGATCAAGATCTTCAAGGCTTAATGGCTCTATGACAGGCTCTTCGATCATGGCGACTACGCCCTGATGATGAACGCTTTTGCAAACCCTCTCCAGCTCTTCCTCTTCGCAAATTTTATATGGGCGTTTGCGTTCTGCAAGTTGTTTGCAGATTGCGGTAAATGATTGCAGCCGGTCTTCGCGAAGGAAGAGCCTGTTAACAGACTGCGGATGATGTTCGCAGACGGCAAGTACCGCATTCATGCCGCAGACGGCAAGTTCATTTGTCAGTTTGTTTCTCATGGTAACCTGTGCCTTAATTCAACGAACCATCAGGTTCGGCGAACCCTTAGGTTCGATGTATCAGTATACAATAAAATTAATACTTGGTATCATGCTTTTGTGGCAAAGCGCAAAACAAATACAAAAGCTCAATCTAAGGGGTCTCAGGCGGTAGTCATTTTCTGGCTTGCCTTTGTCATTATTATCATCAGTATTTTTATGATTAATGCGCCTGTTATTCAGAAAAACTTCGATCTTTTTAAAACACGCCTTACAGCTGCTCCGGGTGCAGAAGAAGAAATACTTGAAATTGAAGAAGAGCCGCCTGTAACAGTTACAGTAGAGCAGCGGCCGCCCGAACCTCCGCAGGTTACAGAGCCTGTAAGAACAACGCCTCAAGCGGAAAGACCGGCTGAAACAACAAGGCCTCAGACACAGCCGCAGGTTCAAACGCCTGCTCCCGTACAGACAAGGGAAAGGGCAATTTATTTTACCAATGTAGGAAATGACGGGCAGATTCTCCATTCAAGGGTAACGCGCAGAGTTCCGGTTTCTGACTCGCCGATGCAGGACGCTCTTAATGTACTGCTTGCAGGTCCTTCCGCAGATGAAGTCGGGCGCGGCATTTTAAATCTTATACCGCAAAACACAAGAGTTCTTTCCGCCGCAATACGCGGAAGCACCGCATACATAAATTTCAGCGAAGACTTCCTTTATAATACATTCGGCGTAGAAGGCTATGTAGCTCAGCTGCGCCAGATTGTCTGGACTGTCACCGAGTTTCAAAATGTAAGGGATGTACAATTTTTAATCGAGGGAAGAAGGTTCGATTACCTTGGCGAGGGAATCTGGATTGGAAGCCCAATCAGCCGTCAATCCTTTTAACCGAAATTGCTTTTCCTGTATAGGCATTAATCTCCGCAATTACGCCCTGCATTTTTCCGGGGTTTTCCGATACTGCCGTTTCCATATGATACAGCACCTGCCTGTGCGCGCGTTCAATACAGATAGCAGGGTTCATGCCTATTACGCTTTCTGTGAGACCTGTCATTCCAAGGTCTGTTATGTATGCGCTGCCTCCCGGCAGTATTTTTTCATCGGCTGTTTGCACATGTGTATGCGTGCCGGCAATTATCGACGCACGTCCGTCTGCAAAATAAGCAAGAGCTTCTTTTTCCCGGCTGGATTCGGCATGGAAGTCAACAAGTATTATAGGAAAAATAGAAGGAGCAAGAGAGCCGTCGGCTGTTAAAAGAGGATGAATGTCAGAAGCCGGTCCTGCGAACTTTCTTATAATGCTCTCAAAGCAATGGAAGGGGCAGTCGATGGGACTCATCAATTCACGCCCCTGCAGATTTATGACCAGCCAGTTGAAGCCTCTTTTTTCAATATACATATATCCGTTACCCGATAAACTCTGGGTAATGCCGGAATCTGAAGGATAATTTGCAGGACGCAGAACCCTTCTCTCTGTTTCCAGGACAGGCCAAAACTCGCGTTTCTCCCAGACATGATTTCCAGTTGTAACTATATCCGCTCCGGCTGCAACTATACGCCTGAAATCCGCTTCCGTTATGCCAAAACCATCAGCGGCGTTTTCACCGTTAACTGTGACAAAGTCGATGTTGTGTTCTTTGATAAGGGCCGGCAATCTGGCTTCAAGCGTTTTCAGGCCTTGGGCGCCTACAACATCGCCAATCATCGCCGCTTTTACTAATTGCATAACTAAAGTTTATCCTGTATTAGACTTGTTCGGCAACCGGTTTTTTATTTTATAAGTACTTCCGGCCGGTGAAATCCAAGTATTGATAGATTGCAATTTTCTATATACACTAAGCCTATGACAAGGGGAATCATTCTTGCAGGCAACGAATCTGCTCTTAGCCGGGCAATCGAAGCCGAGACTCGCAATAAAGTTGATCAATATGCCGTAGCTTTAATACCAAACAGGCTTTCCGGGGCGCCGAAGAGCGTACAGCAGGAAAATGAAAAACGCCTGTCCCTTGACTGGAATCCATCAAGCCCGATTTCCGCCCGGACCCTTGTTATTGCCGCCGAAAACCGTCTTGAAAAAATTGATGAGGCAATACTTGTCTGTTCGCCTCCCTCCATCCGCAGCAGCGCGGCAGCGCTTTCCTTTTCTGATGTTGAAATAATGATTAATGATCATATAAAGGGCTGGTTTTTTTTGGTTAAGGAAATTGCCGCTGTTTTCACATCACGCAAACACGGAACTCTGGCGCTTGTTTATACAGATATCGCATCTCCCGGTAAAGATGAGGCTGCTGATGTCCTTGGGCCTTCTGCCATTGCGTCTTTTCGCGCTCTTACTCATGGTTTGCTTGCCGCTGCGCATAATGAACCCTATGTTACCATGGGTTTCTCTGCGTCCGACACAGGTAACGAAACGGCTTTTGCCGCTTTTATCTATAAAACCCTTGATGAGATTTCAAATCGTTCAAAAGGCAAGATGCACAAGTTTGGCAGATTTAATTTTTTTAAATAATTGAGTTGTTCAGTTAATATTAAACAGGAACCAATAAAAAACCGCTAATCCATTACAGTAAAATGAATTATATTTAATACAGTTTTCCATAAAGAGCGCAAAAATTTCTAAAAACTGGAGATTTTTTAGAAGCAGCCGGATGTAAAAAAAAGCTACGTACAGCAGTAAAAATGTCTTATATTCTACATTATGCGATTAATCAGATCCTATATTAAAAAAATTTCTTCTGCACATTTGCCTTTTGTGCAGGTACTGTTTGTATTTCTGGCATTTTCGCTGATGGGTGTTGTATGTTATATATTTGCAGATAAAATCGAACGCCGGCATCTGGAACAGGAAGCTGTCGCATTGTCAATGTATATTGAATCTCAGCTGGACGCTGATTTGAATGAATTTGAAACTATATTGAACGTAATAAGCGAAACAATCCGAATGATGATTTTACGGGGCGCATCGTACAGCGAAGTAACGGCATACATCACTGATATAACTGCATTTGGCCGCGGCGATGCGAATATTGCCGGGTTTCACAGTGTTTTTGCCTTGTTTGACGTGTTTGAGTGGCCTCATCAGGCAGGATTTAACGGAATAGCGCCGGATCTGGACTGGGCAAGCCTTCTTTTAAGCGGGACATATGTACCGCATGAACGCGAATGGTATACAGCGGCTGTAGCAGCTAACGGAATGATAGCTGCTGCAGAGCCGTATGAAAATACGGATGAAGACGAAGTTGCCGTCACGTACGCGCGCTGTATATTCGGCGATGACGGCAATCGTATTGCCGTTATCTGTCTTGATATTTCACTTGAAAGACTCCGTAAACTTAATAATGACAGGAGCCTTGGAATTGCAGCTCCGGCAGACAGCTATAAAAATAATTTAAACACTATTTTCTGGTTTCTTGTCATTCTGGGATTTTCTTTTGCATTGGGATTAAGCATCATTTTAATCCGTATTTACATGGAAAAACTCATAACGGAAAAGCGCATGCAAATCATGCTTAATTCAGCGCCGTTCGGGGTTAATTTCTTTGAGAGAAAGAATTACAAAGTTATAGACTGCAATCAGGCAGCTCTTGTAATGTTTGGAATAACGGACAAAGAAGAATACAAGGCAAGGTTTCACGAGTTCTCGCCTGAGTTTCAGCCCAGCGGAGTATTATCTAATTTATGGAGGCCTACTTTACTGGAGGAGATACTGGACAGAGGCGGAGGGCAGTTTGAATGGACGCATTTAAAACCAAACGGCGAGCTGCTTCCGTGTGAAATTACTATTGTCCGCTCGACATACAAGGAAAAAGATATCTATATGGCGTACATGCGCGATTTGCGTGAAACAAAGGCTGTCATCGCCGAGAAGGACAAGGCAATCGAAGAAAAAAACATGCTCAGTAATCTGGGAAATATAATGAACTGCCTTGATGTTATGATCTATGTTACAGATCCAAATACAGGCGAAATTCTTTTTATAAATGATGCGATGAAAAAACATTACAGTATTCAGGACGATTGTGTCGGGAAATTGTGCTATAAAACTCTGCAGAAAGATATTGATACCAGATGCAGTTTCTGTCCCTGTATTGAACTTGACAGTGATCCCGGCAAAACAATTGTATGGGAAGAACACAGCACTTTAACAAACCGTATATACCGGAATATAGACAGATATATTGAATGGCCCAACGGTAAATTAGCGCATATGCAGCATTCTGTTGACATGACGGAATTGATTGCGGCAAAAGATGAGGCAGAACAGAACAGCCGTTATAAAAGCGCATTTCTTGCCAGCATGAGCCATGAAATACGCACCCCCATGAACGCAATTCTTGGTATAGCCGAAATTCAGCTTAGAAAAAATAATCTTTCGCCGGATAACGAGGAATCATTCAGCAAGATATATGAATCAGGCGACATGCTGCTTAATATTATCAACGATATTCTCGATCTTTCCAAAATTGAGGCGGGTAAACTTGAGCTGAATCCCGTAAAGTATGATATTCCAAGTTTGATTAACGATACAGCTCAGCTAAACCGCCTTCGTTATGAAAGCAAACCTATATTATTTTCGCTTCAGATTGATGAAGACACTCCGCATGATTTATTCGGAGATGAGCTGCGTATAAAACAGGTGTTGAATAACATTCTTTCCAATGCGTTTAAATATACATCTAAAGGGAATGTTGAGCTTTCAGTTTCTTCTATTTATGAAAGTGAAAGCGATGATGTAACAATTGTTTTTAAAGTAAGCGATACAGGCCAGGGCATGACAGAAGCGCAGATAGACAAGCTTTTTGATGAGTATACGCGTTTTAATCTTGAAGCAAACCGCACTACAGTCGGCGCAGGTTTGGGAATGAGTATCACAAAACGTCTTGTTGATCTTATGGAAGGAAAAATATTTGTTGAGAGCAAGGTGGATGAAGGCTCTGTATTTACAGTGCATATTCCCCAGAAACGCATAGGGTCTGCTTTGTGCAGCTCTGAACTTACGTGCAAACTGCGGGAATTCAGTTATCATAATACATTGATATCAAAGAAAGTGCAGTTCATGCGCGAATATATGCCTTACGGCAAAGTCCTGATAGTGGATGATGTTGAATCCAACATATATGTAATAAAAGGCATGCTGGTGCCTTACGGAATAAATATCGAATCAGTATCCAACGCTTTTGATGCAATTGACAAAATCAAAAACGGAAATGTATACGATATTATTTTTATGGATCATGTGATGCCGAAGATGGACGGTATGGAAGCTGTGAAAATCATCCGCAGCATGGAATATAAGCATAATATTATTGCGTTAACTGCAAATGTTCTGATCGGCCGCGAGCAGATATTTCTGCAAAACGGATTTGACGGTTTTCTTTCAAAACCGGTTGATTCGCGCGAGCTGAACCGTATATTAAATGAATTTATCCGTAACAGAAAAGATCCGGATGTTGTGGAAGCGGCGCGGAAAGAACAACGCAATAATATGATGAGCAGTAATCCGTCTGTATTCGGAAAAGAAATCTTCTTTATAAGAGATGCCGAAAACGCAGTAAAAACACTGGAGGAACTGTCCGGCAAAATACAGGCTCCGGACGATGAGGAGATAAAACTGTACATTACTACCGTTCACGGAATAAAAAGCGCTCTTGCGAACATTGGCGAATACGAACTATCCGGCACTGCCCACAAGCTTGAAAAAGCCGGTTATGACAGAAATCTCTCTGTTATTCAAAGCGAAACTGCCGCATTCATGGAAATGTTAAGGTACCTGATTGTTAAACTAAAACCGGTTGAAAATGACAGTAATATAAAAATCTCCGATGAAAACGCAGCCTATCTGCGCAGGAATCTGTTCGAAATAAAAAACGCATGTGTGGTATTAGATAAAAAAACCATAAAAGCAAAACTGAAAGAGTTAAGAATGAAAAAGTGGCCAGGATACATTAATGCCATTCTGGATGATATTGCCATTGACATATTGCACAGCGAGTTTAAAAAGGCTGCGATCAGAGCCGATGAATATTTGTTTTAAGTTTTCATCTTTCAAAAATGGATTTTTTAATTCTGCGTAAAAGGCTTATTTTTGCAAGCGGTATCCGCAGAAACTCTGTACCGGTGTCTTTATGATCCGGTAAAATTACAAGAATAAGTTCGTTTCCTTCCTTTTCCAGCGCCTGGGGGATGCCGTATATTTTTTTCTCTTTGTTTTTTACCTGCCATGAAACTTCTACAGGCGACTGCTGCGATATTGCCTGTTTGGCTATGTTCTGCTTTCCTGAATAATCCATGCGCTTTGCTTCAAGTTTCTCGTAACGGATATTTGCATCCCTTAACTGAGCTTCGCATAATACAAGGCGCCTTTCTATTCTTGCAGAAAGCTCAGCCCGTTCAGTTTCACTTAATGCCATTGTTTGAAGTATTGCCTGAAAGTCAGTTGTTAAAGAAAGAGGCTTTGTTCCTGAAACGGGATTTGCGGCAGTGACAGAAGGGATATCCGCTCCAGGCTGCACTGTTAAAGACGGCGCAGGGAAATAACTGCCGCTTGCAAAAACATTTTCTTTTCTTTCTTTTTTGCGGGCGATTATATCAATACCTGCGCTGCGAAGGACAGCTTCCGCTTCATCCATTGTGTTTTCGTTTAACAGGTACAGTCCCGGAGCAAGCGTTTCTGTAATCAGCCGGGCAAGAGAATCAGTTTCTGTTAAATAACGCCGGTCTTCTGCAAGCTGCAGGATAACTCCCTTTTTTAATGAAACTTCCCTATGGCGTTTTTCCCAGTCATTCAGATTCCAGATTAGAGTATCATCGGTTTTGCCGCCCGAAAGCTGAATCAGTAATTCCGTAATTTCATCTGCGCTTATGCCATTGTCAAAGGAGCGGATTGCGCATTCCTTGTCAAGTTCAAAGCGGATAACAGTACATCCCTGCGCAGGGCTTGTTTCGCGTATGTATAAAAAAGAGGCGAGCCTGACTGCATCGGCAAATTTTATTTCCGGATAAACCAGAATGGAAGAGCCTGAATCTATTGCAATTACAGGGCTGCCTGTGTCCGTAATATTTTCTGCAATTGCCCCTGACTGCATTAAACCTGCCGCTGTTCCGGAAATAAGGCCGGTTTTTTCAAGAGCGTCAAACAGGGATTCTGTTCTGATACTTTCAGTCATGTTCATCTGCGCTTTAAGTACTTCCGCTTTTTTCCTTAAAGTTTCTTTTGGATATTGAATTTCCTCTTTTAGGGAATCTAAAAAACAGTGAATAAAATTTGTTATTTCCCGGATCTTGTTTTTAAAAAGCGGCGGCAGAATTTCCAGTGGAGGAGTTAAGGCGGAGTAAATCATCAATGCTGCGGCGCAGTATTCCATTCTTCCGCGCGAAGAAAGCAGAACAAAATCGTTAATGTACCTGTTATCGGGAGTGAGTCTGTCTTCGTTTATGTAAAAAAGTCCAAGGACCTGCAGAGCGCCAAGGAGGGATTCAAGATTGATGCCGGGGAAAAGGATTTTACTGTCATCAATGACTTTTTTGCGTATAACTCCCTCGGATTTATAAAATGATTCGCGCTTTGATACAAATGAAAAAAGAGCCGCAAGCGTTAAGTCATTGATCGCTGTTTGTCCTGCCTTTCCCCGGCGGACAGCCTGAGATGCTTTACCGGCAGAGGCTGCGGGGAAGAGAGATGCTGTGTTTTTGGTAATGGGGAGGAGTATGGATTTTAAAACGGGATTTAACGCAAGGCGCGTTATTTTTTCATTTGTAAAACGGTACAGAATAAAACGTTCTTCCAAATTTACAATTGCATCCTGTAATTGCGCATAACTAAACTCGTCATGGAAAAAATCTGCAAGCTGCCCGGGAACAGGTTCGCCGAAAAGAGATGCTGCCATGATGATTTTTGAGTCTGTCTCATCGATATATGCGGCAATTGTTTTTTGAATGTCATTGCGCAGCAAAAACGCTTCCAGATCATTTAACAGCTGCTGTTTATTAAAGGGAGTTTTTATTTTTCCGAAAACGCTCCGCATTAATTCAAAAAATGAATTATCCGGCATTGTCATTACTGCGGATTTCCAGAAAGCTGCAGGACGGAAAATGATGCTTTTCATTTATATGCGCCCTTTTTCTGACTGCCCGGTCTGCCGGGGATTCCATTTTTGAATTGAGTATTTGTAACCCTGCTCGGTAAGGAACTTCTGCCTGTTAGCTGCAAATTCTTCCTCTACAGTGTAGCCGGAAACAAGTGAAAAGAACCATGAGTTGCGCGTATTGCTGCGGCAGCCATTGGCATCACTGCCATTGTTTGTATTAAGTCCCTTTGGCCTTAAAATTCTTCCAAGCCGCTGCGCCTCTTCCTGCCGCGAACCGAAAGAGCCGGAAACCTGCACCGCCATGGATGCATCGGGAAGATCGATTGCAAAGTTCGCCACCTTTGACACAACAATGACGCGGACTTCTCCGCGTTTAAAGCTTGAGTAGATACGCTCCCTTTCTGCATTTGGAGTTCTTCCTGTAATAAGCGGCGCATTTAAAATCTTTGCAAGCGAATCAAGCTGGGACAAATACTGCCCTATTACCAGTATTTGATCTTCCTTATGATTCTCTATTAATTGCAGTACAATATTTTCTTTTAACGGATTTTCTGCGGCTATCCTGTATTTTTCCCTTTGCGATGCCGTTGCATATGGTATTTTGAGTTCCTGCGGTAAATCCAGCCTAATCTCTGTGCAGAATGCCTCTGCAATCCATCCCCTGTTTTCCAGGTCTTTCCATGGAACATCATAGCGTTTGGGGCCTACAAGACTGAACACCGCATCTTCTTCTCCGTCTTCGCGGATTAAAGCTGCAGTAAGCCCAAGCCTTCTTATTGCCTGCAGTTCGGCTGTTACGCGAAACACCGGAGCGGGAAGCAGGTGGACTTCATCGTAAATTACAAGTCCCCATGCTCTTTCACGAAAAAGTTTAAAGTGCGGAAAATCAAGGTTTTTATCGGGTCTCCAGGAAATAATCTGGTAGGTGGCGACAGTCACAGGCGCGACCGCTTTACAGTCCCCTGTATACTCCGCAATTTGATCGCTTGTTAATTCGGTTTTATCCAGTAATTCTTCCATCCATTGATGCACTGCCGCAACATTTGTTGTCAGTATCAGCGTGTTGGTTTTTAAAATCGACATAATCAGCATGCCGACAATGGTTTTTCCGGAACCGCAGGGCAGAGCGATTACTCCATAACCGCCGAATGCGCGCGCTGCAGTCAGCTGATAATCCCGCGGTACAAAGGGCCTGCCGGAAAGGCATTTTTCCCTCAGCCTTATTTCCAAGTCTTCACCTTTTACAAGCGGCGCCTCGTCCTGCACAGGCCAGCCTGCGCGTATAAGTTCGCGTTTTACAGTTCCCCTGTTTACAAGAGTCAGGTAAAATCCTTTTTTACAGCTGGAATGCATTGCGTCGTTTGATGCTGTAATTAAATATTTATCCAGCGCTTTAATCTGCTCAATCTCAAGCCGGATTTCATCGTCATCAATCTGCAGGAAAAGCATGTCTTTGTCATTTTCATTTTCCTGTATCATTTTTATTTTTCCGTAACGGGACATCAGAAGAGAAAAGCCTTCCATTATTCCATCCGGTATTTCGTAACGGCTGTGCTGTCTTAATGTCTCTACTACATCATGCGGCGTAAGGCCCGCGCTGGCGGCATTCCAGAGGGACAGGGGAGTTATGCGATAAGTGTGAATATGCTCCGGGGATTTTTCAAGTTCGGCGAAGGGCATAATGGCCTGTCTTGTTTCTTCGGCAGTTTCGCAGTGGATATCAAGAAGCAGGGTTCTGTCGCTTTGCACGATTAACGCTTTTGTTGATGTTGCCATATCAATCTAGTTTTAGAATAAACCATACGCAAGTTCAAGACAACCTCACCCCTGGTGTCTCACCCCTGGTGTCTCACTTTGTGTTCCGCAAACCCTATTTATAAATGATATAAATTATGTTAATTTGAACAATATAAATGGAGGAAATATGAGTGCAAATCTGCAAATGATGATCGGTTTTGGGCTTTATATGGCTGCGATGATTTCCATGGGTTTATGGTATTCGCTGCGTTATAAAAACGAAAGTCCGGAAGAGTATTTTCTGGCAAAACGCCGTTTCGGCCCGTGGCTTACGGCGCTAAGCGCTCAGGCCTCTGATATGTCAGGCTGGCTTCTTATGGGCTTGCCGGGCGTTGCCTATTTCTACGGACTTGGCGATGCCTTCTGGACAATACTCGGCCTTTTTATCGGTACATGGGTTAACTGGGTTTTAGTTGCCAAGCGTCTGCGCACATATTCGCAGGTTGCCAACAATGCCATAACCCTGCCTGAGTTCTTCAGTAAACGTTTCCACGATGATAAAAGAATACTGCTTGCAATTGCCGCGGTTATCAGCTTGTTGTTTTTCTCGATTTATGTCGGCGCACAGTTTATTGTTGTAGGAACACTGTTCAATAAACTTTTTGGTTTTAACATGGTGCTCATGGTAATCATCGGCGCTATCGTAGTTTTGGCCTACACCCTTATTGGCGGTTTCTTGGCAGTTGGCGTAACAGACCTTGTTCAGGGTTTACTCATGGTAACTTCCCTTTCGCTTGTAATGATCTTCGGATTCTTTTATGCGGGAGGGTTTTCCGGTATCTATGAAAATCTGCAGAACTTCCCGCGCTTTCTTGATTTCTTTGGTGTCGCAGAACAGACGGGAATGGCCAACAGTGTTCCGCTTTTTTCTGCGGGATCATCATTGGGTTTCATTGCCATTATAAGCACCATGGCATGGGGTCTTGGATATTTTGGCATGCCTCAGGTTTTAGTGCGGTTTATGGCTGTTAACAAAACATCCAGTTTAAAACAGTCTATTGTTATTGCAGTTATTTGGGTTTTCATTGCACAGGTAGCCGCTGTTTCCATTGGTATTATGGGAAGGGCAATATTCCCCGGTGAATATGCAACCGGAAGAGAAGCCGAAAGCATTTTCATTTTGATGTCTCAAAGTTTCTTTCCGCCGCTTTTAGCAGGCATTGTCATATCCGGAATCCTTGCCGCAAGCATGAGTTCCAGCGATTCATATATGCTAATCGTATCATCGTCTCTGGCAAATGATATTTACAAAGGCATCTTTAACAAAAACGCAAAAGAAAAAACAGTTATGTGGATAGCGCGTATAACAATGCTTGTGGTAACAATCTTTGGCGTTATTGTTGCCGCAACAGGCAATGAAACTATTTTCCAGGTTGTGGCCTATGCATGGGCGGGCCTTGGCGCGTCATTCGGCCCTCTTGTCCTGTTCTCGCTGTTCTGGAAGAGGACAACATTTCCGGCTGCTGTCGCAGGAATGGTAACAGGCGGAGCTGTAGTTTTGATTTGGCGGAATTTTATAAAGCCTCTTCACGACATGGTAAATGTTTACGAACTGCTTCCGGCATTTATACTTTCCTGTTTAGTAATTTTAATTGTAAGCCTTAATACAAAGAAACCCTCCGAAGCAATCGAGAAGGAATTTGAAGCTGCAAAAACTGCAGAGTATTAATTTACAGCAGGTTCCTGTTCAATCCGGAGCTCTTCCGGATTGAACGCCTGCGCTTCTTTACAACCAGCCGTCAATCTCCTAGAATAAAATAATGGAACCCAGGATTAAGGACAAATCGTCTTCAAAGACAGATGAAAAATATAAAGAGCCTGAACAATTCAGGGTGGTTCTCCTAAATGATCATTTTACAACCATGGATTTTGTGGTTGAGGTTCTGATGATCATTTTCCATAAAGGCATTGATGATGCGTACAAGATAATGCTGGATGTTCACAAGAAAGGCAAGGGAATCGTGGGGGTTTACACCTGGGATATTGCTGTAACAAAGACCGAGCAGGTACACGTTGCCGCCAAGGCGAATGAGTTTCCGCTTCGGTGTATTGTGGAACCAGCCTGATTATTGTGCTATATTATATTTATAGAAGATGCTGTTAAAAAGATAAAAAATAACATGAGGATGGATAAATGAGAGTTTCAGGTCATGTGCAGGCAATTATTGACGCCGCGTATAATGAAGCCAAACTTCGCAACCATGAATACCTGACACCGGAGCATATTCTCTATGCGGCTCTGGCTTTTGACGAGGTTCAGGTTGTGCTGTTTTCCTGCGGCGCGGATCTGGAGCAGATAAGGCTTGGAATGGAAAATTATTTTGAACAGAAAATGCCGGTTACAGCGGCGGGAGAACCTACCAAAACCGTAGGCTTCAACTGCATTATTGAGCGGGCTGTTATGCAAAGCAAATCTGCTCAAAAAGAAATGATAGATGTAGCGGACATTCTTGTTTCTCTTTATGACGAGGAGCGTTGTTACAGCGCTTATTATTTAAGAAAGGCAGGGGTTAAACGCCTTACTCTTTTACAGATGCTGTCTCATAACTACGGAGACGGAAAATACGGCAGCGTTGAGGAAGAAGCTGATCCTGATATCCATAAAAAGGAAAAAAAGAAAACAGCCCTGGAGCGTTATGCAATTGATCTTACAGCTCTGGCCCGCGCGCAAAAACTTGAACCTGTTATCGGCAGGGAAGAAGAGCTGGATCGTACGGTGCAGGTGCTCTGCCGCAGATTGAAGAACAACCCTATTCATGTCGGCGATTCCGGCGTTGGAAAGACGGCAATCACAGAGGGGCTTGCGCAGAGGATTGTGGCAGGCGATGTGCCGCCTGTTCTTAAAGAGTTCAGTATTTTTTCACTTGATATGGGCGCGCTTGTTGCAGGCACAAAGTACCGCGGCGATTTTGAAGAAAGGGTAAAGCGCGTTGTAGAAGAAATGCTGAAGAAAGAAAAGGCGATTCTCTTTATAGATGAAATACACACCCTTGTCGGAGCGGGCGCCGTTTCCGGCGGAGCGCTGGACGCTTCCAACTTACTGAAACCCGCGCTTACATCCGGAAAGCTCCGCTGCATTGGCTCAACAACGCATGAAGAGTACAACAAGTTTTTTGAAAAAGACCGCGCGCTTTCCAGGCGGTTTCAGAAGATCGATATAAACGAACCGTCGGAAGAAGTGGCAATTGATATTCTGAAAGGAGTTAAATCCAGATACGAGGATTATCACCATGTCCATTACAGCAATGAAGCTGTGGAGACTGCGGTGCGTCTTTCCGCGCAGTTTATAACAGAGCGCCGTCTGCCGGATAAGGCAATTGATGTTATTGATGAGGCTGGCGCTCATGCGCGTATAGAAGCTTACAAAAAGCAGATACAGAAAGAGAAGAGCGCGGAAACTGTAACTGTTAATGAAGCGGACAGCGCCTCAGTTAATGAAGAAAAAAATGCCGCTGCGGAAGATGAATCTACCACCGTGCAGGACGGCAATGTTGAGATAATCGAAATCAGCCTTCCTGTTATCGAAGCTGTTGTTTCAAAAATTGCGCGCATCCCGCAGAAATCTGTCGGCGAGAGCGAAAAGGACAAGCTTAAAGAACTTGAGACAAGGCTTAAGGAGCGGGTTTTTGGACAGGACGATGCTGTTGCGGCAGTTGTAAAATCTGTTAAGCGCTCGCGGGCAGGATTCAGGGCGGATGGAAAACCGGTTGCAAACTTTCTCTTTGCAGGACCCACCGGCGTTGGAAAGACAGAACTGGCGCGTCAGCTTGCGGAAATCCTCGGTGTTGCAATGATCCGTTTTGACATGAGCGAGTATCAGGAGAAGTACACAGTCTCGCGGCTTATAGGTTCCTCTCCGGGATATGTTGGTTATGAAGACGGCGGCCAGCTTACAGACGCAGTGCGCAAACAGCCTCATGCGGTAGTCCTGCTTGACGAAATTGAAAAAGCGCACAGTGATATATTCAATATACTCTTGCAGATAATGGATTACGCAACCCTTACCGACAATCAGGGCCGCAAAGCCGATTTCCGCAATGTAATACTGATAATGACAAGCAATGCCGGAGCAAGGGATATCGGCAAGGGGCTTATCGGTTTCGGCGATCGCATTCAGGACGGCAGCGCAGTTGATGATGCAGTGGAAAAAATATTTACACCGGAGTTCCGCAACCGGCTTGATGCAATTGTGCGGTTCGATCATCTTTCGCGCGACATCATGGTTTCCATTGTCCGCAAAGAACTGGATGCCTTCGCTGTGCAGCTTGCGGAGAAGAACGTAACAATTACAGTGACTGGAACCTGTGTAGACAAACTTGCCGATGAAGGCTACAGCCGCGAGTTTGGCGCCAGGAATGCAGGCAGGCTTATCGAAGATAAAATTAAAAGCGCTTTTGTTGATGAAGTTCTGTTCGGCAATTTAAGCGAAGGCGGCAGTGTTGTTGTTGACTGGCGTGACGGCTATTGCATAGATGTCAGGGAAACTGCGGAAGTCTAGTGCGCTCTCTTCCTGCCGGACCAGATCCGAAATTTCCCTATCTTGATGAATCAGTGTTTTACAGATTTCCTGATCCTGAAAAATGGAACCATAACATTATATCTATAGGCGGAAATCTTTCGCCGGGAATTCTGCTTTCTGCATATGAACAGGGAATCTTTCCGTGGTTTAACAGGGAAGACCCTGTTATCTGGCAATCGCCGGATCCGCGCTGCCTTATTTTCCCGGACGGGCTGCGCATCTCTTCTTCAATGAAAAAGATTTTAAAAAAAGGCATATTTAAAATTACATTTGATGAAAACTTTGACGGTGTAATCAGGGGATGCGCAGATATTGTACGGCCGGATCAAAATGGAACATGGATAACAGAACATATAATTGAAGCATACACAAAACTGCATCAGCTTGGCTGGGCGCATTCTGCAGAAGCCTGGCAGGACGGAGAACTTGTCGGCGGCTGTTACGGCCTGCTGCTCGGAAAAATATTCTGCGGTGAATCAATGTTTTCCAGAACAGCAAACGCATCCAAGGCTGCCTTCTTAAGCCTTGCAAGCCTGCTTTTTAAAAACAGAGCGGCTTTTATTGACTGTCAGGTTCCGACCAGTCACCTTATGAGCCTTGGCGGAGAAGAAATATCACGCGATGATTTTCTGGAACTAATAAAATTATATAAAATATCCAGATACTGATGAAATCAACTGATGAAATCAACTGATGAAATCAACTGATGAAATCAACTGATGAAATCAGATATCAGGCATCTTTAAGAAAAGCGATGTAACCCCTGTATGTCATGTAAAGATCAACTTTGCTTATCACTTCGAAGGGCGAGTGCATGGACAGAACGGGAACGCCGCAGTCAAGTACATCAATCCCAAGATTTGCAGCATACAAAGCGATAGTTCCGCCGCCGCCCTTATCTACTCTTCCAAGTTCGCCGCACTGCCACTGTACCTTGTTCCTGTTCATGATAGCCTGGATTTTTGCGCAGTATTCCGCATTAGCATCGCTTGCGCCGTACTTGCCTCCGGAGCCTGTGTATTTTTCCAGTACAATTCCCCTGCCTATATACGGAGCATTTTTTTTATCGAACACTCCCTGATAAGTCGGATCAAAAGCCGCATTGACATCGGCCGACAGCATGGAAGAGCGCGACAGGCTTAACCTAAGATCTGCCTCTGTGCCGCCGTGCAAAAGTCCAAGGAAGTTTTGCATGTTTAATGATCGCGCACCTGTGTTTCCTGCAGAACCTGTTTCTTCCTTGTCTGACAGATAACATACGGCAGTTTTTGCAGGTATGGATTTGACTTCGGCATTTTTGGCGTCTATGCGCGCTAAAGACAGCAGCGCCTGAATTGCAGGCCATGCGCAGCAGCGGTCGTCCTGGCCATATGCGCCTATTAAGCTGCGGTCAAAGCCGACATCGCTTGCCTTAAATGCCGGGACAAACTCTATCTCTGCGCTTGTAAAATCTTTTTCTGTAATGCCGTACTTTCTATTTAACAGATCCAGAACATATAATTTTACCCTGTCCTTTTCATCTTTATCAGCATAGGGACGCGAGCCTGCAAGAATGTCAAGGTCTTCGCCTTCCACCACCATTGCCGCTTTTTTATCCATTTGATCTTTTGCAAGATGCGGCAGGAGATCCGTAACCGTGAACACAGGATCGCCCGGGTCTTCGCCGATCTTAACCGTTGTTTTTTTACCGGCTTCGTTTATAAATACTCCGTGCATGGAAAGCGGAATGGTTGTCCATTGATATTTTTTAATGCCGCCGTAGTAGTGCGTATCGAAAAGGGCCAGCTCCGAATCTTCATAAAGCGGTTTTTGTTTTAAATCAAGCCGGGGAGAATCTATGTGCGCGCCGAGGATATTAAAACCTTCTGCGGCAGGTTTTTTTCCTATAACAGCGGCAATAACCGATTTACAGCGGATATTTTGATAAACCTTCATGCCCGGTTTTAGTATTTTATGAACCGGCTCCTGATCTATAGATATATTGTCTATATTTTTAAAACCGTTTTTTTCCAGCAGATCGCAGATTACATCGATGCACTCACGTTCAGTCTTTCCCGTATCAAGGAATTTTTTATATGACGAGGCAATTTCTTCAACTTCCTTTTCGGCTTTTTTATTAATTTCATCCCAGCAGTTTTTCTGCTTGTAAAAAAGTTTATCCGATAATTTTTCCTTTTTTGCCTTTGCCATAACGATCCCTCCTGAAGGTGACAGACACCTCCCATTATGATACAGTATTTTACATGATTATACGAGATCGATATGCGCCGTCACCCACAGGCCTTCAGCATATAGGCGGGATTAGAACAGCTCTTTTTAATTATCTTTTTGCCCGCTCTGTCCAGGGGGGGAAATTTATTCTGCGGCTGGAAGATACCGACAGAACCCGTTTTGACGAAAGTTATGTGCAAAATCTCTACGATACATTTGAGTGGCTCGGTCTTGCCTGGGACGAAGGTCCCGCCTTTGAGAACCGCAGTTTTAGCGCCGGAGGAGGGCAGTTTGGTCCCTATATCCAGTCTGAGCGCACCCATCACTACAAAAAATATGCGCAGGAACTTCTTGACAAGGGGCAGGCTTACTATTGTTTTTGCTCTGCGCAAAGGATTGATGAAGTGCGCCGGCAGAGGGAAGCCTCTCATTCATCGGAAACCGGTTACGATCGTTTCTGCAGGAACATTGATCCGCAGGAAGCCGCCAAAAAAGCTGCATCGGGCGAGGCCTGCACTGTAAGGCTTAAGATACCTCTTGGCGAGGCAACACTTTTTAATGATCATCTGCTGGGCGGTATAGAATGGAAGAACGATGATGTAAATCCCGATCCTGTGCTTTTAAAATCTGACGGTTTTCCCACATATCACCTTGCAAATGTAGTTGATGATCACTTAATGGAAGTGACTCATGTTCTTCGCGCGCAGGAATGGCTTGCATCTACACCCCTCCATGTAATTATGTACCGTGCTTTTGGCTGGACGCCGCCTGAGTTTTGCCATCTTCCGATGGTGATGGGACAGGACGGAAAAAAACTTTCTAAACGTCACGGCGCGACAAGCATTGATGAATTCCGCAAACAGGGATACCTTCCCGCCGCGCTGTTAAATTATGTCGCGCTTTTGGGCGCATCATACGAAGAAGGAAAGGACATTTACACGCTGGATGAACTTGCACAGCGCTTCAGCCTTGAAAAATTAAACAAGGCGCCCGCGGTTTTTGATTATAAAAAACTTGAGTGGTATAACGGGCAATACATAAGAATGATGAGCGATGATGAGCTTGCACAGCAGTGTTTACCGTATGCGGCGGATGCAGGATTGTTTAGCGGTGAGAAAGAGGAGGCTGCTAAACAGATGGATACTTTTACAAGAGCAATTCCATTGGTTAAAGAGCGCCTTGTCTTCCTTAACGAAGTTCCGGAAAAAATCGCCTACCTTTTTAAAGAGCCGCAGTTACCGGCAGCCGAAGAGTTTATTCCGAAAAAAAGCGATCTTGCAAAAACAATCGAGCTATTGCAAATTGGAAAAGAACTGGTTTGCGCTCTGGCTGAAGCGCCGGATGACGGGCATGCGGAAAGCCTGATTAAAGCGGAGGCGGAAAAAAGAGATGTTAAACTTGGAGATCTTATGATGCCGCTGCGGGTTGCGGTTACAGGCAGCCGCGTAAGTCCTCCGCTGTTTGGATCGCTGCGTATACTTGGCGCTGATTGTTCTGCGGAACGTGTGCAGAAAGCGCTGGAAAAATTAAAACTCCAGTCCGAAGACAAGACCGGCTGTAAATGACCTTGTTCCTGCATCGAAGAGATCGTTAAAAATTAAATCCACCAAAAATTTAAATTGATTTAATGCCGGGATTGCCGACACATCCAGCCTGAAACCGGTATTTAAAATACCGCGCCACACTGAAGCAGAATGGCAGAGGCTGTCATTCGGCCATGAGTTATCGCTGTAACCGAAGTTTGCAAAATCTGTAATCCAGTGCACTGCATTTCCGAAAACGTCAGGAAACAAAATGATGTCAAAGCCCATTCCAAAATCGATGTTGCTGATGTTAACAGGGCCGCCTGTGAAAAATGTTTTGCCGACGGCAATGGTTGTTTCGGCAGCCATGTTAAAAATATTTCCTGTGTATGTAACTGCCGCATAAGGCTGATATGCATTGTAATTGTAATCCCTGTTTGTAAGGTTAATTAACTGAACGTTCCCGCCGATTGCAACAGCCGTGCTTCCCTTGGTTGGAAGTTTTGCTTTAAACCCAAGCAGCAGATCCTCATTTGTCTGCTGAAAAATCTGGGGCTGAATGTCAAAAGCTGCGGATATTTCCGCTATTTTAAATATGCTTATTGTTACCGCAGGCAGATGCGCAGTTCCCCTGTCCGAATTAATCACAGCCCTGTAGCCTATATCAAAACCAAAATCCTTTGAACTATCCCAGCCAATATGCCCGGAGGGAATGGAAAAAAGCCCTGTAGATCCGTTTATGCTCTGTCCCCTGGATCCGGCAGCGTTTGACTGCGCAAAAACAGAGGGAGTAATAATCAATATAATTGATAAAAGAAATAAAAGTGAGGTTATTTTTTTCATGAGATTCTCCTGTTTCAATAATCGGCATTTAAAGCAGGTTTTTTAATTCTTCAAATACACTGCCCAAATCATCAAAATGAAGGAATGCCCTTCTGTCCAGAGGAGTAGGCATGTTGTTTACAATTACAATTTTCCCGCCGCCGCGCAGAGTATATTCAGGCATACCCGCAGCCGGAAATACAGTCAAACTTGTTCCCAGAACAAGCATTACATCGGCTTTTTGCGATTCTGTTACTGCCTGTTTAAGCGCGTTTGCAGGAAGCCCCTCGCCGAAAAATGTAATTGCAGGTTTTAAAACCCTGCCGCATTCCGGGCATTTGGGCATTTCGCCCTTGCGGACAACGCCGGCGGCTTCCTCATAACCTACATTAATCCCTGCGCATCTTAAACAATAATGCGTTACAGGGGAGCCGTGGATTTCAATTACATTTTTACTGCCGCCCTTCTGATGCAGCAGATCAATATTTTGCGTAATCAGGGCTTTTAAATAACCGCGCTGTTCAAGTTCGCCCAGTGTTATGTGAACAATCGACGCTTCTTTTTCATCAAGGTTATAAATAAATGAGCCGGCCTGTTTGTAATAAAGTGAAGGATCTTTCTCAAAATAATCTATGCTGAAAATTTTTTCTGCATCCATCTCGTTGTAAAGTCCGTTTTTTCCGCGGAAATCGCGAATCCCCGAGAGCGTACTTACGCCTGCGCCTGTTAAAGCGACAAGATGTTTTGCTTCCTTTATTAAGGTAAATAATTTATTTATATCTTCCATAATACTGATTATATCAGAACTGTCTTACAGATGAAACTAAATCCATGTTAAATATTTTCCTGGAAATTTCCAGCATTGTGCCGTCTTCGAACAGCTCTTCAAGCGCGTTATTAAGCGCATCTGTCAGCGCGTCATTTCCTTTTTTCAAACAGATGCCGATAAACTCGTCAGAAGGGCCCTGCCAGATGATTTTAACGGGAGAGTTTTCTTTTTCCGCATAAAAGGAAGCCGTAATGTTATCTGCAATGACAGCATCAACCCGTCCGAGTTCAAGATCGTTAAAACAGTTTATTATCTTGTCGTAGGAGAAAGCTGTAAACAAAATGCCTTTTTCTCTTAGCCTTTCTGTAAAATACTGCGCGGTTGTATCACCCTGGTAGGCGGCTCTGTATCCCGCTATATCTTCCGGCTTTTCTATACTGAAAGGCGAATCTTTTCTGACTGCGATTGTCATTGAACTGTCTATGTAAGGCCTTGTAAAATTAAATCTCATCCGGCGTTCCGGAAGAATAGTTATATTTACCGCGATGTCATATTTGTTTGTATCAAGTCCTGCAAAAATACCTTCCCATGCAGTGTCTATAAATTTTACTTTTAAGCCCAGTTTCTCCGCCAGCGCTCTTGCAAGTTCAATATCAAAGCCAAGAAGCGTAGTGCCGTCTGTATCATAATATTCCATGGGGGGATAACCAATTTCCACGCCGACAAGCAGAACTCCGTCTTCAATGGTAAGGCCGCTGTGTTTTTGCCTGACGCAGCCAATTGCAATTACTGATACGATTAACAGCGCAGATAAATATTTTTTCATTATTTTATTTATTGAGTATAAATAAATTTGCTGATTTGGTAAATGGAATAAGATAAATTCCGTATATTGATATTCCATTATGATTATTGTAAAATGGCAAAATGGAGGTGTGTTTATGACAGAATACTCTTCAATTGAAGGTTTTAAATATGGATAAAATCAGACAACGCCTTTATGTAATTCTGGAAAAAGAACCAAAAAGGGAAGATAAGGTAAGCCGTTTTTTCAATCTGTTCCTGCTGTTTTTTATCTGGATTAATTTAACTGTTGTTATTTTGGGTTTGATATTTGATCTTCATGACAACTTCTTAATCATATATAATTATTTTGAAATATTTTCCATAGCGCTTTTTACAATTGAGTTTTTATTAAGAATCTGGATAGATCCCTACAAGCCGCCGTCTCTTGTTTCAAAGAATGTTTTATTATCAAAGCTGCCTCCGTATCTGTGTTATATTTTTTCTCCTTTGGGGTTAATAGATCTTTTAGCCATTTTGCCGTTTTATCTTCCGCTTATTTTTCCCATCGACCTTCGCATTCTGCGCGTACTGCGAATGTTCAGGCTTCTTAGAGTTTTAAAACTGAGCCGTTATGATAAAACTGTAAAAATGCTCAGCAAAATTCTGGACAATGTTTTACAGGGCCTTGCCAATATTATTGAATTCCGCGACAAGGAATCGGGCGAGCATGTTAAAAGAACTCAGTTATATGTAAAGGCATTAATTGATTACCTGATAGATACTGAATCCGTATACGCCGGAGAGTTAAGAAAGCTTCAGCCGGATATAATCATAAAATCAATGGCGCTTCATGATGTTGGAAAGATTGCAATTCCGGACAGAATTCTTCAGAAGCCTGCCAGGCTCGAACCTGATGAATATGAAATAATGAAAACACATGCTGTACGCGGCAAGGAAATTATAAATGAACTCGGTCACGGCAATACATCGATCTATTTGAAACACTGCGAAGACATTTGTTACTGTCATCATGAACGCTGGGACGGCAAGGGCTATCCTCAGCAGTTAAAAGAAGAAGAAATTCCACTGACTGCACGCCTTGCAGCATTGGCAGATGTATACGACGCGCTGGTTTGCGTTCGCGCTTATAAACCTTCCATGCCCTACGAAGAAGCAGTAAAAATAATCACGGATGGACGCGGCTGTCATTTTGATCCTGTTATTGTCGATGCCTTCCTGGAAATAAAAGAACAATTTATGGAAATTACGCAAAAGTACAGATAAAAAATATTTTGATACCTGCATAGTAATCTTTTTACTTGTTTTTATGACAATTTTATAGTATAATTTCTTTTAATCACCGACCCTGATGTATGAGGCTTTTATGTCATCTTTTCTGCTGAAAATTTTTATTCCGGCAGCGAATGATGAAAAAATATTAAATGAACTAAGGGTATAAGATGAGAGTAAATATTTTTATCTTTCTGTTAATGATTGCTGCGTTACTTCCCGGCTGCAAGGGAGCAGAGAGGCAAAATCCTGACAATATTTCCGCACTAAACCTTCCAAGGTCATTTAGGGAACTTCCCGGCATAACAATTGAAGAAATAAGGGATATCGAAGCGCTTCAAAAACAGAATAGAGTATTTGTTTACGGCATGCCTTCAAGCACTGAAGCATTCATGGAAAATGAAATAGCAAGAGGGTTTTCTGCGTTGTTCTGCGAATGGCTTTCTGATTTTTTTGAAATTCCTTTTAAACTGGAACTCTTTGAGTGGTTCGATCTTCTTGACGGCCTTGAAACGGGAGCGGTTTCTTTTTCCGGTGAATTAACGCCTACCGAAGAAAGACACAAAATATATCATATGTCTATTCCAATTGCTTCGCGGTTATTAAAAGCATACCGCATCGACGGAAGCAGATCTCTTGCAGATATAGCGGAAGAACGTTTACTGCGGTTCGGATTTATAGAAGGCACTGCTACAATCGATACTGTAGTCTCTGAATTTGAAAGCGGCGCTTTTGATATTGTACTGCTAAATGATATAAGTAATGTTTATGATGCGCTGAAAAGCCGGGAAATAGATGTTTTTTATTACAGCGGAACGGCAGAAGCGAATTTTGTTCAATACAATGATTTAATTACACAGCACTTTTATCCATTAACATACCGGCCTGTATCATTGGCAACTCAGGATGATGAACTTAAGCCTGTAATTTCGGCAGTTGATAAATTTTTAATCAGCGGCGGTTTTCAATATATCAACAATATATACAATCTTGGCGAAACAGAATTCAAAAAACACAAACTTCTTTCATGGCTTACAGATGAGGAAAAAGAATATATAAAAGAAAACAAAGAAGTAAAATTTGTCGCCGAATATTATAACTATCCTGTCAGTTTTTTTAATGTGCACGAAAATGAATGGCAGGGAATAATTTTTGATGTGCTGCCTGCAATTGAAGAGCTTACAGGATTAACATTTTTACTAAAAAATGATCAATATACCGAGTGGCCTGATTTACTAAGAATGGTTGAAGAAGGTGAAGTCTCCATGACTGCTGAATTGGTACGTTCAAGGGATCGTTTAGGGCGATTTTTATGGGCGGCCGTTCCCAGTTTGGCCGACTATTATATACTTATTTCAAAGGCTTCTTTTCCGAATATGAATATTAATGAAGTAATGGGAGTAAGAATAGGGCTTGTTTGGGGTTCTGTATACGCTGAAATTTTTAACCGCTGGTTTCCGGATCATCAGGCCTCTGTAGAGTATATAAGTTCAAACGCGGCATTCGAAGGACTGGAGCGCGGCGAAGTTGACATGGTCATGACAAGCCAGAACAGGCTGCTTGCCATCACCCATTATAATGAATTTGTAGGATACAAGGCAAATATAATTTTTGATTATGTTTCTGAATCGCGTTTGGGATTTAACATTAATGAAACTATTTTATGTTCCATTATGGATAAAGCGCTGGGCATGGTTGATCTAAAATCAATTTCGGCTCAATGGATGAGAAAAACATATGATTACCGCAGCAAGGTGGCACAAGCGCAGCGGCCGTGGTTTATAGGTTCATTTGTTTTGCTGTTGTTTGTTGTTTCTCTTCTTGTCATTTTATTTTTAAAATACCGCAAGGAAGGAATAAAACTTGAAGGACTTGTACAGGAACGTACTGTTAAATTGAATAAATACCAGAAGGAACTGGAATCTGCGCTTGAAGCTGCAAAGAATGCCAATAACTCAAAATCGATATTTCTTGCAAACATGAGCCACGAGATCCGCACTCCGATGAACAGCATCATGGGATTTTCCGAGCTTGCTCTTGACGGCGAAGCATCGCAGAAGACAAGGGATTATCTGCAGCATATCCGGACAAATGCAGAATGGCTGCTTCAGATTATAAATGACATACTTGATATTTCCAAAATAGAATCCGGCAAGATGGAGCTTGAAAGAATTGATTTTGACATGCACGATTTATTTACAAGCTGCCGTACATTGATTATGCCAAAGGCTGTTGAAAAAGGCATTTTACTGCATTTTTACGCTGAGCCAAGTATAGGCAGAAGACCGGTGGGCGATCCTACAAGGCTGCGCCAGATATTTTTAAATCTGCTTTCCAATGCCGTAAAGTTTACAAATGCCGGCCTTATCAAGCTTATTTCTGACATTACCCATGTAGACGGCGGTACAATTTCCATACATTTTGAGATTAAAGACAGCGGTATCGGTATGACTCCCGAGCAGATAGAAAAAATATTCGATCCTTTTATGCAGGCGGAAATCGGCACTACACGCAAGTACGGCGGAACGGGGCTTGGGCTTGCAATCACAAAAAGTATTATAGAAATGATGGGAGGAAAACTTCAGGTAGAGAGCGTTCCCGGGATTGGAAGCAAATTCAGTTTTGATCTGACATTTGATACCGTAGATGTATCTGATGTAAAAGTATATCAAAGAAAAACAGTGCTTAATGAAATTGAAAAGCCGGTATTTGACGGAGAAGTACTGTTATGCGAAGATAATGCGATGAATCAGTATGTTATATGCGAGCATCTTTCAAGAGTTGGCCTTAAAACTGTAATTGCGGAAAACGGCAGGATTGGCGTTGATATTATTATAGACCGTATGGAAAAAGGCGAAAAACTTTTCGATCTTATTTTTATGGATATGCATATGCCTGTAATGGACGGGCTTGAGGCGGCATCAAAAATAATCAAACTTAATACAGATATTCCGATAATTGCAATGACGGCTAACGTCATGGCGGACGACAAGGAGGTTTACAAAGCAGGCGGAATGGTTGATTGTTTGGGGAAACCGTTCACTTCGCAGGAATTGTGGCAGTGTCTTTTAAAGTATCTGACTCCTGCGGCAGCCGGGAAGGAAGTGCAGGATGAGAGACAGAATTTGGATTATGATTTGGAATTTCAAAAATCGCTTGAAGAATATTTTCTAAGAAATAATATGGATATATTTAAAGAGATAATAAAAGCAATTGAAGACGGCGATATTAAACTTGCGCACAGGATTGTGCATTCATTAAAGAGTAAATCGGGGCAGATTGGCAAGGCGCAGCTGCAATATGCCTCTGCAAATGTGGAAAAGCATCTTAAAGACGGCAAAAACCTGGTTCCCCAGGAACTGCTTGCAGCGCTTAAAAAAGAGCTGAGTACGGTGCTGGCGGAATTGTCTTTGGTATTTGACAAAGAGCCTCAATTAAGAAAGAATCAACAAGAAGAAGACAGTGTAATTGATGCGCAGGCTTCGCGTGCGCTTTTTGAAAAACTGGAACCAATGCTGAAAATGGGTAATCCGGAATGTTTAAAACTTACAGCCGGCCTGCGTGCGGTTCACGGAGACAAGGAATTGAAAAACCAGCTGATACAGCAAATAGATGATTTTGAATTTGAAGCTGCTCTTGCAACGCTTGCTGAATTAAAACCGGAGCTTAATTAAAATATGATAAAATGGAACCTTAACGGAAAAATCATTTTTCCCTCAGTTATAATTCTCTTTCTTCTTGTTGTTATGATAACTGTCTATTCCTCTTTTATTTATAATAGATTCACGACACTTCTTAATCAAAGAAATATAAATTTTGTTGAAAGTAATTTAAAAGGCGATCTTGAAAGATACGAACACAATTCAAGAGCGGCGGCAGTTTCTGTGACCCGTTTTAAGGAAGTTATAGAGGCGGTAAGGGAACGAGACAGGGAAAAAATTATAGAAGTGTTAATTCCAATGGTGGATTTATTCGATATTACCTATTTTACTGTCGCAGATGAAAATGGATTTACACTTGCAAGAACATACGAACCTTTGCATTACGGTGATCCGATCTTTGGAGTACAGAATATTAAGGATGCCATGAATGGCATTGTATCTACATATTATGAATCAGGGCCTGTAATAAATATTTCTGTTCATACGGGCGCGCCTGTTTATGATACGGACGGTACTCTGATTGGAGTTATTTCGGCAGGTGTCAGGCTTGATGAAAATGAATCTGTCGACAAGCTAAAAGAGCGTTTTAACGCAGAGTTCTCTGTTTTTTTGGGGAGAACAAGAATTGCAACAACAATTATAATAGACGGAGAACGCATAACCAGCACTCAGATGGATGAAGATTTTTACAGAAACTTTAATAAGTACGGAACAAATCATTTTGATTCTTACAGTTTAATGGGAAGATATTATCATGCATTTCTGCATCCGTTTACTGATGCCAATAATGAAATATTCGCAATGATGATTATCGGCATTTCAAACGAAGAACAGATACGTGAAAGAAACCACCTGACAATATATAATGCGCTTGTTGGCCTGTCATGCCTTGTTCTTGCCGTTTTTGCATTGATGAATATTATTACAAAAATAACTAAACCTGTAAATAAACTGGTAGAGCTTGTCTCCGGCGTTACGCAGGGGAATTTGAATGTCGATATTGACAGAATACAGTCTGTCGATGATGAAATAGGGCTTTTAAGCTATGACATTTATATGCTTATTGATGTAGTTAAATCAATGGTAGATGACCTGTCGCATCTTACAAAAGAGCTTAATGCTTCCGGAGACATAAAGTTCCAGATTGATTCAGACAAATACAGCGGATCTTACAAGGAAATAATTGAAGGAATAAATGCCTTATGCAATTCAATTTCCATGAAAAATAAAACCATGGCAGTCATGGATTACCTGGATACAATGATATGCGTTACCGATTTTGACTATAACATTCTTTATTTGAATCAAAAGATAATTGATACATACAAGATAGACAGAGAAAACATTATAAAGCAAAAATGTTTTAAAGCGATAAGAAATGCGGATAACCCGTGCGAGCATTGCAAGCTGCCGGAGCTTGCAGATAATAAAGAAACATATGTGTCAACAGAGTATACATACAATTATGATGAATATATCGGAAAGTGGCTTGGAAGAAGATCGGCAGTAATACCCTGGATAGACGGCTCCAGAGTGTTGTGCAATTATTCCAAGGACGAGTCGAAGGTAATTGATTACGAAGAACAGCTGCGTTCAGCCGTAGACAAGGCGCAGGCGGCATCTATTTCTAAATCTGTCTTCCTTGCAAATATGAGCCATGAGATACGGACGCCAATGAACAGCATCATGGGTTTTTCCGAGCTTGCAATGGATGATGTTATTCCGGTAAGGACAAAAGAATATCTGGGAAAAATTCTTGAAAATACAAAAGGACTTTTACAAATTATAAATGACATTCTGGATATATCCAAAGTTGAATCAGGAAAGATGGAAATAGAAGAAATACCTTTTGATCTTCATGAGCTGCTTGCAAGCTGCAGATCTCTTGTTCTGCCGAAAGCGGTTGAAAAAGGCATTACTCTGTATTTTTATGCAGAGCCAAGTATTGGAAAAATACCGTTAAGTGATCCTACAAGGCTGCGTCAGGTGATAGTAAACCTTCTTTCCAATGCAGTAAAATTTACAAATACAGGGACAATAAAAGTTCTTGCGGAAATAAAAGAGAAAACAGAAAATGTTGTTACAATGTACTTTGAAGTAAAAGACAGCGGGATCGGCATGACAGATGCTCAGATTGAAAAAATATTTGATCCTTTTATGCAGGGAGAATCAGGTACGACAAGAAAGTACGGAGGCACAGGACTTGGACTTACAATTACCAAAAGTATTATCGAGTTAATGGGCGGGATGCTTTCAGTAGAAAGCTCTCCCGAGACCGGCAGCAGATTTTATTTTACCCTTGCGTTTAAGACAATAGATGCGACAGGCGATGATTTGTATAAGCAAAAACTGGCTTATAATGAATATGACAAACCTATTTTTGACGGTGAAGTGCTGTTATGCGAAGATAATGCAATGAACCAGCAGGTTATCTGCGAGCATCTTGCGCGGGTGGGGTTAAGAACAGTTGTAGCATGGAACGGTAAAATAGGGCTGGATTTTGTCCGCGAGCGTAAATTAAAAGGAGAAAAGCAATTCGACTTAATTTTTATGGATATGCATATGCCTGTGATGGACGGCCGCGAAGCATCCTTGAAAATTCTGGAACTTAATTTAAACATCCCGATAATCGCAATAACAGCCAATGTCATGTCGGATGACAGAGAGATGTACAAGGAAAACGGACTAAGTGATTGTGTCGGAAAACCTTTTACATCGCAGGAGTTGTGGAGTTGTCTCTTAAAATACCTTGTCCCCGTAAGTATGGGAGAAAAAAGCGAGAATGATGAGCACAGCATGGAGAAAAACAACTTTTCTGAAAAGGCAGAGACCTTTCAAAAATCGCTTCAATCATTATTTGTCAGGAGCAATCAGAATAAATTTAAAGAAATTACAGATGCGCTGGAGAAGGATGATATTAAACATGCTTACAGGCTGGTGCATGGTTTAAAGAGCAATGCCGGCCAGATTGGAAAAACAATTCTGCAAAAAGCGGCCGCAGAGGTTGAGCGCCGTCTTAAAGACGGGGAAAGAAATGTAACAGAAGATCAATTAAAGATCCTGGAAACGGAATTAAAGATAGTCCTTATTGAACTCTCCCCGCTTATTGGACCGTCTGCAGGTGAGGAAATTTCCGGATATAAGCAGAATAGCGGGCAGGAAGAAATAATGGATACAGAATCTGTAGTAAAATTAGTTAATACTCTTGAGGCGCTGCTCAAAACAGGTAATCCCGAATGCCTGAAGATGCTCGGCGGTATCCGCTGTCTGCCCGCAGATGAAAATATCAAGATAAAACTAATGCAGCAGATAGAAGATTTTGAATTTGAAAAGGCACTGTCTGATTTTGCCGTATTAAAAGATGAAATTAATAAAAATATATAATGATTGTAGAGGATAAATATGAAAAAGATTCCGAAGCTTTTAAACGGTCAGAGCGGATTGATTTTTGGAATTGCAATTATTGCTGTAATTGTTTTTGTCAGGGTAAGCTGCAGCAGTATGAAAGGGAATGAATATGTAATTGACATTCCGGGAACGCCTGATGTTTTGCAAACATTCAATGAGTATACCGCTTCTGAAATAACGGCAAATATCAAAATAGGATTAAATTTTGGAAACACTCTGGATGCCCACTATGACATTAACGGCTTTCCCTGGTTAGGCGGCGGCTCATATAAAAACACAAGTGTTTCTGAACTGGAAAGAGCATGGCAGAATCCGTCTATAAGAGAAGATACTGTTATCAGTATTAAAGAAGCGGGATTTAACGCTGTAAGAATTCCTGTTACATGGTATAAGGCAATTGATTCAAATAATATTATCCGCAAAGACTGGATGACAAGAATAGTTGAAGTTGTTAACTATGCAATTGACAATGACATGTATGTAGTTCTGAACTCGCATCATGACGAAGAAATATTTAAATTTACAAATGCGCAAACCGGAGCATCGCTTATTGCGTTCCGGAAGATTTGGGAGCAGATTGCAGGAACATTCAGAAATTACGATGAAAGATTAATTTTTGAAGCATTAAACGAACCAAGAACCAAAGGCTCTCCCAATGAATGGAGCGGCGGCACTACAGAGGAGCATTTGAATATAAACAAGTACTATCAGGCCTTTGTTGATATTGTCAGGGCAAGCGGCGGAAATAACGGCAAGCGCGTTTTAATGGTAAACTCATATGCAGCATCCGCAGAGCAAATTGCAATGGACGGCCTTGTCATTCCAAAGGATACTATTCCTGACAGGATTGTTGTTTCCATTCATGCATATTCACCGTATTATTTTGCTTTGCATTCCAATGAATCATTCAACAAATGGAATGCGCTTAATCCTGATGATACAAGTCCGATTACGGGTATGATGGATCGTATATATAGAACATTTATCAGTAAAGGAATCCCTGTTATAATGGGTGAATTCGGCGCAATGAATAAAAACAATGATGAAGCAAGAGCCGCATGGGCGGAATTCTATGTAAAAACCGCCATGGACAGGGGGATACCGTGCTTTTGGTGGGACAATGGAATCAGAACAGGTTCAGGAGAAAAATTTGCATTAGTCAGCAGACACGATGGTTCGTTTCCTTTCCCTGAAGTAGTTGCCGGTTTAATGCGGGGAGTATCAGGCTGGAATAAAGAGCCGTAATATAAACTGAGTCACTTGAATATTGCAAAGCGCTGAACCGGGCAGTTGACAGTTCTCCTGATTTTTTACATAATAAATATGTTGAACAAAGGCGTTCATCAGATGATACCCTGACCACATGACCACTTAATATTGAAAGATATCAGTATTAAATAATCATCAAATGATTAACAGGTCAGGTGATCCGGCGTCATGTGGTGCCCGCCTTTTTTTTGGATCGGTAAGACTCTGGACAGGAAGGAATTTTCATGAGCGGGCAGGCATATTTAATTTTAGAAAACGGCGCGGTCTTTGAGGGCAGTTTTTTCGGCGCACAAGGCGATGTAACAGGTGAAATAGTTTTTAATACCGGAATGACAGGTTACCTGGAAACACTAACCGATCAGAGTTACTACGGGCAATTTGTTCTTCAGACATTTCCGCTGATAGGAAACTGCGGCATAATTCCCGATGATTTTGAAAGCGCCGGAATCGGGCTGAAAGCGTACATCGTCAAATATCCATGCGGCATGCCTTCAAATTTCCGGAGTTCTGTTAAAGATGATGAAAAAAACCTTGATGCATTTCTAAAGTCGCGGGGTATCATTGGCCTTCACGGCATCGACACAAGATCTCTTGCGAAAATAATCCGCGATAACGGAGTCATGAACGGAAAAATTACTTCTTCCAAACCTACTGACGCAGATCGCAGGGAAGCGAAAAACTATTCTGTTACCAATCCCATTGCCTCTGTTTCACAGCGCAGCATTACAAAAGCAGGCATAGGCAAACGGCGGGTTGCGCTCATGGATTTCGGCGTAAAACGCAGCATCATAAATGAACTTGCTGCGCGGGAATGCGAAGTAAGTATATTTCCGCATGATACCCAGGCGGATGAGATTATGAAAATTAACCCGCACGGAATCATGTTAAGCAGCGGCCCCGGTGATCCTGCTGATCCGGGAAATAAAAAAATAATTGAAACAATCCGCGTTTTAATAAAAAAAGATTTGCCTGTTTTCGGCATATGTATCGGACATCTGCTTTTAGCGGTTGCAAACGGATATAAAACAAAAAAAATGAAATTCGGCCATCGCGGAACAAATCAGCCGGTCAAAGACACAAAAAGCGGGCGCGTATTTATAACAAGCCAGAGCCACGGTTATGAAGCAATTGCAGATAACAGCTCGTTTATCAATGTGAACGACGGCAGCTGCGAAGGACTGGATTACGGCGTTTCATTCTCGGTGCAGTTTCACCCTGAAGCCCGCGGCGGGCCGCTGGATACAGGCTTTTTGTTTGACATGTTCATGAAAAGGATTGACGCATATGCCATTAAATAAAGATATTAAAAAAGTTTTGGTAATAGGTTCCGGCCCCATTGTAATCGGCCAGGCTGCGGAATTTGATTATGCCGGTACGCAGGCCTGCCGCGTGCTTCGCGAAGACGGGATTGAAATTGTCCTTGTAAACTCAAATCCGGCTACAATCATGACAGATAACAATATTGCAGACAAGATTTACATTGAACCGCTGACGCTGCCGACTATAAAGCGCATTATCGAAAAAGAACGTCCGGACAGCATTTTATCGGGCCTTGGCGGACAGACAGGCTTAACGCTGTGCATGCGTCTTGCGCGTGACGGTTTCCTTGAAAAAATGAATGTCCGCCTTTTGGGTTCTTCGCCTGAAACCATAGACAAGGCGGAAGACAGAAAACTTTTTAAAGAGACAATGCTAAGTATAGGACAGCCCTGCGTTCCCTCCGTGATAGCGACAGATACGGAAACAGCAGTCAGGTTTGCAGATGAAATTGGATATCCTGTAATTATACGTCCGGCTTTTACGCTTGGCGGCAGCGGCGGAGGAATTGCGGCGGACGAGGCAAAGCTGAGGGAAATTGCATCTAACGGAATTGCGCTTTCGCCGATTAATCAGGTGCTTGTGGAAAAATCAATCACCGGCTGGAAAGAAATCGAATTTGAAGTTATGCGCGACAGCGCCGGAAATGCAATCATTGTATGTTCCATGGAAAACTTTGATCCTGTCGGTGTGCATACCGGTGACAGTATTGTCATCGCGCCCTGCGTTACGCTTGCAGACAGGGAGTATCAGATGCTGCGCTCAGCATCGCTTGATATTATAAGATCGCTGGGAGTTGAAGGCGGATGTAATGTGCAACTGGCGCTTCATCCCCACAGTTTTGAATATGCGGTAATAGAAGTAAATCCGCGTGTTTCACGTTCGTCCGCTCTTGCAAGCAAGGCAACAGGTTATCCGATTGCAAAGGTTGCAACAAAGGTTGCAATTGGTTATACGCTTGATGAAATTACAAACGCTGTCACAGGCACCACATACGCGGCTTTTGAACCTGCTCTTGATTATGTTGCGGTGAAATTCCCGAAATGGCCCTTTGATAAATTTGTATACGCCAACAGGGAATTGGGAACGCAAATGAAAGCAACAGGCGAAGTTATGGCAATTGCCGACACCTTCGCAGAAGCTCTGCTTAAAGCTGTCCGCGGCGCAGAGCTGGGGCTTGAAAGCCTTGATCTCCCGCGTTTGTCCAGTAAGACTAATGAAGAAATAAGAGAGCTTTTGAATACCATTACTGATGAGCGGTTATTTATTTTATACGAAGCGGTAAAACGCGGTATGAGTACGGAAGAACTGTATGATATTACAAAGGTAGACCGCTGGTTCCTGAATGATTTAACAGGCGTTTACAGAGCCGCAGAAGATTCCGGCCGGATTGCAGCTAACACGGTTCAAAATAAAAGTTCCGGATTAATTTATAAAATGGTAGATACCTGCGGAGGAGAATTTGAAGCAAAAACTCCGTATTTTTATTCCATTAAAAACGGCGTGGAAAACGAAGCACTTCCTTTTATTCAAAAAAGCGTTAAACAGCGGATAGTTGTTCTTGGCAGCGGCCCGATACGGATAGGGCAGGGTATTGAATTTGATTATGCCTGCGTACACTGCGTATGGACATTAAAAAGCATGGGGTATGAAGTTATTGTCATCAACAATAATCCGGAAACAGTATCAACAGATTTTGATACCGCAGACAGATTGTACTTTGAACCTCTATTTATTGACGATGTGATGAGAATCATAGAAATAGAAAAGCCATTGGGTGTTATTGTCGCATTCGGCGGCGGCACTGCAATAAAGCTGACAAAAAAACTCCATGAGCGCGGAGTAAAAATAATAGGCACTTCAGCCGACAGTATCGACATAAGCGAAGACAGGGAACGCTTCGATGCGCTGCTTGAGAACCTGCATATTAAACGCCCGGATGGTTTTGGCGTGATGACAGAGGCGGAAGCTCTTGATGCCGCAGGTAAACTTGGCTATCCGGTTCTTATGCGTCCGTCTTATGTACTTGGCGAACAAAATATGATTATCGCGTTTTCACCGGATGATATACGCGAGTACATGGAAATAATTCTGCGTTCCAGGCAGGATAATCCTGTATTAATCGACAAATATTTAAGCGGCCGTGAAATTGAAGTTGATGCGATTTTTGACGGAACGGATGTTTTAATTCCCGGTATCATGGAGCACATTGAACGCACCGGCGTTCATTCCGGCGACAGTATAGCTGTGTATCCTGCATTGAATGTGGATGATGCGCTTGCAGAGGATCTTTTTGAAGTTACAAGAAAACTTTGCAAGGCGCTGGAAGTCCGGGGCCTTGTCAATATCCAATATGTGTTATACGAAAACGAAATATATGTTATAGAAGTAAATCCCAGGGCATCGCGTACTGTTCCGTACATAAGCAAGGTTACGGGCGTTCCTGTTTGCGAGCTTGCAACAAAAGTCAGCATTGGGCAGAAACTTTCTTCCCTTGGTTATTCATCCGAAGGAGAATCATCTTCTGACATTTTTGCAGTCAGCTTCGGAGGAAGCTCCGGCATTGCAAAGATTCCTCCGTATGTTGCGGCAAAGGTGCCGGTATTCTCTTTTGAAAAACTTGCCGGCCTTGATACGCATTTGGGCCCTGAAATGAAATCCACCGGAGAAGTCCTGGGGATTGGAAAAAATCTGGAAGAAGCGCTTTACAAGGGACTTGTGGCTGCCGGTTACAAGATGAAAAAAACAGGCGGTGTATTACTTACAATCCGCGACGGTGACAAGGGAGAAATAATCGGCATTGCGCAGAAATTTTCAAGGCTTGGGTTCTCTCTCCACGGCACAAGAGGCACTGCAAGGTTCCTTAATGCAAAAGGTTTTACGGTTCAGCCTATAGACAAGATACGCGATAACCCTGCCGTAAACACAGAAACGCTTTTGGCAAGCGGGCAGATTAGTTATATTATTTCTACATCGGAAAAAGGCAGAGACCCTGCGCTGGATGACGTTAAGCTCCGAAGAAAGGCATGCTCTCTTGGCGTGCCCTGTTTAACATCAATTGATACGGCAAATGCGCTTGCAGACTCGCTGCTTTCCGATTACAGCGAAATAAATACAGAGCTCGTTGACATAAACAATTTAAGAACCAGCCGTGTAAAAATTCCTTTTACAAAAATGCATGGAACAGGCAACGATCATATTTATATAAACTGTTTTGATTTTGATATCAATTCACCGGAATCTTTGTCTGCGCTGTTATCTGACAGGCATAAAGGAATCGGCGGTGACGGAGTTGTGCTTATTTTAAAATCCGATACTGCGGATGCGAAAATCAGGATATTTGATCTTGACGGCAGCGAGGACAGCATAGGGGGCAATACTCTAAGATGCGTTGCAAAGTATCTTTTTGATAACGGCATTGTCAATAAACTGAACATGCGCATAGAAACTCTAAGCGGTATAAGAGAAACAATTATTTCCACAAGGAATGGAAAGGTATCATCTGTAAAAGTAAATATGGGACGGGTTGAACTGCGGCCGGAAAAAATCCCCGTTAACCTGCCGGGCGATTGCGTTATTGCAAGACAGGTTGAAATCGGCGGAACAAATTATGCAGTCACATGTGTTTCGATGGGTAACCCGCATGCTGTAGTTTTTTGCCACAATTCCTCTGAAGGCGGCGTGGACAGAATAAATCTTGCCGCTATCGGACCGGTATTTGAAAACAATCCGCTGTTTCCGAACAGGGTGAATGTCGAGTTTGTGGAAATTATGGACAGGAACTTTTTAAAAATGCGAGTTTGGGAGCGCGGAAGCGGTGAAACGCAAGCCTGCGGTACCGGAGCCTGCGCCGCAGCGGTTGCTGCAGTTTTAAACGGTCATTGTGAAAAAGGCGCGGATATAAAAGTGCAGCTTCCCGGCGGTGAGCTTATCATAAATTACACAGGCGATGCAGTTTATATGACAGGCAATTGCGTTAAAATATACGATGGGGTTGTAGAAATATAAAACCTGTATCTGTTTTTAAAACAACAGACTAGCTTTGTTTTTTAAGGTTATCAAGATTGTGTTTGGCAGCAGTATGTTCCTGAATTGCCGCATGGTTGTACCACTCAAATGCCTTAAGAGAATTTTTAGGAACGCCGTTGCCTTGCTCATAACAGGATCCAAGATGATTCTGGGCCGGAGCATATCCGTTCTCCGCAGACTTTCTATACCATTCCAGCGCTTTCGCCATATCCTTTGCTATTCCCTTGCCTTGCTCATAACATTCACCCATGTTGTATTGAGCAAATGCATTTCCCTGCAGTGCAGCTTTATGGAACCAGTTATACGCATCTTCATAATCTCTTTGTACGCCATTGCCGTTGCTGTAGCAAAATCCCAGATTACCCTGGGCCGGAGCATACCCCTGCTTTGCTGACAAATAGTAATATTCGACAGCTTTGTCTAAATTATGCTCTACTCCATTGCCGCTTTCATAACACCATCCCAGGTTACACTGAGCCGGCGCATAGCCTTGTTCAGCTGCTGCGCGGTAATATTCAACCGCTTTATTATAATTATGAGGTATACCCTGGCCTTTTTCATAACAAAATGCCAGATTACACTGAGCCGGCGCATACCCGAATTTGGCAGCAGAGCTAAAATATTCATAAGCCTGCGCAAAATCATTAAGCATTCCCGCCGCATTCCCCTTATTGTATAAATCAATTGCTTCTTTAATTGTTTTTTCGTCCGCCATATTAATTCTCCTTGTTTTTGTTTGTGTAAAGAGAGCTATTAATTTAGTATACTTTTAATAATTACATTATGTAAACCTTATTCTTTTACTTTTTCAGGATTAACATAAATTTAATATATGAAAACTTTCCTTCATAATCTGTAGACAACAGGCTCTAATTAATGTTATACATATAAAGCATTATGAGCAAATTTATTTTCACAGTTGAGACAGAGGCATTCGAGGGCGTAAAAAGAACCGCAAGAAAAGTAGCTGCAGATTTTGAGAAAGTCAGCGGTACGCTTCCCTGTATTGGAGAAAAGCTTCCGGCGGATACAAATAGCGGGGACAGTATTATTTTTGCAACACTGGGTAAAAGTCCGCTTGTTGACATGTTTATAAAAGAGGGAAAATTCGATCCGTCCGCTATCCGCGGCAAGAGGGAAGTTTATCAGATAAAATTTATAAATGTTTCCGGAAACAATTTAAAAACATTGCTTATATGCGGAAGCGATAAACGCGGAACAATTTACGGCATGTTTGCATTGTCTGAATATATCGGTGTTTCTCCCCTGCATTTCTGGGGCGATGTTGAGCCTGATAAAAACGAAAATATTGAAATTACAGATAAAATTGAAACAATTTCCAAAGAGCCAAGCGTAAAATACCGCGGATTATTTATTAATGATGAATGGCCGTGTTTTGGAAGCTGGACATTTTTGCATTTTGGCGGTTTCACAGCCGAGATGTACGATCATGTTTTTGAACTTTTGCTGCGTCTTAAAGGCAACTATCTTTGGCCTGCAATGTGGTCATCCTCGTTTGCTCTGGACGGTCCCGGAAAGCGCAGTGAGGAACTTGCAGATATCTACGGGATAGTTGTCGGCGCTTCTCATCATGAGCCATGCCTGCGCGCCAGCGAAGAATGGGATAGGGTCAGAGGAGTAAAATCCGTATACGGCAATGACTGGAATTATGAAAAAAACAAAAACGGCCTTTTAAAATATTGGGAAGACGGTTTAAGAAGAAGCGGCAAGTATGAGAAAATTATTATCATAGGCATGCGCGGAGAACGTGACAGTTCCATGCTGGATTACAACTCATCGCTTAAAGAAAATATTGACATATTAAAAGATATAATTAAAAACCAGCGCGATCTTATAAGAAAAAATGTTAATCCGGATATTGATTCTGTTCCTCAAATGCTGGCTTTCTATAAGGAAGTGGAAGAATATTACTACGGCAACGAACAGGTTGAAGGTTTAAAAGACTGGGATGAGCTTAACGGCGTTATATACATGCTTTGCGAAGATAATTTCGGATTTGTCCGCACGCTGCCGGTGAAAGAAATCCGTGAGCGCAAGGGCGGTTTCGGCATGTATTATCATTTGGATTACCACGGAGGACCTGTTTCCTATGAGTGGATGCCCTCCACATCTTTTGAAAGAATATGGGATCAAATGAGCATGGCTTACGATTACGGAGCCAGAGAAGTATGGGTTATTAATGTCGGCGATCTGAAATTCAATGAAGTACCCTTTGCGTATTTTATGGAGCTTGCCTATGACTTTGAAAAATGGGGGACAAATTCAGCTAACAGCATTGATGAATACACTGAAATGTGGCTGAAAAAAACATTCCCGTCCGTTGATGAAGCAGTCCGTAAAAAGATGTCGCTCGTTCTTCACGGATATATCAGAATGAATGCAATGCGCCGGCCCGAAACACAGAATGCCGGTACCTATCATCCGTGCAATTATTTAGAGACGGACAGGATGCTTTCTCTTGCTGACAGCATTGATGCGTTAAATGAAGAAGTCCATTCAGAGCTTTCAAAAAATACAGAAAATGTAAAAACAGCTTATTATATATTAATATATTATCCGGCGAAGGCGAGCGTTAATTTGCTTAGGATGAATTTGCTGGCAGGAAAAAACAGGCATTATGCATATCAGGGAAAAAAAGCCGCCAATGATTATGCGGCGCTTGTTACAGAATGTATTGAAAAAGACCGCGCATTATCCGAAGAACTGGCATTATTCAGAAACGGCAAATGGAAGGGCATGGAACTTGAACAGCATATTGGTTTTGTAAAATGGAACGAGGATAACTGCAGGTATCCGCTGCGTATTCAGGTTGAACCTGCGTACAAACCCCGTATGATTTTATCACGAAAAGACAACGAAAGAATTTATGCCAAAAATTACGGGAACCCGGAAAAAATAAAAGTTGATGATTTTCTTTATGCAGGAAATGACATTGTTATTATAGAAATTGCCAATGATGGAATTGGCAGCATTGATTATGTTATCCAGACAGACAAAGAGTGCGAATGGCTTGAAATTGACATTGCTTCAAACAACGGCAAAGGTGTTTTAAAAGGAACTGTAGAGTCTCAGGATGATATTATACTTCGCTGTAACAGGCAAAAGCTTGCATGTAAGTCTCCTTCTGGAGAGATTCAAACAACACAGATATTTGTAAAAGACAACGAAACAACTGTAGCAATCGAAGTAAAAGCAAAAACCATTAATACGGAAAATCTGCTTCCTATGACATTTTTGAATAACAAGGGTGTAATAACCATGGAAGCAAATCACTTTTGCAATAAAAAAGATGCAGGTGGCAGCGGTTTTATTGAACTTAAAAATTACGGCAGAAGCGGCTGCGGCATGAAGGTTTTTCCAACCACCGTTAATTTCAGCGATGATGAAGAAAAGCCCGTTCTTACATACCGGTTTTTAATAGAAGAAACCGGTGAACATATTGTTGAGGTATGGACAACGCCGGTAAACTCTGTGCAGCAAAACAGTCCGCTGCGGTTTTTACTTTATAGTTCACAGGACAAGCAGATTATCACTTCTGTATCCAGCGACTTCAAAGCAGGAAGCCCGCAGGACAGAGAGTGGAGCAAGGGCGTACTTGATAATATACGTGTTAACAAAACATCTTTTACATTTGAAAAAGGCATTCGTGAAATTTCCGTTGGCGCGCTTGAAGCCGGGCTTGTGCTTGAAAGAATCCTTATTTACAAAAAAGGCATAGAGCCTTTAATGTCATATCTTGGACCGCCTGAGAGTTTCTTCGTAAAACCTTAACACGGATCAAAACATTCAAACGTATACTGGTTGCGTCCGTTATTTTTGGATTTATATAATGCAGCATCGGCGCGTTTAACATAATCGCTTTCTTCGTGCGAATGTTTTACAATGCCCGTTGTTCCGCCTATGGAAACAGTTACATATTTTGCAGTGTCGCTGTTTTCATGGGGTATATTGCATTCGCTGATACTGTTAAGTAATTTTTCTGCAATTAAAAGCGCGCCGTTTTCATCAGTATTCGGCAACACAACAACAAATTCTTCTCCGCCGTACCTTGCGGCAAAATCATCGTCTCTTGTTATATTTCTGGAAATAATTGCCGCAACTTTTCTGAGGCAGTTATCGCCCATATCATGCCCGTATGTGTCGTTGAATTTTTTAAAGAAATCAATGTCCAGCATAAGCAGGCTGAGTTTTCCGCCTGTACGGGACAGAGACTTGATAATTTTTTTCATGCTCCCGTCAAAAAACCGCCTGTTGTAGAGTCCTGTTAGCTGATCTATTACTGTCATATTAAGGAATTTCCCCAATGTTTCAATTTCGTTTTTGTTTTTGGCTTCGTTATACCATTTCAAGTCCCAATCAGATGAAATTTGACCAATTGATTTTATTATCTGATTTAAAGGTTCCAGTAATTTTGCTACAAAAATATTAAAAATAGTAAAGACGGATAAAATAACAATTATCATCACGCCGAAAAGGATTGTCATTCTGGTGTTAAGGGCTTCCCCTATGTAAAACGAATGAACTGCGGTTACATACCAGTCTAAAGCGCTGATTGTGCCAAGAACGGCTATACCTTTTTCATCTATTGTATCGAAATATATAATCTCCTCATCTTTTAATTTTAAACTTTGAGAAAAGATTTCTTCTCCGATAAGGCCGTGTCTGTCTTTTATATTAACCTTGTTTTTCACAAGATTAATGTCACGCGCTCCTGTAATCTCGCCGGCAAGATTAAAAAAATACAGTTGAGCGTTTCCCGTATAGTGAATGTATATGTCGTTAATGAAATCTGATAAATTTATACCGGTTCCGACAATACCGACAGGAATATTTTCAATATTGAATACCGGAGCGTTAATCCAGAGATTTGTTACGTTAAGATCGGGATTATAATTTATATTTAAATTATACAAGTCTGTTTCATAGAGAGTCATGTTATACCAGTAATTTTCAGGGCTGTCAGGATCAATTGTGTACTGCTCATGGAGAGTTGAGTAAAATATGTTATCCTTGTCATTAACCCAGAAAATTGATTTTCCCACCAATGCGCGGCAGTATGAATTTAATTCGTCAAAAGCCAGATCTTTCAGTTCAGAATCGTAGGGATTGTCAAAATATTTTACTATTATCGGCGAGTCAGCCATTTTAAGAACAATGGCAATTTCCGCATTAACAGATGCTTCCAGTCTGAGACGTTCAAGCTCTACGGTTTTCATAAGTTCATACCCGGAATTCTGGTGAAGAATCTGTTCCATTAAAATAACGAAAGCAATGCTGCTTACAGTAAAAATAAGCAGAAAAAGGATGCAGGAGAAAACAATAAAACTTCTTTTCATGGAAGTTTGGCGTTTCTGTGAAACTGGTATTGTAAAAATATTTTTCAATGCCATATTGTTTATCCAAAATTTTATATAATTAAATATATACTATATAACTATTATGTTCAATAAAAAATTTGTAGTATATTATTGTAAAGCGTAATTTTTTGGAATATGTTGCTAAAGTATATAATTAACCGGCTTCAGCAAACGGCAATACCTCGATCCTGTCGTCAGGATGTATCTTTGTATCCAGTCCACCTGTCATCATAAGCCCCTTGCCGTTAACAAGAAAGAAACAGGTTTCTTCGCCCAGTAAAAAATCTTTTAATTTCTCTCCGTAGTAATTGCAAAGTTCATCAATGAGTCCGCGTATGCTTGCGCAGTCTTTTGCATCAAAAAACCTGTCGCCGTTTGTATAATCAAGCGCATTGCCGTAAAATAATACTTTCATTTTAGACTCCCGGTTAGAGGACTGCACACAGGACATTTTTCATTTCGTTTTATCTCTGTATAATTAATGCTCATGCGCTGGCCGTCATATATCAGCAATTTATTTATTAAGGGGTTTGGCATTTCAAGCAGCGTTAAAAGCGCGGTATTGGCCTGGATTGTTCCAATAAGGCCCGCAGTTGTCCCTATAACGCCATATGTTTTTGTCTTTATCCTTTTTTCCGGAAATATACAATTGAGGCATGGCGTATCAGGCGGATTTGAAAACATGATGCAGCCGGAAAATTCGTTTATGCCGCCGTCAATGTACGGAAGGTTTAATGATACACAGGCTCTGTTTATTGATGAACGTGTTTCAAACGAGTCTGCCGCGCCGATAATAATATCATAACCTGTGATGATTTTTTTTGCATTCAGATCAGTCAGACGTTCATTGTACCTGATTATTTCGATCTCATTGTTAAGCCTGGAAAGTTTTTCCCCTGCGGAGTCTGCCTTGGATCTTCCGATGTCATTGCTGTAATGTAAAAACTGACGGTTTAAATTACTTAGCGCTGCAGTGTCAGAATCAACAATACCCAATCGTCCAATCCCTGCCATAGCAAGATATACAAGGACAGGAGAACCAAGCCCGCCGGCGCCAATAACAATAACAGATGAGCGCGCAAGTTTACTCTGCCCCTTGCTGCCTATTTGCTTAATTATTGTCTGCCTTGCATAGCGATCGTTCAATGCTTCTCCTGTGTGAGCAATCAACCGGGTTCCTGTAATAATGCTTCTGTTCTCTTTGTATACTTCTCTATCATGCGGTATGCAATTTTTTCATCCAGCTTGCCGTGCATGCTGTTTGTTTCAAAAAGTCTTTTTGGCAGTTTAACGTTGTTCTGGACAAATCCAAGCTCGTTTTTTATCTGCAATTTGGTTTTGTAAATACGTTTTCCTATATTTGTAAGATCATCATTTGTAAGATTCCAGCCAATACTGTTTAACGCGTCAAGGATTGTCTGCCTGTCATAAATCCTTCTTGCAAAAAGGCACATGACAAGAGAATTGGTCATGCAGCGTTCGCATTCTTCTGTAAATATTTTATCTATGTACGCATCTTCATCGAACTCTTTCATGCTCTGATCTATACCGTACCCGCCGTTGCAAAGATGGGAATGCCTTGCGCCGACTGCAGCTCCTACAATAGCGCCGTAGCCTGTATGATAACCTGCCATTTCATTGCCGGCTATCTGCAGGGCAAAATTCGCTCCGCCGTATTTTGAAGAAGCGTACTTGCTGCCCCTTCCGAGTATGCGGTAAAATTTATTTTCTCCGGTAGCCAGATAATCAATTGCCTTGATATAGCCTTCAGAATCGCCGAATTTTAAATTCACAAGAGTATCTTCTGCTGTTATATAACCATTTTCCAGAGCTTCCGTTGCCCAGCCGAGGCATACGCCCGTACTGATTGCATCCAGCCCGTACTCCTCAACTTCTTCTATAATTGCAAGTATTTCGTCCGTGGATTTTACGCCAAGCAATGTACCCAGCGCATATATAAGTTCAAAATCATACGCGACGCTTATTGCCTCATATTCATGGCCCTTGTCAAACTCCCGGCGGTACATGCCGATATGAATGCAGCCTACAGGGCAGCCTGTGCATGACATTTTACGCACCAGATTTTTATGCGCAAAGGCTTCGCCGCTTATATCCTCTGCATGTTCAAATGAATTTGCGCGCAGGTTGTATGTCGGCAGAGCGCCGGACTTGTTAAGCGGAAGAATATTTATCGGCGTACCTGCATCATGATACTTTGCCATGTTGTCTGTGGCTGTGCATTTTTTATATATATCCTTGTAAACTTTAAAATACTTTTTCTGATCCAGAACAGGGATGGATCTGTTGCCGTGAATTGTAATTGCTTTAAGGTTTTTGCTGCCCATGCAGGCTCCAAGCCCCATTCGTCCGAAGTGACGGTATGTGTCAACGCATACTCCGGCAAAAGCAACGCCGTATTCTCCTGCCTGCCCGATACGTATGATCGATCTCTTGCCGGGCGAGGTTCCGTCCCCGTGTTCGCGGTCGCGGATGCTTTGCCCGGTATCTCCAACCGGCAATCCCCAAATGGCGCGCGCGTCACGCACATTAACGCTGTTTGTGGAAATTGCAAGATAGCTGCGTTTTTTTGCCTTGCCTGTTATGACAAGCGCATCGTATCCTGCCATCAGCATGGACATAGCCATTCGTCCGCCGGCATAACTCTCTCCGAGTTCTCCTGTAAGAGGCGATATAAACATGGCAACTGTTTTTGTAAGCACGGGGAATATATACGCTCCGGCGCCGATGGCAAATACAATCGGCTGAGACGGCGCTGTCGGTTCAAGTTCGCTTTTAATGTTCTCCTGAAGCAGCTTGCTTGCAATGCCTACGCCGCCAAGGTAAGGCAAAAGATCTTCGCGCTGTTCAACGCTGATTTTTTCTGTTTCAAGATCGATATATAGAACTTTGATGTATTTTTCATTAAGCATAAAAACGCCTCCCTGGAATCTTAATCAACCTTTACCACCTGAGAGTGATTAAGCAAAGGCTCTCCTCTCGATTCAACCATCAGAAGGCAGTCATGCGGGCAATACCGGGTGCAGACTCCGCAATGGCGGCATATAATCGGCTTTTTTGTTTCCTCATCAAAATTAACTGCATGTACAATGCAGGCGTTTTCGCAGTCACGGCAGCCAATGCACTTTTCTTCCTTTAATAAGACGCCGCCGCCTGTTCGCTTTTCCAGAGCATGGCTTGGGCATACTTCCATGCACGCCGGTTCATTGCAGCCAAGGCATACAATGGCAATAAAATTGCTGGCCATGCCTCCTGTTGTACGCACTCTTATCGCGCTTTTTATAAGAGAATGGTTATTGTTATTTATTACCGAACAAACACTCATGCAGGAGAAACAGCCAAGGCATTTTCTCATTTCTTTGGGTTGTAATATTTTTGGCATTAACCTTCCTCCTGATAAATGCCGCAATTAAAAGCATAGAATCTTTTAGGACACTAGACATATCATACTGGAAAACATATTATTAATAAAGTAGTGTTATAAAATGCAAATTACTGATTTAGTAGCCGGACTGGTTCTCCAGATTGGCATCATATTGCTTGCAGTACGCTTTTTTAAACAGCTGGCAAAGAAGATAAAAATGCCTTCTGTACTGGGGGAGTTGTTAGCAGGCGTTGTTATAGGTCCGTTCGCATTGGGCGGCATTGCCCTTCCTTTTTTTCCAGATGGTATTTTTCCCCTTGCATTAACTGAGACTCACACTTTAGCGGTCAGCCTTGAGTTATATGCATTTGCTACAGTCGCTTCCATTGTTCTGCTTTTTGCCTCCGGGCTTGAAACAGATCTAAGTATGTTTTTGCGTTATTCCCTTGCAGGCGGTTTTATCGGCATTAGCGGCGCGCTCCTTTCGTTTGCGGCAGGAACACTTTGCGGCGTAGTTTTACTCGGCTCTTCTTTTTGGGATCCGCGGTGCCTGTTTCTGGGCGTAATTGCCACAACGACATCCATTGGTATAACCGCAAGAACCCTGTCCGAAAAAAGAAAACTTGATTCACCCGAAGGCGTAACAGTTTTATCAGCATCGGTTTTTGACGATGTAGTATGGATCATCCTTCTTGCTGTGGTGCTGGGAATTGTCTCCATCATGGGCGGGCAAACCGGCGGCGGGCTTTCTGTTCAGTCAATTCTGCTTCCGGCAGGAAAAGTTTTAGGTATCTGGTTCGGCGTAACAGTGCTGTTGTTAATTTGCTCAAAAACGCTTGCCGCCTTTCTGAAATTGTTTAAAAACAATCTGGAGTTCTCCGTGCTTGCCCTGGGAATAGCGCTGATACTTGCAGGTCTTCTTGAGAAGCAGGGGCTGGCATTAATCATCGGCGCATATATTACCGGGCTTTCACTTTCAAAGACCGACATTGCAGCTGTGATACAGGAGAAAATCCGCGCCTTGTACGAATTTTTTGTACCAATGTTTTTTGCAGTCATGGGTATGATGGTAAATGTCCGGGAGATTGCAACGCCGTCAGTTTTAATCTTCGGCGCTTTATATGCATTGGCTGTTATTCTCTCCAAGGTAGTCGGCGGCGGCGGTCCGGCCCTGCTTTCGGGATTTAACCGCATAGGAGCATTGCGAATCGGCGCAGGATTAATTCCCCGCGGTGAGGGCGCTTTAATCACATGCGGCATTGGACTTGCAACCGGCGTTCTTAGTAATCAGCTTTTTTCCGCGTCAATATTTATGATTTTTATTACCATTGTAATTTCTCCCATGCTGCTTGGCATGTTTTTAAAAATCCAGGGACAGGGAACAAGAAAGCCTGTAAAAAACAGCGACAGTGTAAATGAGGTTTGGAATTTTGAATCTGCAGAAATTGCAGATCTTGTTGTGGAAAATCTTTTGGATGAATTGCGTGATGAAGGATTTTTTGTCCAGACAATGAATGTCGGCGAAGGCCTTTCGCAGGCGCGCAAGGATGATATCGCGCTGTTTATTACTGAAGAGCATTCATCAATAATGGTTACAACTTCCAAAACGGATATGCCGTTTGTTAAAAATGAAATATACGAAGTTATCCTTAACCTGTTTAATAAAATCGAGCGGCTCAAGACATCCGCCGATCCTGCCAAAATGAAAATGGGTTTACTGGACACGGAAGCCCGGACAACAAAGGATATACTTGCGCTCATAACCCCTGAATGTTTTACTCTGGAGCTGAAAGGCGAAACAAAGAAAGAGATTATAAATGAACTTGTAAATATACTGGATAAAAAAGGCAAGCTGCTGGACAGGGAGAAAGTTCTTGCGGATGTGCTTGAAAGAGAAAAAAGCATGAGCACCGGAATGGATCACGGCATCGCGCTTCCTCATGCAAAGACTGACGGAATTGCCGATACATCGGTTGCAATAGGCATTAAAAAAGACGGCGCTAATTTTGAATCCATGGACGGGCAGCCTTCGCAGTTCTTTGTCCTGATTGTTTCCCCGAAAAAAGATTGCGGTCTGTATGTTCAATTCCTAGCCGCTGTCGGCTCCCTTCTTAGAGACAAGAATCTGCGTGATGCAGTACTAAGCTCATCCGCTCCGCACGAAGCCGTTGAGTTACTGCGTAAACATAAGAGTTAAATGATATTTTGTCAAAACTTATGAGAATATAATATTAAACTTGCTGAAGGACAATAGTAAAAACTGTTCCACAGGTCAAAAATAATTACTAAAATTACAAGTGAACCCTTACAAGTGGATTATATAAAACACCTGTCGGCGCAAACACCTCTGTGATTTGCCAGTCATATTTTGCGATTATGAAAAAGAATTGGAAGCATAATTTGAAAAAATGCTGAGGTATAACCTATAATCCAGTAGTATCCAAGTTAAAAAACAGGGCATGAATTTATGTTTATCATTATTTTTTACTTGATTTTATCCAAAATATTGATTAATATAACACAATTAACTGGTAGGAATGACATGTTTTATAATTTATCTTTTTTTAGAAAATATGACTAAAAACTGGGGGATAAATATTTTGGACATTAGTATATCGATATGAGTAATAAAAAATTATGGTTTGTCTTGCTTGCTATTATAGTATTAACATTATCAATGATAGTATATTTAATTTTAACTATCGATAAAAACATGAGAGATACTATTAGATTCGAAATATTGAATAATCTTCTTCAGTTATTTGTTATAATGATTATTGGAGGAATGGTTGCATATTTTTTTAAAAGTCGTGAAGAAGCAAGAAAAGAAGAAAATCTTCGAAAAAATAAAGAATTAGATGCAGAGCGTAATCTCAATGAAATAAGAATCGATTATTTTAATCGATTAGGAGAAGTATATCGTGAGGTTAAAAGCATACGAAGAATCCTCACAGCAGGAGGTTTGTCAAATAAATACAATGCTTCATTATCCAAAAAACAAATAGAGTTTTATTGTGAACAGATGAAATTACTTAACAATAACCAATTATTGCTTGAATGTTTAATGATTGAGGCTATAAGTATCCCTGCAATTGTTAAATTAAAAGACGTGGAGACATTACTACACAAAATGGAAGATTATCTTAGACAAATATTAAAAGAATATGAGACAGTAAAAGCGAAGACAAATTTAAATTATTCTGATCTTACAATACTTGATAAATTTATAAATTCATCGGAATATGGGTTTTTAGAAAATTTTTCAATGCCATATAAAACAATAATAAAAAAAATAGGTAAATATTTTATATAAGTGACCCAATGAAGAGTGGATTATAATGATTATAAACAATTAAAAGATCTGTGTGCAACAAGTAGTTTTATGAAAGTGGGGTGTATACCTCGCAGACAGTTTTGTGCTAATCATGTGTTAGGCGAAATACCTATTTTCACCTTTAAATGGCCCGAGTTCAAATAACAACTTAAAGTGAGTTGTTTTGACACATCTCAAACCAAATACTAAAATAATATTAAAATATGTGTAACTTTGGTTTTAAGGTAATCGCTTGATAAAAATATGAATCTGTGATATAATATATTTCAGGAGTAAATATGCGATACAAAGAACAATTAGCAAAACTGAATGAAGCTTTTTCAATTATTAACATTGATGGAAAACAAAATAACAGTGGGTATTTCTCTGTTAAAAACATATCTAATTTAAGATATTCAGTTAATATTGTCAAAAATTTTAAATATTTGAATCCAGAATTAGAAAACATAATGTCACTGACTTATTTCATGGAAAACCCTCTTGATGTTATGGAATTAACTTCTCAAGTGTATAATAATTTTGATTCTTTGATGAAAGCACTAAAAAATAAAATATCAAGTTATATTAAATCTTTGGAAAATATTGTTATAGCCGATTCAGAATTATCTCTGGAAATAAAGCTTATAGAACACGCATCAATTGATGAAATAGGAAAAGAGCTAATAAGTATTGACAAATTAATTAATCAAGTAATTACTCATAAAAAAATTAATGGAAGTTATAAATTTTCTTCATTTGATGTAGGTTCTTCATGGATATACATAATTCTTAGTTCTGCCTTAACTTTAAGTATAATAGCTGCTATAATTTGGTCAGCATGTGTAATAAGAAAAAAAATAATTGAAGGTAACATTCTTGATGAAAAATTAAAGCAAATGAAATTACAAACTTCTTCTCTTGAGGACATAAAGAAGAGCAATCAAGAATTAATTAGTAATGCAATATTAGCTGAAGCTCTAAATATATTGAAAATATTTGACTTAGATAACACTGAAAATGAATATTTAAATAGAGTCAAAAACTCAATAAAGGAGTTCGCTGAACTAATAAATAGTGGTGTAGAAATTCACCCAGCATTATTTGCTCCAGAAGAATCAAGAAATCTGTTTCCAGATTATAGTTCATTGAATATTATAGAAAGCAAAATTAAGGCTATAACAGAAAAAACAAAATAGGTAATTCGCATAACGTTTAAGATTGACGGACGGTTTAAATTGAGCCTGATAAGGAAAATGCGAAGCATTTTTACAGGCACAAAAAAATGTGGTGGAAGAAAATTACACAAAGGGCGAAAGCCCGACTGTAATTTTCTGGAACCCTAGCCGCCGAACAGGCGGCGTAGCGTTAATCGTGTGTTATGCGACATTGGGCAAAATTATTAGAAAGTAATTATATCAATTGTTGTAATTCTCTACTAATTGCGGTATAATTCTTTTTGAATTTAACCGAGAGAAAGGCGGCAAAATGGACGTTTATAAATTAAAAAATAATCTTGCTATAAAAAATCCCGAACTAGCTAAACAGTGGCATCCTTCAAAAAATGGAGGCTTAACGCCTAATGATGTTACATATGGTTCGCACAGAAAGGTTTGGTGGGTATGTGTAAAGGGGCATGAGCGGGAGGCTGTTATTAAAAGCAGAGTTAATGGTAGGGGCTGTCCTTACTGTTCAGGTCGACGAGTCTGTGCGGACAATTGTTTACAAGCCTTGAATCCAGAATTATCAAAGCAGTGGCACCCTACAAAAAACAGAGATTTAACTCCTAATGATGTTACAAGGGGTTCGCACAGAAAGGTTTGGTGGAGATGTAAAAATGGCCATGAATATATAGCATCTGTTACGAACAGGAGTGAAGGTAGAGGTTGCCCTTATTGTTCAGGTAACCGTGTTTGCGCAGATAACAATTTACAATCAATGAATCCAGATATAGCAAAACAATGGCATCCCACTAGAAATGGAGGCTTGAGACCGAACGATGTAACAACAGGTTCTGATAAAAAGGTTTGGTGGCAATGTAAAAAAGGTCATGAGTGGCAGGCAGGTATTTATAACAGAGTAAATGGAAATGGTTGCCCATACTGCTCAGGTAGGCGTGCTTCTGCTGATAATTGTTTACAAGAAACACATCCAGAGCTTGCTAAGTAATGGCATCCTACCAAAAATGGTGATTCAACTCCCAATGATGTAACTGCAGGTTCTCATAGAAAGATATGGTGGAAATGTGAAAAGGGACATAGCTGGAAAGCACCTATCTATAGTAGAGCAAATGGGAACGACTGTCCAACTTGCAACCTTGAGAGTCAAACCTCATTTCCAGAGCAAGCAATATACTTTTATCTAAAAAGTGTTTTCTCCGATACCTTAAGCCGTTATAAGTATAACAACAGATTTGAGATTGACATTTTCGTGCCAAGTTTAAATTTTGGTATTGAGTACGATGGTTTTATTATCATAATGATAAAATATCAGATTACGAAAAAACGAAAAGCCTCTTAAATGCAGGTGTTTGCCTTTTAAAAGTAAAAGAAGTAGAAAAGAGCATCATAGGTTGTTATTGCACCAATAATATTATTGTATCCAGTAGAAGCCCATCTGAGGTACAACTCAATGAAATTATCATCGAGTGTTTTAAGTATATAAATTGGAAATTTAACTCACAGTTTTATTTTATCGATGTCGATGTGAAAAGAGACAGGGCTAAAATATATGAATTGTATATAAAAACTGAAAAGAAAAAAAGTTTTTTTGCAAAATATCCCGAACTTTCCATGCAATGGCATCCCACAAAAAATTTAAACGTAAAACCAGATATGGTGAGGTTAAGTTCAAATAAAAAAATTTGGTGGCAATGCGAAAAAGGGCATGAGTGGGAAGCTTCAATAGCCAACAGGCGGACAACTGGTTGTCCATTTTGTTCAGGACAGCGTGTATGCGCTGATAACTGCTTGCAAACATTAAGGCCAGAACTTGCAAAACAATGGCATCCTACAAAAAATGGTAATTTAACCCCGAGTGATGTTACAATAGGCACCTCAAAAAAAGTTTGGTGGCGATGTGAAAAAGGACACGAATGGGAAGCACCTGTACATAATAGAACAAAAGGGTATGGATGCTCAATCTGCTCAGGGCATCAAGTATCTTCCGATAATTCTTTGCTGACACTTAATCCCGAATTAGCAAAACAGTGGCATCCTTCTAAAAACGGAGATTTAACATCTAGTGATGTCACAGTAAGTTCAAATAGAAAAATTTGGTGGATATGCGAAAAAGGGCATGAATGGGAAACTTCTATTGCAAAAAGAACAATCGGTAGGAGTTGCCCATATTGCTCAAATCAACGAGTACATAAAGATAACTGTATGCAAACATTAAGCCCAGAACTTGCAAAGCAATGGCATTCTACAAAAAATGGCAATCTAACTCCTCGTGATGTTACCATAGGTTCTGGCAAGAAAGTGTGGTGGCAATGTAAGAAAGGGCATGAGTGGCAAGCTGCGATCTGTGATAGGTCAAGAGGCAGAGGCTGTCCTTTCTGTTCGGGGAAACGCAAATGCTAGATATTGATGCAGGAGCCACAATAGGTCTCATTAAATTTTTTGATAGCAAAAAGTATGCCGAGGATTTGCTTAATGGCAAGCTTTTTTGCCATGAAAGCGGCTGGTTTCGCAAGCTTGATGATTCTTTTCGCGGAGACAAATATGACGGGAAGAGACCAATTAATGTAAATGGCAAACTACTTCAGTGGGGCAATATTAACGCTACAGCTTCTGGAGTTATGTCTGCTGGGTTTGTTGGTGATAACAAATTGCCTATTTATTGCTTATCTATTATTGACATAAATATTCTAGACAAATTTCAAGAAAATACATACTTGTTCAAACCTTGTTTTGTAGAAAAAATGAAACAATTCGGTAAATATGCAGTGTTGCTAACAAATTATGGAGAATTTGTTGATGATATTAGCGAATATGCAACCTCTAAAGAACTAGCCCTTACAAATTTTCGTGTTGAGTATGTAGATATAAAAAAAGAATACCAAATTGATGACTATAACAATACTCGTTCATTAAAACCATTTTTTACAAAAGATATAGAATATGAATACCAAAATGAAATTAGGTTTCTTTGGCAACAAAAAGATGGACAGCCATTGATTGACAGTAAAAATAATAGCATTATGTTTGATTTAAAGAAACAGATGAAAGGTACCATTACATCAATAGATAAATTATTGACTGTTCCCTTTGTTTTCTCAGTGAAAAAACAATATTAAAAAACTCAAAAATGCCCAACGTCGCATAACACACGATTAGCGCTACGGGCGCTGTTCGCGCCCTCGGGTTCCGCAAAACCGTGTTCGGGCTGCGCCCTCTGCACGGTTTTCGCTCCACCACATTTGGGGCAGGGGGCATTGCTTCGCAAGCCCTATAACCTGCCCCAAACGTCGCCAATCTTAAACGTTATGCGATGGAACGGCGTACACAACTATTCCTTATAATTTTTCATAATATATTATATCCATATTTTCATTTATTTTTTCTATTTGTCCAGTTCTTTTATATCCTATTTTTTCATATAAATAACAATTACCTTCTTCTTGTAATATTGTATCCAATATCCAACCATTTTTTGGTTTATATTTTTCTTCAATTATTTTAAAAACTTTTTGTGCAATTCCTTTATTATGATATTCTGGTAAAATAAATATGGGAGCAACTCTGCATTTTAACTCTTTATCCAATCTAATGACTCTTATTGCACCTACAGAATTATTTTCTATTTTTATTATATAATAATCCGTATATTCCTGTTTTAATCTGCTAATAACCCTGTCAATATTTTCATTTCCAGGGTTTGTATCATAATCTTTATATTTTTCCAACAGTGATTTAAATGACTTAATTTGCATTTTATGTATTTCTTCTGCATTTTCAACTGTCGCTTTTTCTAAAATAATTTCCATAGTATTTTCCTTTTTTTAAGATGTTTGATATTTTTATTCTAATATTTTATTCATTACATATGAATTAAATGGAAATAATTTTTTACCATCTTTTTCTATTCCAGAAAGATCATCTATTCTTACATATTTATAATTTAATTTTTTATACCATTCAATTAATATTTTATTTTCATCCACTACATATATTTCGATTATTTTTCCATTATTTTCTCGAATATTATTTTCTACATATTCCATTAGTTTTTTGCCTATTCCCTTATGTCTATGCTCTGGTAATGTTACCACCCTTTTAATAAAATATTTATCTTCTTTATTATTAAATTGATAACCAGCACAACCAATTATTTGTCCATTAATTTTGTATCCAAACATTTTTAATCCATTATCGAAATCTTTTTCAATTTCATCATAATTTATAAATGCTGGAAATCTTGTAGCATTTTCAATTGTATAATTTAATTGTAATGCAACTGTATTAAAAGCTATATTCATAATATTTGCAATAATTTTACTGTCTTTTAATTCAATTATGTTTTCCATATATTCTCCTAATTTATTTTAAACAATATTTTAAATATTTATTCAATTGTATAATGAACATTTTTGGTCATTATATCATATTAGCCGTTCTTTCGCATAACACACGATTAGTGCTGCGGGCGCTGTTCGCGCCCTCGGGTTCCGCAAAACACCGTTCGAGCTTTGCCCTCTGCAACATTTTGCTCCACCACATTTTTGAAGCTCTGCAAAACCTTCAGTTTCGCTTATTCGGGCTGTAAAAACGTCGCCAATCTTAAACGTTATGCGAAGTGCCAAAATCAACTTACAAAAACGATTGACTGAAAATAAATAAATAATGTATTATGAATTTATGGAAAATAAATCAATTGAAGAAAGTATTGTTTCTGCTATGGATATGACCGATATTAGTTTAATAAAACATTTACCTTATATTTTACAGGATTTTTGGGAAATTGGCTCTTCTTCAGAAGAGATTATCAAAATAATCAAAAAATATAAAACGGATTACTCAAATCTTAATATATTAGATTTAGGTTCCGGAAAAGGAGCTGTTTCTATAAAAATAGCGGCTGAATTAAAGTGTGTTTGCTTCGGAATAGACGCAATAAATGATTTTGTTGTTTTTTCCAACAATAAAGCAAAAGAATATTCTGTAAATAATATATGTACCTTTGAAACAAATGACATTAGGGCCAGAATAAAAACATTAGAAAAATATGACATTATTTTGTCAGTGGCAATAGGACCTGTTTTTGGCAATTACTATAAGACATTAATTGAATTGGACACTCACTTAAATAATGATGGGTTAATCATTATTGATGATGCTTTTAATGAGGATGATTGTAATAATGATTTTCAAAATATCTTGCGAAAAAAAGAAATAATCCAGCAAATAAATAATGCTGGAATGGATTTAATTGAAATAATAACAGTAAATGAAATTATCGGGATTAATGAAGAATATGAAAATCAATTTCAAAATATACAAAAAAGATGTAATGAATTAATTGAAAAATATCCTGAAAATAAAAAGGCATTTTTAAGATTTATAGAGGAACAAAAAGAAGAATATGAGATATTAAGTAATGAAATAATTCCAGCAATATTTGTAATAAAGAAAAGGCAGTCATAAAAAAAGTGTTTTTTACTTCTCATAACATCATTTTAAGTATATTCTTAGTTTCTCTATTACCCTGTCAATATCAAGCGGTTTTCCGAGATGATCATCCATCCCTGCGGTAATACATTCCTCTATGTCGCTCTTAAAGACATTAGCTGTCAAAGCAATAATGGGTATTCGCTGATGATGTGAATACATTCTAGTTTCGTTTGCAGTGAAACTTGCGGACTGTTTTTCCTCAAATTCACGAATACGGCGGGTTGCTTCATACCCATTCATTACCGGCATTTGTACATCCATAAAAATGATGTCGTACTTATCGGGAGCCGCTTCTACCATTTTTAATGCATCTTCGCCGTTTTCTGCGCAGTCAATAGAAAGCCCGGTATCCTCCAGCAACGCAATAAGAATTTCACGGTTAATTTCTACGTCTTCGGCAACCAGAAGATTTTTGCCTCCAAACTCACCGTCTTTGATAGAAATATCTTTTTTGATATCATCATATATTCCCAAACTTTCATTTATGCAGTCAACTATCATTGAAGACATAAGCGGTTTTAACAGACATTTATTTACGCCGGAGTGTAACGCTTCTTCCTTGATTTGCTCCCAATCCATTGCCGTAATCATTATTACTACTGACGGTTTACTTGACATTGATTCTTTAACTTTTCTAGTAAGTTCAATTCCGTCCATACCGGGCATACGCCAGTCAATAAAATATATGTCAAAAGCTCCGCGTTCTTCTATAATCCGGCAGGCTTCATAACCGTCAGATGCCGCATCGCAGTTCATTTCAAGCTGTCCGAATAATTCTAAAAATTGATCACGTGTTTCCGGTTCATCGTCTACTACCATAATCCGGACATTTTTCCAGTTAACTCCGGGAGAAAGCATTGATACAGGACTTTTTTCGCTGCGCTGCGCTTTTATGGTAAAAATAAATTTAGAGCCTTTGCCAAGCTGCGATTCGACCCAAATTTTTCCGTCCATAAATTCGATGATATGTTTGGATATGGCAAGACCAAGACCTGTTCCTCCGTACTGCCGGCTGGTTCCGCTTTCCGCCTGCTCAAACGCAGAGAACAGCTTTTCATGTTTTTCCGGGGATATGCCGATTCCGCTGTCAATTATTGCAATACGTAATTCGCAATTTCCGTCAACTTCATTTATCAAAGACGCTTCAAGGTTTATTTCTCCGCTTTCAGGCGTAAATTTAACGGCATTAGCCAGCAGATTTGTGATAACCTGCGCCAAACGCTGGTCGTCTCCAATCAAAAACCGCGGTATATTACTGTCAATATTTAAAGTTAACCGCTGTTGTTTTTCATCAACTCTGAAATTTATAACTGACAGTACTTTTTGAAGCATTCTTTCAAAATTAAATTCAATGGGAGACAGTTCAAGTTTGTTTGCTTCAATTTTCGCCATGTCCAACACATCATTAATTACACCTAACAAGTGGGAAGACGCATCCCCAATCTTGTTCAATGCATGATTTTTCTGCACTATGTCATCTGATTTCTTTCCAATGATAGTCATTCCGATGATGGCATTCATCGGGGTGCGCATTTCGTGGCTCATGCTTGAAAGGAAATTACTTTTCGACCTACTGGCAACCTCGGCTTCCTGCCGAAGTTTCTCAGTGTTTAATAATATGTTTTTCTCTTCTGTTACATCCATCAATGCGCCTGCAACATATATGGGATTACCGTCATTATCGCGGATTGTTTCGCCGTGAGCGCGAAAGTATGAATATTCGCCGTTTTTCTTTAACAGGCGGTATTCTTCATCAAACGGCGTGTTACCCGTTTTATCAAGCACGTGAGCTGCAAAAGCGTTAATCGCTTTTTCTTTATCTTCGGGATGTAGCTTATCGCTCCAGCTGTTTATAATGTTGGGAAAATCAATTTCATTTGAATATCCCAGCATATTTCTGAATTCATCAGAATAAATGCCTTTATTTTCAGGATTAAGCGGATCATCCCCGGACACATGCATATCCCATAAGGCTATTTATGTCGCTTTAAGTATAAGATTTAATTTTGAAAGCTGCTGTTCATTTGTTACATGCGCTTTTTTTAACTCCAGCTCCCGTCTGCGTATTTCGGTAATATCATGGGCGTAACCAATTATTGCAAA
>Ga0123356_10000278_pt1 | contig 59004 bp, 30 predicted proteins | sample TergutEmb28metaG_2_FD_92546 | JGI IMG/M metagenome (GOLD analysis project Ga0123356, IMG submission 92546) | Embiratermes neotenicus P3 segment gut microbial communities from Petit-Saut dam, French Guiana - Emb289 P3 | ecosystem: Host-associated > Arthropoda: Insects > Digestive system > Gut ...
CTCTGCTACCTTAATTTCAAAGTTGCAAAACGTCAGGAGCGCAAGCAGCTTGCCAAGGCGAGTGTCGAAGAGCTCTCAGGGCTCTCGGAATAACAAGCTCTCAGCAAGCACAGCGAGCAGGAGGAGGAGCGTTAAAAGCTCTCAACAAGAACAAAGCTGCTGTTTTCTTGGAGATAGATGCATTCCAGTTCATAGGCGTTCATGCCTAGCGGGGTGTTGCTTTGATATCGTACGCATATACCACATGATGAGCTGAGCGCACGAGGCAACGGTATAATTTCTGCCCAGACCTCCTCACTTTGGAGCCTTTGATAAAAGGTCAATGCGCCATAGTGACTCGAAAAAGTGGCAAGGTAGTTCTTCATACAGGCCTCTCAATAAAGTAGGTGTTGTAAACGGCAATGCCAACTACGATGGCAAAAAAGACTACCAGGCCAAGTTGCCCGTTAAGGGGAACACCGTCTGGCGATGCAACCATGCCAAAATTGTGCGCAAGGGCTGCGCCAACCAGCATGCCAATAGCGGTGACTACTGCATCTGACCTGCCGCTGCCTGCAAGGACCATTTGTCTCAGCGGGCATCCACCAAGCAGACTTGCACACAGACCCACCAGCGCCATGCCCAAGAAGTTCCAAACGCCGTCTGTGTGAGCTATAGGTTGATCAACAAAGCCAGGGTTGAAGCTGCCTAAGATGAGGTTGCCAATTATACCAATGACCAGAAATGAGACAACAGCGCCAAGCATGGGAGGAAACTTCTTGATAAACAGGATATCCCTCAAACCTCCTGCAAAACACAGGCGAGAAGCAAAGCCAATTCCTCCTACCACTAACCCAGCGCCGAGGGAGACCAACAAGGGTGCATGCATGCTGCCAGGCCCCTCGGTTGAAAAGCGAAGCAGCGCCGGCGCAAGGAGGAAGACAATCAGCAACAAAACCATTACCAACGGCAGCATAACACCGTCTGTCAAGGTAGTTTTTGCGGTTCGCCTTAAAGAAAAGCCTTTCTTGAGAAATACCACGGTGCCCAAGAGGATGCCAGAAGCAAAGCCGGCAAAGCCAACAAGCGCATTGAGATCGCCTGCTGCCAGTCTGATAAGCATTCTCAGCGGGCATCCCAAAAAGATTAAGGCGCCCACCATCATTGCAAAGCCCAAGACGAAGCGTGACACAGGAGCCGAGCCTGCCTCAGCAGAAAACTCCCTTCTCAAAAGAGAAACGAGCAAGGCACCAAGAACTATGCCTACTATCTCGGGTCTTAAATACTGCACCTTTTCTGCGCCATGCAATCCAAGAGCGCCCGCTGTGTCTCGAAGAAAACACGCAATGCAAAACCCCATATTGGGAGGATTGCCAAGAAAGCTCAGCATAAGCGCAATGAGCGCTACCAGCGCTCCGACAAACGGCAGTGTAAATCTTTTGATCACCCTTGTGCTCCTCATCACCTGTACAATCGCTACCGCCGCAGGAATTCTCCAAGCGTTTTAGCGCTCACCCAAGAACAAACCTACAATGCTTTGATAGTATTAATGACCACATGACACTATCACTCCTCATTCTTTAAGTATAGTTATGACACTCTCTATGGTCGGAGTAGTCGGCAGCAGAAGGAAAGCGGTTGAGAAAGATAAGAAAGATATATCTAGACAATGCCTCGAGTTCGTTTCCCAAGGCACCAGGAGTAGCCAGGGCTGTAGGAAACTATTTGGAGAGCTCTGGCTGCAATATAAACAGAGGTGTCTATTCGAGCTCCAATGAGCTTGCGCTTGAGGTCATAGAAACGCGTAGGCTTCTTGCCAACCTGTTTAGTGTTCCAGACCCCCAAACGGTAATCTTTACTCCCGGGCTTACGTACTCTCTCAATATGTTGTTGCAAGGATTTTTGTGTAAGGGCGATCATGTTATTTGTAGTGGCATGGAGCATAACTCTGTCATGCGCCCTCTTGAGACGCTTTTGGGGCAAGGAGTAAGCTATGACATTGCGCCCTGTGATGCAAATGGTCTGCTTGATCCTGCGCAGCTTGCTTCTCTCATCAAGAAAGAAACGCGGGCAGTGGTCATGGTGCATGCTTCCAATGTGTGCGGAACCGTAATGCCTCTTGATGAAGTCTCTGCTGTGTGCGCACATCACAAGCTGCGCCTCATAGTGGACGCTGCTCAAACAGCGGGGTTGCTGCCTATTGATGCTCGGAAGGTTGACGCATTGGCCTTTCCTGGTCACAAGAAATTGCTTGGACCCCAAGGAATTGGCGGCTTTATTATTAAGAAAGACTTTGCTGATCAAATCAAATCAGTTATCTTGGGTGGTACAGGGAGTCGTTCGGACGAGTTTACGCAACCAGACGCCCTGCCCGACAAGTTTGAGTCGGGCACCTTGAATATTCCGGCAATAATCGGACTCAAGGCAGCCTTGGAATACTTACAGGAACAAGGCATTGATACGCTCTATCAAAAAGAAATGCTGCTTGCTAACAGTTTTATCTCACGTATGCGAGAGAGGAGCGACGTAGTAGTTATTGCAGATGCCAGAGAAGGCTCACTTACAAAGGTTGCCACTGTTTCTTTGGACTTTCCCCTTCATGACAACGCAGCCATTGCAACGAGTCTCGATCAAGATTATGGCATCATGGTGCGCTGCGGCTTGCACTGCGCCCCTCTTGCCCATAAAACACTGGGGACCTACCCACAGGGCACGGTTCGCTTTTCTTTTGGGCACTACAATACCCTTGCGGAGATAGACTATCTCGCATACGCTTTAGGCAGCATTCTTGAGCGTGGGAGAGGGGAGTAAGGAAGCAACAATGTGTGCCAGCGTGGTCATAGTGCCCCAAGAAGTCATCCAAGAGATTGTCGATGAAATAAAAAGGCAAGACGCCGCAAACCTGATGCCCGACTGGCCAGCAAGGTGGCAGCCAAAGCCTGAAACTATGCAAACAGCCTATCCTCGCATGGAACTGTCTGTCATTGTTTCAGATGAAGAGAGCCAACTTGCCACTCAGATGCTGTCCTGGGGCTTTGAGGTTACGTGGAGCAAGCAGGTAGTGTTTAACACACGCTTTGATACCGCCACAAGGCCTGGTGGTTCTCTGTGGAGCGAATCACTTGCTCAAAGACGTTGCATCGTCCCTACCTGGGGTTTTTTTGAGCCACATAAAAGCGAGACCTTTATCAACCCAAAGAGCAATAAGCCCAACAAACAGCAGTATCACTTCAGCTCGCCCGGCTTTCCAATACTGTTCATTGCTGGAGTGTTTCAAGAGGGGCACTTCTCGCTTATGACCACCGAGCCTAACAGCGCAGTGGCACCCATTCACCACAGAATGCCGGTAGTCTTAGAGCCCTCAGAGCTCAATACCTGGCTGTTTGGTGAGTACAATCTACTTGCAGACAGGAGCAAGGTCGATCTCATTGCTACAAAAGTCTGATATGCGCTGGGGTAACGCCCTGCGTAACGATAAGAGCCATGCATCGACACAGACTGCCAGAAGAGCATGCCGGCACACGCAATCTGTTACAGTATGTCTATAACAGGTATTAGACAGGCAGAATCAGGCCGATTGATTGCGAGGGCTGCGGCATGATCAATAAGAAGCGTGGTAAAAGAAGAATCATAGTTGTTGTAGTGAGTTTAGTGCTGGTTGTAGGCATCTTCTTTCTCGTTAACCCCATCAGGGCTGTCATTGCTCTGTCGTCCATGAACACCATTGAAACCCAGCGAGTCACTGCAGACGTGTATGCCGTTGATAACCAATTCGTCAACTTTTACCTGGTAGAAGCCGGTGATGGTTACATAGCCTTTGACGCTGGAATTGACTCGGATGTAACCGAAGAGGCACTCAAAGAGCTTGGCATAGAGCCAGCAGCAGTTACTGCTGTCTTTTTGACCCACACAGACTCCGACCACGTGGGCAGCCTTTCACTTTTTCCCTCTGCTGATATCTACATGGCTCAGAGCAACCTGGTCTTCCTCGGTGAGAAAGAGGGCGCAGGTCGTTCTGGCAGCTTTGTCAACATGAATCGCACCACTAAAACAATGGACGATAAGAGCACCGTCTTGATAGCAGGCACGGCAGTGCAGTGTATTTTTACCCCTGGGCACACAAATGGGTCGGCGTGTTACGTGGTTAATGACACCTATCTCTTTACTGGGGACAATCTTAGTCTCAAAGATGGACTTGTGGTGTTATTCTACGCGGTTTTCAATGACAACGCCGATGAGCAAGATCTCAGTATTCGCAAGCTTACTATGCTTGACAGCTTCTTAGATATTACCCACCTCTTTACTATGCACACGGGCTATACAGCTGAAGTAAGCACAGCCTTTATGCACTGGTCGTAGGTGGGGAGTAGCCTCAGATAGACACAATAGAGCAGAAGGAATTGCGTCGCTTGAGCAGTTGCCGTCGTCTTTATTGCAGGCATCCTGCTCTTCTCGGTACTAGAGCTTCCCCTGTCAACTCGTCCCCCTGTCAGTAGCATTAGTGCACCATCTGGCCGCGTTTGTTATAGAGGGTGCGTGAGCCCAGATGTAAGGCGCAAAACACGGCAAAGCAGGTGACCGCGCAAATTGCAATGACGATGGCTATCTGGTAGAGGATTGCAACCGAAGGGCTGGTGCCCGCAAGGATTTGACCGGTCATCATACCTGGTAGTGAGATTATACCCATGCCCAGCATTGAGTTCATCGTAGGCAGCAAGGCGGTTTCCAGGGCGCTGTTGACAAAGGGGTTTACTATCCTTTTAGGGTGCACGCCTACGTTGAGAAGGGCGGTGATCTTATCTTGTTCCAGAGCAACGGTCTCATTAAAACTCTTGAGACCAAGGCTCATCCCCGTCATGGCGTTGCCGAGGATCATACCGCTAATGGGAATGGTGTATTGGGGGTCAAAGATGCTCACCCCAACTACAACCATGATAAAGAAACACACTACCGCAAGCCCAATGATACCCAACGAGGCAGCTGCGATAATCTTGAAGCGCCGACTGATTCCCTTGTTTTGCGAGAGTGCTGTATAGATGGCAAAACCTGTCATGAGAAGGATGTACACTACGGTAAAGACAGGGTGAGGGTTGTCAAAGACATAGGTCAATATGAGACCTGCCAAGATGAGCTGAACTGTCATACGCATGCTTGCAACGATAAGAAAGCTGGTTTTGCGAATGCCGCTACACTTCATGATGATGAGCACTATGATCAGCAGGATATAAATGAGAGAAAACTGCAGGATGGTAAGCTCCTTTACACCGTCCATGAGCTCACCTCTTCTGTAAGCCTCTTATTGAGCCTGTCCGCGGGTCTGGCAGAAAGCTCGATGATGGCATCGGCGTGTTCTGCAGCAATTCTTCTGTCATGACATACAAGCACCAAGCTTATCTCATGCATTTTACAAAAGTCCTTGATGCTCTTGATAAGCCTTGAGGCGGTTTGCTCGTCGAGGGCCGAGGTGGGCTCGTCTAATAACAGCACCTTGGGCTTAAACGAAAGACCTAAGGCGATGAATACCCGTTGCCTTTCTCCACCAGAAAGCGTGCTGCAGGCAGTGTCAAGAGGAAAGTCCAGGCAGCATATCTCAAGATACTCAGATATCAGCTCGCTGCTTGGGCAGTCTGCGTCTCGGAATTTGTGATACTCTTCAAAATTGCCTCGGACGTTGTCGTTAAACAAATAGACCGTTTGCCCGCACAGCAAGACCTCTCTGCGCAGCTTAACAGGGTCATAGTCTTTCTGGGGTCTTTCTCGGTAGAGTATTGTGCCACCAGCAGCACTGGCAGTACCATTGAACAGCCGGAAAAGAGAGCTTTTGCCCGAGCCACTCTCCCCCAAAATGAAGGTGGCCTGGTTTTCTTCGATTGCAATATCCGGATAGGCTATGTGATCCAAATACCTCAGTTGCTGAGCACTGATGATGACAGGCATCTGTTTGTATCCTCTCAAAAGGACGGGTCACTTGACTTCTGTGAACACAGAGCAGTGTACCCTTAATTCCTTATTGCATCAAATGAGTGCCACGCCAAGTGCCGGCAAGGTCGTTAGTCGTTACAGCTCAGTCTATACATCGTCATTCCGGGCTTGACCCGGAATCAATAATTCATGTTAGTAAGATTGCGGCTCGGAGGCCGCAATGACGGACAGAGTGTGAGTAACCGTTGGTTACCAGAAACCTTTGGTGTGGTTACTGGTAACTATGGTTGCGCCAGCTCAAAATCGAGGGTTCCGCGTTCGGCTCCGTTGACTATCAAGGTTACTGAGTGGGTGCCGGGATAGTGCTTCCTGGTGCTCACGTCAGCAAAGGAGTGCTTTCTGGTGTAGTCCTTTTTCGTGCCTGCCTTAAGGGTGAGCTCAGAGAGCTGAAAAATCTTCCTGTTTCTTTTGCCATGAGCCTTTACGTAGTCGATGCCATATTCGAGCCTCACCTTGGTGGGCTCGGCCACTGCCAGGACAAAAGAGAAGTTGAGCTCGCCTCCCCAGGAAAGAATAGGAGTTTCCAGCGTCAGATTCGTCACTTCTATTGAGTCTCCATCGTGATACCCAAAAAGAGCCAAAGCCTTGCGGTTGCCCTGCTTAAGCAGGGTTCTGCACCCGTGTTTGACTATCCAATCGGTATCTTTGTTCTTACCGTGCCACTTATATGCTATTTCGGTAACCAGATCTGGGTGCGTCTTGGAGATGTCATTAAGGTTGTTGGCAACGCTCTTGCGTACCCAAACCGAAGGATCGGTCTTAAGCTGTTCCAAAATGGGCAAAATAGAGGAGGGGTCCTTCTTGAAGCTATTCAGCGCCACTCCCCAAGGAAGTTGAGGACGACAGCCTTCTGAGGAGAGCCTTCTTAAGTGCTCACATTCGTCTTTGGACCAGGCATACATCTGCTCCATCATACGTTTTTCGTTTTTGATGATAAATGGGCGCACCGCAAACTCCGCAGACGCATGTTTAGTATATCTGCCTAGGGCTTGAGTGGAGAGCTCAAAGTTCTCATCGTCTTGTCCATGAATTTCGACAAAGGCGGTAAAAAACCAGGCAAAGCCCTCAAGCCAGCTGCCGTACTCGACGATTACCCTGTCAATGACCCCGAGCGCTTCAGCATAACTCGACGGAAGGAACTCTCTCAATACATTGGCGATGCGATGAACCCTGTCTTTGAGCTCCAAGCTCTCCCAGGTATCGTCAACCGTCTTGTCCATAAATTTTTCAACTTTAAACGCAGGGTATACGGCCTGAATATCGAGCGCTGCTTTTTTAACGGAGTCGTAGTTGTAGTAATTCTTAAATGCTTCTGCCATGTGCTTCTCCCGTCGGCTCTACAAACTAGAATCTAGAATCTGGATTCTGCTGCTAATTATAGACGCGACACGTGACATAGTCTATGATACTATGAGCTAAGCAAACGATGGGTGGTGGGTAATAATGATCATGCTCTACTTTTCTGGAACAGGCAACTCTCGCTATATTGCAGAGCTGTTCTCAAAAGCCATGGACTGTGAATGTCACTCTATTGAGGAGGCTGCTGACTTTGGCTCGTTAATAGCCGCACATGACTGCATTGCCTTTTGCTACCCAGTGTATGGCTCCAGGGTGCCAAGGCCTATGCAAGAGTTTGTACTCAGGCAAAAAGAACATCTGCAAGGCAAAGAGTTGATAATCCTCTGCACACAACTCATCTTTTCTGGCGATGGCGCACGCGTGTTTACCGATATCTTTCCTCGCAATTTTGTAGACGTAATCTACGCCGAGCACATATGGATGCCCAACAACGTCTGCAATCTCTTTATTTTGCCCTTGGCAAAGAGAGAGGGGCAAATGGCGCGTATTAAAAAGGCAGAGCGAGACGTCAAGCGCATTTGCGGCGAGCTTAAAAGGGGGGTGAGACGCACTCGCGGCTTTAATCCGATTTCTCGAGCGCTTGGGTTGATACAAGGCGTGTTTTATCCGTGGTTTGTAAAGACAGGGCTCAGCAGAGTGTGGATAGATGAGGACTGTGTCAAATGCCTGCTCTGTGTTTCTCTTTGCCCCATGCGCAATATTCGCAATAGCAACGGCAGCCCCCACGCTACCGGCAACTGTGCCTTTTGCTACCGATGCATCAACGCCTGCCCCAGCAAGGCCATAGCCGTATACCTGCGCGCCAAGGTAAAAAAACAGTATCAGGTGTTCTTTTAGTTGCAACAGTGTACGAGGACAGAACATAAGCTACACTTATCACAAAATGATAGACAAAGTGAGGTTGTATGCAAAAGATAAGAGTGATTCGCAGCGGAGCACAAACGGGCGTAGACAGGGGCGCGCTTGATGCAGCAAGAAGTCTGGACTTTCCTATCTGTGGCTGGGTGCCCAAGGGAGGTTTAGCTGAGGACTACCCCAGCCCACCCGGTTTGCTCACACCATATCCAGAGCTTGAAGAAACGCCCACCAACGACTACTACGAACGCACCGCCTGGAACGTGCGCGACTCGGACGCAACACTGGTCTTGTTTCCTAGCGAGCTGGAGTCTTCTGTAGGCACCGAGTACACCATAGAGATAGCCCTAGACTATAAAAAGCCCTGCCTGGTTCTTGAAAAAGCAGATGCTGAGCAAGCCATAGCTTGGCTGGAAACGCTTGGAAGCAATCTGGACATCAATATAGCTGGACCACGTTTGAGTAACTACCCCGGCATAGATAACATGACCTATGACCTCATCGTGCAGATACTGGAGCACTATAGGATCTAGCACACTGTTGCATCTAAGAGTTTGCCAATATGCGCTGAGCATCTTTTGCAGCAGTCCTCCTCTGGCCTGCCTTGCCATCTGCTACCGATAAGCACTGGCGTGCTCTACGAAACTCTTTGCCCAAAGGGGGCTAGCCAAGCTGTTTACATGCATACTGGTAGCAATGACTTCCTTGTAGCTAGCGCCATCCAATACACCATCAGTGCCTCTTCCGCGAGTAACGTTAAAGGCCAAACGATGACCTTCTCCGCTTTTGACTATCTGATAATGGTGATGCGTGTGACCTATGAGAACGCTGCCAGCTTCCAGCCAAGGGCATGCTTCAGAAGCCTCCATAACTGCGTATCCGTGAGCCTGTCGCTGCGCCTGCACAGTTGTATCTAAAGGTAGGGCTCCTACCATTTCATAAGAAGCATCTTGGTGCGCCAAGGTGCGTCCCAGGTATGCCAATCCACCAGCCTCAGCGTAAGTCGGCAGTCCAGACTCGATGCGCTCTTTGATATCAGCTTTGAGGCTAGCATTTTCTTGCAGCTTGGATGCAAATATCTCAGGGAATCCGCCGCCAATGTAGAGCGCCTGTGTGCGGCTGGGCAGGGCAGCATCCCTCAAGCTGTCTACCAATGCTAGTTCTGCGCCGTGCTCTTGCAGCGCCAGCAGGTTTTCTTCGTAATAGAAACAAAATGCTTTGTCGCGAATAACCGCAATGCGAGCCCTTTGGCCCAGCCGCCCTGGCTCCAGGCTCATGGAAACACCAGCCTTCTTTGCCTGACATGTACCAGCAATCCTGAGCACTGCGTCAACGTCAACGCACTGAGCGATGACCTCTGCAATGCCGTCTAAGAGCTCGTCGTTATTTGTTACCTCTGCTGCCGATAACAGTCCAAGATGTCGATCTGGGATATTGAGGCGGCTGTCTACTGGCACGGCACCTATGACAGGAATGTCACAGGTGGTCTCGATTGACTCTCGCAGGAGTTTTTCATGACGCTGACCGCTCACTTTATTGAGAATGACACCGGCAATCGTAAGCTCTGGGTCAAAATGCTGGCAGCCTAAAACGAGAGCCGCTGCCGTCCTCGTCATCCTTGTAGCAGCAACAACGAGTATTACGGGGCTTTGAGTGGTTTTGGCAATGTGCGCAGATGAAGTGCTCCCCAAGGCATCCATGCCGTCAAAAAGCCCCATAGCTCCTTCGATAATGCTTATATCGCTGCTTTGAGCTGCCCTGCTGCACACGCCTCGTATCTGCTCAGGGGTCATGAAGAAACTGTCGAGATTGCGACCCACTCTTCCGCAGGCAAGCTTATGCCATCCGGGATCGATGAAGTCAGGCCCTTTCTTAAAAGGCTGAACCACCAGCCCACTTTGGGCAAGCAGGCGCAGTAGTCCCAGCGTAACAACGGTCTTTCCGCTCCTGCCGCTTAACCCTGCTATCAGTATTCGTGCGCTTTGTGCAGTGTCTTTCACTACACGCAGCCGGTTGGCTTCATAAGACCGGCAATCTTGCAAGCGCCCTTGCCTGGCCCACTGGGAAAGAGCTCATACATTTCTGCATTCGATTTGCCCGTGTCCTTCAGGAGCTTGCGCACCATAGGAGCCACGTTAAACTCAGCATAATAAGCTCGTAAGTAGTTGATGACTTCCCAGTGCTCATCGGTGAGTTCAACTTCTTCGGTCTCGGCAAGCTTATGCGCTACTTCCTCATCCCAGTCATTGGCGTCATCAAGAAAACCATCATCGTCGAGCAATAGGGTGCGGTTTCCTACTTGTAATTCCGGCATATCTTCCTCTCTTTCCGGCTTTTTGTGAGTGGCATCTAGCCTTTCAAATCAGCCTTGGGCTTTCGGTCATGTATCAGGTATACACTCCCTCAGCCCAAGCCTGCTTTTCAAGGCTATCTACTCACTCACAAAAACCCTCTCTTTCCGGCTTTTTGTGAGTGGCATCTAGCCTTTCAAATCAGCCTTGGGCTTTCGGTCATGTATCAGGTATACACTCCCTCAGTCCAAGCCTGCTTTTCAAGGCTATCTACTCACTCACAAAAACCCTCTCTTTCCGGGCTTTTGTGAGTGGCATCTAGCCTTTCAAACAGACTCCGTGCCTCAGTCATGTATCAGGTATACACTCCTTTCACCACGGACTCTGTTTTCAAGGCTATCTACTCACTCACAAAAACCCTCTCTTTCCGGCTTTTTGTGAGTGGTATCCAGCACGCCGCTCACATAAAACCTCTCGTAACTCATGTTTCGTCATTGCGGCTAGGAGCCGCAATCTTTTCAAGCATCCTTTATACAACGCGGGTTAAGACCGCGGTGACGACTGTTTATTCTAGCTCTCCTTCTCCGTTGGCTTCTCTTACGGCTATGACCACTTTATATAAAACCGTGAGCACAAAGATTGCCGTGGCGTAGACTCCACAAATGAGCATAATCTCATTGACTGTGGGTAGGTACTCGGTAACCCGATCAAAGGAATTAGGAACAAATCCGCCCAGTACGAGGGCAAGGCCTTTGTCCAGCCAGCAGGCAAAGAAGATAGAAAGGAGCGCTATGGGTAGCACCTTGAGATTACGGCGCAGCTTTGGCACCATAAGCAGGATGACGCCCAAGAAAGCAAGCGCCGCCGCCGTCCACATAAAGGGCACGAGATTATTATGCCCCTCAAGCCCAAAGAAGAGATAGAGCAAAGAGGCTTGATGCCCCGGCATGCCACTGTAAAAAGCGGTATAGACTTCGAGGAAGAAGAAGAATATGTTGGCAATCATGGCATAGCAGACAATCTTGGAGATGGCATCTATGGACTCATCCGTCACTTTGAAGGAACTGACACGCCGTATGATCATGGCGATGATAATCAGCAGGGCTGGGCCCGAGGCAAAGGCCGAGGACAAAAAGCGCACGGCCATGATAGCCGAGAGCCAGTAGTCCTTGCTTGGAAGCGCTGCATACAAAAAAGCGGTGACCGTATGAATACTAATGGCAAAGGGTATAGAAACAAAGATGAGCACCTTGGTCCAGCGCGGCGGCACAAAGCCTCGCTTTTCGGCGCTGAGCACTGCCCACCCAATGACCATGCTCAATAAAAGATAGCCGGTAAGTGCCGGCACATCCCAAAACATAATAGATGTGGGAGTGGCATAGATAAGCACGTTCATGATGCGAGCCGGCTGCCCCAGGTCTACAAAGACAAAGAGTATTGCGGCAAACACAGCTGCTACAGCTAGAAACTCACCCAGTATGATAATCTTTCCAAAGGCTTTGAAGTTATGGAGATAGTAGGGGATGATAACCATAACCCCCGAGGCGGCAACACCCACCACAAAGGTGAGCTGCGAAATACAAAGACCCCAGGGAACATCACGACTGACCCCGGTAAGACCCGGGCCATAGGCGGTTTGCCTCAGGTAGGCAATAACACCAATGATAATAAAGACCGCCAGTACCGCCAGCCAGAGATAGTAGCGTTTGGAGCCGCGAAAGGCCTTCTCAAGCATGAGCATCACCCTCGCTTAAAAGGTAGTAGACGCTGGGGCCGGTGCCCAGCTCCGGTTGTCTGCAAATGGACCAGTGATTCTCCAGAGCCTGTCTTACCTCGGAGTGAGGATCTTCCAGATCGCCAAACAAGATGGTTCCTTCCGAGGCTTCAACACAGTAGGGCAGCTGGCCAGCGTTAAGTCTTTCGGCACAGAAGTTGCACTTTTCTACCACTCCTTCGGTACGAGTTGGGTAGTTGGGGCTTATCTCATCAAGAAAATGGCGCGGGTCAAAGAAATTGAGACTCCTCGCACCATAGGGGCATCCCGTCATACAAAACCTGCACCCTATGCAACGATGATAATCCATCTCGACTATGCCGTCGTCTCTTTGAAAGGTTGCCTTGGTAGGGCAAAGACGCACACACATGGGACTTTGGCAGTGATTGCACAAAACCGGAAACATGAGCTCCTTATGGCGACTGGACAGGTGGGGAGTGCTCATCTCGGCAAAGCAATGCTCAAAGCTGTCCTGCCAGATCCACTTGACCTCGATTTTTGGATCGTCTATGAAGGGAACGTTATGGTTTTTATGGCATGCGCTGGCAATCCGTTCAAAATCTACGGATTCGTTTAGGCTGCGTGCGTCAATGACCATACCCCAGCGTTTGGCAACTAGTGCCTGGGGGCTTGCCCCATAGTTTGCGCCCGCAGGTGCTGCTCCTGCATTGCAGGCAGTCAGTGAGCCCAGAGAACCAAAGCTGCTAAGGCTCAAGGCTCCCGCTGCCAACCCGCACTTTAGAAAACTACGTCGGTTCATCATTGCTTAGCACCTACCAAGTCCTCGCCGCCCAGATGACAGCTCCAGCAATCCACCTTTACGCTCAGAAAGTCATGGCAGGAGTCACAAAACTCTACGCGGTTGGAATGACAACTTAGACAGCTGTTTTCCAGACTTGCTTCAAACACCTGTCCGCTGCTGCTGGTGTACATGAGCCTACCCGACCGTACTACTTCGTCTCGCCAGTCGGCTAGTAGCTGCATATGGCTGGACTGCATATACTCGAGCGGCTCAACGCACATTTGGTTTGCAAGGCTGTTGATTGCAGGGGTATCAAGAGATGGCAGGGGAGCCTCTGTGGCGCGTCCAACGTTGAGCAAAAGCGGTATAGAAACCACAAAGAGAAATACCGTAAGGAAGATGATGATGCGATAAGATTTATACATCAGAAATCTCCTCCCTGCCCACTTGCTTACCGTTTTGCGCACTCGTAAGGCTGCCCACTTGCTCAGCCTCACCGCTACTTCGGCCATTCGCCTGGCCATCCGCTTGCCTGGGCAGTTCTTCCAATCGCAAGTCCAAGGTGCGCTCAATCTCGCCATCCATAATGAGGGCGTTGCCTACCAGCTCGTGCACTCCCATAACGCGCGTGCCCGCCACCCAGTAGTCCATCAGCGCAGGCAAGGAGGCTCGATCGAGAGCGCAGATATTAGCCAGGGTATTAACACCGTGGCGCTTGGCAACAGAGCTGACAGCCTGGGCTCGTGGAAAACCGCCGCGTAGACGCAGCTCCATGTTTTCGCCCGCATTAAGGCCAGCCCCGCTTCCGCAGCACAGGGTGTTTTCTCTGATAGTGTCTTCGGGCATCTCGTAGAAGTTATTACACACCTGTTTGATGATGTAGCGCGGCTCTTCAAGCAGCCCCATGCCCCGTGCGGTATTGCAGGAGTCATGATAGGTCACTGAGAGGTGGTCGTTTCTTGTGGGGTCAAGCTTGACCTTACCGTGATAGAGCGCATCGGCGGTAAACTCCGCAATATGCACCATTTTGGTTGAGGCGGCATTGTCAAAGCGTGTGCCCGTAACAGGCGAAACAGGCAGTTCGAGAAAGTCGGCAGGGCCGTTCCAGGTGTCCATGTACTGGTTAATAAGACGCCACATATGCCCGCATTCTCCTCCTAAAATCCACTTGACGCCAAGGCGCTTGGCTTCAGCATAGAGCTTGGCGTTGAGGCGTTTGGCCATCTCGTTGGAGGTAAAGAAACCAAAGTTACCACCTTCGGAGGCATAGGTCGAGAGGGTGTAGTCCAAGCCCAGCTGCTCGAGCAACATGATGTAGCCCATAAAGGTATAGGTACCGGGCTCTGCATACAAATCGCCCGAGGGCACCACAAAGAGAACCTCTGCACCCTTGCGATTAAAGGGGAGCTCGATGCGCTTGCCGGTAATCTCTTCAATGTCGTCGGTCATGAACTCGAGGTTGTCGACTATTGTTTGAGGCTCAAGGCCCACGTGATTGCCTTTTTTGTAGCAGTTTGCCACAGGGCCAGATATCCAGTCGGTACTGAGACCCAGGAGGTTCAAAAGCTCGCGACCCATGAGCGTGATTTCTGCCTGGTCGATGCCGTAGGGGCAAAAGACCGAGCAGCGTCTGCATTCGGTGCACTGGTAGAAGTAGTACCACCACTCCTTCAGGACATCTTCGGTAAGTTCACGAGCACCGGCGAGCTTGCCGAGCATCTTGCCGCCAGCAGTAAAATGCTTGCGATATACAGAGCGCAACAGCTCGGCACGAAGCACCGGCATGTTTTTTGGGTCGCCCGAGCCCAGGTAGAAGTGACACTTATCGGCACAGGCGCCGCAGCGCACGCACACATCCATGAACAGCTTAAAGGAGCGGTTCTTGGTCAAGCGATCCGCCATGCCCTCTAGGATGATCTGCCTCCAATTGTCGGGTAGATTCCATTCCTCTTGGGCAGGGGCGAAGTCTTGAGCAGGAGAAAAACCCACTGCTTCAAGGTTTTTTGCCTTGGCGCCGTAGCAAAACGTGCCGGGCTTAAACTCGGTAGGCGTATCCGTCCAGGCGCGAGAAGGCAGCCCATAGGAAAAATCAACCATCTCATCTCTTTTTGGCGGTTTAGCCATTCTTACTCGCCTTGCTCTCTACTCTGGTTTTGTGTGCTTGCTACACTTTCTACCTCTACTACACCTTCTGCCCCTGCTACACCCTCTCCGCCAGGCTGCTCGTTACGCTCTTTGCCATCTGCATACTCCACTGGCAGCCCAGCCTTGATCATTTTTTCTCTAAACTCGTCTTCGTACTCTTCGTAGGAATGGGTCTTTACAGCATAATTCCAGGGGTTGATATGCCGCTTCATGCGACTATCATTTGGCAGATTTCTCGTGGGAACAAAGAAGATGCCTGCCGCATGCATGAGCTTGCTCAGCGGAAAATAGAGCAACAATGAGCTCACCAAAAAGAGGTGGATAAAAAAGATGGGAGCAAGATCAGGCCCTAAGACAGGGCTCAAGGCCACCAAACTCAGGGCAAACTCCTTTACAGCAACAACGTCCACTTTAGAGAAGTGACGCATAAGGATGCCCGAAATAGCTATACCAAGTAGCAAAAAGAGAGGAAGATAATCGGCACCTAACGAGAGATACCTCAGGCGTGGCACCAAGACTCGGCGCAAGAAGAGAAAGGTCAGAGCTCCCAAAAGCAGGACGCTCGTAACATACAGTGCTGGGATCCCTATGTCGAAAAAGCTATCAAGCGCATTGAGCTTGCTGATCAACTGAGGAACAGGATCCAAAAAAAGGCGCAGGTGCCGGGTTACGACTATCAACAAAGACCAATGAAACACCAAGGCTCCAAGCCAAAGCCACTTTGCTGAGCCAAAGCCGAGGGTATCACCTTGCTTCTCGGCTCGAGTATTTTTAAAGAGAGATCTAAAGAGCAGCACCTCAAGAGCCACCCTGCCCACGGCAGCTGCCGTGGTGCTGGGATTGTCTACCCTGCTCTGCTTAATCCAAGGAAGCGACTTTTGCTGGCCTGCTGTAACAGGAATTTTAAAGGGAACCGCCGACCTGCCCCAGCACACCACTCTATAGATAAAGCCAACAATAAAGCAAAGAAGCGCAATAAAGGGCACGATGACACCAAAGACCACCTGAAGCTGCAAGAGTCCGGTTCCCAGCCAGGCGAGTGCAACCAGTGCCAGCACCACTATCAGGGGCACCACTATCCTCACTGTGCACACCTTCCAGTAAGACGCTGGGACTCTTCAATCTTTATGTTCATGATGCGCTCACGCCACTCCATATACTCATCAAAGGCGAGCAGCAACAGCTGGTCGATACGCTTATCCAGGTCGTTGAGCATTTTTTGTCGAGACATCTGACAGGTATCCAAGGGTGAGGCATGTAACGCCTGCTCCGCATCGGTACCTGCAAGTACGAGCCTGAATATCTCTTTGAGCTCAAGAATGAAGCCCAGAGCTTCAGAAGGCCCTTGCGCTTCGACAGCCTTGACTTTGCATATCTCCCTCAAATGCTTTCGTGCAAGAACAGAGTCGGTATCGCTCATTACCCACTCAAAGAGAGAGGCTGTCTCTCCGTGCAACACCTGGCTGGTGGGCAGAGCATAAGCCAGTGGGCTGCCAGCCTGAGCGCCTGCCTTGGAAGAAAAGCCGCGATCTTGTGGGAGTGCGGCTGCCTGCCAAAGAGACAAGACGCACTCTCGCTTCTCAAGAATAATGTCAGTGAGCTTGGCTTGCATGGCACACTGCTAATACTTAAACGCCGCCGACGTACGGAAGGTCTCGCGCGAGAAGATGTAGTCATCGATATGCTTGTCAGAAAAGGGAATGCCCGTAATAGAAAAGAAGCGCTCCCATCCAATACGTTCTATCCACTCACCAACGCGCTCGCCGTCGCGGGCATGTTTGAGCCACACCTCTACTATGCCGCGCACGGCCTCAACCGTCTCGGGCCAACGGGGCGGGTTATTGGGCAAGAAGGGGATAACCATGCGAGAAAAGCTCGGCACGTGACGTGCATTGGAGACTTTACCGCCTATGAGAATGGCGATTCCGTCGTTTTGGGCATCCATAATCTCCATGCCGGGCGACATAGTAAAGCAATTGCCACAATACATGCAGCGCTCGTCTACCACGGTGACGCTCTTGTTCTTAGGGTCAGGGCGAATAGCCGCCGTGGGGCAGCAGGCAATAAGTGACGGAATCTCAGAAGTCTTGCGAATGACCTCATGATTCAAGCGAGGCACCGTGCGATGCACGCCCAGTATGGCAATATCGCTACAATGCACAGCGCCGCACATATTGAGACAGCAAGCCATAGCAACGGTAATCTTGTTGGGCAAGTCATCGCGCTTGAAATATTCGATAAGATCGTCCATGACCGCTTTGACAATACCCGATGCATCCGTTGCAGGCGTATGGCAATGTACCCAGCCTTGCGTATGAATGATGTTACTGATGGTCTTGCCTGTGCCGCCAACCGGCCACCCTCGCGCCTCGCACTCGGCAACCAGCGGGTCAACCACAGAAGCGTCGGGCGTGAGGAATTCGATATTGTTGCGCGTCGTAAAGCGCAGGTAGCCGTTGCAGTATTGGTCGGCTACATCGCACACATCGCGGATAAAATCAACACTCACGAGCCGCGGTGAGCCAGCGCGCACGGTAAAGAGCTCGCCGCCAGGGCCATAGTGCCTGAGTACACCAGGTTTGATATGTTCGTGCCCTTGCCATTTGCCGTAGTTGTCTTTAATTATGGGCGGAAGGAAATTTTTATAATCGGGGGGGCCTATGTCGAGTTTCGTCATGAGCGGGTCACCTCGCCTTCGGTGCTCGATTCTTCTGCAACGCTTGCATGCTCACCACTTGCAGCAGCATCACCTGAGTCTGCCTTGAGAGCAGCTTCCTCCTCAAAGTCCTCTGCTTGCCAAAAGACGTAGGGATTAGCCCTTGGTTGATAGACCATCTGGGGCACGGGAGGAATGCCGGTATCGCGTAAGAACTTACCCATGCCCACACGGTAGATGAGCTCGCCAATGCGCTCGCGCGTCTTGGCGTTTTCGTCCCACCATTCCAGAATGCGCTCAAGCAGGTCTTTGAATTCCGTATAGGGAGACTCCATCTTCATAAAGGGCACGATGACCCAGGATAAAAAGGCAGACTTGACGATGGTAGCCTTGCCGCCAATGAGAATGGTTGCACCCTTTTCGCTTCCCTGTTTGATGGCGCGGTGCATGACATTGACGCAGTGCATACAGCGCGAGCATTCCGAGCCAATGACGCTCAGCTCGCTGGTGTCTGCATTAAAAGTCAGGCAACGAGTGGGGCACTTTTCGCAGACGGCTGTACGAATATCCAGCCCCTCTGCCACATAGCGTTTAACCTCATCTTGATTGATGCTGATGGTGTCGCGCCAAGTGCCGATAATCGAGCAGTCAGCGCGGGCAATGGAGGCTACGCAGTCGTTGGCGCAGCCAGACATCTTGATCTTGAACTTGTATGGCCACATGGGGCGATGCAGCTCATCTTGATAGGTATTGGTAATGTCATAGCACATGTCGAGTGTGTCATAGCAGGCGTAGTCGCAGCGTCCCGGACCCACGCAACAACTCGGAGAGCGCAAGCCCGAGCCCGAGCCACCCAGATCAAAGCCTGCCTCACTCAAGTCATCAAAGGTAGGCTGTAGTTTTTCTGTGGTGGTACCCAGCAAGATGACGTCTCCTGTTGAGCCATGCATATTGGTGAGGCCGCTGCCGTGCTCTTCCCAGATATTACAAAGCGTGCGTAGCGCGTCAGTGGTATAGAAAAAACCACTAGGAGAGGCAACGCGCACGGTGTGAAACTCTTTAACATGGGGAAACTCCTCTGGCATGTCGGTATAGCGACCAATGACACCAGCGCCATAGCCCCGCACTCCCACAATGCCACCATGCTTCCAGTGCCCAATCTTGTCTTCAAATGACTGCTCCATAAGACCCAACAAATCTTCTGCCATGGGACTCTTATCCGCAGCACGCTTGATTTCTGTTACGAAGCTTGGCCAGGGGCCGTGCTCTAAGTCGTCCATTTGTGGTGTTTTCATCTCGCTCCTCCAATCCAACGGCTTTCTGTGAGCGGCATCTTGGCATTCAAGTAAGAACTGGACCTCAGGCATTTATTGGGTATAAACTCCTTTGGTCACGAAGCTGACTTTCATGACAATCTGCTCGCTCGCAGAAACCCAATTCTCTGCTGGCGTACTCATTTTGGTTAAATCTCCATGACGGTAATAGCTCCGGTTTCGCATACGACTACGCAGGCATCGCAGCCCATGCAGTCGGCTGCATCGCCGGAGATAAAAGCTATTTTGTTAAATCCGAGGATTTCCGCTGGGCACCCAGCGGCACAAGCGTCACAACCATTACAGAGATCTTCGTCTATCGATACAATAAACATCAACTGCACCTCCTCACAAGAGGCTCGCGACCTTACACATGGCAGGTGCCCAAAGGCACTCTCACCGTCTTATTCTACTCGCTACATTCAACACTGCCCACAACAATTTGTAAAATTAATTTGCATTATTTGGTCATAGGCTTTTGCTATGACCAGGGCTTGGGGGGTACAGCTCAGTCTATACATCGTCATTGTGGGCTTGACCCGGAATCAATAATTCATGTTGGTAAGATTGCGGCTCGGAGGCCGCAATGACGGACAGGCTTAGCACAGTAATCCTGGGGGTTACCAAAGTACCGCGTGTAACCTAACTGCGATACTTGTCTATAATATAAGCAGTAGATTAAAAAACCAATTGAGGAGAGTTTACACTATGAAAAAACCCTTATCACGCATCTTGGCTGCCTTGCTCAGCGTCTCGTTGCTGCTGGCTCTCGGTGGCTGCACTATTAATAGCACGTCAAACGGCGCAAATAATACGTCTGACCCTCACAATGAGGTGAATATGCCAAGCTCACAGGGTGAGACATCGATGGGGCTGGTAGCAAATGCCTCAGTTGACTTGACCGACAGCAGCGCGCACTTCATTGAGGCTCATGGCATAAAATATGACCTCAATACCACTATACAAGCCATACTCGATGACGGGTACACGGTTGACTTTGAGGAAGCTGAGCTGACAGTGGAAGTGGCGGCAGAATCGGGACTCGATGCTGGCATCAGCTTATTCAAAGATGGCCAGCTGCAGTTTACGGTCTACCCCATCAACAGATCCGCACAAGCTGTGCCCTTAGCTGAGTGCACCTTATGGGGATTGGAGCTTGTGGAAGAGTGCGATGAGAATACGTCCATCGTAGGCGGCCTCTCCATCGGCAGCACCCTCAAAGAGGTAGAAGAGATATTTGGCACCGACATTTATATGAACATGGCCGGCTTCGTCGTCTATCTAGCCAGCGAGGAGATTCGTAGCTTCTTTACCTTTACCTATAACGAAGACGAAAAGGTAAGTGCTATCTTCATAGAAAACAGGTCAATGTGACCCCAAGAGTCCTTTAGCTCTATGTGATTGCCCATAAGCTCCTTGGCTCCGCAGTTGCTCCGTTGCTGTGACTCCCCACAGCCCTGCACGAGCCTAAGTCCACATCACTCCAGGGCTACCCCATGTGGTAGCCCGCACCAACCGAAACGATAAGGTGAGTATATGCCAAAGACCTATCCCATATCATTGGTTCTCGCAGGTAAGAGCGTGCTCGTTGTGGGCGGGGGAGAGGTGGCTGCTCGCAAGGTAAAGGGGCTCTTAGACTGCGAAGCGCGCGTTACCATTGTTTCTCCACGGCTTACATCTGAATTAGAGGAATTGTGCCTACAGGGAGAGTGCTTCTGGCTGCAAAGAGCGTACGATAAACCTGACCTCAAGGGCGCCGAGCTCGTTTTTGTTTGCACCAACGACGAAGCGGTCAACACACGCATCTCCGCCGAGGCTGCTGAACAGCGCCTGCCCGTCAACGTTGCCGACCAGCCAGATCTCTGCTCATTTTATCTACCTTCTGTTGTCAGGCGAGATAATCTGACTATTTCTGTGTCTACCAGCGGCGGCTCCCCCTTGAGTGCCAAGCTCATACGCAAGGATTTGGAGTCCTTTGCCTGCAAGGAGATAGAAGAATACCTTACCCTGATGCAATCCTGGCGACAAAAGGTCATACTCACCCTTTTGCCTGCAAAGCGAAAACTCTTCTGGACGCGCGTAGAAGAAGAGCATGTCTACGAGCTCATGAAACAAGGCAATACCAGGCAAGCCCAGGCCATTCTCGAGCAGATATACAACGACCTCGAAACAGACAACTAGTACTCTGCGTCAACTAAAATGCAGCTTTCTGGCTGGTCTTTTCTACGTTAAGCTGCGTAAGGGTTACGCGGCATTACCGCAAGTAGCGCCACATAACCCCGCCTTGCCTAACGAAGAAAATCCTCGCCCATAAAGCTGCATTTTAGCTGACGCAGTGTACTAGTTTCCCGGCTGTCCGCTGCTAAGCTCGTGAAACTTTGTGCGGATGGTGTTGATGAAATCTTCCTTGAGGGGAGTCATGCATCCCTTTTTGTAGAGCATGCACACCGTTAGGTACATGTCCTTGATTCTGAGAGCGTTAATCTCGCCCTTCTTAAAGATGATTTCTTGATCCAAGCCCATCTTGGTAGCAAAGCCTGCGGCCAGCCCCTCCAGCACCATCTTCTTGTACACCTGTGCGTCGGCGCGGTAGACGCGCAAGTCATCGATGTTCAGCATGCCAAAAGACTCCATAGTCCAGTCGTAAAGACTGTCAAAGACGGCAAGAGCCATCCTCTTTTCGAGCAGCTCACCAATACTGTAGTTTTGCCGAGCAAAGTGCAGCTTTTTGCTTACGCAAAGATATAGCTGATCTACTGACAGTCTTTCTTGTACCAGGTCGGGGGTGTCGAGCACTTCCTCGCTACCCAGCGATGCATCCTTCCTTAGGTACACAAAACCAACGTCAGCAGTTCCTTCACGAAGACTGGAGACAATGTCGGCTGGAGCCTTTTCAAGCGTCTTGATGCTTACCGCTGGGTTTTGCCGATAGAAGTACACAATCATCTCGGGCAGAGCAATATAGGGAACAAGCTCAACGCGCAGCTCGCCGGTTAGCTGTTCTGCGCAGACTTGCCCAATCGTTTGCAGCCCCTCAACACGCTCAAGGATATCTTCTGCCCTGGAGAGCACTTCTTCTCCCAAAGGCGTGAGTACAACTCCTGTGTGTGTACGCTCAAAGAGCTTGAAGCCAAGCTCTTCTTCCAGTTTACGTATGCCCGCGCTGATATTTTGCTGCGACAAAAAAAGGTGGGAAGCTGCAAGCGAAAACGAGCGCCTACGACTCACCTCAACAAAGAAGCGAAGCTGATCCAGTCGCATTAACCCCGCCTTTCTCGCTGGCTGGCACACTCGTCACAAGCACCCTCCTGTTTGGATAAGTCTGGATAAGTACCAACAACCCTTGAGTGCTAAAAACGTGAGTTTTACCAGCGGTTACAAATACAATTTGTAGCTTAACTCTGTTGCGCAATTATAAACTGTTTGCTTCTCCTTCTTCAACCCCGTATAAAGAGAGTTGCAAGAATAGTGCACAAGTGCGCAAGTTGCACATCACACTCAAGCTCGTCACTGCGGGCTCGACCCGCAATCGTTGGCAACATCGATGGATCCCAGATCATATTTGGGGTAACGAAGAGCTTGTGGGAGAGCAATTGACAGCGCTTGTTGGCTATGGTTATCAATAGCCAGAGCAGTAGCCAGACAACAGGAGAGCGGAGGTTTCTATGAAAGTAGCAGTCATAGGCGCAGGTGTCATGGGTCCGGGGGTCGCACAAGTATTTCTTATGGGGGGACACGATGCAACCCTTGTAGATATTAGCGAGGATGCCCTCGTAAAAGGTCTCAAAGAGGTGGAAAAGTGCTTGGGTCTTATGGAGGAGCAAGGACTGATACAAGGTGGGGACGAGATGTTTACGCGCCTCTCATGCACTTCATCACTCGAAGAAGGAGTCAATGATGCAGACCTCATCGTTGAGGCGGTTCCAGAAAAACTGGAAGTCAAGATGGAAATCTACAATCAGCTCGACCCTCTCTGCAAGCCCGATGCGGTCATCGTAAGCAACACCTCTTCGTTTCCGGTTTCGGTCATCTTTTCGGACTTTCGTCCAGGAAACTTCTTTGTAGCCCATTTCTTTAATCCGCCTGCCATCAACCCTCTGGTCGAAATCGTGCATAACGATCAAACAGATATCGAAAAGGTCAAGTGGGTGCGCAAGATTCTTGAGGACTGCGGCAAAAAGCCGGTGGTATTGAGCGACTATGTCATGGGATTCTTGCTCAACCGTATGCAAATGGCCATGCTGCGCGAGGGTCTCAACCTTATGGAGCAAGGCATCGTATCCATGGAAGACATGGACACAGCCACTCAAGTAGGCCTGGGCTTTAAGACCGCATGGCAGGGCATGTTCAGAACCATGGACTTCATCGGCCTTGACACGGTTGAGTTTGCTCAAAACATCTTGCTTCCCACCCTTTACGATGGAACCGAGTCGCCCAAGATTATCTCCGACATGATTGCAGAAGGTAAGCTGGGTCTCAAGACCGGAAAGGGCTTCTTTGAGTACGGAGACGAGGGAGAGGCAACGCAAGAGAGACGCTTCATGCAACAGGTCGAACAACTCAAGCTCTACAAAAAGTTTGGCATCTAATCTAACCTTGTGAGCATTTGTGGTCTTGCTGGTTTCAAAGCACGGCGAGGTTACTACAGTGAAAAGAGTTCCAAAATGGCTAAAGAAAAGATAGAAAAGAAAGATAAAAACAAGATGTCGAAACGCCAGTTTCGTCTCTTTTGGATCATCATCTTGGCCTCCTTCTTTGAGGGGCTTGATGATTCTCTCGTTAACATTGCACTGCCTTATATTGGCTTGACCTTTGGTTTTTCTGAGCACGGAAGCAGGATTGCCGAAAACGGAGAGATAATCAACGAGATTATCGTTAACCCAACGATTGCTACCACGCTGCTTGCAGTCATCGGCATTGGCACCGTAGTGGCATTTCTTATGTCTCGCCTTGCAGACAGAGTGGGGCGCCGCCCGGTGTTCCTGTGGTGTGTCTACGGGTATTCGATTTGTAGCCTGGGCACAGCCTTTGTTTCGATGCCCTTTATCCTTGACCCCTCTGTAGGCATCTACGCCTTTGTCTTCTTACAATTTGTTGCACGCATCTTCTTAATAGGGTGTTGGTCGGTCGGCTATGTGATCCTCTGCGAGGAATTTGATGCACAAAACCGTGGTTTTGCAACCGGCCGCTTTCAGTTGGCAGCAGTCTTTGGCGGTTTGGCCGTGGGCATACTCATCATGTTCTTCATCCCTGCGGGTACCATCGATGGCTTTGGTTGGCAGTGGCTGTATGTCATAGGTGCCATACCGCTGATCCCGGTATTCTTCTTGCGCAAATGGTTGCCCGAGACCAAGGCATTCCTGCAGCGTCAAGAGGGCTTGGCCAATGGCACTATAAAAGAAGATGTCAGATTTACCGAGGTATTAAAGAAGCCTCATCGTAAGTATCTCATTATCATGTCGGTGGTTTGGTTCTTCTTCTACTTTGGTATCAAGGGTCAGCTGAACCTCTTTTCGACCCGCGTCGTAGAAGACTTGCAATGGGTGCCCAGTGATATTACGATAGCCGTTGCGTCGGCCACTATCATAGGCATCTTCATCATTGCCCTAAATGGCAAGTTGCTCGATATCCTGGGGAGAAAGAAGGCCGCACTACTCATTGTGCTCGTAGGTGTGTGCATGAGCTTCTTGACCTTCATGTCTACCGATAAAGTTGCCATCATCGTCTTTAATGTGGTTGCTACGGGTTGCTTGAACTCCTTTTTGATGATTGGTTCAACGATTACTAACGAGCTCTTTCCCACTAAGATACGCTCAAGCGCCATGGCCTGGGCAAATAACATTTTTGGGCGCGTGGGTCAGATCATTGTTCCCTTGTTCGTAGGTGCCCTGGTTGCGGGCAGTGTTGGTGGCATAGCTCTGGGCTTCTCGCTCTCTTGGGGTCACGCACTTGCCATAGCCATGTTGCTGCCTCTGATATCGCTTACTTTGATTATGGTATTCATTCCAGAGACGAGCAGGAGATCCATCGAAGATATTGACGGACAGAGCCAAGAGACAGCAGAAGTGTCTCAGGACAGCTCAAATAATAACCAGTAAGCATCCAAGGAAAGGACTTTGATTATGACAAAAGTTAAAGCGGGATCGCTGGGAGGCCAAGTGCTCAAAGACGCAGGCGTTTCCTACCTGTTTGGCATCCCTGGGGGGCATATTTATCCACTGATGGAAGGCTGCAAGGAAGCGGGCATACCCTTCATTGGAGTGCGTAACGAAATGAACGCTGCCTTTGCGGCAGAAGGCTGGGCGCTTACGACCGGTAAGCTCGGTGCCTGCACCGGCACCGCCGGCCCTGGAGTAACCAATTTGCTCACTGGTATGGCCAACGCCAAGTGTGGCGGCTATCCGGTGTTTTACTTTGGTGGACGCGCCAAGATGGAAGAGTTTGATGTCAATCAGCTTCAAGACTTTGAAACACTGCCGGTAGTTTCGAGTATGTGTAAGTCTGCCAAGGCTGTCTATGACCCCCTGCGTTTTTCTGAGTATATGCAGCGTGCGGCAACCACAGCAACCACTGGCAATCCCGGTCCGGTATACGTAGAGATGGCGCGCAACCTCATGGAAGAAGAGCTCGATCCTTCCGACGTGCCTGCCCTGCCGCCGGTTCTTGCCGCTGGAGACGCTCGCACCTTTGCTGATGCAGCAGAGGTTGCCAAGGCTGCAGCCCTGATAGACAAGGCCGAGCGCCCCATCATACTCATAGGCGGCGGTGCCTGGTGGTCGCAGGCGCAAGACGAGCTTACCGCCTTTGTAGAAAAGACCAATGTCCCCTTCTTTACGCGTAATGCCGCACGCGGCATCATCTCCGACACCCATCCACTGTACGGGGGTCTTGCCTACAATCATCCCATTCTCAAGGGTATTGCTCCCCAGTCCGATCTGGTCATAGTCGTAGGTACGCGCCCTGGCTTTACGCTTCACCCCACGGTTATTCCCGAGGGAGTGCCGGTCATTCGCATCGACATAGACCCGGCTATTATTACCAGCTCACTCAACGTTACGGTGCCGCTTGTGGGCGACGTTCGTGCGGTGGTAGCCCAGCTTGTAGAGGCGTGTTCGGAAGTAGACAGAAGCGAGTGGCTGTCTACCGTTGCCGAGGTTAAAACCGAGGTCATGATGGGAGCCATGCCCTTTCTCATGAGCGATGCCTGTCCGATTCACCCAGCACGCCTGATGTTTGAGATGTATCAGTTGGGCATCATGGACCCCAATATTATCTTTGTCATAGACGGCGGCGACAGCGCCACCTGGGGCTCGGCCATACTGCCGGCAACCGGTCCAGGTCAACACCTCAGCCTTGCAGCAACCAGCTACGGACCTTTGGGTGTTGGCATGGGCTATGCCATGGCGGCAAAGCTCGCTCATCCTGATAAGCACGTCATCTTGCTCACAGGCGATGGAGCTATTGGTTACAACATCATGGAATACGACACCTGCATTCGCCACGAAATTAATATTACGACCGTGGTGCTCAACGACAAACAGTGGGGCATGATTTTGCGCTCCGAGGCCAAGAAGACCGAAAACATCGATCCCATCGGCCTGGTACTACGCGAGACCCGCTACGAGGAAATCGTCACGGCACTCGGTGGATACGGTGAGTTTGTAGAGCAGCCAGACGACATTGGACCTGCTATTACGCGCGCCTTGGAGTCGGGCAAGCCCGCTCTCATCAACGTCATGACCGATCCACAATACGGCCCACAGTTCTAAGTGGATGCCGCTGCATACGGAGCTCTCTCCGTGTGCAGAAGAACAGCACACAGAACACACGGTCATAAACCCCGTGTGCACATGATAGGAGAGTGTATATGAGCAAAGTAAAGATGACCCCTAGCGAGGCTATGGTAGAGACTCTGCTTGCCGAGGGTGTCACGCATGTTTCTGGCATAGTTGGCAGTGCCTTTATGGACATGCTCGACCTCTTTCCCACGGCGGGCATCGAATTCATTGCAGTGCGTCACGAGCAAACCGCTGGGCACATGGAAGACGCATTTTGCCGCATCACGGGCAAGTGCGGTGTCATTGTTGGACAAAACGGCCCGGGCATCACCAACATGGTGACCTCAGTGGCAGCGGCCAACATGGCACATACGCCTCTGGTGGTTATCTGCCCCTCGGCTGGCTCGCCCACAGTGGGCTGGGACGGCTTTCAAGAGGCCGATACCGTACAGATATTCAGGGCTATCACCAAGGCAGCCATCCGTGTACCGCACCCAGCGCGTGCTGCTGACTGCCTGCGCAATGCCTTTCGCATCGCCTACGCCGAGCGTGGAGCAGTGCTGCTCGACATTCCCAGAGATTACTTCTACGGAGAGGTAGAAGAGCGCATCCTCGAGCCGCACCAGTATCGCGTTGATAAGCGAGGAGCGGGAGACCCTGATGACTTGGCCAAGGCTGTCCAGCTGCTTACCGAAGCTCAAAATCCCGTCATTATCTCGGGACGCGGTGTCGTTGATACCCAGGCCTGGGGTTCGGTTGCAAGCATTGCAGAAAAGCTTACTGCGCCGGTTGTGTGCACCTATTTGCATAACGATGCGTTTCCTTGTGACCATCCGCTGTGGATGGGGCCCATTGGCTATATGGGTTCCAAGGCTGCCATGAAGACTCTTTCTGAGGCAGACGTCATGCTTGCAGTGGGCACCCGCCTGAGTGTCTTTGGCACAACGCCGCAGTACGATATTAATTACTTCCCTCAAAATGCCAAGATAATCCAGATCGACATCAATCCTCGTCATATCGGCAGGACGCATCCGGTGGAGCTTGGTATGATTGCTGACGCGGGCGAAGCCACCAAGGCAATAGATGTTGCGCTGGTTGCCAAGTCGGTAAATGAAGAGCGTATGTCTGTTATTAAGGCGAGGCAAGACGAGTGGGATAAGGAAATTGTTGACCTTGCCATGGTGCCAGGAGAGCCCATGAACCCACGGCGCGCCTTGCTGGAGATATCAAAGGTGCTGCCCGACGATGCTATTGTGGCCACCGACATCGGCAACGTATCTTCTACTGCCAATAGCTACCTGCGCTTCAAGGGAGAAGGGCGCCACATAGCAGCTCTCACCTTTGGCAACACTGGATTTGCCTATCCGGCAGCTTTAGGCGCACAGCTCGCCAAGCCCGATGCCCCCGTCATAGCCATCATTGGCGACGGTGCCTGGGGCATGAGCCTGCATGAAGTGAGCACTGCGGTTGAGCAAAACCTGCCCGTAGTGGCCATAGTCTTTAGAAATATGGCATGGTGCGCAGAAAAGAAAAATCAGGTAGACTTCTTTAACAACCGTTTTATCGGCTGCGAGATACCCAACCCCAAGACCTTTGCCCCCGTGGCCGAGGCCATGGAGGCGGTTGGGGTAAGCGTGTCAGATCCCGAGCAGGTTGGCTCTGCCCTCAAGGCTGCCCTTGAGTCGCGCAAGCCCACTGTGCTCGAGATTTGCTGCGACGGCACTCAGTTAGCACCACCCTTTAGGCGCGATGCATTCAAGATGCCCACACGTCTACTGCCCAAGTACGCCCATCTCGACGTACGCAACTGGGAGGTGCACGACTAGTGTCGTTTCATTGCTAACCCTTCCCTGTCACTTACCCGGCAGGGACTGGTTATATCGGGGGTGAAGTAACGGGGCGGCTCCCACAACCGCCCCTTACTTTCTTGGTGACGTAAGACTGTTACGAAACCCCACAAGTCAGGCTGTGGTCAAAATATAGCAAGAAAGGGCTTTTATACAGTCCTTAAGCCAAAGCACGCCACTTTCTATGACCTCAATACTTGCACTAATCAAGTTAGTTTGCGCTCCAGTCTTCTAGCCATTGCTCAAAGCACTTATAGCGCCACCACTAAGCACCAAGCACAGGCAAGGATTTCTGTGATTTGAGCAAGCAACGATTGATTCACGGCAGAATGATGATAGTATAATAGTGCACATCGAAGCAGATTCCAGAATCGAATGGGAACTATTAACCACGACTCCCCGAGCCCCTTACACCTGGCTATTCTAGGCAACAAGAACCAACGCCTATGGAGCCAAGATGACTCAGCAGGCCTCATATTCGTACTCTGCCTGCAGAAGTTGGGAGAACTCTTCATCGTAGTACTCCACAAAATCCAGGACTGGCGCTAAATTGGCAACAGGACGCTCCTGAAAGTTCTCCCATAAGCCGAAGCGCTTGAGGATTTTGGTAATGTATCTCACCTTCTGCTCGCGCTAGGCCGGTATCTGTACTACCAGCCTTGTCAGGAAATCCAGGGCTGGGTATAGCTTGGTTGCACCTGTGGTCTTGCCGTGGGGGTGACAAGGGGACGGGGTGACAAGGGGACGGGGTGACAAGGGGACGGGGCGTTTGTCACCTTTATAAAGGTGACAAACGCCCCGTCCCCTTGTCACCCCGTCCCCTTGTCACCCCGTCCCCTTGTCACCCCCACGGCAAGACCACAGGTGCAACCAAGCTATACCCAGCCCTGGATTTCCTGACAAGGCTGGTAGTACAGATACCGGCCTAGCGCGAGCAGAAGGTGAGATACATTACCAAAATCCTCAAGCGCTTCGGCTTATGGGAGAACTTTCAGGAGCGTCCTGTTGCCAATTTAGCGCCAGTCCTGGATTTTGTGGAGTACTACGATGAAGAGTTCTCCCAACTTCTGCAGGCAGAGTACGAATATGAGGCCTGCTGAGTCATCTTGGCTCCATAGGCGTTGGTTCTTGTTGCCTAGAATAGCCAGGTGTAAGGGGCTCGGGGAGTCGTGGTTAATAGTTCCCATTCGATTCTGGAATCTGCTTCGATGTGCACTATTATACTATCATCATTCTGCCGTGAATCAATCGTTGCTTGCTCAAATCACAGAAATCCTTGCCTGTGCTTGGTGCTTAGTGGTGGCGCTATAAGTGCTTTGAGCAATGGCTAGAAGACTGGAGCGCAAACTAACTTGATTAGTGCAAGTATTGAGGTCATAGAAAGTGGCGTGCTTTGGCTTAAGGACTGTATAAAAGCCCTTTCTTGCTATATTTTGACCACAGCCTGACTTGTGGGGTTTCGTAACAGTCTTACGTCACCAAGAAAGTAAGGGGCGGTTGTGGGAGCCGCCCCGTTACTTCACCCCCGATATAACCAGTCCCTGCCGGGTAAGTGACAGGGAAGGGTTAGCAATGAAACGACACTAGTCGTGCACCTCCCAGTTGCGTACGTCGAGATGGGCGTACTTGGGCAGTAGACGTGTGGGCATCTTGAATGCATCGCGCCTAAAGGGTGGTGCTAACTGAGTGCCGTCGCAGCAAATCTCGAGCACAGTGGGCTTGCGCGACTCAAGGGCAGCCTTGAGGGCAGAGCCAACCTGCTCGGGATCTGACACGCTTACCCCAACCGCCTCCATGGCCTCGGCCACGGGGGCAAAGGTCTTGGGGTTGGGTATCTCGCAGCCGATAAAACGGTTGTTAAAGAAGTCTACCTGATTTTTCTTTTCTGCGCACCATGCCATATTTCTAAAGACTATGGCCACTACGGGCAGGTTTTGCTCAACCGCAGTGCTCACTTCATGCAGGCTCATGCCCCAGGCACCGTCGCCAATGATGGCTATGACGGGGGCATCGGGCTTGGCGAGCTGTGCGCCTAAAGCTGCCGGATAGGCAAATCCAGTGTTGCCAAAGGTGAGAGCTGCTATGTGGCGCCCTTCTCCCTTGAAGCGCAGGTAGCTATTGGCAGTAGAAGATACGTTGCCGATGTCGGTGGCCACAATAGCATCGTCGGGCAGCACCTTTGATATCTCCAGCAAGGCGCGCCGTGGGTTCATGGGCTCTCCTGGCACCATGGCAAGGTCAACAATTTCCTTATCCCACTCGTCTTGCCTCGCCTTAATAACAGACATACGCTCTTCATTTACCGACTTGGCAACCAGCGCAACATCTATTGCCTTGGTGGCTTCGCCCGCGTCAGCAATCATACCAAGCTCCACCGGATGCGTCCTGCCGATATGACGAGGATTGATGTCGATCTGGATTATCTTGGCATTTTGAGGGAAGTAATTAATATCGTACTGCGGCGTTGTGCCAAAGACACTCAGGCGGGTGCCCACTGCAAGCATGACGTCTGCCTCAGAAAGAGTCTTCATGGCAGCCTTGGAACCCATATAGCCAATGGGCCCCATCCACAGCGGATGGTCACAAGGAAACGCATCGTTATGCAAATAGGTGCACACAACCGGCGCAGTAAGCTTTTCTGCAATGCTTGCAACCGAACCCCAGGCCTGGGTATCAACGACACCGCGTCCCGAGATAATGACGGGATTTTGAGCTTCGGTAAGCAGCTGGACAGCCTTGGCCAAGTCATCAGGGTCTCCCGCTCCTCGCTTATCAACGCGATACTGGTGCGGCTCGAGGATGCGCTCTTCTACCTCTCCGTAGAAGTAATCTCTGGGAATGTCGAGCAGCACTGCTCCACGCTCGGCGTAGGCGATGCGAAAGGCATTGCGCAGGCAGTCAGCAGCACGCGCTGGGTGCGGTACACGGATGGCTGCCTTGGTGATAGCCCTGAATATCTGTACGGTATCGGCCTCTTGAAAGCCGTCCCAGCCCACTGTGGGCGAGCCAGCCGAGGGGCAGATAACCACCAGAGGCGTATGTGCCATGTTGGCCGCTGCCACTGAGGTCACCATGTTGGTGATGCCCGGGCCGTTTTGTCCAACAATGACACCGCACTTGCCCGTGATGCGGCAAAATGCGTCTTCCATGTGCCCAGCGGTTTGCTCGTGACGCACTGCAATGAATTCGATGCCCGCCGTGGGAAAGAGGTCGAGCATGTCCATAAAGGCACTGCCAACTATGCCAGAAACATGCGTGACACCCTCGGCAAGCAGAGTCTCTACCATAGCCTCGCTAGGGGTCATCTTTACTTTGCTCATATACACTCTCCTATCATGTGCACACGGGGTTTATGACCGTGTGTTCTGTGTGCTGTTCTTCTGCACACGGAGAGAGCTCCGTATGCAGCGGCATCCACTTAGAACTGTGGGCCGTATTGTGGATCGGTCATGACGTTGATGAGAGCGGGCTTGCCCGACTCCAAGGCGCGCGTAATAGCAGGTCCAATGTCGTCTGGCTGCTCTACAAACTCACCGTATCCACCGAGTGCCGTGACGATTTCCTCGTAGCGGGTCTCGCGTAGTACCAGGCCGATGGGATCGATGTTTTCGGTCTTCTTGGCCTCGGAGCGCAAAATCATGCCCCACTGTTTGTCGTTGAGCACCACGGTCGTAATATTAATTTCGTGGCGAATGCAGGTGTCGTATTCCATGATGTTGTAACCAATAGCTCCATCGCCTGTGAGCAAGATGACGTGCTTATCAGGATGAGCGAGCTTTGCCGCCATGGCATAGCCCATGCCAACACCCAAAGGTCCGTAGCTGGTTGCTGCAAGGCTGAGGTGTTGACCTGGACCGGTTGCCGGCAGTATGGCCGAGCCCCAGGTGGCGCTGTCGCCGCCGTCTATGACAAAGATAATATTGGGGTCCATGATGCCCAACTGATACATCTCAAACATCAGGCGTGCTGGGTGAATCGGACAGGCATCGCTCATGAGAAAGGGCATGGCTCCCATCATGACCTCGGTTTTAACCTCGGCAACGGTAGACAGCCACTCGCTTCTGTCTACTTCCGAACACGCCTCTACAAGCTGGGCTACCACCGCACGAACGTCGCCCACAAGCGGCACCGTAACGTTGAGTGAGCTGGTAATAATAGCCGGGTCTATGTCGATGCGAATGACCGGCACTCCCTCGGGAATAACCGTGGGGTGAAGCGTAAAGCCAGGGCGCGTACCTACGACTATGACCAGATCGGACTGGGGAGCAATACCCTTGAGAATGGGATGATTGTAGGCAAGACCCCCGTACAGTGGATGGGTGTCGGAGATGATGCCGCGTGCGGCATTACGCGTAAAGAAGGGGACATTGGTCTTTTCTACAAAGGCGGTAAGCTCGTCTTGCGCCTGCGACCACCAGGCACCGCCGCCTATGAGTATGATGGGGCGCTCGGCCTTGTCTATCAGGGCTGCAGCCTTGGCAACCTCTGCTGCATCAGCAAAGGTGCGAGCGTCTCCAGCGGCAAGAACCGGCGGCAGGGCAGGCACGTCGGAAGGATCGAGCTCTTCTTCCATGAGGTTGCGCGCCATCTCTACGTATACCGGACCGGGATTGCCAGTGGTTGCTGTGGTTGCCGCACGCTGCATATACTCAGAAAAACGCAGGGGGTCATAGACAGCCTTGGCAGACTTACACATACTCGAAACTACCGGCAGTGTTTCAAAGTCTTGAAGCTGATTGACATCAAACTCTTCCATCTTGGCGCGTCCACCAAAGTAAAACACCGGATAGCCGCCACACTTGGCGTTGGCCATACCAGTGAGCAAATTGGTTACTCCAGGGCCGGCGGTGCCGGTGCAGGCACCGAGCTTACCGGTCGTAAGCGCCCAGCCTTCTGCCGCAAAGGCAGCGTTCATTTCGTTACGCACTCCAATGAAGGGTATGCCCGCTTCCTTGCAGCCTTCCATCAGTGGATAAATATGCCCCCCAGGGATGCCAAACAGGTAGGAAACGCCTGCGTCTTTGAGCACTTGGCCTCCCAGCGATCCCGCTTTAACTTTTGTCATAATCAAAGTCCTTTCCTTGGATGCTTACTGGTTATTATTTGAGCTGTCCTGAGACACTTCTGCTGTCTCTTGGCTCTGTCCGTCAATATCTTCGATGGATCTCCTGCTCGTCTCTGGAATGAATACCATAATCAAAGTAAGCGATATCAGAGGCAGCAACATGGCTATGGCAAGTGCGTGACCCCAAGAGAGCGAGAAGCCCAGAGCTATGCCACCAACACTGCCCGCAACCAGGGCACCTACGAACAAGGGAACAATGATCTGACCCACGCGCCCAAAAATGTTATTTGCCCAGGCCATGGCGCTTGAGCGTATCTTAGTGGGAAAGAGCTCGTTAGTAATCGTTGAACCAATCATCAAAAAGGAGTTCAAGCAACCCGTAGCAACCACATTAAAGACGATGATGGCAACTTTATCGGTAGACATGAAGGTCAAGAAGCTCATGCACACACCTACGAGCACAATGAGTAGTGCGGCCTTCTTTCTCCCCAGGATATCGAGCAACTTGCCATTTAGGGCAATGATGAAGATGCCTATGATAGTGGCCGACGCAACGGCTATCGTAATATCACTGGGCACCCATTGCAAGTCTTCTACGACGCGGGTCGAAAAGAGGTTCAGCTGACCCTTGATACCAAAGTAGAAGAAGAACCAAACCACCGACATGATAATGAGATACTTACGATGAGGCTTCTTTAATACCTCGGTAAATCTGACATCTTCTTTTATAGTGCCATTGGCCAAGCCCTCTTGACGCTGCAGGAATGCCTTGGTCTCGGGCAACCATTTGCGCAAGAAGAATACCGGGATCAGCGGTATGGCACCTATGACATACAGCCACTGCCAACCAAAGCCATCGATGGTACCCGCAGGGATGAAGAACATGATGAGTATGCCCACGGCCAAACCGCCAAAGACTGCTGCCAACTGAAAGCGGCCGGTTGCAAAACCACGGTTTTGTGCATCAAATTCCTCGCAGAGGATCACATAGCCGACCGACCAACACCCTATTAAGAAGATGCGTGCAACAAATTGTAAGAAGACAAAGGCGTAGATGCCTACAGAGGGGTCAAGGATAAAGGGCATCGAAACAAAGGCTGTGCCCAGGCTACAAATCGAATACCCGTAGACACACCACAGGAACACCGGGCGGCGCCCCACTCTGTCTGCAAGGCGAGACATAAGAAATGCCACTACGGTGCCAATGCCGATGACTGCAAGCAGCGTGGTAGCAATCGTTGGGTTAACGATAATCTCGTTGATTATCTCTCCGTTTTCGGCAATCCTGCTTCCGTGCTCAGAAAAACCAAAGGTCAAGCCAATATAAGGCAGTGCAATGTTAACGAGAGAATCATCAAGCCCCTCAAAGAAGGAGGCCAAGATGATGATCCAAAAGAGACGAAACTGGCGTTTCGACATCTTGTTTTTATCTTTCTTTTCTATCTTTTCTTTAGCCATTTTGGAACTCTTTTCACTGTAGTAACCTCGCCGTGCTTTGAAACCAGCAAGACCACAAATGCTCACAAGGTTAGATTAGATGCCAAACTTTTTGTAGAGCTTGAGTTGTTCGACCTGTTGCATGAAGCGTCTCTCTTGCGTTGCCTCTCCCTCGTCTCCGTACTCAAAGAAGCCCTTTCCGGTCTTGAGACCCAGCTTACCTTCTGCAATCATGTCGGAGATAATCTTGGGCGACTCGGTTCCATCGTAAAGGGTGGGAAGCAAGATGTTTTGAGCAAACTCAACCGTGTCAAGGCCGATGAAGTCCATGGTTCTGAACATGCCCTGCCATGCGGTCTTAAAGCCCAGGCCTACTTGAGTGGCTGTGTCCATGTCTTCCATGGATACGATGCCTTGCTCCATAAGGTTGAGACCCTCGCGCAGCATGGCCATTTGCATACGGTTGAGCAAGAATCCCATGACATAGTCGCTCAATACCACCGGCTTTTTGCCGCAGTCCTCAAGAATCTTGCGCACCCACTTGACCTTTTCGATATCTGTTTGATCGTTATGCACGATTTCGACCAGAGGGTTGATGGCAGGCGGATTAAAGAAATGGGCTACAAAGAAGTTTCCTGGACGAAAGTCCGAAAAGATGACCGAAACCGGAAACGAAGAGGTGTTGCTTACGATGACCGCATCGGGCTTGCAGAGAGGGTCGAGCTGATTGTAGATTTCCATCTTGACTTCCAGTTTTTCTGGAACCGCCTCAACGATGAGGTCTGCATCATTGACTCCTTCTTCGAGTGATGAAGTGCATGAGAGGCGCGTAAACATCTCGTCCCCACCTTGTATCAGTCCTTGCTCCTCCATAAGACCCAAGCACTTTTCCACCTCTTTGAGACCTTTTACGAGGGCATCCTCGCTAATATCTACAAGGGTTGCATCGTGTCCCCCCATAAGAAATACTTGTGCGACCCCCGGACCCATGACACCTGCGCCTATGACTGCTACTTTCATAGAAACCTCCGCTCTCCTGTTGTCTGGCTACTGCTCTGGCTATTGATAACCATAGCCAACAAGCGCTGTCAATTGCTCTCCCACAAGCTCTTCGTTACCCCAAATATGATCTGGGATCCATCGATGTTGCCAACGATTGCGGGTCGAGCCCGCAGTGACGAGCTTGAGTGTGATGTGCAACTTGCGCACTTGTGCACTATTCTTGCAACTCTCTTTATACGGGGTTGAAGAAGGAGAAGCAAACAGTTTATAATTGCGCAACAGAGTTAAGCTACAAATTGTATTTGTAACCGCTGGTAAAACTCACGTTTTTAGCACTCAAGGGTTGTTGGTACTTATCCAGACTTATCCAAACAGGAGGGTGCTTGTGACGAGTGTGCCAGCCAGCGAGAAAGGCGGGGTTAATGCGACTGGATCAGCTTCGCTTCTTTGTTGAGGTGAGTCGTAGGCGCTCGTTTTCGCTTGCAGCTTCCCACCTTTTTTTGTCGCAGCAAAATATCAGCGCGGGCATACGTAAACTGGAAGAAGAGCTTGGCTTCAAGCTCTTTGAGCGTACACACACAGGAGTTGTACTCACGCCTTTGGGAGAAGAAGTGCTCTCCAGGGCAGAAGATATCCTTGAGCGTGTTGAGGGGCTGCAAACGATTGGGCAAGTCTGCGCAGAACAGCTAACCGGCGAGCTGCGCGTTGAGCTTGTTCCCTATATTGCTCTGCCCGAGATGATTGTGTACTTCTATCGGCAAAACCCAGCGGTAAGCATCAAGACGCTTGAAAAGGCTCCAGCCGACATTGTCTCCAGTCTTCGTGAAGGAACTGCTGACGTTGGTTTTGTGTACCTAAGGAAGGATGCATCGCTGGGTAGCGAGGAAGTGCTCGACACCCCCGACCTGGTACAAGAAAGACTGTCAGTAGATCAGCTATATCTTTGCGTAAGCAAAAAGCTGCACTTTGCTCGGCAAAACTACAGTATTGGTGAGCTGCTCGAAAAGAGGATGGCTCTTGCCGTCTTTGACAGTCTTTACGACTGGACTATGGAGTCTTTTGGCATGCTGAACATCGATGACTTGCGCGTCTACCGCGCCGACGCACAGGTGTACAAGAAGATGGTGCTGGAGGGGCTGGCCGCAGGCTTTGCTACCAAGATGGGCTTGGATCAAGAAATCATCTTTAAGAAGGGCGAGATTAACGCTCTCAGAATCAAGGACATGTACCTAACGGTGTGCATGCTCTACAAAAAGGGATGCATGACTCCCCTCAAGGAAGATTTCATCAACACCATCCGCACAAAGTTTCACGAGCTTAGCAGCGGACAGCCGGGAAACTAGTACACTGCGTCAGCTAAAATGCAGCTTTATGGGCGAGGATTTTCTTCGTTAGGCAAGGCGGGGTTATGTGGCGCTACTTGCGGTAATGCCGCGTAACCCTTACGCAGCTTAACGTAGAAAAGACCAGCCAGAAAGCTGCATTTTAGTTGACGCAGAGTACTAGTTGTCTGTTTCGAGGTCGTTGTATATCTGCTCGAGAATGGCCTGGGCTTGCCTGGTATTGCCTTGTTTCATGAGCTCGTAGACATGCTCTTCTTCTACGCGCGTCCAGAAGAGTTTTCGCTTTGCAGGCAAAAGGGTGAGTATGACCTTTTGTCGCCAGGATTGCATCAGGGTAAGGTATTCTTCTATCTCCTTGCAGGCAAAGGACTCCAAATCCTTGCGTATGAGCTTGGCACTCAAGGGGGAGCCGCCGCTGGTAGACACAGAAATAGTCAGATTATCTCGCCTGACAACAGAAGGTAGATAAAATGAGCAGAGATCTGGCTGGTCGGCAACGTTGACGGGCAGGCGCTGTTCAGCAGCCTCGGCGGAGATGCGTGTGTTGACCGCTTCGTCGTTGGTGCAAACAAAAACGAGCTCGGCGCCCTTGAGGTCAGGTTTATCGTACGCTCTTTGCAGCCAGAAGCACTCTCCCTGTAGGCACAATTCCTCTAATTCAGATGTAAGCCGTGGAGAAACAATGGTAACGCGCGCTTCGCAGTCTAAGAGCCCCTTTACCTTGCGAGCAGCCACCTCTCCCCCGCCCACAACGAGCACGCTCTTACCTGCGAGAACCAATGATATGGGATAGGTCTTTGGCATATACTCACCTTATCGTTTCGGTTGGTGCGGGCTACCACATGGGGTAGCCCTGGAGTGATGTGGACTTAGGCTCGTGCAGGGCTGTGGGGAGTCACAGCAACGGAGCAACTGCGGAGCCAAGGAGCTTATGGGCAATCACATAGAGCTAAAGGACTCTTGGGGTCACATTGACCTGTTTTCTATGAAGATAGCACTTACCTTTTCGTCTTCGTTATAGGTAAAGGTAAAGAAGCTACGAATCTCCTCGCTGGCTAGATAGACGACGAAGCCGGCCATGTTCATATAAATGTCGGTGCCAAATATCTCTTCTACCTCTTTGAGGGTGCTGCCGATGGAGAGGCCGCCTACGATGGACGTATTCTCATCGCACTCTTCCACAAGCTCCAATCCCCATAAGGTGCACTCAGCTAAGGGCACAGCTTGTGCGGATCTGTTGATGGGGTAGACCGTAAACTGCAGCTGGCCATCTTTGAATAAGCTGATGCCAGCATCGAGTCCCGATTCTGCCGCCACTTCCACTGTCAGCTCAGCTTCCTCAAAGTCAACCGTGTACCCGTCATCGAGTATGGCTTGTATAGTGGTATTGAGGTCATATTTTATGCCATGAGCCTCAATGAAGTGCGCGCTGCTGTCGGTCAAGTCAACTGAGGCATTTGCTACCAGCCCCATCGATGTCTCACCCTGTGAGCTTGGCATATTCACCTCATTGTGAGGGTCAGACGTATTATTTGCGCCGTTTGACGTGCTATTAATAGTGCAGCCACCGAGAGCCAGCAGCAACGAGACGCTGAGCAAGGCAGCCAAGATGCGTGATAAGGGTTTTTTCATAGTGTAAACTCTCCTCAATTGGTTTTTTAATCTACTGCTTATATTATAGACAAGTATCGCAGTTAGGTTACACGCGGTACTTTGGTAACCCCCAGGATTACTGTGCTAAGCCTGTCCGTCATTGCGGCCTCCGAGCCGCAATCTTACCAACATGAATTATTGATTCCGGGTCAAGCCCACAATGACGATGTATAGACTGAGCTGTACCCCCCAAGCCCTGGTCATAGCAAAAGCCTATGACCAAATAATGCAAATTAATTTTACAAATTGTTGTGGGCAGTGTTGAATGTAGCGAGTAGAATAAGACGGTGAGAGTGCCTTTGGGCACCTGCCATGTGTAAGGTCGCGAGCCTCTTGTGAGGAGGTGCAGTTGATGTTTATTGTATCGATAGACGAAGATCTCTGTAATGGTTGTGACGCTTGTGCCGCTGGGTGCCCAGCGGAAATCCTCGGATTTAACAAAATAGCTTTTATCTCCGGCGATGCAGCCGACTGCATGGGCTGCGATGCCTGCGTAGTCGTATGCGAAACCGGAGCTATTACCGTCATGGAGATTTAACCAAAATGAGTACGCCAGCAGAGAATTGGGTTTCTGCGAGCGAGCAGATTGTCATGAAAGTCAGCTTCGTGACCAAAGGAGTTTATACCCAATAAATGCCTGAGGTCCAGTTCTTACTTGAATGCCAAGATGCCGCTCACAGAAAGCCGTTGGATTGGAGGAGCGAGATGAAAACACCACAAATGGACGACTTAGAGCACGGCCCCTGGCCAAGCTTCGTAACAGAAATCAAGCGTGCTGCGGATAAGAGTCCCATGGCAGAAGATTTGTTGGGTCTTATGGAGCAGTCATTTGAAGACAAGATTGGGCACTGGAAGCATGGTGGCATTGTGGGAGTGCGGGGCTATGGCGCTGGTGTCATTGGTCGCTATACCGACATGCCAGAGGAGTTTCCCCATGTTAAAGAGTTTCACACCGTGCGCGTTGCCTCTCCTAGTGGTTTTTTCTATACCACTGACGCGCTACGCACGCTTTGTAATATCTGGGAAGAGCACGGCAGCGGCCTCACCAATATGCATGGCTCAACAGGAGACGTCATCTTGCTGGGTACCACCACAGAAAAACTACAGCCTACCTTTGATGACTTGAGTGAGGCAGGCTTTGATCTGGGTGGCTCGGGCTCGGGCTTGCGCTCTCCGAGTTGTTGCGTGGGTCCGGGACGCTGCGACTACGCCTGCTATGACACACTCGACATGTGCTATGACATTACCAATACCTATCAAGATGAGCTGCATCGCCCCATGTGGCCATACAAGTTCAAGATCAAGATGTCTGGCTGCGCCAACGACTGCGTAGCCTCCATTGCCCGCGCTGACTGCTCGATTATCGGCACTTGGCGCGACACCATCAGCATCAATCAAGATGAGGTTAAACGCTATGTGGCAGAGGGGCTGGATATTCGTACAGCCGTCTGCGAAAAGTGCCCCACTCGTTGCCTGACTTTTAATGCAGACACCAGCGAGCTGAGCGTCATTGGCTCGGAATGCTCGCGCTGTATGCACTGCGTCAATGTCATGCACCGCGCCATCAAACAGGGAAGCGAAAAGGGTGCAACCATTCTCATTGGCGGCAAGGCTACCATCGTCAAGTCTGCCTTTTTATCCTGGGTCATCGTGCCCTTTATGAAGATGGAGTCTCCCTATACGGAATTCAAAGACCTGCTTGAGCGCATTCTGGAATGGTGGGACGAAAACGCCAAGACGCGCGAGCGCATTGGCGAGCTCATCTACCGTGTGGGCATGGGTAAGTTCTTACGCGATACCGGCATTCCTCCCGTGCCCCAGATGGTCTATCAACCAAGGGCTAATCCCTACGTCTTTTGGCAAGCAGAGGACTTTGAGGAGGAAGCTGCTCTCAAGGCAGACTCAGGTGATGCTGCTGCAAGTGGTGAGCATGCAAGCGTTGCAGAAGAATCGAGCACCGAAGGCGAGGTGACCCGCTCATGACGAAACTCGACATAGGCCCCCCCGATTATAAAAATTTCCTTCCGCCCATAATTAAAGACAACTACGGCAAATGGCAAGGGCACGAACATATCAAACCTGGTGTACTCAGGCACTATGGCCCTGGCGGCGAGCTCTTTACCGTGCGCGCTGGCTCACCGCGGCTCGTGAGTGTTGATTTTATCCGCGATGTGTGCGATGTAGCCGACCAATACTGCAACGGCTACCTGCGCTTTACGACGCGCAACAATATCGAATTCCTCACGCCCGACGCTTCTGTGGTTGACCCGCTGGTTGCCGAGTGCGAGGCGCGAGGGTGGCCGGTTGGCGGCACAGGCAAGACCATCAGTAACATCATTCATACGCAAGGCTGGGTACATTGCCATACGCCTGCAACGGATGCATCGGGTATTGTCAAAGCGGTCATGGACGATCTTATCGAATATTTCAAGCGCGATGACTTGCCCAACAAGATTACCGTTGCTATGGCTTGCTGTCTCAATATGTGCGGCGCTGTGCATTGTAGCGATATTGCCATACTGGGCGTGCATCGCACGGTGCCTCGCTTGAATCATGAGGTCATTCGCAAGACTTCTGAGATTCCGTCACTTATTGCCTGCTGCCCCACGGCGGCTATTCGCCCTGACCCTAAGAACAAGAGCGTCACCGTGGTAGACGAGCGCTGCATGTATTGTGGCAATTGCTTTACTATGTCGCCCGGCATGGAGATTATGGATGCCCAAAACGACGGAATCGCCATTCTCATAGGCGGTAAAGTCTCCAATGCACGTCACGTGCCGAGCTTTTCTCGCATGGTTATCCCCTTCTTGCCCAATAACCCGCCCCGTTGGCCCGAGACGGTTGAGGCCGTGCGCGGCATAGTAGAGGTGTGGCTCAAACATGCCCGCGACGGCGAGCGCGTTGGTGAGTGGATAGAACGTATTGGATGGGAGCGCTTCTTTTCTATTACGGGCATTCCCTTTTCTGACAAGCATATCGATGACTACATCTTCTCGCGCGAGACCTTCCGTACGTCGGCGGCGTTTAAGTATTAGCAGTGTGCCATGCAAGCCAAGCTCACTGACATTATTCTTGAGAAGCGAGAGTGCGTCTTGTCTCTTTGGCAGGCAGCCGCACTCCCACAAGATCGCGGCTTTTCTTCCAAGGCAGGCGCTCAGGCTGGCAGCCCACTGGCTTATGCTCTGCCCACCAGCCAGGTGTTGCACGGAGAGACAGCCTCTCTCTTTGAGTGGGTAATGAGCGATACCGACTCTGTTCTTGCACGAAAGCATTTGAGGGAGATATGCAAAGTCAAGGCTGTCGAAGCGCAAGGGCCTTCTGAAGCTCTGGGCTTCATTCTTGAGCTCAAAGAGATATTCAGGCTCGTACTTGCAGGTACCGATGCGGAGCAGGCGTTACATGCCTCACCCTTGGATACCTGTCAGATGTCTCGACAAAAAATGCTCAACGACCTGGATAAGCGTATCGACCAGCTGTTGCTGCTCGCCTTTGATGAGTATATGGAGTGGCGTGAGCGCATCATGAACATAAAGATTGAAGAGTCCCAGCGTCTTACTGGAAGGTGTGCACAGTGAGGATAGTGGTGCCCCTGATAGTGGTGCTGGCACTGGTTGCACTCGCCTGGCTGGGAACCGGACTCTTGCAGCTTCAGGTGGTCTTTGGTGTCATCGTGCCCTTTATTGCGCTTCTTTGCTTTATTGTTGGCTTTATCTATAGAGTGGTGTGCTGGGGCAGGTCGGCGGTTCCCTTTAAAATTCCTGTTACAGCAGGCCAGCAAAAGTCGCTTCCTTGGATTAAGCAGAGCAGGGTAGACAATCCCAGCACCACGGCAGCTGCCGTGGGCAGGGTGGCTCTTGAGGTGCTGCTCTTTAGATCTCTCTTTAAAAATACTCGAGCCGAGAAGCAAGGTGATACCCTCGGCTTTGGCTCAGCAAAGTGGCTTTGGCTTGGAGCCTTGGTGTTTCATTGGTCTTTGTTGATAGTCGTAACCCGGCACCTGCGCCTTTTTTTGGATCCTGTTCCTCAGTTGATCAGCAAGCTCAATGCGCTTGATAGCTTTTTCGACATAGGGATCCCAGCACTGTATGTTACGAGCGTCCTGCTTTTGGGAGCTCTGACCTTTCTCTTCTTGCGCCGAGTCTTGGTGCCACGCCTGAGGTATCTCTCGTTAGGTGCCGATTATCTTCCTCTCTTTTTGCTACTTGGTATAGCTATTTCGGGCATCCTTATGCGTCACTTCTCTAAAGTGGACGTTGTTGCTGTAAAGGAGTTTGCCCTGAGTTTGGTGGCCTTGAGCCCTGTCTTAGGGCCTGATCTTGCTCCCATCTTTTTTATCCACCTCTTTTTGGTGAGCTCATTGTTGCTCTATTTTCCGCTGAGCAAGCTCATGCATGCGGCAGGCATCTTCTTTGTTCCCACGAGAAATCTGCCAAATGATAGTCGCATGAAGCGGCATATCAACCCCTGGAATTATGCTGTAAAGACCCATTCCTACGAAGAGTACGAAGACGAGTTTAGAGAAAAAATGATCAAGGCTGGGCTGCCAGTGGAGTATGCAGATGGCAAAGAGCGTAACGAGCAGCCTGGCGGAGAGGGTGTAGCAGGGGCAGAAGGTGTAGTAGAGGTAGAAAGTGTAGCAAGCACACAAAACCAGAGTAGAGAGCAAGGCGAGTAAGAATGGCTAAACCGCCAAAAAGAGATGAGATGGTTGATTTTTCCTATGGGCTGCCTTCTCGCGCCTGGACGGATACGCCTACCGAGTTTAAGCCCGGCACGTTTTGCTACGGCGCCAAGGCAAAAAACCTTGAAGCAGTGGGTTTTTCTCCTGCTCAAGACTTCGCCCCTGCCCAAGAGGAATGGAATCTACCCGACAATTGGAGGCAGATCATCCTAGAGGGCATGGCGGATCGCTTGACCAAGAACCGCTCCTTTAAGCTGTTCATGGATGTGTGCGTGCGCTGCGGCGCCTGTGCCGATAAGTGTCACTTCTACCTGGGCTCGGGCGACCCAAAAAACATGCCGGTGCTTCGTGCCGAGCTGTTGCGCTCTGTATATCGCAAGCATTTTACTGCTGGCGGCAAGATGCTCGGCAAGCTCGCCGGTGCTCGTGAACTTACCGAAGATGTCCTGAAGGAGTGGTGGTACTACTTCTACCAGTGCACCGAATGCAGACGCTGCTCGGTCTTTTGCCCCTACGGCATCGACCAGGCAGAAATCACGCTCATGGGTCGCGAGCTTTTGAACCTCCTGGGTCTCAGTACCGACTGGATATCTGGCCCTGTGGCAAACTGCTACAAAAAAGGCAATCACGTGGGCCTTGAGCCTCAAACAATAGTCGACAACCTCGAGTTCATGACCGACGACATTGAAGAGATTACCGGCAAGCGCATCGAGCTCCCCTTTAATCGCAAGGGTGCAGAGGTTCTCTTTGTGGTGCCCTCGGGCGATTTGTATGCAGAGCCCGGTACCTATACCTTTATGGGCTACATCATGTTGCTCGAGCAGCTGGGCTTGGACTACACCCTCTCGACCTATGCCTCCGAAGGTGGTAACTTTGGTTTCTTTACCTCCAACGAGATGGCCAAACGCCTCAACGCCAAGCTCTATGCTGAAGCCAAGCGCCTTGGCGTCAAGTGGATTTTAGGAGGAGAATGCGGGCATATGTGGCGTCTTATTAACCAGTACATGGACACCTGGAACGGCCCTGCCGACTTTCTCGAACTGCCTGTTTCGCCTGTTACGGGCACACGCTTTGACAATGCCGCCTCAACCAAAATGGTGCATATTGCGGAGTTTACCGCCGATGCGCTCTATCACGGTAAGGTCAAGCTTGACCCCACAAGAAACGACCACCTCTCAGTGACCTATCATGACTCCTGCAATACCGCACGGGGCATGGGGCTGCTTGAAGAGCCGCGCTACATCATCAAACAGGTGTGTAATAACTTCTACGAGATGCCCGAAGACACTATCAGAGAAAACACCCTGTGCTGCGGAAGCGGGGCTGGCCTTAATGCGGGCGAAAACATGGAGCTGCGTCTACGCGGCGGTTTTCCACGAGCCCAGGCTGTCAGCTCTGTTGCCAAGCGCCACGGTGTTAATACCCTGGCTAATATCTGCGCTCTCGATCGAGCCTCCTTGCCTGCGCTGATGGACTACTGGGTGGCGGGCACGCGCGTTATGGGAGTGCACGAGCTGGTAGGCAACGCCCTCATTATGGATGGCGAGATTGAGCGCACCTTGGACTTGCGATTGGAAGAACTGCCCAGGCAAGCGGATGGCCAGGCGAATGGCCGAAGTAGCGGTGAGGCTGAGCAAGTGGGCAGCCTTACGAGTGCGCAAAACGGTAAGCAAGTGGGCAGGGAGGAGATTTCTGATGTATAAATCTTATCGCATCATCATCTTCCTTACGGTATTTCTCTTTGTGGTTTCTATACCGCTTTTGCTCAACGTTGGACGCGCCACAGAGGCTCCCCTGCCATCTCTTGATACCCCTGCAATCAACAGCCTTGCAAACCAAATGTGCGTTGAGCCGCTCGAGTATATGCAGTCCAGCCATATGCAGCTACTAGCCGACTGGCGAGACGAAGTAGTACGGTCGGGTAGGCTCATGTACACCAGCAGCAGCGGACAGGTGTTTGAAGCAAGTCTGGAAAACAGCTGTCTAAGTTGTCATTCCAACCGCGTAGAGTTTTGTGACTCCTGCCATGACTTTCTGAGCGTAAAGGTGGATTGCTGGAGCTGTCATCTGGGCGGCGAGGACTTGGTAGGTGCTAAGCAATGATGAACCGACGTAGTTTTCTAAAGTGCGGGTTGGCAGCGGGAGCCTTGAGCCTTAGCAGCTTTGGTTCTCTGGGCTCACTGACTGCCTGCAATGCAGGAGCAGCACCTGCGGGCGCAAACTATGGGGCAAGCCCCCAGGCACTAGTTGCCAAACGCTGGGGTATGGTCATTGACGCACGCAGCCTAAACGAATCCGTAGATTTTGAACGGATTGCCAGCGCATGCCATAAAAACCATAACGTTCCCTTCATAGACGATCCAAAAATCGAGGTCAAGTGGATCTGGCAGGACAGCTTTGAGCATTGCTTTGCCGAGATGAGCACTCCCCACCTGTCCAGTCGCCATAAGGAGCTCATGTTTCCGGTTTTGTGCAATCACTGCCAAAGTCCCATGTGTGTGCGTCTTTGCCCTACCAAGGCAACCTTTCAAAGAGACGACGGCATAGTCGAGATGGATTATCATCGTTGCATAGGGTGCAGGTTTTGTATGACGGGATGCCCCTATGGTGCGAGGAGTCTCAATTTCTTTGACCCGCGCCATTTTCTTGATGAGATAAGCCCCAACTACCCAACTCGTACCGAAGGAGTGGTAGAAAAGTGCAACTTCTGTGCCGAAAGACTTAACGCTGGCCAGCTGCCCTACTGTGTTGAAGCCTCGGAAGGAACCATCTTGTTTGGCGATCTGGAAGATCCTCACTCCGAGGTAAGACAGGCTCTGGAGAATCACTGGTCCATTTGCAGACAACCGGAGCTGGGCACCGGCCCCAGCGTCTACTACCTTTTAAGCGAGGGTGATGCTCATGCTTGAGAAGGCCTTTCGCGGCTCCAAACGCTACTATCTCTGGCTGGCGGTACTGGCGGTCTTTATTATCATTGGTGTTATTGCCTACCTGAGGCAAACCGCCTATGGCCCGGGTCTTACCGGGGTCAGTCGTGATGTTCCCTGGGGTCTTTGTATTTCGCAGCTCACCTTTGTGGTGGGTGTTGCCGCCTCGGGGGTTATGGTTATCATCCCCTACTATCTCCATAACTTCAAAGCCTTTGGAAAGATTATCATACTGGGTGAGTTTCTAGCTGTAGCAGCTGTGTTTGCCGCAATACTCTTTGTCTTTGTAGACCTGGGGCAGCCGGCTCGCATCATGAACGTGCTTATCTATGCCACTCCCACATCTATTATGTTTTGGGATGTGCCGGCACTTACCGGCTATCTTTTATTGAGCATGGTCATTGGGTGGGCAGTGCTCAGCGCCGAAAAGCGAGGCTTTGTGCCGCCGCGCTGGACCAAGGTGCTCATCTTTGTTTCTATACCCTTTGCCATTAGTATTCATACGGTCACCGCTTTTTTGTATGCAGCGCTTCCAAGCAAGGACTACTGGCTCTCGGCTATCATGGCCGTGCGCTTTTTGTCCTCGGCCTTTGCCTCGGGCCCAGCCCTGCTGATTATCATCGCCATGATCATACGGCGTGTCAGTTCCTTCAAAGTGACGGATGAGTCCATAGATGCCATCTCCAAGATTGTCTGCTATGCCATGATTGCCAACATATTCTTCTTCTTCCTCGAAGTCTATACCGCTTTTTACAGTGGCATGCCGGGGCATCAAGCCTCTTTGCTCTATCTCTTCTTTGGGCTTGAGGGGCATAATAATCTCGTGCCCTTTATGTGGACGGCGGCGGCGCTTGCTTTCTTGGGCGTCATCCTGCTTATGGTGCCAAAGCTGCGCCGTAATCTCAAGGTGCTACCCATAGCGCTCCTTTCTATCTTCTTTGCCTGCTGGCTGGACAAAGGCCTTGCCCTCGTACTGGGCGGATTTGTTCCTAATTCCTTTGATCGGGTTACCGAGTACCTACCCACAGTCAATGAGATTATGCTCATTTGTGGAGTCTACGCCACGGCAATCTTTGTGCTCACGGTTTTATATAAAGTGGTCATAGCCGTAAGAGAAGCCAACGGAGAAGGAGAGCTAGAATAAACAGTCGTCACCGCGGTCTTAACCCGCGTTGTATAAAGGATGCTTGAAAAGATTGCGGCTCCTAGCCGCAATGACGAAACATGAGTTACGAGAGGTTTTATGTGAGCGGCGTGCTGGATACCACTCACAAAAAGCCGGAAAGAGAGGGTTTTTGTGAGTGAGTAGATAGCCTTGAAAACAGAGTCCGTGGTGAAAGGAGTGTATACCTGATACATGACTGAGGCACGGAGTCTGTTTGAAAGGCTAGATGCCACTCACAAAAGCCCGGAAAGAGAGGGTTTTTGTGAGTGAGTAGATAGCCTTGAAAAGCAGGCTTGGACTGAGGGAGTGTATACCTGATACATGACCGAAAGCCCAAGGCTGATTTGAAAGGCTAGATGCCACTCACAAAAAGCCGGAAAGAGAGGGTTTTTGTGAGTGAGTAGATAGCCTTGAAAAGCAGGCTTGGGCTGAGGGAGTGTATACCTGATACATGACCGAAAGCCCAAGGCTGATTTGAAAGGCTAGATGCCACTCACAAAAAGCCGGAAAGAGAGGAAGATATGCCGGAATTACAAGTAGGAAACCGCACCCTATTGCTCGACGATGATGGTTTTCTTGATGACGCCAATGACTGGGATGAGGAAGTAGCGCATAAGCTTGCCGAGACCGAAGAAGTTGAACTCACCGATGAGCACTGGGAAGTCATCAACTACTTACGAGCTTATTATGCTGAGTTTAACGTGGCTCCTATGGTGCGCAAGCTCCTGAAGGACACGGGCAAATCGAATGCAGAAATGTATGAGCTCTTTCCCAGTGGGCCAGGCAAGGGCGCTTGCAAGATTGCCGGTCTTATGAAGCCAACCGGCTGCGTGTAGTGAAAGACACTGCACAAAGCGCACGAATACTGATAGCAGGGTTAAGCGGCAGGAGCGGAAAGACCGTTGTTACGCTGGGACTACTGCGCCTGCTTGCCCAAAGTGGGCTGGTGGTTCAGCCTTTTAAGAAAGGGCCTGACTTCATCGATCCCGGATGGCATAAGCTTGCCTGCGGAAGAGTGGGTCGCAATCTCGACAGTTTCTTCATGACCCCTGAGCAGATACGAGGCGTGTGCAGCAGGGCAGCTCAAAGCAGCGATATAAGCATTATCGAAGGAGCTATGGGGCTTTTTGACGGCATGGATGCCTTGGGGAGCACTTCATCTGCGCACATTGCCAAAACCACTCAAAGCCCCGTAATACTCGTTGTTGCTGCTACAAGGATGACGAGGACGGCAGCGGCTCTCGTTTTAGGCTGCCAGCATTTTGACCCAGAGCTTACGATTGCCGGTGTCATTCTCAATAAAGTGAGCGGTCAGCGTCATGAAAAACTCCTGCGAGAGTCAATCGAGACCACCTGTGACATTCCTGTCATAGGTGCCGTGCCAGTAGACAGCCGCCTCAATATCCCAGATCGACATCTTGGACTGTTATCGGCAGCAGAGGTAACAAATAACGACGAGCTCTTAGACGGCATTGCAGAGGTCATCGCTCAGTGCGTTGACGTTGACGCAGTGCTCAGGATTGCTGGTACATGTCAGGCAAAGAAGGCTGGTGTTTCCATGAGCCTGGAGCCAGGGCGGCTGGGCCAAAGGGCTCGCATTGCGGTTATTCGCGACAAAGCATTTTGTTTCTATTACGAAGAAAACCTGCTGGCGCTGCAAGAGCACGGCGCAGAACTAGCATTGGTAGACAGCTTGAGGGATGCTGCCCTGCCCAGCCGCACACAGGCGCTCTACATTGGCGGCGGATTCCCTGAGATATTTGCATCCAAGCTGCAAGAAAATGCTAGCCTCAAAGCTGATATCAAAGAGCGCATCGAGTCTGGACTGCCGACTTACGCTGAGGCTGGTGGATTGGCATACCTGGGACGCACCTTGGCGCACCAAGATGCTTCTTATGAAATGGTAGGAGCCCTACCTTTAGATACAACTGTGCAGGCGCAGCGACAGGCTCACGGATACGCAGTTATGGAGGCTTCTGAAGCATGCCCTTGGCTGGAAGCTGGCAGCGTTCTCATAGGTCACACGCATCACCATTATCAGATAGTCAAAAGCGGAGAAGGTCATCGTTTGGCCTTTAACGTTACTCGCGGAAGAGGCACTGATGGTGTATTGGATGGCGCTAGCTACAAGGAAGTCATTGCTACCAGTATGCATGTAAACAGCTTGGCTAGCCCCCTTTGGGCAAAGAGTTTCGTAGAGCACGCCAGTGCTTATCGGTAGCAGATGGCAAGGCAGGCCAGAGGAGGACTGCTGCAAAAGATGCTCAGCGCATATTGGCAAACTCTTAGATGCAACAGTGTGCTAGATCCTATAGTGCTCCAGTATCTGCACGATGAGGTCATAGGTCATGTTATCTATGCCGGGGTAGTTACTCAAACGTGGTCCAGCTATATTGATGTCCAGATTGCTTCCAAGCGTTTCCAGCCAAGCTATGGCTTGCTCAGCATCTGCTTTTTCAAGAACCAGGCAGGGCTTTTTATAGTCTAGGGCTATCTCTATGGTGTACTCGGTGCCTACAGAAGACTCCAGCTCGCTAGGAAACAAGACCAGTGTTGCGTCCGAGTCGCGCACGTTCCAGGCGGTGCGTTCGTAGTAGTCGTTGGTGGGCGTTTCTTCAAGCTCTGGATATGGTGTGAGCAAACCGGGTGGGCTGGGGTAGTCCTCAGCTAAACCTCCCTTGGGCACCCAGCCACAGATAGGAAAGTCCAGACTTCTTGCTGCATCAAGCGCGCCCCTGTCTACGCCCGTTTGTGCTCCGCTGCGAATCACTCTTATCTTTTGCATACAACCTCACTTTGTCTATCATTTTGTGATAAGTGTAGCTTATGTTCTGTCCTCGTACACTGTTGCAACTAAAAGAACACCTGATACTGTTTTTTTACCTTGGCGCGCAGGTATACGGCTATGGCCTTGCTGGGGCAGGCGTTGATGCATCGGTAGCAAAAGGCACAGTTGCCGGTAGCGTGGGGGCTGCCGTTGCTATTGCGAATATTGCGCATGGGGCAAAGAGAAACACAGAGCAGGCATTTGACACAGTCCTCATCTATCCACACTCTGCTGAGCCCTGTCTTTACAAACCACGGATAAAACACGCCTTGTATCAACCCAAGCGCTCGAGAAATCGGATTAAAGCCGCGAGTGCGTCTCACCCCCCTTTTAAGCTCGCCGCAAATGCGCTTGACGTCTCGCTCTGCCTTTTTAATACGCGCCATTTGCCCCTCTCTCTTTGCCAAGGGCAAAATAAAGAGATTGCAGACGTTGTTGGGCATCCATATGTGCTCGGCGTAGATTACGTCTACAAAATTGCGAGGAAAGATATCGGTAAACACGCGTGCGCCATCGCCAGAAAAGATGAGTTGTGTGCAGAGGATTATCAACTCTTTGCCTTGCAGATGTTCTTTTTGCCTGAGTACAAACTCTTGCATAGGCCTTGGCACCCTGGAGCCATACACTGGGTAGCAAAAGGCAATGCAGTCATGTGCGGCTATTAACGAGCCAAAGTCAGCAGCCTCCTCAATAGAGTGACATTCACAGTCCATGGCTTTTGAGAACAGCTCTGCAATATAGCGAGAGTTGCCTGTTCCAGAAAAGTAGAGCATGATCATTATTACCCACCACCCATCGTTTGCTTAGCTCATAGTATCATAGACTATGTCACGTGTCGCGTCTATAATTAGCAGCAGAATCCAGATTCTAGATTCTAGTTTGTAGAGCCGACGGGAGAAGCACATGGCAGAAGCATTTAAGAATTACTACAACTACGACTCCGTTAAAAAAGCAGCGCTCGATATTCAGGCCGTATACCCTGCGTTTAAAGTTGAAAAATTTATGGACAAGACGGTTGACGATACCTGGGAGAGCTTGGAGCTCAAAGACAGGGTTCATCGCATCGCCAATGTATTGAGAGAGTTCCTTCCGTCGAGTTATGCTGAAGCGCTCGGGGTCATTGACAGGGTAATCGTCGAGTACGGCAGCTGGCTTGAGGGCTTTGCCTGGTTTTTTACCGCCTTTGTCGAAATTCATGGACAAGACGATGAGAACTTTGAGCTCTCCACTCAAGCCCTAGGCAGATATACTAAACATGCGTCTGCGGAGTTTGCGGTGCGCCCATTTATCATCAAAAACGAAAAACGTATGATGGAGCAGATGTATGCCTGGTCCAAAGACGAATGTGAGCACTTAAGAAGGCTCTCCTCAGAAGGCTGTCGTCCTCAACTTCCTTGGGGAGTGGCGCTGAATAGCTTCAAGAAGGACCCCTCCTCTATTTTGCCCATTTTGGAACAGCTTAAGACCGATCCTTCGGTTTGGGTACGCAAGAGCGTTGCCAACAACCTTAATGACATCTCCAAGACGCACCCAGATCTGGTTACCGAAATAGCATATAAGTGGCACGGTAAGAACAAAGATACCGATTGGATAGTCAAACACGGGTGCAGAACCCTGCTTAAGCAGGGCAACCGCAAGGCTTTGGCTCTTTTTGGGTATCACGATGGAGACTCAATAGAAGTGACGAATCTGACGCTGGAAACTCCTATTCTTTCCTGGGGAGGCGAGCTCAACTTCTCTTTTGTCCTGGCAGTGGCCGAGCCCACCAAGGTGAGGCTCGAATATGGCATCGACTACGTAAAGGCTCATGGCAAAAGAAACAGGAAGATTTTTCAGCTCTCTGAGCTCACCCTTAAGGCAGGCACGAAAAAGGACTACACCAGAAAGCACTCCTTTGCTGACGTGAGCACCAGGAAGCACTATCCCGGCACCCACTCAGTAACCTTGATAGTCAACGGAGCCGAACGCGGAACCCTCGATTTTGAGCTGGCGCAACCATAGTTACCAGTAACCACACCAAAGGTTTCTGGTAACCAACGGTTACTCACACTCTGTCCGTCATTGCGGCCTCCGAGCCGCAATCTTACTAACATGAATTATTGATTCCGGGTCAAGCCCGGAATGACGATGTATAGACTGAGCTGTAACGACTAACGACCTTGCCGGCACTTGGCGTGGCACTCATTTGATGCAATAAGGAATTAAGGGTACACTGCTCTGTGTTCACAGAAGTCAAGTGACCCGTCCTTTTGAGAGGATACAAACAGATGCCTGTCATCATCAGTGCTCAGCAACTGAGGTATTTGGATCACATAGCCTATCCGGATATTGCAATCGAAGAAAACCAGGCCACCTTCATTTTGGGGGAGAGTGGCTCGGGCAAAAGCTCTCTTTTCCGGCTGTTCAATGGTACTGCCAGTGCTGCTGGTGGCACAATACTCTACCGAGAAAGACCCCAGAAAGACTATGACCCTGTTAAGCTGCGCAGAGAGGTCTTGCTGTGCGGGCAAACGGTCTATTTGTTTAACGACAACGTCCGAGGCAATTTTGAAGAGTATCACAAATTCCGAGACGCAGACTGCCCAAGCAGCGAGCTGATATCTGAGTATCTTGAGATATGCTGCCTGGACTTTCCTCTTGACACTGCCTGCAGCACGCTTTCTGGTGGAGAAAGGCAACGGGTATTCATCGCCTTAGGTCTTTCGTTTAAGCCCAAGGTGCTGTTATTAGACGAGCCCACCTCGGCCCTCGACGAGCAAACCGCCTCAAGGCTTATCAAGAGCATCAAGGACTTTTGTAAAATGCATGAGATAAGCTTGGTGCTTGTATGTCATGACAGAAGAATTGCTGCAGAACACGCCGATGCCATCATCGAGCTTTCTGCCAGACCCGCGGACAGGCTCAATAAGAGGCTTACAGAAGAGGTGAGCTCATGGACGGTGTAAAGGAGCTTACCATCCTGCAGTTTTCTCTCATTTATATCCTGCTGATCATAGTGCTCATCATCATGAAGTGTAGCGGCATTCGCAAAACCAGCTTTCTTATCGTTGCAAGCATGCGTATGACAGTTCAGCTCATCTTGGCAGGTCTCATATTGACCTATGTCTTTGACAACCCTCACCCTGTCTTTACCGTAGTGTACATCCTTCTCATGACAGGTTTTGCCATCTATACAGCACTCTCGCAAAACAAGGGAATCAGTCGGCGCTTCAAGATTATCGCAGCTGCCTCGTTGGGTATCATTGGGCTTGCGGTAGTGTGTTTCTTTATCATGGTTGTAGTTGGGGTGAGCATCTTTGACCCCCAATACACCATTCCCATTAGCGGTATGATCCTCGGCAACGCCATGACGGGGATGAGCCTTGGTCTCAAGAGTTTTAATGAGACCGTTGCTCTGGAACAAGATAAGATCACCGCCCTTCTCAACGTAGGCGTGCACCCTAAAAGGATAGTAAACCCCTTTGTCAACAGCGCCCTGGAAACCGCCTTGCTGCCTACGATGAACTCAATGCTGGGCATGGGTATAATCTCACTACCAGGTATGATGACCGGTCAAATCCTTGCGGGCACCAGCCCTTCGGTTGCAATCCTCTACCAGATAGCCATCGTCATTGCAATTTGCGCGGTCACCTGCTTTGCCGTGTTTTGCGCCTTACATCTGGGCTCACGCACCCTCTATAACAAACGCGGCCAGATGGTGCACTAATGCTACTGACAGGGGGACGAGTTGACAGGGGAAGCTCTAGTACCGAGAAGAGCAGGATGCCTGCAATAAAGACGACGGCAACTGCTCAAGCGACGCAATTCCTTCTGCTCTATTGTGTCTATCTGAGGCTACTCCCCACCTACGACCAGTGCATAAAGGCTGTGCTTACTTCAGCTGTATAGCCCGTGTGCATAGTAAAGAGGTGGGTAATATCTAAGAAGCTGTCAAGCATAGTAAGCTTGCGAATACTGAGATCTTGCTCATCGGCGTTGTCATTGAAAACCGCGTAGAATAACACCACAAGTCCATCTTTGAGACTAAGATTGTCCCCAGTAAAGAGATAGGTGTCATTAACCACGTAACACGCCGACCCATTTGTGTGCCCAGGGGTAAAAATACACTGCACTGCCGTGCCTGCTATCAAGACGGTGCTCTTATCGTCCATTGTTTTAGTGGTGCGATTCATGTTGACAAAGCTGCCAGAACGACCTGCGCCCTCTTTCTCACCGAGGAAGACCAGGTTGCTCTGAGCCATGTAGATATCAGCAGAGGGAAAAAGTGAAAGGCTGCCCACGTGGTCGGAGTCTGTGTGGGTCAAAAAGACAGCAGTAACTGCTGCTGGCTCTATGCCAAGCTCTTTGAGTGCCTCTTCGGTTACATCCGAGTCAATTCCAGCGTCAAAGGCTATGTAACCATCACCGGCTTCTACCAGGTAAAAGTTGACGAATTGGTTATCAACGGCATACACGTCTGCAGTGACTCGCTGGGTTTCAATGGTGTTCATGGACGACAGAGCAATGACAGCCCTGATGGGGTTAACGAGAAAGAAGATGCCTACAACCAGCACTAAACTCACTACAACAACTATGATTCTTCTTTTACCACGCTTCTTATTGATCATGCCGCAGCCCTCGCAATCAATCGGCCTGATTCTGCCTGTCTAATACCTGTTATAGACATACTGTAACAGATTGCGTGTGCCGGCATGCTCTTCTGGCAGTCTGTGTCGATGCATGGCTCTTATCGTTACGCAGGGCGTTACCCCAGCGCATATCAGACTTTTGTAGCAATGAGATCGACCTTGCTCCTGTCTGCAAGTAGATTGTACTCACCAAACAGCCAGGTATTGAGCTCTGAGGGCTCTAAGACTACCGGCATTCTGTGGTGAATGGGTGCCACTGCGCTGTTAGGCTCGGTGGTCATAAGCGAGAAGTGCCCCTCTTGAAACACTCCAGCAATGAACAGTATTGGAAAGCCGGGCGAGCTGAAGTGATACTGCTGTTTGTTGGGCTTATTGCTCTTTGGGTTGATAAAGGTCTCGCTTTTATGTGGCTCAAAAAAACCCCAGGTAGGGACGATGCAACGTCTTTGAGCAAGTGATTCGCTCCACAGAGAACCACCAGGCCTTGTGGCGGTATCAAAGCGTGTGTTAAACACTACCTGCTTGCTCCACGTAACCTCAAAGCCCCAGGACAGCATCTGAGTGGCAAGTTGGCTCTCTTCATCTGAAACAATGACAGACAGTTCCATGCGAGGATAGGCTGTTTGCATAGTTTCAGGCTTTGGCTGCCACCTTGCTGGCCAGTCGGGCATCAGGTTTGCGGCGTCTTGCCTTTTTATTTCATCGACAATCTCTTGGATGACTTCTTGGGGCACTATGACCACGCTGGCACACATTGTTGCTTCCTTACTCCCCTCTCCCACGCTCAAGAATGCTGCCTAAAGCGTATGCGAGATAGTCTATCTCCGCAAGGGTATTGTAGTGCCCAAAAGAAAAGCGAACCGTGCCCTGTGGGTAGGTCCCCAGTGTTTTATGGGCAAGAGGGGCGCAGTGCAAGCCGCAGCGCACCATGATGCCATAATCTTGATCGAGACTCGTTGCAATGGCTGCGTTGTCATGAAGGGGAAAGTCCAAAGAAACAGTGGCAACCTTTGTAAGTGAGCCTTCTCTGGCATCTGCAATAACTACTACGTCGCTCCTCTCTCGCATACGTGAGATAAAACTGTTAGCAAGCAGCATTTCTTTTTGATAGAGCGTATCAATGCCTTGTTCCTGTAAGTATTCCAAGGCTGCCTTGAGTCCGATTATTGCCGGAATATTCAAGGTGCCCGACTCAAACTTGTCGGGCAGGGCGTCTGGTTGCGTAAACTCGTCCGAACGACTCCCTGTACCACCCAAGATAACTGATTTGATTTGATCAGCAAAGTCTTTCTTAATAATAAAGCCGCCAATTCCTTGGGGTCCAAGCAATTTCTTGTGACCAGGAAAGGCCAATGCGTCAACCTTCCGAGCATCAATAGGCAGCAACCCCGCTGTTTGAGCAGCGTCCACTATGAGGCGCAGCTTGTGATGTGCGCACACAGCAGAGACTTCATCAAGAGGCATTACGGTTCCGCACACATTGGAAGCATGCACCATGACCACTGCCCGCGTTTCTTTCTTGATGAGAGAAGCAAGCTGCGCAGGATCAAGCAGACCATTTGCATCACAGGGCGCAATGTCATAGCTTACTCCTTGCCCCAAAAGCGTCTCAAGAGGGCGCATGACAGAGTTATGCTCCATGCCACTACAAATAACATGATCGCCCTTACACAAAAATCCTTGCAACAACATATTGAGAGAGTACGTAAGCCCGGGAGTAAAGATTACCGTTTGGGGGTCTGGAACACTAAACAGGTTGGCAAGAAGCCTACGCGTTTCTATGACCTCAAGCGCAAGCTCATTGGAGCTCGAATAGACACCTCTGTTTATATTGCAGCCAGAGCTCTCCAAATAGTTTCCTACAGCCCTGGCTACTCCTGGTGCCTTGGGAAACGAACTCGAGGCATTGTCTAGATATATCTTTCTTATCTTTCTCAACCGCTTTCCTTCTGCTGCCGACTACTCCGACCATAGAGAGTGTCATAACTATACTTAAAGAATGAGGAGTGATAGTGTCATGTGGTCATTAATACTATCAAAGCATTGTAGGTTTGTTCTTGGGTGAGCGCTAAAACGCTTGGAGAATTCCTGCGGCGGTAGCGATTGTACAGGTGATGAGGAGCACAAGGGTGATCAAAAGATTTACACTGCCGTTTGTCGGAGCGCTGGTAGCGCTCATTGCGCTTATGCTGAGCTTTCTTGGCAATCCTCCCAATATGGGGTTTTGCATTGCGTGTTTTCTTCGAGACACAGCGGGCGCTCTTGGATTGCATGGCGCAGAAAAGGTGCAGTATTTAAGACCCGAGATAGTAGGCATAGTTCTTGGTGCCTTGCTCGTTTCTCTTTTGAGAAGGGAGTTTTCTGCTGAGGCAGGCTCGGCTCCTGTGTCACGCTTCGTCTTGGGCTTTGCAATGATGGTGGGCGCCTTAATCTTTTTGGGATGCCCGCTGAGAATGCTTATCAGACTGGCAGCAGGCGATCTCAATGCGCTTGTTGGCTTTGCCGGCTTTGCTTCTGGCATCCTCTTGGGCACCGTGGTATTTCTCAAGAAAGGCTTTTCTTTAAGGCGAACCGCAAAAACTACCTTGACAGACGGTGTTATGCTGCCGTTGGTAATGGTTTTGTTGCTGATTGTCTTCCTCCTTGCGCCGGCGCTGCTTCGCTTTTCAACCGAGGGGCCTGGCAGCATGCATGCACCCTTGTTGGTCTCCCTCGGCGCTGGGTTAGTGGTAGGAGGAATTGGCTTTGCTTCTCGCCTGTGTTTTGCAGGAGGTTTGAGGGATATCCTGTTTATCAAGAAGTTTCCTCCCATGCTTGGCGCTGTTGTCTCATTTCTGGTCATTGGTATAATTGGCAACCTCATCTTAGGCAGCTTCAACCCTGGCTTTGTTGATCAACCTATAGCTCACACAGACGGCGTTTGGAACTTCTTGGGCATGGCGCTGGTGGGTCTGTGTGCAAGTCTGCTTGGTGGATGCCCGCTGAGACAAATGGTCCTTGCAGGCAGCGGCAGGTCAGATGCAGTAGTCACCGCTATTGGCATGCTGGTTGGCGCAGCCCTTGCGCACAATTTTGGCATGGTTGCATCGCCAGACGGTGTTCCCCTTAACGGGCAACTTGGCCTGGTAGTCTTTTTTGCCATCGTAGTTGGCATTGCCGTTTACAACACCTACTTTATTGAGAGGCCTGTATGAAGAACTACCTTGCCACTTTTTCGAGTCACTATGGCGCATTGACCTTTTATCAAAGGCTCCAAAGTGAGGAGGTCTGGGCAGAAATTATACCGTTGCCTCGTGCGCTCAGCTCATCATGTGGTATATGCGTACGATATCAAAGCAACACCCCGCTAGGCATGAACGCCTATGAACTGGAATGCATCTATCTCCAAGAAAACAGCAGCTTTGTTCTTGTTGAGAGCTTTTAACGCTCCTCCTCCTGCTCGCTGTGCTTGCTGAGAGCTTGTTATTCCGAGAGCCCTGAGAGCTCTTCGACACTCGCCTTGGCAAGCTGCTTGCGCTCCTGACGTTTTGCAACTTTGAAATTAAGGTAGCAGAG